>Ga0247834_1005705_pt1 | contig 14526 bp, 7 predicted proteins | sample LaCruzMarch2015__8_FD_187118 | JGI IMG/M metagenome (GOLD analysis project Ga0247834, IMG submission 187118) | Freshwater microbial communities from meromictic Lake La Cruz, Castile-La Mancha, Spain - LaCruzMarch2015_12m | ecosystem: Environmental > Aquatic > Freshwater > Lake | place: Spain... | reverse complement strand
CGGGCTGAGACAGGACTCTCACCTTGCAGCACGCGCTTAGAGCGTGAAAATGCGGGCTCCCAGCAAGCCCGAGGAATTTTTCTGCGTGATGATTGCGCCATCCATGAGACGTCCACCCACGGCAGGTGTATCAAGGCGGGTCAAACCGTCGGCCGCAAGGTAAAGCGGCGCCGAGGCGTTGTGAGCCTCCGGCGTGTTCTTGTAAGCACCCAGAATACCCCCGTCCACATTGATACCGGAGATGACCCGTATGGCTGCGATCCGGTCTACGGAACCAGCCACCATAGACATAATGTTGGTCGCCGAGAAGTTGGTCACGGCCCCCGTTTTGGCACCGCCATCACCGCCCGGCAGGTTTCCGCGTACCCTTCCCGCTTCCCCCACCACCACACCGACGTTTCCGACCGCACTGGTCAACTGGGTATCCGGAGCACCCCTCAAGGTGGTCTGCACAAAATCCGCCCCGTAGGACTGAATGGCGACATTGGATGCGATGCGGCCCGCATCCCCCGCCAACTTGATGTTGGTGACCGAACCGCCCGTGCCAACGTTGGTCTTGGCATCGGCCGGAGATCCATAATTCATAAGACTTCCTCCATTTCCGGCGACCAGATCCACGGCAGCTCCCACCGTTTTTGGCTGCGTCAATCCCGTGATGCTTCCACCATTGCCGGCGATACCAGCTACGCCGCCAAAGGCGCGCAGGGCGAGGATAGAGGAGGAGGACCCGTTCAGGCCGACATTGGAGCTGGTCGCCAGGGCCGCGTAAGCGTTGCCACCGGAACCGGCAAAAACAATAACTTTGGCGGCATCATTGCTCGCCGCGGAGTCCACCCGCGAAGTCAAAACAGAGCCCCCCGCCCCACCGAGGGTCAGCCCGTCTCCGCCCAAACCGGCTGCGACGGCTGCGGCGGACGAATTGGCGGTGGAGCTGACGCGGTTGATCGCGCCACCAGCCCCTCCCACCGCGCCGAAACTGTCGCCACCATCGCCGGCAATCGCACGATTGAACTGGTGAACAGGTGGAGTAAGGGGGATAAGCTCGCCGATTCCGGTCCCCGAGGCCGTCACGTCAGTGATACTGCCTCCGACACCGCCATTGCCCACCACGCCCGAACCACCGTTGCCCGCGAGAAGATTCACCAACGAAACTGTGGAGAAGACGGTCGAAGTATTGCGGAATTGGCTGATATTGCCTCCGCTGCCTCCAGTCAACCCGTTGCCGCCGGAGCCGGTAAGGATGGTGAGCGGACCGGTTAAATTGTTGTTTGTGGCCAGAGGGCTGGAGCTGACAACCGCCCCGGCATTGCCGGCACGGCCTGCGACAGCATCGCCACCATCACCGGTGGAAAAATACATCGAGCCGCCTTCACCCGCAACCAGGGCCTGAAAATCATTAACTAAGCCGGTGATCTGCCCACCTTCTCCCCCTGCCGTGATCCCGTCGCCGCCGCGGCCCGTCGTGGCTATGACAACAGAAGATTTGTTTGAGGCCTGGCCAGCCGTGGTATTGGGCTTAATACTGCCACCGAGACCGCCGACCATACCATCTCCACCATCGCCCGCCGCAAAAATCTGACCCCTTTCCGTATAGAAATTTGCCAAACTGCCCCCCGCTCCACCGGAACCGAGGAGCGCAGATCCGCCCTTCCCGCCGAAAAGATTGTATGACCCGCTGCTTAAAACAGTGGTATCAGCGGCAAAAACCGCATTCAGACCGGAGACAGCGCCCCCTTGACCACCCTGAGTGAATCCGTTGCCACCCGGGCCGCCCACCAGATCCACTCTTGCCTGGGAAAATCGGTCAGCTGGTTGAATAATTTCAATCAACCCCGTTGTTGACCCGAGTCCGCCTCCACTTCCACCGGTCCCAAGCCGCGAGTCACCACCTGCTCCGGCGACGAGTAATGTGCTGTTGAAGTCCAGCGCCACGCCCACGGTAGGTGTGCGCAACAACGTGGTAGCATCGTCGGTCCTAAATTTGCCGGCGATGACAAATCCTTGGGCCCCAGGAACAGTGCCGTCACCATCGGTCAGATCAAATGGCGCAAAGTCCACACCGGAATCGGCCGGAGCCAGTGCCGGAGCGGAACCTAAGCTCACTAAGTTGGCCGGCGTAGTAAAGATGTCGAGTCCACCCACCAACTCGACATACCTGAAGCTCCAGCCCGCCGGATCCGGATCATCTCCAAGCAGGGCAATTTCAGTAGTATTGATGTTGCCATCGAAGTCCCCTGTGGCGATTGCGAAGAACTGCGGCTCGCTACTCCCGAAGAGGGTGTTATCGCCGGTGAGACCCACACCCTCTACAAAGCTCAGTTGGCTGGCCGCCAAGCTGTCGAATTGGAACGTGGTCAGCGCGTTCGTCTGATTGATGGCGACCATATCCCAAGATCTATTCTGGTCAAAATCCAAGATGGTGAAGCCGAGAATGTTCGCGGGGGTAGTGAAACTGGGAGGCGCAGTTGCGCCCGGTGCTGGCCAACTAGCAAAGAAGCCTCCGCTCGCCAAGGCGACAGTGGTCAGACTGCCTGGCGTAGCCGCATAGTCGCTGACCAGGAACTGGGTGGCCTCGTTTTGAGCCATGACGATGCGCGAGGTGGAAGTAGCAGTAGGGCCTTCGGTCGTGACCGAAGATTTTATCATGACCTCGGTCCAGCCATTTTCTCCACCGTAGGCAACGTTGAAGGGCTGGTTCAGGCGGAAGTCGGTAGCACGGTCGTAACCGAAATTGGCAAAAAAGCGGCCATCGCCCTGCCCCTCCAAAACGACCAAATTCGTCCGGTTGGGATCCTTCGTCACGATGGCCAAACCCTGCATGAGGTAAGCAAGATCGGTGAAGCCATCATCGTTGAAGTCCCCACTGACCAGATCCGTGACGGCAAAGCCCCGCCGGTGCTGCTGGAAGCCGCCGACCGAAAGCTCACTGGGCAAGTAGGGCAAAGCATTATGGACGTAGCTGTCGACATAATTGCCACTTTGCAGGGTGGAAGCCAACGAAGCCTTGTTGAACCAAGTGCCGTCGTTGAGGAAGACACGCAATCCGTCGCTGGCGTTTTCCCGCGAAGATGCGGTGGCGATGTCGAGAAGACCGTCACCATTGAGATCGGCAATAACAAGTCCGCTCGAAAGGTCTCCAGGCGACCCGTAAACTGGGGCGTTGAAGAATACGATTCCACCGGTCGATCCGAACCGCAGACCAAGCTGGTTCGGATTTTGCGTGGCAAAGAGCGCGTCCGCAACGCCGTCGTTGTCAAAGTCGGCCACAATGGGAGCAATGGATGCGTCAGGACGATAAGACGAGACTACGGTGACCGGGTCGGCAGCACCTCCCACTCCGGACGAGAGTTCGACTTTCCCAGAAAGAAATCCGGTGCCTGCTGCGCCTTGGGTCAAACCGGCCCCACCGGAGCCCAAGCCGATGGCCACCTGTCCATTAGTGATCACGGTTCCAAAACTGCTTTGACCGGCTGCACCCGCCCGACCGAGGAAACCCTCGCCACCATCGCCCGCCCGGATCTCGACCACGCTGTTGTACGAACCCTCATCGCTGAGATTGATGATACTGCCTCCCGCCCCGCCATTGATCCCGTCGCCACCGTCACCGGCCACAATCCGGAGACCGCCGGTATCACCGTTCAGCGACACATTTTGGATATTACCACCACGGGCCCCGATGCCCCCATCGCCGGTTACGACAAAACCGATCGTGTAAGGACCCGTAGAGGGTGCGGCCGCAGTGTTGCTACTGGCGCCAGACCCGACCTGAATTCCGAGGACATCGCCCCCGGCTTGGCCAATCTGTGGAACAAAGTCCGCCAATCGACCGCCATAGCCTTGAGGTTGGCTTCCATCGGCTGGGTTGTAGCCGAAGGAATAGACAACACCAGAGGCCGCTGTTCCGGTCTTGATCCCTCCTATATTGGGCAGGACGTCATTGGTTTGCCGGTCCGCGTTGCCACCGCTGAACTTGGCCACCTGATCCGAGATGCCTGCCGTGTCGATGACCAGCCCTGTGCCCCCTCCGCCGCCGAGGCCATTGCCGGCGTAAATGAAGCCGTGCACCGAATAAGAGCTTAGCGCGATACTGTTACCGACGGAGTCGCCCGGGTTCAAATCCTCAGCCGTCACCGAACGGAGCGTGATACTCTCGATGCGGGAGTTGAGCAGCAGCCGACCGTCCAAGCCATTGGAACGATCTCCATCGGAATCCGAGAGCCGGCCGTTGGCTTGCAAGTTCGTCACGATGTCGCCATTGATGTCGACGAAGGAGGTGAAGCGCAGCCCGTCGCCGGCGGCAATGCCGGTGATTTCATTAGGGTCGAACCGGTTGTTGCCGTTGAGATCCGTGGTGAAGACCAGCATCTGGCCTTTTTCCACTTTGAGGAGAAGGCTGCCCGTGCCGTCGGCCGAAGTGGAAAGGCCTTCCCCCGCTTTGATTAGTTGCGGGCTTCCCACCGTAATGGCCTCGTAATCCGTGCCGGCCAGTGAGGCGGGCGCAATGCGCGGTTCCAGTTGCTCGAGCAAAGTTTGAATGATGCTTTTCATTAGGCTGGGGTGCGCAGGTCAGGGACAAACAATCGGTAATCGGCGGGGCTGTTGGCCGGGGCTGCATTGGTCAAGAAGGCCAACGGGGTGAAGTTCCGTTTGGCGGTGAGAGTGGTCGCCGCAATCAGTCCATCCTCGGCCTGCAGGGTGTCATAATTCCAGGCAAATCCCGAAGTGTTGCTCGGATTAACGGCGCCACCCACGTAGTGGAACTGGTCGGCCGGCGGTTCGGTGGTCGAGGACGAGGCTTTTCCACCCGCCAGATTGGCCACCCCGAAATTGGTAAACCCTCCGAACAAATCAACAGCAGCAGGGGTGTTGCCACGCAAATAAATACCGTCGACCAAATTCACGAGCAAGGGGGAGAGATCGCGACCAGCCACGATCGCCGATATCGCCTGTGCCGTAAGATTGGTCACGTTGCCATTGACCCCCGTCAGTTTCGCATCGAGCGGCGAGGACTCATTGATCCCGCCTCGACCGGCAAAAACCCCACCCATCTTGGACCCATCGGTGGCGAAGCCGAAGTTTGCCCCCGAACGGAGACCGAGATCACCGGCCACGTCGACTTTGTTGACCGTTCCGCCCGCAGCACCCTTGGCCGTCCCGGCGAGAACATCTCCGCCATCACCGGCGGCCACAGCACGCACCACCATGGCCGGCGTAGACGCAATATTCTGCACACTACCGCCTTTCCCGCCGGATTTTTGCCCGTCCCCGCCGTGGCCAGCCAGCACGCTGAACGGCGCCGCACCCGCCGTGATACTCACGCCGTTGACCGAGCCGCCAAGCCCTCCTGTCGATCCGGAGGCAGATCCTACTCCGCCGCCACGCCCCGCCTCGAAAATAACCGTTGCGCCGACTGTGCTGCTTGAGGTGCCCACTGCCGAGCTAATGCTACCGCCCGTACCGCCTCGGGCAGTCGCGGCCAACGGGTCCCCACCTAGGCCGGCCACAATGGCAAGATTGCCGGCAAAAGAACTTTGAAAGCCACCAGCTCCATAGAAGCCCGCACGGGAGATGCTTCCGCCGACCCCGCCCACGGATCCGTCCCCGCCAGCGAAAGTGATATTCTTGGCTGCGGAGGCCACTGCGTTGCTGATCCCACCCCCCGCCGCGCCCGACCCCGGTATGGTCGCGGAGAGGGGAACGCCCGCTTGACCAGCGAGGAAGGCAACAGACTCCAACGACGAACGCGCAAACAAACCATCGGCAGCCTTGCTCGAACCGAGCGAACCACCGACCCCGACGCGCCCCTTCTCGCCCGCTTTGCCTCCCTGTCCGGCAGACACTCGAACCTCGCCGTGGGTTTGCAAGTTGCCATTGATGATGTCGCCGCCCTTGCCCCCCGCTCCACTGCCCACTGCATCACCGCCGTTGCCAGCCGTCAGGACAGCGAACGCTAGGGCTGAATCCTCCCCCACGGAGAGGGCAATGCCCGAGAGAGCACCACCATTGCCTCCTGATGCGCGAGCGACCGCAGAGTCGGTACCGCTCCCGCCCGCCCCACCGGCAACTCGAAGCGAGGCGAGTTGCCCGAAATAAGCGAAGCCGGATACGGCGCCGCCCGCTCCACCGGCTTGGAGACCGGCTCCGCCTGCGCCGGCCTCAACATCAACGGGCAAAACTGCCGAATCCTGTTGGTCGAAAATTTGGACATTGGCTACAGAACCGCCCGCTCCACCATTGGCACCACCTCCCACTCCCCCGTCACCGGCGGCCATTCGAAACGCGGATAAATCAGATATCGGAACGTAAACCCCGCTGATTCGGCCGCCGGCACCCCCGGAGCCCGAACCGGAGTCGCCGCCTTCACCAGCCCGCAAAGCCAGAGTTTCCAGGAACTGATTTGTGAAAGGGCTGAAATACAAGTTGGTGATCGAACCACCCGCACCTCCAGACCCCGCCGTTGTAGACCCGTTGCCCGCTTCGAAGTCAAAGGACTGGCCGACAAGCCAAGTTTCACCGGCTTTTGCCACCGGATTGGTGATCGAACCACCTGCAGCCCCCCGCGGCTTGAGCCCGGCCGAAACCGAGCTGGCTGCCGAGGCGTCTCCCGCACTGACGGACACGTCGGAAATACCCGCAGCATCGGGGTCGAGGTTTTGAATTTTGAAGTTGCTAATGCTTCCGCCTGCTCCCGCCGCGCTCCCGCTGGCCACGAGCGCACCACCTTGGCCGGCCCACAGGCGGATTTCCGCGTCAACACCAGCGTCCTCTCCGGGAGCCGCCACCACATTGACCAGATTGAGACCACCCCCCGCACCAGCCCTTACGCCTTGGCCGCCATCCCCGCCAAGGAGGAGCACGTTGTTGAGCAAGGCATACTCGGATATTTCGATCTGGCGGGCATTGTTGTATTCATACCCCACGTAAACTTTTCCCAGGCTTCCGCCGAGTCCGCCTTGACCGGAGGTGCTCGCCCCGCCGGCCCCGCCGTAAACCTGAATCAGCGCGTTGGCCGTGCTATCGGCCACGCCTCCGATGACCACCTGCGACACCGAGCCTCCGGCCCCGCCCAGCGTGCTGGAAGGACCCGCCGCACCGCCGGCTCCGCCGCCAATCACAATACCATTCCCGTCCGCAAGAACCTGCAAATTGGTGATCTTACCGCCGGCCCCGCCCTGACCCCCGGCACCGGCCACAATGACATCCACCGAATTAACCTTGATCCCGGAAAGATTTCCCCCCGCTTGCTTCACTCCCGGATCAAAAACTCCGATCACCCCGTCCCCGACCCCCGCCACACCTCCGAGATTATAGGATAGCGGCGCGGGCGCCCCCGACTGGACGATGTTGACCCGCCCGACCGACAGCCCGTCAATATTTCCCCCGCTGACGATATTGCCGAAACTCAAGGCACCGGTAACGGGATCAAACTGGCCAACGTTGCCCGAGACGGTCAAGGCCGCAATATTTTGTTTCTTGGAGACCAAGCTATCGGTGGAAAACACCCCTGTCTTGGCATCAAGAGTGGCAAGAATGCTACCGCCCACATCGCCGCTCACCGAGACCTTGGCACCCGCGCTGAGAACCAAACCGGTCAGTTCATTGGCCTGAGGCGCTTTGTCACCGTCGCTATCGTAAAAGAAAGCAAAGACGCGTCCGGCCGTCACTTTGGCAAAGTCAGCGAAGGCTGTGCTGTCATTGTAAATGCGGAGCGTGTCACCAGCCCGCAAGTCGATGAAAAAATGCTCCGCACGATCAGGGGCAACCGGAGGATCAAAAATGGCGGGGCCGGAAACCAAGGCCTCGCCAGCTTGTTGGAAAGGTGTGCCCAACGAAATATAGCCTACGCCGCCCGTTGAGACACCATCGTCAAGAGCGGGCCCCGCATTGATAATGGCAGGCGCGATACGTGGTTCGAGGGCTTCGAGAAACGAAGCTGGGGGCTGGGACGCGCGGACACTTTTAAGCATCGGAATTTTTGACCTTTGCACAGGAGGCGGCTCCACGCAAATGGTAATCGCGAAAAATTCGCGGGGACCCGACTTTAAAGGCGCATGTCTGGATTGACCGCGTCGTAAAACTTGTCCCAAAGCCACTCGGCCAGCGTGGTACGACGGATCTCGATCCGTGCTCTCCCCGAGGCGTGGGGCCGTAAGCGCGCCCGATTTTCCGCCGAAATTTCCACCTGAGCCTCGGCCTCGTAGTGAGCCATCGAAGGCCGCAACGTACGGCCGTCAAGGCCGGGTTCGGCCGGAACGTCGCCACCCATCAGATTGGCTAGCGCCGGAGCGGAAAAACCGGACGAGGGCGCGGGTGGCACGGAAACAATACTCCCTTGGAAAGTCTCACCGGGTAAGCCGGTGAAGATGACCCGCACCGCTTGTCCCGGGCGGACTTTTCGCGCCTGTTTCTCGTCGAGGGCGATGAGCACCCGTGAAGCATCCCCGCTCCCCACTTCAAAGACCGGCTCGCGAGCCGCGAAATAGCGCCCCTCCAACTCCTCCGGTCGCGACGTCCTCAAGACGCCATCACGCGGAGCCCGCAGCACGAGGGAAGCCAACTTCTCATCCAGACCAGCCATCTCCTCCTCGATTTCCCGGGCTTGGCGCGCCGCCACCGGAACGGAAAGCGCCGCCTCGGGTGAATCCTCGGAGGCCAAATACCGCAAGCGTACGAGCAGCGACTCGCGCTCTAATCCCAAGGAGACGCGGCTGGAAGTCAGGTCCTCGTTGCGAATTGTCCCGAGCACATCGCCGCGGCGCACCGCAGCTCCGCTGGAGACTCTCACCTCTTCGAGAATTCCTGCAGCCGAAGCGGACACGGGTTCCACGTGCTCCGCCTCGAGGGCAGCTGAGCGCTTGATGGTTTCAGTCCACGGAACTGCAAACACCAAGCCCGAAAACAACAGAATCCCGAGGGCCAGCACCCGCCCGCGCCGGAAGACGGCGCTGCGAAACTCAGGCAAGCCGCGCACACTCATCCCCAACCGGTAAAGCGGCAGGGCGAGAGAGACAAAAAGAAAAAGGCCGACATAGGTACGGCTGACGAACTGCAGGCCGTAAGGCTTGAGGAGGTCGAAAAGCATGATCGAGATGCTGAACATGACAAACCACCCGTAGGTGTAAGCCGCCACGGCATAAATACCGAAGAGCGGGTTCGTCTCGTGCGCAGCGGCGGGAGCCGTCTTGGGCCGCAACCCGAGAAAGCTGCGCTGAGCCCACGCCGTCACCCACGCGTTGCTCTTGGCCCGAAGGTTCGGGATCTCCAGGATGTCGGAGAGGATGTAATAACCATCGAACTTCATCAGCGGGTTGCCGTTGAAAAGCACGGTCGAAACACTGCAGAGGACAATCGTGTTGAAGCACATCTGATGAAATAATCCCGGCTGTGAAAACAGCCAAAGCCAGACTGCCGCGGAGGCGATGACCAGTTCCACCATGATGCCGGCGGAACCGACCGCGACCCGCGCCATCTTGCCGGCGCGCCACACGTCCGAGACGTTGCAGAAGAGGTAAGGCGTGAAGAGGATGAACATGAACCCCATCTCATGGACTTCCGCGCCGTGGTATTTGGCCGCAAGCCCGTGACCGAATTCATGGAGGACTTTGACCCCGAGAAAAAGAACCCAAGTCAGGCCGATGTTGGAGAGGGTAAAAAAATTTGCCCCCTGTGCGACGAATTGATCGAAATTCCAAACTACGGCGAGCAGAGAGAGGATGAAGAAGGCGGCGGCAAGGACGAGAGCCACCGGCGAGAAGGCCCATCGCACGGCAGGAAGTAGTCGTCCAAGAAGATCGTCAGGATCAAAGAGGGACTGTTTGAAAAAAAGAACCTTCCCGACGGCCAACTCAAACCCCCGGCTTTTCTTCAGCTCGCGCAACCGGCGACTGCGTTCCGTCGCGCTGGCTCCGCGCACACTGAGCAATCCGCCCTGCGCCAGCTGACCGGCAAGGGCCGCCAATTCGGAGAGGGCCTCCTCCTCACGAAGGGATCGCCAGTAACGCGAGCCTTCCGCCAAACGACCAGGCAGGTCACGCAGCGGGGTCCTTCCATCAAAAAGCATCGCCGCCTCCGCATGGGCCGCAGGGAGACGGAAATAAGCCAAACTGATCGGGTTTTTGTAAATGACATAGCGCCGTCCCAAATAAGCCTGCGGGACGGCGTCCAAATCGGCCCGCAGCGGCGGCGGCGTCCATGCTGCCGGATCCGCCGTGCCGTGGACAGCGGTTGTCGAAGCCATGACCTCAGGCCCCTCCGCCAAAAGATGCCACGGCCGGCGTGCCAGCCACCAGTTCACCCTGCGGATTAGGAACCAACACGCGCACCTTGAACTCCCCGCTGGCTGGGTTGGCCGCCGGCGAAACCTCCGCCACCTCCCCGGTAAACTTGCGTCCCGGCAAGTCGGGGACCGTGACCACCACGGCCTGACCCTTCTTTATCTCGCGGATGTACGCCGCCGGCAGGAACACTTCGAGATAGAGCAACTCCAGATTGACCAGCGTGATGACCGGTGTGAACTCGTCGACAGCCTCGCCCCGCTCCCTGAGGCGTTCCGCGACCACGCCGTCGAATGGCGCCAAGACTTTGCGCATCTCGAAGAGGTGGCCCGCCAACTCCAACTGCACTCTGGCAACCTCATAATTGACACGCTTCTCCTCGACCTCGGTTTTGCTGATCACACTCTTGGAAGCCAATTCGTCGCTCGCTCCGCGCTCGAAAGCACGCAATTCAAGAATGTGTTTCTGCTGCTGAAGCTGCAGGCCCTCCACATCGCTCTCCAACTCCAAAACCGGGTCACCCTTGCTTACCTTGTCGCCTTCGCGCCTAATCCCGGCGATCACTCCCTTGGTGCGGCTGGCCAGTTTGGCATGTTGGGATGGAATCAACATGCCGCGAGCCTCGAAACCCGTCTTGGCCCGCTCGGAATCCTGCCCCCTCAAAGGAGACCCCGGCAAAACAACCCAAAAGGAAAGAGCGAACAACAAAGGCCGCGCGAAGAGACCTTTCATAGACTCCAGTTCATTCTCCAATACTGACGGAACGGCGCCGTAAGCGACCAGCCCCACGCACGACGGCCGAGCACGATGCTCGCTTTGCCAGTATAGCCGGACTTCAAATCCCCATCGAGATTTGAGGCTGGGAAAGGAATGCGCGCGGTGAAAACCGTTGCGGCGTCGCGCACCTCCGGCAACTGACTTACTTGGCTAGCCGAAGACAGCTCCGCCCAAAGACCGCTCCGAGAGTGGGCATGCAAAATAAAATGGACCGGCAAAATTCGCCCCTCCCCGAGGGCCCCGAGCACCGCGCCCAAATCATCCTGCCGGAGATCAAGCTGCAGATTGTAGGCGCCCCGGCTGCCCACCTCGCAGAAGACTTTTCCGGTCACCATCGCCTCGCCCTGCCTATGCTGGACATTGCGGGTCAAGACAACCCCGTCCATAGGGGACCGCAACTCGGTGCGGGAACGAAGGTACTCCAAGCGGCGGATATTTTCCTCCTCCCGAAGCGCTGACAACTCAGCCATCTTGCGACCCGGTTCGTCGGCCAGAGCCTGCGCCCGCGCCAGCTCAACCCGCCAGCGGGCCAACTGCTGGGCGGAAACCGCCAGTTGCGTGGCCAAGTCGGCATCCTCCAATCGCGCCAATACCTCGCCTTGCTTGACCTCGGCACCCTCGGCCGCGAGGACTTCGACAACCTTGCCATCCGTCTCAGCCACCACCGTGGCGGTGCGCGCCGGCACCACTATCGCATCCGCTTTGATTTTGTGGGGCACCGGAAAAAACAGGGCAGCAACCAATACGACCAAAGGCGCCACGACCCAGGTGAGAACCCGGCGCCGGCGGCCGTCGTTCCAGGCTCGGAGGATCCTTCCGGACGCCGAGGCGAGCGGCCTCAAAGGAATGGAGTCAAAGTGTGTGGCGGCATCGAGCGCCTTGGCCAACTGGCTAGCGCACCAGCGCAGGGTGTCACGCGCTACGGCCGATTTCTCCGGCACCTCGTGCCAACACCCCAGCAAAAGCACAGAAGGTGAGGAATTTTTCGAAGGCCGCAAATGGCACCAAGCCACCGCGGAATAGCCCGCGTCGCGCAGCGCCAGGCTGAGATCCTCGGCGGTTTGGCCGGCGTCAGGAAAAACGCTTCCCTCGCATGATTCGGCAAGTTGTTCCGCCACCCGCGCCAAGGCACGCGATTGCAAAGCTTTGGGGTCCACTATCTCTTGATTGGAGGCTGCCTCGAGCCGCCACGAACGGCCCCTGCGCCGGAACACCGCTGCCAACGCGCATGGCAAAAGATCCACCAAATAATTGGCCGCTGCCAACTGCAGGACCTTTGGATCCAGTTCGCCGATCATCTCTTCGTGCAGCCGCAACATGTTGCGGTTTTTTGCATTCTCCTGCTGCATCGCACCCTGCTGGATGCCGCGCGCGTAGAGACAGGCTTGGTGAGCCAAACTCTCGAGGAATGCCGCGAGGTCCGCGTAATGACGCGGGTCGCCCGCATGCTTGAGCCAGACCTGCAAAACCAGCCTGGTCTGCCCGTCAAGCACCACCGGCGTATAAAAGAACGGATAAGGCGCCTCGTTGCCCGGGGCATTCTCACCCGCCGGCGGTTGTTCTTGCACTGCCACCACGCAGGCTTTGGCCGTCGCTACGGTATGAGCCAGCAACTGGTCGATCCACAACTTCTGACGCGCCGACTTGTAGCCCGAGGAAGCGAAAGAGACCTCCGCCACTCGGTTTGCCTGGCCCTGATCTATCGACCACACAGCACCGCCCATCGCATCTACCGACTCCAGGGTGAGGGCGAGAAAACGGGCAAAAAATTCTGAGGGCGCCAGACGGCTATCGCGGGCCAAGGACGCGATCTCAGACAGGTTTTGCTCGATCCGGGCGCGGGCCTGGGCCAAGGCCTGATGCTCGGCCGTGTTCATGCCGGCGGATCAGTGGACTCCGGATTGGCCTCTGCGGCCGAAGCCTGTGCCTGCTGCACCGCCTCCTGCCGCTTGGCGAGCAAAGCGTGCAGCAGCTGGTACAAACGTACGGCCGAAGGAACGGTGAGAATGATTCTCGAGGTCAGCTGGGCCGGCTCGTCCGTAACCTTGCCCGCGCTGTTAGGATTGAAACCGAAATCCAGTACGATCTCCTCCGCGCCCATCATGCCGCGGCATAAATTGGCGTATTGCACTTGCAGGTGTGCGGTGGACAGTTCCACTGGTAGGGCTTGGTGGGATTGTCCGGTGGGTTGGGAGGATGCGCTCATCGGCCGAAAGGTAGCGCGATTCCCCCTTCTGGCAAGTCCGAGCCGACAACCGTCGCCGGGCCAGACAACAGCTTCTTTGTTGCCCGGCAATTTCCAACTTTCACCGAACCAAGCTTTAGACAATTGCGCTCCCATTGCTTCACGGCTCCTATTCTCTCCTCTAGCGTCCGTGGCCAGCACGCCTAGGTGACGGCCGTCCCCCTCCCAGCTGAACGCGGACAATCTCCTCCGTACGCTTGATTCCCCGCAGGCTAAGTGCTAGGAATCTTCTAGTTGACCACTCAGTCTGGGGCCTGCCCCGGGAAAATAGTTTTCCAACACCTCAAAGTGAACGTGGTAAACTTTTCCCTTTCCTTACCCGACCGCATCGCTCATCACATGAATTCCAGACCCACCATGTCCTCGCCAGCCCCCCATCCTTCCTCTACCCCCAGTTTCCCACGCAAGATGTCCGCCTTCACGCTCATCGAGCTTCTCGTTGTCATCGCCATCATCGCGATTCTAGCCGGGTTGGCCTTCCCCGCCGTGCAGGGCGCCATGGGCTCCGCCAAAAAGGCCCAGGCCCGCAATGACGTCAACCAACTGGCTGCCGCGGTCAAAGCCTTCCAACTTGAATACGGGCGGCTTCCGGGCAGTCAATCAAAAGATGGAGAAGCCCCGGATAACCTCATCGCCATATTGACTTCCACCAACACAAATAATCCGCGGGGCATCGTCTTTTTCGAGCCGAAAATCGCCAAAGGCAAGAAAAACGGGTTCTCCACTGCCGACGGCAAGTACTACGATCCGTGGGGCATCGAGTACTCGGTCCTTCTCGATTACGATTACGACAACAAGATCAAAAACACGAACAGTAACCAGACCAATTTTACCACTGTCATCGTGACGAGCACCGGCGGCTCCACCAACACCAACAGCATTATTTCCAACGTCAAGTAAGCGCGGCATCCGGCTGGCCCCTTCGCCTCTGCCGCCCGTTGGTTTTGGCAAAGATAGCGCAGTCCTAAAAAGGCTCAGGCACACCTATTTTTCTGCCAAGAGGAAAGACCACGGCAGAAAATTTCTCCGAGCAACAAAGACCCTCCACCAGCACAGACCCCACTCTCCGCTTTACGGCTGCAGAATGACTTCGAGGCGGATAAATTTCTCGCTCCCCCCATCACGCGGGGTACTCCAGACCTGTCGTTGCAACCCCTCGCCGACGCCAGTCTGATCACCGGGCGTCATCGTCACTTGACTTGACGTCCACGTGCTGCCGGTGAGGTTGCC
>Ga0247834_1005702_pt1 | contig 14534 bp, 18 predicted proteins | sample LaCruzMarch2015__8_FD_187118 | JGI IMG/M metagenome (GOLD analysis project Ga0247834, IMG submission 187118) | Freshwater microbial communities from meromictic Lake La Cruz, Castile-La Mancha, Spain - LaCruzMarch2015_12m | ecosystem: Environmental > Aquatic > Freshwater > Lake | place: Spain... | reverse complement strand
GGCTTCGGCGGAGCTTGCAGCGACTCAGCCGGAACTCCACCAGTCGGCCACGGCAGCGGCGGCGTGATGATTGGAGGATTCTTCTGCTGCTCTATCTGCTGCACCACGGCGGCTTCGGCAGAGTCTTTGTCGACTCCGCTCGACCACACCCAGTTCAGCACCTCGGCCTGAGTCAGGTCTTGGTACGCGATGAACTTGGAAGGATCGGGCGGGGTGAAGCTGACGGTTGCGTAGACGCTGCCGTTGTACTGCCCATCGGTGCCGTTGCAGCGCCATGCGGCGGTGACGACGACATCGGGAAGGCTGTCTTGAATTTTACGAACCCAGAGGGTTTCGATGAGCCAAGTGAGGGTGGGCATATTAGCGGGTTTCGAGGGTTTGAACGCGAGCGGTCAGTTCTTGGATGGCTTTGAGAAGCATCGGAATCAGGATGCTGGTCTTTACGCTGCGAATACCTTCGGCTCCTTCGTATTCCTTATCGGATTGCTCGACCAAGTTCGGGAACACCTGTTCGACCTCTTGCGCGATAAATCCGAGTTTGGTAGCAACAGCGGAAGCCTCTTCCTTCAACGAGTATTTCACCACTCGCAACTTGAGCAAGTCGGCTAGATAGTTGCGAGCATCGGAGATGTTCTCCTTAAGGCGCAGATCGGAGATGGTTCCGTAAGTTCCGGTGGTATTGTTGAGCGCACCAGCGGACGTAAGCTGCATCCGATATGCGAAATTGGGCCAATTATTGTTGGTGGAACTAATCGTCCAATCCAACGCGCCAGCGGAGCTTCCATTTGGAGACACAGTCCAGTTTCGATTTGATGCGCTTCCAATATTATCAGCGGCATAAACAACGCCTGATTTTACTTGAATATAGTTACTCTCACCGGTTCCGTAGCTAGCCGTTTTCCCCACCAACAAATTCCCATTCGCATCCAGCGTCATCGCCTGAGTGAAGGTGATGGCGTTGCCAGCGATGCCGGAGGGGGCGGTGTACCATTGGTGTTGACCAGTTACACCATCTTCAACAAACCGAATAGCAAAGTTGTTCGCGGTGTAAATCCAGTTTCCAGCCGAATTCTTGTAGCAGTTTGTTCCGAGTTCAAAAGTTCCAGTTGAAACTCGGCCAGATACAAACCCACCCTGACTTCCAAGCTGGAAAGGCTTGTAATCATTATTCCACGCACTCGGCGTAACCCCTAGGCCGAGGTTGGAAGATGCGTCCAAAATCAGATCAGTCGTCCCAATCTGGAAAGGATGAGAAGGAGAAGCCTGCTTGATACCCACCCGATGGTTCGTCGAATCAACCTTCAGCGTCGAGGTATCCACCGTCAGATCGCCGGTGATGGTGGCGGAGGGGAAGGTCGGAGCGAACATGAACTTCATCAACTGGTTGACGATGATGGATTCAATGTCCGACTTGGGCAGAGTCATCACCTGAAAGGTTTCATTGATGAGCTGCTGATTGGTCAGGTTCGGGTTGAGCGGCGTGCCAGTGTTGGCGTTGGCAAGCGCGACAGCCATGGCAGACCGAATCGTGGTCATGTTCTGGAGGTTCAGAACACCCTGCGCGTCGGTCACAAGGGTATTAAGTGTTGGGGTGGGCATAAATCAGTGTGCGATGTTGAATCAAACGAACTCAGCGAAGGTGTACGAGGGAGAGCCGGTGACAGAAGCGACGCTGATTGCGCCCGTGTAGCCGTCAAAAGTCAAAGATGATCCGGAAATACCAGCAGTTGCCGCGCTTTGAAGGACGTAGTGGTAGTCGGAAGCGGTTGCGCCAGTGCCGAATTTTACGTGCAGGTGCTCACCTTTCTGGTTCTGGATCACAAACCGGCGGCGTGCCGGGTTGGCCGCAGACGTAGCCGTCGCAGTCAGGAGACCGCCAGTGCTGGTTGTAGTTAACACCGCACCTGGAGAAGCCGCCTGAATCTGCTGGAGCAAGGTCACCATGTAGGTTTCCTTGACACCAGGCGACAGGCAGTCGAAGCACCCGCTTAGGGCAGCAATCTGGGCTGAAGTCAGGGCAGGCATATCAGGCTTCCTCCTCCATGTCGTCCATCTCCATCTCGGCGCCTTCAACCTCCATCTCTTCCACGTCTTGCCGGCCGGACTCACCCAGCGTGATGCCATCGAAGCCGATGATCTCAATGGTCCCACGGGGCGTGGTGCGCCAGTCAACCATGGCGGTGCCAGATTCGCCTTCGAGGCGCAGTTCCTTGGGCGGGGTGAACTCGACGACCTCGACCTCGGCGCCCATACGGCCCATGCCGTCCATCTTTCGTTTTCCCATCATTTGTCCGTACATCGTAAAATCCTTTTTTTTGGCCTAGTTGAGAGGCTGCCAGCATCCCGGACGCTCCGGAAGGCTGCCAGCACCTCGGGGGCTCCCCCGAAGGAGAGCCCCGTTTGGTGGTAGTTTAGATCGCGAACTCCAGGGTCACGTTCGTGCAGGGCACAACCTCAGTGGTCGTACCGATCGCGCTGCCGGCCAGCTGGATCACGTTGCCGGAGACAACAGTCCAGGTGCCAGACGCGGAGCCGAACTCGGCGTCCCAAATCGTCTGCAAGGCGGCGACCAACGCAGCCGGAGTGGCCTCGCTGATGCCCGCGTTGGTGACGATGTTGTCGTCGCACATGATGCCGGTCGTGCCGATGACGAAGTTTCCAGCGTCGTTCGCAACGGCCGTGAACTGAACCACAACACCGCAGACAGGATCCGCAGAGTTGTAGCTCTGAGCGGGGTTGCCGGGGTCGGCCTCGCAGACCGGGATGATTTCGATGCAGCCGCGATCGACCTTGTGGAAAATGGCTTCGAGCCATTCCGGATGCTCGGGCTTCACGGCCAACTGGAAGTCAGCAATGAACTTGCCCTTGTTGCCGCGACTGTTGTCGATCGGCTTGCCGGCACAGTCCGCGCCCAAATCGTTGGTCGCGAACTTCCAACGCCCACCGTAATCCCGAACCATGAACGGCATATTCGGGTTCACGGCCTCGGGGCGGAACGGCATCACGCGCAGCGCGCGAGGGTTGTTGATGTAGCTGATCTGGTACTGAGCGCGGTCGTAGTCTTCGTTGAAGACAGACTTGATGCCCTCGAAAGCGGCCACGTTCTTGTACGGCAGCACAAGGGTGTAGTTGCCAGCGGTTCCGGTCGCATTGAAGCGCAGCGGGAACTGGAGCACCTTCACCATGAAGTCGCCGGCGAAGCCCATGAAGCCGTACTTGTAGAACTCCTTGGCGGCCGGTGCGAAAACGCCGAAACGCCAGGCATCGTACAGGGACGCGTTCGTCTTCGACAGATACCGGAAGGTATCCTTGTCGGTGTGCAGCTGGAGGGAATCATAGCCTTCCTTGCCGGCCTGAATGGCACCCAAGAAATACTGACGGGTGACACGCGACTGGAGGATCTCAGGGGTCAAGCGACCCAGCGAAGCGGCAGTGATCGCAACCGCGGCGTTGTCCGTGACGCGCAACGTGGTGTAGCCGGCGCCAACCCAAGAGAAGTTGATCGCAGGCAGACCAGTAGCGCACGCGAAGGAGTTGCCGCCAACCAGCGAGCCAGCCAACTCAGCGGCTTTACGTTGGAGGTAGTACGTGGTGATCCAGTTCGTGGCCGGACGCAACACGTCGTCGATGATCTGACGGAAGTGCTCCTTGGCCTTCGTCTTGGTCATGATCTGGTCGAAGCACAGGATGTCAGAACCCCATGACTGCTTCTCCAGCGAGTATTCGTTTCGGCTCCAGCCCCAACCGATCTTGTTCTCGGTGGGATCGCACGGCTGACCAGTACAGGCCGCACCGGTCGGGTTCTCCCAGGCGCCAGTCACGTTCGGGAACACGCTGTTGAAGCGGTCAAAACGATGGGTGGTGCCGGAATAGGCGTCGAACGATCCGGTGTTGTAGTATCCGATCATCCCGTCAAACGGGCGGATGTCCTTGAGAACTTCCTTGTCGTACACAGGTTCCTGCGAAACGAGGAAGGAAGCAAACTGCTTACAGCTGATTACATTTCCACTGGCCATATTAGCTCTCCTGCCTCGGGGGTTTTCTTCACCTACCTCTCCGAGACAACGAGGCAGATTGCAGGTCCATGAAGACCATCAATCCAACCTCGGTGGCGAGCCCGAGCCGTGGAACCGGCGAATGCCCTTCGGCACTCTTGGCCAACTGGAATAACGCGCCCAGTTCGCGCCCGGTTGACGAAACCGAGTTCTGCGTCGTGGCGGTATCGTTCTACCGCTTCTTCTTGGTGTCAACGGGTTTTTTCCATTCCGACCGCATGACATGGTCCTCGATGGCGATAATCAACACCGCAGTCTTCGTCCGGCGAGTGCGCACCGCTTCTTCCTCAAGCATCTGCGCAACCTCAATCGGCAGGCGGTAACTCACGCGAATTGTGTTCTTCATGGCCGCAGTGTGTGGCTTGTGCTTGACACGTCAAGCTGAAGAACGCAGCCTACGGCTCACGCTGAGCCGGCACTCCGGCCGATTATCCACCATGCAACTCCGACCATACCAGGACCGCCTAGCAAACGACATCCGATCAGCCTTCGCATCTGGAGCGCGCAGACCACTCGCCGTGAGCCCCACCGGTTCCGGCAAGACTGTGCTCTTCAGCTACATTACCTCCCAGGTCCTCAAGCGTGGCGCCCGAGTTGTCATCGTCGCGCACCGCCGCGAGATCCTCGACCAGATCAGCGGCACGCTATCCAAGGTCTCGGTGCCGCACGGGTTCATCCAGGCCGGCAAACCCATGTCCAAACAGCCGGCCATGGTCGCCTCGATCCAGACTCTCGGCCGGCGCCTAGATCAGGTCACCACTCCCGACCTCGTCATCATCGACGAAGCGCATCACTCGGTCTCCAAGTCCTACGTGGAAATGTTCGCCCGCTGGCCCGAAGCCAAATTCATCGGCGTCACCGCCACCCCTGAGCGTCTCGATGGCAAGGGCCTAGGAGCCATGTTCGACCGCATGGTCATGGGTCCGTCCGTCCAGTGGCTCATCGACAACGGATTCCTCGCCAAGCCGGTCTACTACGCGCCCAAGCACACTCCAGACCTGTCCGGCGTATCCAAGGTCGCCGGCGACTTCGACCGCGGCCAGGCCGAGGAGATCATTGATACCCCGCGCATCACCGGTGACGCGGTGACGCACTACCGCAAGCTCTGCCCCAATGAGCGGGCTGTCGCCTTCTGCATATCGGTGGCTCATGCCCAGCACGTCGCCGATCAGTTCTGCGCAGCTGGTGTTCCTGCTGCTAGCATCGACGGGACGCTGGATCCCGAGGTCCGAAAGCAGCGCGTGACCGATCTTACTTCGGGCAAGATCATGGTCCTGACCTCCTGCGAACTCATCTCCGAGGGTTTCGATCTCCCGGCCGTCAACGCCGGGATCCTGTTGCGGCCTACTCACTCGCTGTCCATGCACCTCCAGCAGCTGGGGCGTGCGCTCCGGCCGTTCCCCGGGAAGACCCACGCGACGATCCTCGATCACGTCGGCAACTGCCTGCGTCACGGGCTCGCTGAGCAGGAACGCGAGTGGGACCTCGACGGCCGCGAGAAGCGTAAGAAGAAATCCAGCCCCGTCGAAACCAAGCAGTGCTCCAAGTGCTTCGCGATCTTCGCTGGCACGGCGTGCCCGCAGTGTGGCGCCGAGCGAGAGGTTAGCCCCCGCGAAGTCGAACAGGTCGATGGCGAGCTTCAGCGCCTGTCGATCGAAGACATCGCAGCCAAGCGCGAGGAGCGGCGCGAGGAAGGAAAGTGCCGTACTCTCGAAGATTTCCGTGCCCTTGCCGCACGGCGTGGTTACAAACCGGGATGGGCTTTCTTCCGTTGGCAGGCCCGTTCACGTAAAACTAACCACCTCACATGACCGAATCCGAACTCCAAGCCGTGATCCTGCGCGCAGCTGGATCGAAACCGCACGTCCGCGTCTTCCGCAACCAGGTGGGCGAGGGCTACGTTGGCAAGGCGCATCGGGATTCAACCAACGTCTTCATCACTGACGCCCGTCACGTCCGCATGGGTCTGTTCCCGGGCTCCGGTGACCTCATCGGCTGGCGCACGGTTACCATCACCGCCGACATGGTTGGCAAACCCATCGCCCAGTTCCTCTCCATCGAAGTCAAGACCCCCACCGGCCGCATCCGGCCTGACCAAACCAACTGGCTTGAGCAGGTTACTCTTCACGGCGGCCACGCGATTATCGCACGATCAGTTTCCGACGTGGAGTCGCTCTGACTCCATCCCCACGACAACCTATGAACCCCCGACTCCCATCAGACGCGACCCTTCATCAATCCATTCGCCATCCCGCGCCACCCAACCTATCCCCGGAAGCCACTTACCTTTACTACGAGCGCCTCGGGATGTCCTGCGGCACCGCTGACCCGACACCCAAGCAACTCCGGGATGCACTCCTCGACGCCCGCGAGTACGATCTGAACCACGACTGACAGTCCCACCACTACAAGCCCATGACCCTCCCAGAACTCTCGGACGCACTCTCTGTCCGGGTCGCAGAACTCTGCTCTCAACTCCTCCCAGCCGGCCGCCAGGTCGGCCCCCAGTGGATCGTTGGCAACGTCTTCGGCGACGCCGGCGACTCCCTCTACGTCGAACTCACCGGCCCCAAGCAGGGCCTGTGGTACGACCACGCCGCTGGTAACGGCGGCGACCTCCTCGAACTCATCGGCCAGAACCAAACCCTCCCGAAGGGCCGCGCCGCCCAGTGGGCACGCGAATTCCTCGGTATCCGCGACGATTACCAACCTGAACCCCGCCGGTTCGATCCCCTCAAGCACGGCCACCGCGCCGACGCCTCCCAGCCGTACCGCTACGGCTCCGCCGCCTGGCCCTATCCCGACGCCGACGGTACGATCCGGGCCTACGTCGTCCGCTTCGACCTCCCCGACGGATCCAAGGACGTCCGCCCACTCCGGTTCCTACCGCCCGAAAACCAACCCCCCGACCTCCTCAACCCCCGCCACTGGCGCTGGAAGGGCTGGACTGCCCCCGAGGAAGTCCCCCTCTTCAACCTCCACCTCCTCGCCCGGCGCCCGAACGACCCCGTCCTCATCGTAGAGGGCGAGAAAACCGCCGTCGCCGCTTCCAAGCTCTTCCCGTCCCACGTCGTCCTCACCTGGCAGGGCGGTTCCAAGCGGGTCGCCCGTGTCGCCATCGACCCTCTCCTGACCCGCGCCACCCCGATCGTCCTGTGGCCCGACGCCGACAAACCCGGCCGCGACGCCATGGTCTACCTCAAAGCCCGCCTACCGGCCGCCAAACTCGTCCACCTCCCAGACACGCTCCCTGAAGGCTGGGACCTCGCCGACCCCGTCCCACCTGACGTATCCATTCAGGGCCTCCTCGATGCCGCTGGCGATTTACCGCGCCCGGTTCCCGCTGAGCCGCAGGCAGCTTCACCTAATCCGCTTGACGACCTCCATTACGACCCTAATTCCGGCCAGTGGTGGACCCGTAACGCCTGGGGTGATTACGCCCAGATCAACGGTGACCGCGCTCGCACGCTTCTCCTTGAGTGCGGTATCTCCCACGTCAAAGACGAAACCGGAACCTCGGAGGTCGATCGTCAACTCCTGCGCCGCACCCGGGATACCCTCATCGAATACGCCGGCCCGCTCGCCGGCCACCGCGCCGGTCTGTACGGCACAATCCTCGTCACCCGCTCTGTCGTCCCGCTCGCACCTGTCCCCGGCGACTCCGCCCGTCTCCAGACCTACCTCCACAACCTCCTCGACCAGAACGACGACCAGTACTGGCGCCTCATCTTCTGGCTCGCGCTCCGCCGACAGGCCGTCCTGACAGGCACCTGGCGATCCAGTCAGGCCCTCGCGCTGGTCGGTCCAGCTGCGTGCGGCAAGTCCTTCGTCCAATCCGCCATCATCACGCGCCTGCTGGGCAACCGCATCGCAAAGCCCTACCGCTACATGTCCGGCTCCACTGACTTCAACGGCGACCTCTTCACCTCGGAACACCTCTGCATCGAAGACGAAGCCCCCGGCCGCGACATCCACTCCCGGCGCGCCCTCGGCTCGAACATCAAATCCATGCTGTTTAGCCAGAACCAGTCCTGCCACCCCAAAAACCGCCAGGCCATCACCCTCCGCCCCATCTGGGCCATGTCCATCTCCCTCAACGACGAGCCCGAAAACCTCCAAGTCCTTCCGCCCCTCGACCCGTCCCTGATGGACAAACTCATAATCCTCCGCTGCGTCCGCCATACCCTCCCCTGGCCCGGCCCCGAGATCGAAGTCCTCAAGGACATCCTCGACACCGAACTCCCAGCCTTCGCCCACTACCTCGACGGTCTCACTGTCCCCGAACACCTCTTCGAGCCCCGCTGCGGCCTCAAAGCCTACCAGCACCCGGCCATCCTCGAAGAACTTATGCAGCTGTCCCCAGAGCACCAACTCATCGGCCTCATCGACACCGTGATCTTCGAGAACGAATTCATCACCTGGCGAGGTACGGCCGCTGACTTGGAAACCGCTTTACGTGACTCCAAGTATTCCCGGGAAGCCGACCGCCTCTTCCGGTTCAACACGGCGTGCGGAGTCTACCTTGCGCGGCTGCATGAGCAGGATCCTCACCGCATCTCGAAGGCGAAGACCAACGGGAAGGTCCGATGGGCTATCTCGCCGCCGGCAGGGTCAGCGGCCACGGCGTGGGCTTGACAGCATTCAGTTAGAGTAGCATGGTCTCGCCGTGAGTAAATACCTCCATACCTACCTCCTCCGTCTTCGTCCCGGCCAGGTCGTTCATCGCACCGCTAACGTCCCAGCTGTCTGGGAGAAGGCGGTCGCGCTCGCTAAGCTCATGCCTCACCTGGACGTGAACGGCAACCGCATCGTCCGTAAGGAATCACCAGCCGATGCCAAGCTCGTCATCTCAGCCAGCCATATCGAGATTACTCTTCCAGCCCCCGGCCGCTACACGCTTCGGGACATCTGGCTTCACCAACCAGAGCCCCGAGGCCAGTTCATGTCTTTCGCGTCGTCCTTTGGTCTCCACGCAAAGCAAAACCCCCACCTAGTGACGAAGAAAAAGTCCAACGGCTACGTGACATGGGTAATTCCTCAATGATTTCGTTTTTTTTACCCCCTCTCACCCCTACGTTTGCTTGCTCACTTTCAGGGGTTTGCGGATCTCAAAGTAGTACGCTAATGGGGGGTCAAAAAAATAGGGGTGTTTTTGGCTTGATCCCCACCCTGCCGTTTGACTCCTTGTTTTCAGGCTTCTGGGAAATGGAAGTAGTAGGGTTTGTGAGGGGAGGCGGGGGTTTTTGCGTTTTTGGGTTTTCCTGGCTGCTGGCGCTGGAGCGCCACTGGAGAATCCGTAAAGCCGGAAAGCTGTAAATCTTTTTACTGGAACCATCAATGTTGACTTTAGCCTCCCCCTCCCATACAACCATACTACTTTTGTTTCCAGAAGTGCTGTAAGTGAGCATAGCAAACGCAGGGTGAGGATCAGGCTGTACCCCTCATGAGACCCCTATTACCCCCTATGTCGGAAAACGCTCTATGTAGGTTCGGAAAATGGCCTAGGTATTGGGGAGGGGGTCCCACGGCGACCAGTCATCGGCCAGGGCCCCCACCCACCCCACCCCGTGGGGACGGTCTGGCCCGTAAGGAATCCATTGGAGTCCCTGCCCGGGGAGGTCCGGCCGGCCTGCCATGCTAGCACCGAGTCCGACCGTGCTAGCACCGGGTCCGGGTCAGAGGTCCGGGGGAACCGAGGGGCCGGGGCTGACGTCGAGCATCGGGGCGGAGGGGCGCTTCCCGTTTCCAGCGGCGGCGGGGCGGCGGGGGATCCCGAGGAGGTCAATCAGCTGGTCTTGGACGGTGACCATGGCTTTGGCGGCGGCGATCCGATCCGAGGCAGGGGCAGCACCATCGCAGGCGAGATCTCCGAGGTCGGCGGCCATGCGTCGCAGGCGGAGGACCATCTGGGCCGGCAGAGTGGCTCGCGATACCGACAGGATCGTCCCCGTCCTCGCCTCCCTTGCCCGCAGGCTTTGGGGCGTAACCTCGGGGGTGCTTTTTTCAAGACTCGGCATGACTGACAGTGACCGCTAGCACCACGTTTTCAACCCCATAAACACTGGGAATTCTTGAAAATCTGCGTGGCAGTGCTTGACAGGTAAAGCGCTCTATGCGACTGTGTCACCGTATGAATGTAAACCATAGCCCTATCGACCAAGAAATCTTGGTCGAAGCCGCAGCCTCTACCAGGGTGGCTGTTATCACGGGAGACATCCCGCCGCAGTTCGTCGGCTCCGGAGAGTTCCGGGCCTTCGTCACCCAGGATCCCCGCGCTTGCGCGGAGCGTCTCTGGTTTGTATCCCCGGACGGCACGGGGGCCAACCTGCCCTTGTGCCGGGAGCAGGTCCGGAATGAATTCCGGAGCCACTCGGCATATTGCCGAATCACCGCGGACTTGACGGCAGTCCGGATCATAATTCCCGCGTTCGATGTTTGGACCCCCCCGGTAGTTATCTTCGCCAAAGTGGCGAATTTGGAACAGGCCCGCGCGATCCGCGCGGGCTATGAGTGAGTCACGGGAGAAATCCCGTTAAGCTTCATAGGCTCCGGAGAGTTCCGGGCCTATATCAGCAAAGACGGCCGCGCTTGCGCGGGCCGTCTCTTTTTTGTTTCTCCGGACGGCACGGGGGCAAGCGTGCAGGCCGGACGGGAGCAAATCCGTAATCAGCCACGGAACGAGTCGGCATACTGCCGGATGAACCAGCTCACAGGGCCACCTCATCAGGTCCAGGGGCTGCGGCCGGAATCCCGAGACGCCCAAGCCACGCGGTCAAGTCGTCCGCGAAGTCTTCGCAGTATAGCGCCCAACAGGTTTCTACCTCGGCTGCAATCAAGCCCTGGATAACCTCGGCCACGGTGGTGGCTTCTAAAATCGCCTGGGCGCTGACATCCTGGATCGAGTCCCCATAGTTCTGATGCCAGCTGGTAATTCTCACCACAGCGTCAACGTGCGTATCAACACCACTACAGGCCGAAAGGCATTGGTGACTTCAAGACTCGGCATGGGGTCACCTTGTCCCACTCTACCGCGACTCGCCACTGAAAAAGGCCACTTCGCAACATTTCCGCCGAAATACGAAATGAGGTCTAGACTCCTCTCATAAAGCGCTTTGTTGTACGGCCCTACAGTATGAAAACCACAACGAAAGAACGAATCAAAGCGGCCCTTCTGGCCCTGCTGGCGCTGGCCGTGTTGCTGGCGCTCGGATACCTCGAAACCGAAGCCGGCCTACCTAACCACTGAACCAACCAACCATGGAATACCACGATATCGACACTGCGACGGTGCAGGCCCTCCGCGACGAATGCCGGAAACTGAAACTCGGAACCGGAATGCAGGTTGCCGGCGCTTCGAAGGCAACGCTACAGGCGGCGCTTCGGACCAATACATGGCCGGCCTCGGTTCCTTCCTCCGATCCAGCGGCGGCGCTCTCGGCCGCTCTGCTGGCAATGATGCCGGCCCCCGGGCTGGATGAAGAGCGGGTGCGGGCCCTGATTCGGGAAGAGGTCCCGGCCCCGCCCACGATCCGGATCCAGATGCCCGATCGCCCCGAGGTAGAAATGGCCCGGCAGCACGAGCGGTTCCCCCTGCTGTTGCAAGCGCTGGCCGTGGGCCTGAACGTGCTGCTGGTGGGGCCGGCCGGGACGGGCAAGACCAGCGCGGCCCGAAAGGCGGCCGAGGCTCTCGGGTTGACGTTCCGCTGTGCTAGCGTGGGGCCTCAGACGTCGAAGAGCGACCTGTTGGGCTTCGTTGACGCCGGGGGCACGTATCGGGAGAGCCTGTTCGTGGCGGCCTACCGCGACGGCGGCGTTTTCCTGCTGGATGAAATTGACGCCGGGAATGCCGGCGTGCTGACCGTGCTGAATGCGGCGTTGGCCGGGGATATTATGGCAACTCCGGTGGGGATGGTTGAACGCTCGCCTCGGTTTATCTGCGTGGCAGGGGCGAACACGTACGGGCAGGGTGCTTCCCGGCAGTACGTGGGGCGCAATCAGCTGGACGCTGCGACTCTTGATCGGTTCGCGGTGCTGGATTGGCCGGTAGATGAGGGCCTTGAAGCCGTGATGATTGGCCTGCCGGCTCCGGCGTCTGGGTTGGACGTGGGATGGGGTGGGACCCTTGATCCGGCCGCATGGCTGACCCGGGTCCGCGCCGTGCGTGCTAGTGTTGAGCGGGAACAGATTCGCGCCGTCGTGAGCCCCCGGGCGACGTTGGCCGGCGTGGCGCTTCTGGGAGCCGGCGTTGGGCGCCATTGGGTTGAGGAGATGGTTTTATGGCGCGGTATGCCGTCCGATGCCCGGACCCGGGTGGAAGGGGGCGCCAAGTGAAGCGTACGACGATCGAATGCGACGGGCTGGCGGCGTTCCTGAGCCCGGGGCCCCGCATGGCGCTGGAGCGCGATAGCAGCGAATCGGGCACGCTGGAATTTACTGGCACGCGATCCTACGCCGAGGCCGTCCAGATAATGCGCGATGGCTGGCCGGCCGGCGCTGAGCAGGCCCGGGCCCTGAGCGCCCAGCTGGCCGCAGAAACGGCCGACAGTCTGACGTGTGAGCGTCCGGCTCCCGTTTGGGACGTGGCCGGCGATGATGCCGACGTGGCCCGGTTCCTTGAGGGCGAGCCCGAGAATATGGTGGCTTGGATGCCTGAGCCCGTGCCGGCGGCGGGGCGGGTTGTGCGGATCGTGCTGGCCGGCTGGGTGGCTTGGAGCGTGGGCGAGTCGGATCTCCAGCGTGCGGCCGTGATGATGGCGGCGGCGGCCGATGCTCTGGAAGCCCGGGGCGTGCGGGTTGAGATCGTGGTCGCCTATGCGGGGGCGTGGGGGTCAACGATGCTGGAAATCCGCCACCGCCTGAAAGCGGCCGAGGAGCCGCTGGATCTGCCCCGGGTTGTGGCCGGGATGCATCCCTCGGCGTTCCGGCGGGTGGCGTTCCGCTGGATGGAAACCATGCCTGACCTGCCGGCCTGGTACGGTGCCGGCGGGACCATCACGACGGCCGAGGGGGACGTGGTGCTGGACATTATGAAGCTATCCGCGATCAAGCCCGAGGCTCGGGTGGCGTGGCTCAAGCAGCAGGCCGAGGCCGTGCTGGGGATCCCGGCCTGAGCAGAGCACGGCCGGCCCTGAGGGGCCTGCCTTCTCTGGCCAGAACGGGCCGACGGTGCCGGGCCGATCCCGGCAGGAAAGACAGACCATGAAGAAAAACAAAGGACAGGTGCGGTTTAATACCCTGCGGGTTGACCCAGCGGCCGGAACCATAACGCCGGCGCTGGACTCTTTCGAGAGCGCCCGGGAATGGATCGGGGCGGACCTGCTGGAGTGCGTGCGGTGCGGATCCGGCGTTGACTGCTGGATTGACGAAGAGGGAATGCTTCGCGACGGGGCCGATCACTGGATCCTCGGGGGCGAGCAGCTGCTGGCCGGCCGGGCCGTGTTCGCCGGGACCGAGGCGGGCGAGTGGCGCGACCTGCCTATCCCGACCGGAGTCGTCGCAGCGGCGGTGGGCTGGATCCCGAAGTCGTTCCGCGAACGGGCGCAGGAAATCGCCGACACGATGCGGCCCGTGGCCGTGGCGTGGGACGCCGAGGGGATGGCGCAGCTGGAGAAGATGAACCGGGAGCACGCCGGCCGGGTGGAATTGCTGGCGGTCGCGGCGGTGCCGGCGCTGGAGGCGCTCGAACTCGGGGACGTCGTAGAGTGTCCGGATGAGATCACCGGATTTGTCGCGGCGATTGACGGGGACCTGATCACGGTGCGGGTGATGAACGGAACGCGGACGTTTCCGCGGTCGCGGTTGGTTAAGGTTGAGATCCTCGACTGACCGGCTCGACTGACCCGGCGGGGCCCTGAGTGACAGGCGGGGCCCCTGCGGATCGGTTCCCAGTAAGGACTGACCAGAAAAAACATGAAGACACTGAAAAAACTGATTGAAGCGGCGCGATGCCGCAAGGGTTCCGCCGCTGGAATCGACGAGCGCGGAGAGTGGTGGCAAGCGGGTCCCACCATAAAGACCGGCCGGAGCGGCGGGGACGGGATCGGGAACAGCGCGGCGACCGTGCGGTACGACCTCCAGATGCGGCATTACCGGACCGGGACCGTAGTCGTCGGGGTGCTGGTCGAACGCTGGCACCAGAACGTCGGGACCCGGTCCGACTGGGTGTCCATGGCAGGACTCGAAGAATGCCAGACCGGAGCCGAAGTCATCGAATTCATGCTCAACTGGGATGAGGAAGGTTTATCGGTCCTGTCGGAATGGTGCCGTGGTTACGTCGTTGACGAGTTGGCGGACTTTGGGCTGCTAGCGTCGGCCCCGTCACCGGATGAGGAGTTACCGGAAACTGCCTGAGCAGAGCACGGCTCACCCTGCGGGGTGGGTCCTCTCTGGCCAGTAGAGCCGGAAGTAAAAATATGAACAACAAAGCCAAAGGCTGGGCGATCGACCCGACCACACGAACTATAACCGCCCAAGTCCACA
>Ga0247834_1005700_pt1 | contig 14535 bp, 13 predicted proteins | sample LaCruzMarch2015__8_FD_187118 | JGI IMG/M metagenome (GOLD analysis project Ga0247834, IMG submission 187118) | Freshwater microbial communities from meromictic Lake La Cruz, Castile-La Mancha, Spain - LaCruzMarch2015_12m | ecosystem: Environmental > Aquatic > Freshwater > Lake | place: Spain... | reverse complement strand
TTTGGTGTCTATTGGAAAAATTGCAGAGCGAGAGAATCATCATCCAGATCTTCATCTCACTGGATACAGAAATGTATCAATAGTTTTGCACACTCACTCGCTGGGAGGTCTAAGTCAAAATGATATCAAAGTAGCAAAGATGATTGATTCCGAAGTGGACTTTGACTACTCTCCTCAGTGGTTGAAAAGTCATCCCGAGGCAAACCAAAAATGAAATGCAGACTCCAACAACCAATAGAGAGAATTGTATGGTAAGAGAATAAGAGTTGGAGGTTAATTATTAGCAATTATTATTATTATTAATATAATGAACCACTAGTTGTCGTCATTTTCACGTTTTCCCTCCATTTTTTAATCATAAATTATTTTACTACGAGTCGGGTAACAACTTGTTTTTTCTCTCCTAGCGACTTCCCAGCGACTTCGCAGTTCCGGTATTAATTCCATTATTCCCGGGATCTTATCATTCAATACCGGGATTCAATCAAGCCCAACTAAACTGTTTTCTCAAGGGCAGTACTGCTCAGAAGTTGCTAGGAAGTCGCTAGGAAGTCGCTAGGAGAGAAAAAAACAAGTTGTTACCCGACTCGTAGTAACAGTCCAACAAGGCGCACACGAAAGTTTTCAGTGATCATCCATTCTTTGGTCATGTGTGTCTTCTCGCGGTTGTATCAGTTATCTGATCCTCACAGTTCCAAGAACTTCACGGACCCTCCCAGTCCTCACAGTCCTCGGTTTGCTCGATACTTGGATCCTAACAATCCTGTACATGTTCTATATGTGCTTGATCGGTTCAAGAAATTCCGGGATGCTAAGTCAAAGCATGAACTTCCGGTCGAGTTTCGACAGTTTGGCAATACGGACTACGCTCAAGATGAGCAATAGAAGTGGAGCGATTTCAAGGCATTGCAGGAGATGGTAGCTCAATACCCCGGCATTTGTGAAGTGCATACCTTTGATACATATGCTCCGACGTTTGCCCATGTGATTTGGATTTTTGTTGGGCATTTTCCTCTTCACAGCATACGAGGCAGGCCCATGCGACTCGATGGTGAATTCAACTTTCTCGAGCCGTCACTGAAAGCCTTTCTAGATGTGTGGATTCGGATTCTTGCGGCGAATGGCTTCAACTACGGCGTGGCCAAGTGCTTGATGTACAGTTCTGTTCTCATCGTCGATGTACTTCCTATCTCTGGAACTTCATCGTTTGGTGAAGGATGTCCAATGTATGAATCGCTTTGGAATGAGTCCCGTCCTTTAGTGACTTCGATGTTTCACACCCTGGTGAATGACTTCTGTGTCAATGCCGTTGGTTGCGTTACTATGGGAGTTTGGGCAACAGATGCAATCAAAGATCTGGTGAAAGGTCTTGACATTGGCGTTTTGAATGAAGGTCACTGCCATTCCTGTCTTGGAGCAAAAGGTTGGTGATTTACCTTCCAAAATACACCCAGTGGAAATAAATGTCTCTTGTGATTCAATCATTTGTTCCTACAGTGACCTCAGAGGGAGTTATTCAAAATTAGTCTAAATGGTATCAAATTGTGCCTTAACTCTGGCTTTAATGTTCATAATAGCTATTACAACCATAACCAAGTGCATTATTGTCATAACCAAACATCATGAAACAAGGCAAAAACCTACACCACTTTCCTTCTGTCAACCCAACACTCTCACAGAACATACAGGTTGGGGTTGCCATCCTTATGACCACTAGCCACAGTAGAAGGTGCTTAAACATATTATATAAATATATATGAAGTAGACCTGCTGTGAGCATGAAGTGGGTGGGAAGCCACAATGATAACCTACATCATGATCCAAGTGAGAAACCAAGAGAATCTCCTACTGCGGCCACTGTGACTGGTGACTGAAAGACCCAGCATATATCAGGCTGGGATTGCATCATTATGACTACCAGCCAGAGTAGAAGGTGCTGAAACACTTTATATATGTATTAATTAGATCTGATATGAGTATGAAGTGTGTGGGTTGCCCCAATCATAACCTGCAGCACGATCCAAATTAGAAACTAAGAGATACGAGATACCTAGTACAACTACAACTGCAACTGCCCAACTGTGAGACCAAGCAGATATCAGGCTTGGGTTGCATCCATATGATCACTAGCCACAATAGAAGGTGTTGAAGCACATTATATATGTATGACGTAGATCCTATGAGTATGAAGTGGGTGTGGTGCTCCATCAGAACCCTCCTAGACTAAGTGAGAAACCAAGTGAATCCCTTCTCCCGCCTAAGGCGGAGCTCCTGTCGGCTTGTGTTCGTCTCGGGATGCGGCGCATGCATGACTTGGTATTTGTCTACACTACTTGGTATCTTCACATGCGTCGTCAACTACTAGTGCTCGTTGTGCTCGACCTACCAGTTGTCATCGTTGTTAGCGCGTTTGCTACTATCATTGGCCACCCAACATTTGCAATCTTTCATCCCCGTCATCAAAGCAACCACCATTGCACTACGAACAAGAATGAAGATGAGATCTACTTTGATGACTTTTCTGGCTTGTCAATTGGAGATGTTGCTGATAGTAGTGTGTCACCGCCCTCGTCATCAACGCTGGCTGTTACTGGTGAATTGCCTGAATTTGTGGATACCAGCAGCAGCAGACGAGGAGGGGATGAGGACGAACGAATTGTCATACCTTTGCCCAAGGTAATTAAAGATACCTCCACAGATCTCACCGGCGCGACAGTACGTGAATTTGGACTAGGAACAGATATAATGCTAACAAGTTATGCTGGCTCAGCAGGTTTTGACAAGGTGACCGATTGGCAATATTACAGCGTCGACATTGATGATGATGATCGTTATGCACAACAAGAACGAAGAACACCGATTGCTCCACGTCCAATGGATCCAAATCAACCAGCACGAACACGATCAAGTAGTGGTAGTGTGGTACGATTATTTCTAGGTGAATTCGCTGGTGGTACCATAGGGGCTAAATTACGCAGTCGTGGATTAGACACACGTGTATGGATAAAAGAATATTCAGGTGCTGAGGCATTGGCATTGGCCAAGTCTGAAAAGACTGGATTGGGACAATTACAATCATCTTGGCTAAAACAAACATTACAACGTGGTAACAAAAAAGAGGAATTGTTATCACAAATGCAAAAGGGAGAATGGATTAATATGGCATCACGTCGATATGTCGATGGAATAACAAACACACCCACACGTACAGATGATGAGAATGTAATATCATTATTGGAATTGACATTCAACCTACGTGCACAGTTTACTTGTCTATTAGGAGAATTGAACTTGAATGATTATTATGATGATGATGACCCAAATCCAAATGAATGGTACAAAGCATTAGGTGTCAAGCCACCCATTCCTGGTAGTTTATGGCTAGTATTTGATTATCATGGTTTGTCCACGTCTGCATCCTACTCTGCACCACATATAATACAACGATCGAAATTACCACCGAAACGTGGGATATTTGGTGGTATTGTTGAGCCTCCAGCTTTACCACCCTATACTGAGCGATGTAGGTATGTAATTCAGGGTGTACTAAAAGGGATGTTAACTGCCTTGGCAACTGCACATAATGCCAACATTGTCCATCGCAGTATAGGACGGAATAGTTTTATACTTAGCTCTATAGGACAGGACAAACGTGAGGCAACGAGTCCCTATGCCACTGTATTAACAAGATTGCGTGTTATATTGTCAGATTGGGGATTTAGTGCATTGGCAATTGATGCAGTTCGGGAGAAAGAATTTGGTATACGATTACGAATGTTTGATATACCAGGTGCCAACAAAATAATGAGTGATCGAATCACTACTATAGCAATAGACTTTGCAAAAGCTGAAGATCTTAATGCACTTGGCTTTGTATTCCTTGGGTTGTTATTCACCACATTGGCGGAGCCGGCAACATTAACAGCACCAATGCCAGCAACAGATGATGATACATGGCAACGATTATTTACAGATATATTTGATAAGGATATGTTCCAATTTCGTGATTATTGTGCCAATGAAGATGTGTGGGATAGTGTTGTGGGATTATTAGATAAAGAAAATGGAGCAGGGTGGGATTTACTTGGCAGTTTACTCTTATCTCGTGAACGACTTCGTGATTGGTACAACAAAGGTGAGGAGAATAGTGGGATAGATGCCATTTCGGCATCTAGTCTAGTTTCACATCCGTTCTTTAAAGTAATATAGTATCTTCTCTTTCACTAGCTTTATAATCATGAATCTGAGCTTAAACCTAATCAAAGTTGGAGGTGGCCTGACACAAAATCGTGTCATCTGTATTTCTTTTAACGATGACATCATCCAAGCAAGGTTCGCCTTTCGGACTCTGAACAATGATACGGTAACATGTAACATTATGCTTCTGTCCTTGTCTCATAACACGACCAAGAGCCTGTTCCTCCACACTAGCGTCGGCAACCCCGTCAGGACCTGAATACATTGGATCATACATTATAACATTATGGCAAGCCTCTTGAAGGTTGTGCCCGGCAGCTTGATCAAAGGATAAGAGGAGCATACGAGGACGTAATCGATCTTCATCGGTAACATCGGTATGACGGAACCAAGATATGATTTCGTTCTGTTCCATGACTGAGTGATTCTGATGAACATTAGCAAACTTTCGTCCTGAGTCATTTAACGCTTTCAAAGCAGACGAATATCCAGAATATACGGCATTTGCGAAGATGATGATTTTAGTGTCCGGCTCATTTTTTTGGATTGAATCGATAATCTCAAACAGGGCAGAATGACGTGCAGTGGCCGAAGCTGTGACAGTGAGAGCGTCGCCGACATAGTCACCAAGTTGATCCGGAGTGATGGAGAAGGAGTTGAGGTTGGCCAATTTGATGGCACTGAGGAATTTCTCGCCATCCGACTGAGACATATTGACGAACTTTTGTGTTCGCTCCAACGACACTGCCAATGCCTCAGAACGGTTGCGTTGACAAGCTTGTTTCACGTATGTATGACAAGACTCTTGTATCGCGCATCTATATTCACGACTTTTCGAGCCTTCCTCTTGTTGATTTAAGAAGATATCACGACCAGACTCGCGCTCTTCTGCACGCCAGTGATGGGCCGCGCCAGTGACGTAGGTACCTCCCATGAGATTTGCGAGCTCAGTTACACGTGCCTCAGTTTCAAGCAGTGGAGTTCCAGTTAAACCCCAAACTGCTAACCTCGCCCGAAGAGGACGAGTGGATAAATCAGTACACCCAACACCAAGGAATTCACGTGCTCCTCTACGAGCCTGAGCCCTAAATTCGAGAGATTTGTTGACCTCCTGCTCTTGCCTGTGAGTAGAAACGAGACATTCATGACATTCATCAACAACAATCCTGTTCCAGGTAAACCATTCAAGGGGGACTCCTCTCTCTGTTGCACCAAACTTCTTCTGACGAAGTTTCTTAATAGCTTCAGAATATCGGTGACCGTAAAATGCTTGCTCATCACGATGTTTCTGCTTTGCATTGTTTCCCACATACAAAGATGGTCCTGATGCCATGTTTCGGATCCACGTACCTTCAATAGATGGCGCTTCTTTGTGTCCATTCATTGGTGCTGGTGGGATGTCCTTCGAACCTGCTTTCCTTGACATGAGCTCCGTGTATGGACGCGAATTGCCTGATTTCTTCCTTTCTTCAATGATTCCAGCTGCATGTTTATGTGGATGATAATATATGTAACGTGTTAGATGCATTCACGCTCTAATTTTATACAACCCCTCAATTTTTACTTACCGGGCACTATCACCATGTCTGCCTCGCAGATATCTTTCACGCTGAACCTCATTAATGTGTCAGTAGAATCAATTATTATGCTATTCAGCTTGTTTTGTGAGAATTTCTTACGCTCATCATCCCACTGCTGAACTAATCCTGGTGGAGCAACAATCAGTGTAGCTCCAGATTTTCCCTCCGCGACACACCTGGACTCTCGCGCTTCCAGGATTTTACTGAGGATAAGTGCAATTGTTACGGCCGTTTTACCACTACCGATCGCATCACCAAGCACACCCCCATGAAGAGGATTTTTCCTTGCCGCTCGTCCAATGAGACACCAACCCACCCCATTGAGAATATGCTCACTCATCTCTTCTTCATTGAACTCAACTAGTCCACTTTCAATGGCCTGCATTCTTGTCAACGCTTTTGCCTGGCGTGGGTACAAAGGCAAATCCAGACTTTCGATATGAGTTTCCACATATGCATCAGAATTGGGTACATGAAATTCCTTGGTCAGTGGCTCGCCCATTCGTGACAGTTCGGAGAGGCAATAGTAAACACAAACGGATCTAATGTAGTCATCTCCCAAGCCTCGGCTTCGTATGAGGTGTGCTGCTGCTTGGTGTCCTGCTACGACAGGATTCATGCTAATTATGAGCTTGCCATTTTTTCTGTCCGCACATGCTTTGAAGACAGGGGGACGTCGCTGTAGTTTCTGATAAAATTCATTTGACTCGATCGCATCAAATTCGCGTTCGAACTTTGTTACCGTTCCCTTCTTTCCTTGGACTTTGACCTCTCGCCATCGTTCTTGTGGACGAGAGGGAAAGCTTGATTCACAAAGCCCGTAAGCGCATCCATCTGGATGCGAGAGTTGGTACCAATTCGATAGTTTAAGAGGCAGATTACCTTCAGCGGCATATTTGAGCAGTGATGGAGCTCCCAATATTGACAGCCGTTTGGCATTACGACTGCCCAATGTTCCAACCAAATCGATTGTGACAATTTCTGAATTAGCCGCATCAGCACAGTGCTGAAGAATAGATTGCATCGCCTCATTCGACAGACCGCTCATCGCGCAAAGGACAGGAGGATGCTGCATTTCTTTGATCTGCGAGTGGAATTGTAGGGAGCTTTCCACAACCATTGTTGGTGTAGGAACTACCAGCTTCAATTCAGGTACAGGTTTCCAGCTCAAAAAGTCAACCTCAGTAACATATGTATCCTCCACCAGAGTATTTTCAGGAATCCAATCTCTTAGCTCACAAATTTCCATTTTGTCCTGGTAAGATGGGGTCTTTGCGATAACAGCTACATCAAGATCTGTTCTCAAGATATCAGGTCTAATATAAATGTACAACGCGGGAGAATTGTCGATCGGATCCCGTCTCCAAAGTGCAGACAACACTACTGTGTGCTGACAGCTCAATTTCTTGTACGTTCCATTGACCAAGTTACTGTCACCACCACTGATAACAATCGTTCCTGGCCAAGTCTTCCACTTAGAATGATATTTCACAAGACTATTCCTAGACTTAGGAAAATTCTTCGTAAACTGTTTCTTTACATCATGATTCTTGAGTTCATTCGCCGCAATATCACTCAACCCTATCTGGACACGCTGAGAGTCACAAGGATCAGAGCCAACAATCTTCAACTTTCGGCGATTGGATTCGGCCCTAATTTCCCATTTCGCAGAATCGACGTCAATCGACTTTCCATTCATTTTGAGAAACAGTCTAGCGGCATCTCTCAATACACCGCGCTGGGGTTTTTTCAGTCGAATAGCTGGAGCAAAGCACTTAACATAAGCAGCGATTCCTAAATGTTGGTCAAGTCGGCCAACCTGTCCAAGGGCGACACGAATCTCGGCAACTTGTCGTCCAGAGCCATGATCCTCCCAGGCCCCGTAAGTCAAAAGCCAATGACCTCGCATTCGATCCACTTTCTGCAACTGAAAGCTGTAAGATTCCAATCCCTGACAATCGGGAATGGTGTCCTCCCAAGAGTTTCCTAAAACAAGTACTGAGGGGGCAGCACAACGTAAAGTCATCTCGAAATCGTGAGGATTGGCTCTGTTTCCTGAAATAACTACCTCTTTAAACTGATGACTTTCGATTTGATGGAGGGAAGTGTGTTCACTAGAAATCCCGTAGCCGCACGACGAGCACTCAAAGAATTTATCCGCGCGAGTGATTTGACCAGAAGATTCACTGTCGCACAAGACAGAGCTCTGATAAGCATCAATTACGTAATCATTTGCAATTTTGGAGAATACTTCAGTGAAGTCTGTGGTTGACGACCCAGTTTTGGTAACCAAACAGGTATGATAAAGGTCTCCCCGCTCAGGCATGACCGCCCCATTCGATGAATCATACTGTCGACTCAATCTGTAAGTGCTAAGGTTTACTTTCCTGATTTTGGACTCCTCTCGACGGAGTTGGGGGGCACATATTGCAGATAGTATAGTGGCACAGACGACAGTCATTGACATGGCATTTCCTGCCAGATCAGACAACTGAACTTCCGTTTCTGGACCGAGGATAAGACGCGTGAATGGAATGCCCTGAAGTAGAAGTTTCTCATACCCCATCATTGTCCGCCCTTTGTTTGGTATCAGTAGCTCTCCTCCAGGTGTGACACAGCCACTAACACCCGTAAATGGATTTCGCAAACTTGTTCTATCCACATTCTGGCTGAGATCCCATGTGAATGAATGATGAAGTGCATCTCTCGAAACAGCGTCACGCACCGTCAAGGCTGAAAAAGTATCAATAAGGTCCAATCGTCGATGGTTCCACATGGCAACGAGTTCAGGCCATAGACCAGGAGCTGCCTTTCTCTGTCCTAGAGTATCCCACTTGGTAAGCCAACGAGAACGTTCCTCTATCCCATTCCTCCTCCTAGTGTTAAGGTGACGCGGCAAGTCCGCTACGCCTGGAGAATTTCGCGAGGGTAAATTCAAGAAAATGTCGTTAAATTGGACGTGCTTCATTCGTATCGTAGAGACGTCACTAAACAACTTTACCGATAACTTACCTGTAAGCTTCCAATCATAAAAGTCTTTTTCCTTCGCGCGTTCATTTGCAACCATGAGGCCTGGTCCAGACCGCAAAGCCTCGCGAAAGCATCGGATGCGATCATGTGTTGGGGGCAACATAAAGGCTTCCATCGAATGGAGCAACGGGGTTTTGAGATGATCCATTAGTAGTTGAAAATATTCTCCCAAATTATCGGAAGGATCATCAGATTTCCAAACAAACAGGTATTGTCGGTTCCGCGTCTGGGGCAGACCATAGTCCTTTGTGTCAAGTTTGATGAGATGTGTGCAGTATCGTGCTCGCTTTTCCATGACCAAAATGTCTTCGTCCAAATTGATCCCGTGCTCTTTCGCGAGCTGGCCAAGCGTCAAGATCTTATTTTTGTCAGACTTCTTTGCTGTCAGTGACTGGACATTATCAGGCTCGTCATCACCTTGGACAAAACCTTCAACTAACAAACCAGCCCTGACTCCAATGTTTTTTGGCACTTCCTCCACCACATAGCGCCCATCTTCGTTGATGGAAAACTTGAGATCTTTATCAGCATCTAGAAGTACGAAGGGATGTCAAATAATTCACACAAGGAGTTAGTCACGAGATCAGGAGGGGAATCGAATGAAATTGACCCATGTAATTACTCACTAGCTTTCTTAATGCCACCAATGTTCTTGATGGTATTCCTTTCGCTTAGTTGTAACCGCCCACGAATATATTCTTGCATCTTATCCCACGGAGCATTGACTACATTCTCAAATATCGCAACGGATGGTTGCTCCTGCTCAAGATACTCGATGGCCGCGAGGAAAGTCTCTCCACTTGTTCCTTTATCCTCAATGTCTTTCCTATGACAGGACTTCAGCATACTAAAATCCTTACACGATGTTCCAGCGACAAACAAATTTCCCCGTGGAATGGTCTGTTCTCGACCATACACATCCACAACGGTCTCCTTCTCTGTTAGCTTTGTAATGTCGGGAAACAATAAAGTTCCTGGGAAATTTCGTCCAATGTATGCCTGCTTAAATGGCTCAATTTCGCAGGACATATTGTGCTCATACTTAAAGCCATGTCCTTCTGTTGTAGCAGATTGCTGCGACGAACTGCAGAATCGATCCAAACTCTCCTTGATCATCCCCAATGCAATACTAGGCGCATCCGTGCCCGAGCACGCCGTATTCAATTTGACTGGAAAGTTTAACTCACCCTTCTCACGATCCACATCGTCACGTTTCGTGGTGGCCAAGAGCAAATGACCAACCTTCTGGACCATCCGACCAATAATTCCTTCGACAATGCCATCTGTAGCATCAATCCCGACTGGTTCAACATATGGTCCATCAGCTGGCAATGCCTGAGGATTGTTCGTGGGTCTGGATTCGTCGAATCTACGTTTGCACAGGTCCTCGAGGGACTCCTTTACATTCCCTCCATCCTCGTCACCTTCGTTATCGTCGTTGTCATCCTCCATCACTGTTGTCGCCTTCGATCTCTTTTTAGTGACAACAGGCTTCTTCCCACCCTTACGAGACGCAGGCTTTTTCTTATTTTTCGTCGACTCCTCCTCCTCCTCCTCCTCAGAATCGAAGTCATCCTCAGAGTCCGCAGCGATAGATTCATCATCGTCGTCAGCGACATCAGGTCCAGGCTCAAACTCCTCACTGTCGCTATCTATTGCCATTCTTTTCTTCCCGTTACCAAGCTTATTCGATTTTACCGCAGCCATCTTCGCTCCCTTCTTCCTAGGCTTAATTCCCTCGCCATCGTTACTGTCCTCTTCATCCGAATCCATCTCCGAATCGCTTTTTGTAAAATATTTCACCTTTTTCTTGGCAGATCGACGTTGGGACCTTCCTCCACCGACGAGCGCTTCGTCATCCATGTCAACATCGACATCTTCATGATCATCCTCGTCGTCCACAGCTTTTGTATTGAATGAAGAAGCGGTACGCCGCTTCTTTTTGGCAACGACAACTTTGTCATCATCAACGGTGAATGTCTTCTCTTTCTTCCGCTTTCCATCAACCTTGTTGTCATCTTCTTTTAGTGTAATGATCTTGCCCAATTCAGTCTCACTCAATTCTTCCTCATCCCCATCTTCATACGTGACCGAATATATCATTTCTTTGTGATCATATGTCGTGATCTTGCCAGTGTATGATTGCTCTTTACCCGTATCATCATTAAGAAATACTTTGGATACGACGCTACCAATTCTATACCTTGGCTTTTTCGTCTGTCCCGTCGTCTTATTCACCGTATCCAAGATTGAAATCTTTGGATTCCCCGTCTTTGGCCCCTCCTTTTTTGATGATGACGGCTTCTTCTTCTTTTTGTCAAGCGTTGTTGACGATTTGATCTGTCGGACCGCCTTCTTCGCATTGTTGTTGGTATCCGGATTCAAGTAACTATTAATCTCGACCACGCTCCTAAACTTCTTCCCGTTTGGGGCGAAGTAGTAGCGATCAACTACAGCGCTGTTCTTGCGAGCCACAACTTTTTGTGTCCACCCCTCCCCAATGTCTCGGCAGGGGAACGTGCACTCGGTAGCACCTTCTGGGAGTGTCGGTTTGATGGGAGATATTGCGTTGGTGGAGTTGCCATTTTTAGTAGAGGATTTGGGAGGAGGGGTCTCATGCACACCGGTAGACGTCATGTCCTCACCCGACGACGATGATGAGGTTGGTGATTCAGTTTTTTTCTTCGTCGGTGTTGTCCTCGTCGTGGACTGAAAATAGCTCTTGATACTTCGCCCGATGCCCCCGCTCTTCTTCGCGGGTATATCGTCGGTCTTCTTGCTCTTATCGTCCTTCGTCATGGTGATGATGTGTGGACGGTCCACCCCTATGGCCAATGACCATTTGCCCGCGCCCACAGTGCGTCTTTGGGCGCTTCGCCTCTCACTAAAAAGCTCGCGAGATTCGCATCAATCGAGGATATCTCTACATCGTAGTCGACGATCCTAATCGTCATCTTGGGCGGGCGTTGCATCAATTATCTTCCATCTTAGTGTCACTCCAACCACTACACCGGATAGTATTCTTATAGAGAAGAGGCGGCAACAACAACATGAATTACAATAGACTGAATTCCTACTTTACCGAGTTTAACGCACAAAAGTATCTCTTCTATCTAATCTGTCTTTTTTATGTCATATGCACATCGATCATCGTAGTTATTGAACCACATCTTACTATTCCCTGCGATGAGGATCAGGTCAAATCGTCACTTGAATTTGAAAACAAACTATTCCATTATTCAATTTGTGATCATGTCCGACAGCCCAAGCTGGGTTTACTTACACGTGCCGAGTGTGAACGTGGACGGCATCTATTAGCCGCTGTCTTCTTTGGTAGCTTGATTGGGTATGAACGTCGATCGAGTGACCGACCTGCCGGGATACGTACGATGGCATTAGTTAGTTTGGGTAGTGCATTGTTTACTATTAATTCAACTTTTGGTTTCTTAGAAGGGCCAATGGTGAGTTGTTGTTGTTGTTGTACACAAATTCTTCATTAGGTTTTAAGCAGAAATATGGGGGACGTAGGCATATCCTTTCACTTATTATTGGGTAGAAATATTAATGATGACACTTCAATCTTCTTCGCAATCACTCACATTGATTTTGTCGCATTAAACATGTACGTCGCAACACAATCGGGGAATCTTTGTCCAACATCTGCAACAAAATTCAAGGCATGGGACTCGAGTCGAGTATCCGCATCAATACCCTCTGGAGTGGGTTTCTTGGGAGCTGGTTTGATTGTTAAATCTAGCGAAAAGGATCCCATTACTGGAGAAAGCCATCATCTCGTACAAGGCATTACTACCGCCGCCGCTACTTGGTATGTTTTGATATAAGTGCTTTGAGCAGTTTGTCCCTGTTGTGTGAAATTGTATTTCAACTCTCACACACTCTTTGAATATGACATTCGTTCCATTTCTTTTTCAATTCTTACAGGCTGAGTGCAGCTGTGGGAATAGCGTGCGGTGGGGGACTGTACTTTGCAGCAAGTTTCTCCACTGCACTGAATCTTTTGCTTCTGCGTTTTGGGCCACGATTTCTAGATGCTGCCGATGAATCTAATGGCAATGATGTTAGTATATCATCTTTCACTACTCAAGTGGGAGGTACAAATAATGATGAATTGAAGAATTTGTTTGGCAAAGATATTGAATCAGGAAAACCAGAATCGTATGGAGGAATAGAAACGATTCAGCCATCGAAACGTGGTGGTATGGATCGGGCATCTCTATATGCTCGACAGGCAAGTATTCGGAATCGTCCCACCCTTATGTAAGACAGTTGATTTTCCATCAAAGCCAATTTGATGAAAATGGTACAGCGATAATGCTTGTGGAATGTAGTTTTCATGTTTATAGACAAGAGTTGCAGAGCAAATATAACTAGCTTAAAACAACCAAACTCAGAATTCAAAGCCTGTAAACCCTCCTTGTCAGTGTTACTCACTGTAAATTATTGGGATCATTGCTGTCTCCGTTGCTCTGTTGCCCGTAGCAGCTGAATTCTACTCATCCGTCTGTGCAAATTCTTCCTTCTTTGCAGGTTCTTCTTCCTCTGCAGGCTCTTCTTCCTTTGTTGGTCTTCCTCCTTTGTTGGCTCCTCCTCCTTTGCTGGCTCAACAGCAGCAACACTCCATAATCGCTTTTCTTGCAACCCTCACTGCAACCCATTAAGTAGTACATAATTCTATGAGAAACACACACAAAAGAGAGAGAGGAAAAAGACATGAGAAAATGAGACAACAACAAAAAAGCTGCTTTTAAATTATCGTCTACATTCCTATTGGAAATAATAGTTAACACCATTTCCTTCGTCTCCATTTCAAGCTTCCTTCATTATCTACTACTACCTGCTCAATTACTAGGTTTCTTTGCGGGAGCTTCCCTCGGGTTTTCCTTATGTATCTCTGGTTCCCTTGGCTTGTGTCAGGCTAGGCTGCTACTAATTCAACTTTGTCTTTCACTTGACCGGTAACTAGCTTTGTGAAATTGCACCCCACTAGATGTTGATGCTCTGCCAGGAGGTCATCTGGATCGACATAAGCACACTCCAAAATTTCTGATAATATTGCTTTATGTTGGGCAGTTGTTCTACCATCCTTAATCCTTAATTTTAAGGTGTAACGTAGCATTCCGATATGTCCATTGTTGGTGCGTTATCTGAAGTACTAGTCGTCTCATCAGCCCCTTCATCCATTTGGCGGCACTGCGTCTCTCAATTTTCTGTTCAGTATATTGACTTGCCTTAGATTGACTCATGTTGCGCAAATTCTGCCTTCCAGGAAGTTATCAGAAGTTATCCCACCCGAGTTTGTCCTGGATTCAAACCGCTGTCGCGTATTTAGAATTCTTTTGTCTTAGGAGTGATTCCATGGTTACAGTGTGTGACCTTCGAGATACTTACATATCAGCTCTGTAACCACCTGATCTGTGTTTTCCTCCTGTAGTCACTTCCGGAGTTCCATTACTGATTTCTTGAATATTATTTGATGACCTTCCGCTGAACATCTGGTTATTTGTGAGGTTGATTCGTCTGCCCGCTGACAGCTTGGACACACATTCTTGACTGACTTGTCCCAACGAGATAGTTGTCTGTTGGTTCCATTGAAGTGTGCCACAAACGTCATCATGTGCAGAACATCATCATCTGAGGTGTGACTTCATTACTTACTGCCCTGCCGATTAAGGTTAGTATGAATTCCTACGTATGGAGCAGTGACGGA
>Ga0247834_1005691_pt1 | contig 14551 bp, 8 predicted proteins | sample LaCruzMarch2015__8_FD_187118 | JGI IMG/M metagenome (GOLD analysis project Ga0247834, IMG submission 187118) | Freshwater microbial communities from meromictic Lake La Cruz, Castile-La Mancha, Spain - LaCruzMarch2015_12m | ecosystem: Environmental > Aquatic > Freshwater > Lake | place: Spain... | reverse complement strand
GGTGCCTTTAATAATGGCACCGGAATCCACCACCAGTGCGTTATACTTGTTGGGGTTCGAATTGTTGTCGTTGCTGCTGCTGTTGATGTTCCGTTGTTGATGATCGCGCCGCTCTTCTTCGCCTTCGGCAGCAGCAACGACGGCGTCGTCGTCGCCAAGAGGAAGCTCCTCCGAAATGATGATGGACCGCTGCCGCTGCTGCGCTGCTGCATTCGATTTTAGCCTGCGAAGAAGATCCTCTCGCTTCGATCTCCCGCCGAGAAGGATCTCTCACTCCCTGTGAAGAAGTCATCATGTCCGCGGCATCATCATCATCTCCATTGCCTCCTACAGCAGCAGCCGTCGCGGAAGCGACGTCATCGACGTCAGCGAATGATGTGATAGCGAATCCATTTTCATTCTCCGGGTTTAGCGACGAATTATTCGGTGAGATTGACTTGGACGACATTGACGTCGGCAAAACTACTGGTACTGATGATAATATTGATGACGATGCATTCTTTGAAGACTTTGCCATCGATTCAGATGGCGAGGGGGAAGAGGCTTCGGAAGAGGCTTCGGGCGTCGCTGCTCCTGCCGCCACTTCTTCTTTGACTGCTTCCCCTCCTCCGTCTCCGCAACAGCAGCAAAAGCAGCAAAAGCAGCAGTACGTTGTGGTCGACCATCCGCTGGCGCAGCCGCCATGTGATTCTTCGGTCGCAACAACAACAGCAACTGCCAGCAGTGGACTGGAGGACTTTAGTTTTAACAATAGATCGAGTAATGGTGGGACTAACGCCGTAGACGACAGCGGTTTTGGAGGAGGAGGAGGACACAATAATGAACACTTTAGCGGTATAGCCGCGAATGCAAAATCAATAGGATCAAGTCTAGTGTCGTTCGCGGGATCATTGGCATCCAAGGTTGAATCAACAATTGTCGCAATTCCAAAAACAACATCGACAAGTTCTACTGCTACACGTGACGAGGAAGTGGATGCTAGACTACGTGCAGCATTTGCTAGTAGAAGAGTGACTGGAGTATCATCGGCGGCAGCAACAACGGCATTATCGTCAACAGCTACTACTACTACTACAGCTGGTGGGGGAGGAGGAATACCTTCAGTCAGTAGTGGCATGACCTACCAAGAACGTCAAAGAATCATGCTGACATCAAACCCAACCAATGCAGTAACTGGAGGACCATCTACTTTAGTCTCTGCTGCTCCAACAATGGTGAGGATTCCCCCCCCTCCCGCTGGAACCTCCTCTTCTGCCACCCAAGCCACATGCATCCCCTCAACAATGACGACAAATACAATGGCGGTAGCAGAAACTTTTTCAATTGATGATGATGATGATGACAGTAACATGGACAAGAACACCGTTGTCACTACCTCAACATCAACAACAGCAACAAATACCTTTGTAGATAAGTTGAATGAAAGGCTTGATACAAAGACTAAAACAAGATTGATCAACTCAGCTCTTGGTAGTAGCAACAGTAATAATCTTAGAAGCAACGAAGGTGATAATATTGATGATGAAAGCGATGTTAAATTACTACCAGGTGAACGCGTTATAATGTTCCTCAATGCGCTTGAGGATGTACGTGATAGTACCACTGATGGAAATACTTTTGTTGGTAGTAGTTGTGATGTCCTCCTGGGACAAAATAGCAGAATTAATAACAACAATGGCAGTGACAGTGGCGATGATATTGTTACTGTGTGGTGCTGTGTCATGACCTTTTACCGCGTGGCAGTGTTTAGTTATCAGGCCACATCTGACGGCCAAGTCCTACTACCATCGACATCGGATGACAATGGTATTGACAACCATAGGGAAGACAAGATGATCCAAGGATGGTTGAATTCGCAGAGTGTTTCGATACAATTTCAGGCAGCATATTACCGCAGTCGACAGAGTGCGTATCATCATGTCTTTCAAATGCCGCTGGCATCAATTGAGCGTGTTGAGAAGACGTTGTCTTCCTCACAGAGGTCTACTAATGTTCATTCATCATTGTATTTGTCATCGTCGTCGTCATCATCATCGGCTGTTTTGTCAGCAGCATCACATTCAAAATCGTCGTCCTCAACTGCCAATGCAATGATCAATTCGGCCATGGTATCGTTGGGGAGTCAGATAAAGAAAGAATTATTAGGTACAATGGCAAGGGATTTGCCTGGCAGCACTAGCAATTTCAACTTACTTACCAATGGTATCCATGGAAGTAATGGCAACTCGATGCTGGGAACTTCATCGATGGGCGAACCACTTGGGATTATCCTGCACGGTAAGGATGGTGGCCGTTGGATTGAGTTCTCAACTTGCAACAGTATTGATGCACAGCGTGCTCACGAGGCATTGAATACCTACGCTTTCCCTGGGAGGAGGAATTTGGGTTACTTATTTGCATTTGAAAGTCGTAGGGCTGAGGTTATGGCTGCTACTGCCGATGTCGAGAAAGCAAATGAGACTTCCACAACTGCTTCGGCAGCAACAACGGCCGCTGCCAACCCCACACGACGACGTTTTGTACCCCTTGAGGAGTATGAACGACAGGGGATTTTCCAAATGCGGCGTCAAAGTAGTAGTATCAGCAGCGATGGCGGTGAAGGTGGGGGCGAGGAACATCCGAGTCCATGGGCACCAATACTTACCGCCAACGCGAACTACGGATTGTGTGCGACATATCCAAGTGTATTAGTTGGTCCGACATGTATCGTTGGTGTCAGTGGTATGTCTGGAAATAGTGGTGTGGTACCAAGTTTGTCTAATAGCCCCGATATCAATAAGAGCAACACGAACAAAAATGATAATAATATTGGAATGCTACGACGGTGTGCGGCATTTCGGTCAGAGAATCGTTTACCTGCCTTAACATGGGGTAACCCCCGTGATGGTGGGAGCATATGGAGATCTGCGCAGCCCAAGGTCGGACTACAGGGCAATCGTAACGTTGATGATGAAAGATATCTGTACGCCATAGGAGTTGAGGCAAGACGTGCAACAGATTTAGCAACAAAAGAACGACCACCGATTGAATTCTTAAGAATGTTGTGCGGACGTAACAACGAGAGTGATTTGATCATCGATGGGGGAAATGGCTCATCGTCATGTTTGCTGAAGGTAATGGATATGCGTCCTAAGACTAGTGCAATGGCAAATCGTACTCAGGGTTATGGTTATGAAAACACAAGTAATTATTGTGGCACAACGATCGACTTTTATGGCATTGGTAACATACACGCCGTCCGCGATGCTTATCAAAAGATGACAACTCTATGTATGAATCCGTACACTTCTGACATACAATGGATGCAACAGGTCGAAAACACCAACTGGCTATCGATCATACGCCTCGTATTATCGGCATCTTGGCAGACAGCGTTTCATGTACATTACAATCGCATACCCGTGCTTCTTCATTGTAGCGTGAGTTTTCATTAGTATGTCTATATCATTAGTTCTTTGTCTTGATCATCAATCTCAACAAGTGTATCATTTGCTGTATTTTCTTAGCATGGATGGGATCGGACAAGTCAAGTCGCAGCATTAGCGCAGCTACTGCTAGACCCGCACTATCGAACACGGGAGGGTTTTAGCACACTCGTTGAAAAAGACTTTTTGTCGTTTGGACATCCGTTCCATACACGATGTGGCCATGGCGAGGGCAAGAATGAGCAAGGTGGTGACGAGGGTGAATTGTCGCCGATCTTTCTGCAATTCTTGGACTGTGTCTTTCAATTAGTCAATCAGTTCCCTAACTACTTTGAATTCAGCACTCGATATCTCCTGCTAGTGTCGGAACATATATATTCTTGTCGATTTGGTACTCTACTTTGTGATTCAGAGAGAGAACGCGAGGTTGTGGCCGGTGTACGACAACGTACATATTGTATGTGGGATTACCTTGATATGCAACCCGAACTAGTGAATCCAAATTATGTGTCTGAAATGTCTGAGATTTTGTTGATGCCTTTACCCATGTTGATGAGAAATGTCACACTGTGGACTGAACGTTATTGTATGTACGGGCCCAAGGCGACGATGCCGTGCTCCCCTCAGCTCGAGACACGCCTACCCGCCCATCCACACTGATATTTTCTGGTTGGATTTTGTACGCATGGAAAAAAAATGGATTAGTGTGATGCTTGAGTGCGTTGAATGTCATGGAAGTGTGGAAAGAAAAAAAATGCATGTTTAATGGCAATGACCACAAATGATAAGGATACCTCCTCTAATGATTTGGCCGAAATAGGATGTAATAATCTAGTTATAAAGGAGGAGTATGTATTAACCAAAAACATAGTCTTGGTAACTTTTGAACACAAAAAAAATCCATTCTCTCCATCTCTCTTCCCTACTTTAACCCACCACCCCCATTCCCAGCATGTAAAATTGTTTACCGAATAATCGATCCAGGCATGCCCGCAGGAAATAGCAATCCACCCGCCTTATTCTCTTTCTGTGGACCAGGAAAGACTTGCCAAAATCGAAGTGTTTCATCTCCGGCCCCTGTCACAATTGTTGATCCATCAGGGGACAGTGCCAGGTAGAGTACTCGGTAGGTATGTCCTGTCAATGTTGCAATCTTTTGCATAGAGGGGTACTTCCAAACAACAATCTGATTCAACGAATAGCCATGTGTACTAACCAGTTCGTTACAATTCTTCGAGAATGCTAAATTGCATACCTGACTCCCGGTATCAATAGAGCTTATTCCGTGTCCCGTTAGACAATTCCAAAACCGAATACATCTATCAGCGGTACCTCCTCCACTAGCTAGTAATCCATTCTGATGCGGACTCCATGCAATGGCCTTGACCGCTGCCGTATGGTCAGCAAAGGCATGCATTGGCGTTGTGTGTTTCTTTACATCCCAAATCAGTAACTTGTTATCATTCCCACCACTAGCAAGCATAGACCGTTCATCGAATGACCAACGTAAGCCACAAACCTCCTGCTTATGTCCACACAGTCTCATCTCATACGGTGAGTCAGATCGTGGGTCACGTAGGTAAATGATACGATCACGTGACCCAGATGCTAATAGAGATGATGAATCCCCACCACCACCCCCAGCAACACCTGACAACTTCCATGAAAGTGCACCCACACGAGCCGAATGACCAGTCATTGTCCGTATCAGCTTTTGTGTCGATGCATCCCAAATTTGCACATCACCCTTAGTGATACCGATGGCAAGATGCCTTCCGACCTCGGACCATGCCACGGATGTTATTGCATCTTCAGTCGGTGATAGGTCACATAATTGTGTAACCTTGGACGTTGCAGCCGACCATAGGTAAACACTACTTCCTAAACCCACAGCAAGGACATTAAGACAAGACCAATCAACTAAATTAAGATAAAAATCATCCTGTAATGCTGGTGCATCAAGGACCTTGGTTGGTACCTTTGCAATTTTACGTTTGCACCTTTCAGTATATGATCCAAGTGTAATGCGTTGATTGGGACTCATAGACAATGGACTTAGTTGGAATGAGTTCACAATTGACGATGAGTATCGACTACTGTTGTTGCTAATACCACCACCACCATTATTGTCAGTATTGCTGTTGTTCAGTCCGTACATGGAATTATGATAATATTGTCTCGATGGGTTGAAGCGTAAATTGTTACAACGTTCACGGAATGGCGTAGCGGCATTACTAGCACCAATTATCCTCCACCCCCCATCAACATTCCCACTACTACTGCTACCACCATTGGCGGGAGACTGTGAAGGGTTCATACTTGCTGGGTCAATATTCTCACCTAGTAGCTCAGATCGGAGTAATGCATCATAGAGTAATGGTTGTCGATTTGTGGCATCGTACCGATCAGATTCTCGATCTGCTGTTAACCCATCATCAGAGAATGTCGACGCAACAGCGTCGGCACCACGAGCAGCAGCTACCCCAGTAGTTGCTCCTCCTCCTCCTCCTCCTGTTGTAGTTGTTGTTCCACTACCACCAGAAGGAGATGCATCATCACCAACCCCCCCTCCCATCATTGTTGCACCAAAGCTGGGTACAGGATTAATCATGGTATCAGTAATAGCAGTATCAAATACATCACTTGTAATATCACCAACAATACCACCATTACTGCTACCACCTGATATAAATGTACGCTGTGTCAATGATGATGAAATACTACCACCTCCACCACCAGTTGTTGATAATTCAAAGTTTAAATTCGACAATGCACGCGATGGAATGTATCTATCTCCGGCACCACTCCGACGTTCATAGTCAAGTAAATAGTTCATCGATGACGATGATTGTGGATGTTGTGTAGCAGTAGTCATCGATATATTACTGTTATTCCAACCACCACCCATACCACTACTATTACCATCATCATCATCATTCTCATCATTCATTGTATGATGAGAAGAGGAGGATAACGACATGCCAGATGCTGCAGATGACGATGAAGAAGCAGCGGCAGCAGCAGCACGAATGGCAGCATCCTTCCGTCCTAAATTGCCCGCTAATGGCGATGTAATACCAGTAATTAGTCCACGTCGACGTATACTTGGACTTGATGAAACAAATGTCTGGATATTATTAGTAGCAGTAGCAACAGAAGCAGTAGTGCTAGTAGCAGTGGTGGGTGATGACTGATGTGAATAATATGTATTAGTTGTAGTAGTATTCCCACCCAATGTAGAAATTGATGTAGGTGTATTCTGTAACGATCGTCGTCGTCCTCCTCCTCCTCCTCCTCCCCCTGAAAGCGGAGATGATGATGTTGCAATACGTCCAACTCCACCTGCACCACCCATCATTCTACGTGGAGATACATCCATGGCATGTATCCCCCCACTAATATCATCGACGGCCATGTCAATATCATCAGTAGTAGTAGTAGTAGTGTTAGTGGTACCAAATAGATTACGTTTCACTAGTGCTTCTGCATCTCCTCCTCCTTCACCTTGTCTACTATTGTTTACACGTGCAGATGTTGTTGTTGTACCATCATGTTGTTGTTGTTGTGCACAATTATTTATACTATAACTTCGCGGTGTTTCTCCTCCTCCACTACTACTACTATAGCTGTTGTTGTTGTTGTTGTTGTTGTTGTTGTTGTTGTTGTTGTTGTTGTTGTTGTTGTTGTTGCTACTGCTGCTGCTTTTATTACTCGGTGAGTAGTAACTGGGAGGTAATCGACTGGCATATCTAGGATCTAGCCTAGATGGAGATAGACAACTTGCCGTGACTGCACCACTATTCACACCCTTGGGCGACACAGAGGAGGAGGCTGCACTAGTGATCGATCGTGCCGACGATAAGGAAGATCCAATACGATGATTGCTTACTGCTTTCTTTTTTCCTCCTCTGTCTCCAACTGCAGACGATGCAGAGGAGATGTTTTCATCTACAAAGTCAAACGTAAATCTCGACGCAGAAACTGGCGGAGCTGACGAGTTACCCGAGGATGGTGCCGTAGTCGACTCGCCGCAAGCCAAGCTCGGCTGATAATGATGATGATGAGATGTCATTCGCAGTATGGAAGCGGGAGAGGATGTCCCACGCTGCGATGGTTGCGGGTTATTATTATTGTTGGTATTGTTGGACCGAGCAGGCGATTGTGCGGCCTGAGGCGCAGCGCGTGGCTGTGGCTCCTGAGGCGCGTGATTCCGGCTACCACCTCCCCCCGCCGAGACCGCCATTGCCGCGTGGTGGTATCCTCCGCCACCCGTCGCTCCGCCTCCTCCTCGATGATCCGATGCCGAGGCCTCCAAGTAGGGGGAGAAGGTCACGCGTAGTCGCTTCGGCTCGCGTTGGCCGGTACCGCTGTGATCTTGTCGTTTCTGCTTCGGTTGCTCACGATGTGCCTCTCCGGATCTTTTCATAAGTATGAGAGCGAATCGATGAGGCAAAATAAGACTAGATGCTCGGACGCAGATTAGTGAACGCAGCGATGCAAAAGTGAGGCGGAGTGGAAGTGAGAGTGGGAGGACGATGGGGTCGCACGTTAGTAATAAGGGTTGAACGACGACGTTGTCTACCCAATCGACGGAATTTTGGCCACAGACCACGACAACAAAAATATGAGGCCCAACGCCTCGCCCAACTCCCGCCAAATTAAGGTGCATCCCTCAACTATGTAAAGGTACAGAATGACGAGCAATGGCGGTGCTACCTCCACCACGTCCTCCTCTTCCTCCTCTTCTATTCCATTCTTTGGCAACAACACGGATCACCTGCCCACCTCACGTGCAATCGCCGCGTCGACGTTTCTAGCGGGAGATGAAGTGATAACGATCATCCCGTCCTTTACATTACGCGCCCCCCTCTCCTTGCTCTCATCATCCAATCACACCGTTGGTCCGTTCCGTGCGGGGATGGATGCCGCCGTGCCATTATGGTTAGGGACGATGTTACGCAGACGCAAGCTAGCTCGGATCGTACCTCCATCATGGATGGATATTGATACGCTGCGACGGGTATTGCATTATGAGCGAGATGTACGACAGGCGAATTTTAGTCCCGATTTGCCCTTCCGGCATGCCGAGATGGCACGCGCGATACTTAGCGCGTGCGGGGCCGGAGCTGGGAGTGGATGTTCGGGAGGAGGCGGGAGTGGCAGTGCTGCGACTGCTGGATTCGATACTGCTGGCGGGGAAGAAGGGGGGATTGAAATACCCAATGCCGACGCTATCAAACTACTATTAGAAGATATTGCCAATGTTCGCATGGACAAAATACGTAGGAATGTACATCAGCTCAGCTCTTCGGTATTAACCGTGCGTACTCGATCGGAAATTATTATTGATGTGACCAATATTGGAAGTTTGGAAATGCATGCTATCACGCCATACGTATTGGAAAGCTTTAAACTATACCGTGAATTAAGTGGACGTGGATCAACCTATTCCAAGGATGTTGGGGAATTAATACCATCATCATCATCATCATCATCCAGTAGTAGCAGCAGTAATAATAATGTGTCATCCTCGGAGAGTAGTAGCAGTAATAGTGCGATCAATGCCACAAGCAGCAGTGGTACACGAGGGGGGAGGCTTCAACAGTCGAGGTTGGCACGAGAAAGTAGTCAATATGCGGCACCATCACCACCACCACCACCAAGGGGAGAGAACGAGACTATAGAAGAAAAGGAGGAGGAAGAATTGGAGATTCCACGACCTATGGAGGAGGACATTGATGAGGATGCACACGAAGAAGACTTGAGGATGGCAGACGATGATGACGAGGAAGAGATTGACCCTCCTGGCGACGCAGCGGCACGAGGTCGGTCGAGGTTGAGGCGTCACCGTTAGGAAAGTGCTAATGGTGCTAATGGTACAAATGGAAGCAGCGATGCAACCTTCGGCCGCAAGCAGTGCGAAGGGATCGACTGCACTTGCCTTTCGAATTGAAGAAAACATGCTTGACATTGTTGGTGATGAGAATGTCGATCTTATCAAACGTCAGCGTATGATGAGATGGGATAAGTGCAAACGAAAGTACGTCCAAACGACCGTGGGTGATGAGCTGAGTGGTGAATCGAAGACTAAGAGAACGAGATTGGAGAGTGGTCAAACGCTGGGTAACAACATTTGCATTCTTTCTTTGCATAAATAAAAAGTTAATGACATCATGAGTTCATAGAGTATTATTATGACAGATGGGATATAAACTGAGGTCATCTTTTACCCTTGAAGGCTCGAGATAGAATGAAAAGACATCCAACTCCTGCCATTGCTCCAACAACGGATCTTGTAGATCGCCATGAGTTGCTTCGTCCATTCATTTCCGGTACCGGTGTGGTTGGATCATCCATTTCGTGATCACAATTAGATTGATTATTATTGCAAGCTCCATCCTTGACAACAGCACCAACTGTATTATTCGGTGTGGTTGTTCTGGTTACTTTATCGGGCATTTTAGTACTGTCTGGCTTGATAATGAATGATTCTCTCTCCTTCAGCATGTCCTCCTCGGATAATTCATTCATCTCCTTCTTAGTATCATTCTCTTTTTCCTTCTTTCCCACGGGAGCTGTGTCCTCATCGTATTCTTCATGTGTCTTGCCCTCCTTAATGGCTTCTGCGAAATATTCCTCGACTTGAGCACACGTTAATCCACCAATCGATATCATTTGTAGCTTCTCGGTGTCAAATCGACTAGCGTCGTTCTCTCTGTATAATTCAGCCATGTGAAGCGGTGTGGCAGTAGCACCTGGAGAAGAAAATAATGAACGCGAACACAAATTCAGTTTTAACACAGGATTCGAATCGAGTTCGGTGCTAATTGTTGTAACTTACCTGGACTAAAGAGTATCTCAACTCGGAATCGTCGTGGACTGTCGGCTGGCTTCTGATTGTCTTCGAAGAGACGTACAACGACTTGTGTAAGATAGCATAGCTCACTAGCGTTGGCAATAATTGCCTGCCCTTTTAATGACAGCGGACTTGGAACTATAGATGGAAATCGAAGAACATTCAACCTAAAACATTGTAATTTCCACGGAAATAATGAAAAAGGTGCAAGGAACATGAACAAGATAGAGCGGACAAAAAGCGCGAAGACTTACAGAGAGTGTAGGTGCGACTCGGACGTGAAGTACAACCGCGATCTAACACGACGGCCCATCGAATTAATTGGTAAATCCGCTGAATAATCCATATTGATAAGATATCGCATATCCACCTGATTATCCGTCCGAGCAATGGCAAGATCGTAGTTTATCTTTTCTAACAACGTGTGACACATCTTGGATCCAATGTCACGCTTTTCTTCGATTGTGATCCCATACTCTTGTGGCACAACACAGTCTGCCATTGATTTTGCTAAGTCATACAACTTCTGTAGCGTCTCTGTCAATCCCAAATGAGGGTTATGTAACATGTCAAATCGAACATTGTCGTGTACGTCAGGCTAAGAGAACAATTGAGGAAGAGGTGTCAGAGAAAGAGACAGACGGAGAACCGCAATATCAAACGGCAACTTACCACGCGGGACAAGTCAAACGTGTCCTTCTCTTCATTGTACATTTTATTCTGTAGTAGCTTCCACCTTTCGGTAAGTTCGAGCAACGTTTCACCCTTGTACAATTTAATACCACTTAATGTCTCATCAGTATCCTTGCCTTTCAAACCCTCTCCACCTTCGAAGACCTCTTCGTCACCAGATAACAACTCACCAAGCATGTCATCTAGTTGCTCCACAAGTTGTCCTATCGTTGAATGTATTGCAATCAGTGTCTTTCGAGGGTTGCCAATTTTCTTCAGGGCCTTGTGCAACGAACCGAGCCTCTCAGGTCCAACCATGTTCTCAATTTCTTCTTTTGTCATCATGTCGTAATCGATATCTTTTTGCATCCGAATATTGATCATTTCCTTGCACTTATCCAAGTCCTTCTCTACCTCCTTATTCCCAGATGGATCAAGCATGTGCAATGAGTCCTTCTCCTTATGAACTAATGATACTAGAATAGGAGGAATGTCGCCCTCAAGCTCGAGCAAACCCTTCGCAAAGGCTGCCGCTGTTTTCATTACTCGTCCTTCGTCGGAAGTCTTTATCTTCAAATCATGTCGAAAGGTAGAGTGCAACCTAAGGATGCCACCGTCTCGATTGGAAGGGTATAGCTCACTACGTAGCCGATTGCCCAACCTGACTGCCTGCTTCTCACCGAGCTTGGTCAAATCACCACCCCACTTTACAATCAACTGCAGCTCGGAGCACTTCGTTATCGTGTCACCGTCAGGTGTTTCCTCCTCAATCCATTTACGGGGCTTCATTTGTAGCTTTCGATTTAGCCCCCCAAACTTCCATCGCTGCAAGATGTCACGGATATGTCGTGCTTTGTACAGAGCATCTCTATTCTTCTTCACACCCTTGGCCTCCAAATCGTCAATAACATTCTTAACAGTGTCTAAGAACTCGTACATTTCCTTCTTTGCCTTAACTTTCAGATCTTTCTTCACCTTTGGAGAATGATCATGGTAGTATCGAAGGAAATGCTCACCGGTGATATCGCCCTTGAGTTTCTGCTTCGGGGTACGATCACCATGACGTATGATTGTGATGACACATCGGAGTTCCTCGGGGTGTGTCGTAGGTACAAGAACAACTCTGCTTTCTTTTCCGTTTAGAGACGCTACATCATCGGCATCTGCCACAGAGCTACTCCCCGATGGAGCAACCGAGGCCGAAGATGCTGGCTCGGTGGTAAGCTGGTCTGGGAGGTTACGAACGGGGTTGGTTAAAAAGTCCTCAGATTCCTCCACATTATTATTCTCGCTGTCTGATGCAGTTAAATTATACAGCTTGTCGTTCTCCTCTTCCTTAATACCATCATCTTCTCCTCCCATGAGCATCATCTTGACACGATCAGCAATACTTGGTCCTCTGTGATGGCTTCCTTTCTTCTTCTTGCTATTGCTCTTTCCCCCCCAAAAGTCCACGGGATCTTCAATACTGGCCAAGAGAGGCGCTAGGGCAGAAAACGACACCTTTGACTTGGGCTTACGTGCGGCTAACATATGCTCTGTAAGGATTTGGGCACAGTCATCGTAATACTTTCGACTATTCTTCACAAAGCTCCAACCGTTGACGTCGCAAACGTAGGAAGCCAGCGAATCACCCTCTTGTATTCGAAGTATATCAAAGCCACATACCTGTTGTTTGAATACCAGCACGATACGTCTCGCAATTTCTTTCTCCCTTAATGTTAAAATAACCGGGAATCGTACCTCCTTACCATCACCATTCCTTTCCACCTTGCCATCCACTGCTGGACTTTTGCGTGCCTCGGCATGTCCGTAGTCAGGCCCTACAGTGTACATCTTCACATCTACGCCCTGAGTTTCCATAAAACTTTCATATATGTAACTCCCATCTCTCCTTATCTCGTTAATCTCGGGGTAGAATTCAGACGATCTGTCCCCAACCTTCCTGAATAGTTTCTTACATCCACCACCCGCAGAGCTTGGATAGTATATTGCAATATTATGATCATCGGCATCGACCGGCTTCTCCACAAATGGCTTATTGATAATCACGCCATTAATTTCTATATGATCATCGTGTTCATCAATTTCTTGTTCATCATCGGCGTTACTCGTTGTGACGGCGATGCCAGTGGAGGAAGAGGATGTTTGACCACCACCACCGTCCGATGACGATGTCGCACCATCCCCACTGCCACCTCCACCATGAATCGAGTTGTTCATTATTCCTCGATTGCCATCCCCGGTCCCAGTCGAACGGTATCCATCTCGACTCATGAATACATGACGTGGTACATCAATCCCACTTTCTTCCAATAAATCATATACCCTCCGCCTGTCCATGAGCGTTCGTTGCATTCCCAAATCATTAAGTAAATACGGTCGACGCAATGATACATACGACTCGGCTTTTTCTAACGGATAGCCGTTGGAGTAAAAGGCTATCAATACCTCACATATTGGCCAACTCTCTATCGGTTCATTCAATATAGTGGCATCGCCGAAGAATACTAATTCAAAGGATGTTGGGTCCAAGCGTTTTAATATTTCACTCATTGCCTTGGACCGCGCCTTCTTGTCCATGGCACATATGCCTAAACGTATTGTAGTACTACTACTACTACTACCACCACCATTATTACTCGTTACCGATGCATTACTCGACTGACGTGTTAATGAGTTGTTGTCACCACCACCATCAATGCAGTTGTTGTTGACTACCACCTCGGATGTGGGAGGCGGCCGTTGAGATTTAAATAATGGTGTATTATATGGGAATATATTAGGCGAAATGCCACCACCGCCGCCCACAATAATGCTCGGGTTGGGATGATTACTGCAGTTGTCATTCCGCGAGGGCGACGATGAATCGACACCACTCAAGTAGGCCTCTAGTGCCGCCGTGGCCGATCCACCCCGAAACAGTACCGATGGGTGTGGTGGTGATTTGGCAGCTTTTGCTGGTGGCGACAATGGCGCGCTAATCCCTCTAAGGCTTGTTCTATCCATTAGTGAGGGAGGTAATGGCTTGAGTGCGGGTGAGGAGAGTGACATTGTCGAGAGTGGTGGTGCTGCTGCTGCTGATGGTGCAGCGTCGATTGATACCAAAGTTGATGTCAGTGACGATGGCGGCGCTACGGATGATATTCTTGGTGTCATCATTTCCTCTGGACGAATTTCTAACGCTGCATCATCACGATTAGTTAGCGCCATTTCCGACAATCGCGTTGTAAGTTGTCCTCCTTCGCCCTCATCCCCCTGCGCTTGGTAGCCTGGCGATGTGAATGATTGGTGTGGCATTGCTTCCGACGCCGACAATGGATCATCCTCCAACGCATCTTCCTCGACATCTAAATCGTCCTCGCAGGCCACGAGCATAGACCCCTCGTCGCCCAATGACGAAACATCCTCGAAATTCCCTGCCGCTGTTGTCAGCAGTTCGTCAATGATCCCCATGTTGTGATTATGATCGGTCGAGGCGATCCCCATTGTACTGCGCTGCTGCGTTAACAGCTGTGTGTGATATGTGGGGAGGTGTGCGTCAATGTTGTGTTGAGAGTCCGTACATACGCGGCGACTGCCATGCAACTGAAAGGAG
>Ga0247834_1005681_pt1 | contig 14563 bp, 14 predicted proteins | sample LaCruzMarch2015__8_FD_187118 | JGI IMG/M metagenome (GOLD analysis project Ga0247834, IMG submission 187118) | Freshwater microbial communities from meromictic Lake La Cruz, Castile-La Mancha, Spain - LaCruzMarch2015_12m | ecosystem: Environmental > Aquatic > Freshwater > Lake | place: Spain... | reverse complement strand
AGGTCCCCGGGCCGAAGAGCGCGTCCAGATAGCCTTGGATGTGCTTCACCTTGCCGGGGGACTCAACGATAAACACGTTCATAGGCTACATGAGTAGCGCACATGTGTTCCGCTGCCATGTACGGGCGTCACAGCCTGCTTTTGACATCCCAAAGCCGTCCCAGCTGCCCGCAGGCAGCCGACCTACTCCTCCAGGGTGGTGAGGGCGACGGCCCCGAAGAACCGCTCGATGGTGTCCTGCAGGGGTGTCGGCAGCACCAACGCATCGAGGCCGTGGGCGACGGTGGCGTCGCCGAGGACCTTCAGCGCCATGTGGATGGCGATGGCCCGTTCCTCAAAGGAGCGCGTCTCGTAGGTGACGTCTGGATGCGGCAGGCGGGTGAACGTCGGCCGCAGAAACGGCTTCCCCGTGCGCCACAACTCCAAGGGGTCGAGACCCACCAGGGTGCATTTGCGGCGGATGGACAAGTGGATGGCCATCGACAGGCTGGCGTCAGGGTACTGGCCGCGAAGGGCCTCCACGTACTCATCCAGCGCGATTTGGGTGCGGGGATGGACGAAGAGCTTCAGGGGGAGGAGCTCGTGGCTCTCCTTCACGGGCCGGGGGATCACGATGTCTGCAACGTTTGGCCAACGGGCGAAAGCGGTGGCGAGCTGCTTGTTCGTGGAGGCGCGCAGGATGAACCGCGCTCGCATCGTGCTCTTCAAGCGGGAGTGCATCGACTCCAAGAGCTCACGGATATCTTCGAGAGACGCAGCCACAGCCTCTTTGGTGGTGACGGTCTCTGCGGTCGGCATGACCGCGGCCTTCTTGGTGGAAGGCAGGAACCCGAGTTCGATGAGCTGCTCGGCGACAGCGTCTTCCCCCACGCGGATGATGGTCCCCGCGTGAAAGAGGTCTGACATCGCCGAGACGGCGACGAAGAGCTCTTCGGGGAGCCGGTAGTTCTTTGGGGCAGCCTTGCGACCGGGGGTGATGGAGCGTTCGGTAGCCATGGGATGCATCTGTAGCCTACCTGCCGTTGATGTAGATCAGAAAACGGGCCCCCCGCTTGGTGCTGACGATGGTCTGGCTCGTGTTGATGCGGCTGGTGTTGCCTGCCGCTGGCGACGTCGCCCCCTGAATCGCTGCACCGGGGACGCCCCCACCGACGGCGACGGCGGCGGCACCGCCCAGGGCGCTGACGGTGGCGCTGGCAGCACCTGCCAGGACGTCTGTGCCGTCTGCCCCGGACGGGTTGCCCGGGATGCCGGCCTTGCCATCGAGGCCGAGAGCCGAGCCCGAAAGCGGGACGTTCTTGCCGCCGATGATGGCGGTGGTGAACGTCACAAACAGGCGGGTGCCTGACGACCCCGACGTCGTGCCGTGAATCTCAGTGCCAGCGGGGATGGTGACGTCACCGATGCTCGTCTGCTGCGTCACGAGGGCAATCACGGGGCCTGCAGGGGAGCTGACGAGGTCGGCATTCACGCGAACGGGGATGCGAGTGCCGGCGCGGCGGCTGTCAGAGTCGGCCGAGGTGGTTGTTGCTGCGCCGCCTGTGGTTGTCGCACCGGTGTTGGTTGTCCGGCTGCCGTAGCGGCCCCAGGGCGACGCATCTGGCGTCGGCACGGGCGCCGCCGGTGCCGGTGCCGACGCAGCCTGGCTGCCGCCGGAGCCACTGCCACCATGGGGGGCACGCGAGCCTGCGGCTGGCGCTGCCGGAGTCGCTGGCGACGCGACGGGCTGCGGGAATGGCGCATCAGGCAGAGCGTCGGTCGGGGCTTCCGGAGGCTGGGCCTGACCCAAACGTGGGTTTGCCATCGCGGCCGCAAGCAGGGCCTGGCGCTGCTTTTCCTCGGCGGACTTCCGACGCTGCTCGTCTTGCAGGGAGCGCATCTCGTTTTCGGCGTCGATGCGCCGCTTCTCGTCGTCGGGGCTCGCCACCAGCTTGTCGCCGCCAGCGGCAGACGCGACCTGGGGCTTGTCGCTCGACCCGAAATCAAGGGTCAGCATGACGACGAGACCAAGGAGGGCCAGCGAGCCGGCGATTGCCGCAGGCAAAACCACGCTCTTCTTTGCCTGGGTCTCACGCGGCGACGCGCGCGTGGCAGGCGAGAACGTCGGGGGAGGCAGCACCACGGACATCTGCGACGGCGTCGGCTTGTCTTCGTCCCGGTACTCCTCGGAGGCCGATTGAACCGCGGCCGGTGCCACGGCCGCGACCTGGGCCATGTGCCCATTCGCGTTGCCGTCGACCTCGGCTGTGAGCATCCGCATCAGCGTGTGCTGGCCGGGCTCGCCAGTGGAGCGGGGCGCCGCCTGCTGAGAAGACGCGCTTCGTGAAGGGTCGAAGGCTTGCGCCATGGCCGCCATCTCGCGGTCGACGGCCGAGTCAGATGCCAGCACGCGCTTGCGCCCATCAATCGTTGGCACGTCGACACGCAGCAGCGAGGGCAACCCCGCCTGGGGAAGCGATGGCAGGTCGACGAGGGAGTTGTCTCCCGCACCGGGAGCCCTGGCGCTGCCACTCTGAAACACCGGGCTCTGCTCGCCGCGAGACGGCTCACCCGCTTGGCCGGGGTCAGAAAAGAGGAGGTCGCCGCTTGAATCGTCGGAACCGGCCCCACCGACGGCATCGCCAGGACTGCCAGCACTGCCCGTGATGGACTCGGTGGGTGCAAGTTTTGCCTGCTGGTTCATCCGTCGATGCCGTGGCGGGACAAACGGGGGCCTGCTGGCGTCGCTCACGGTGGTAATGGCCTGCAACTGGGCGGCGACCGCCTGGGCTGTGGCCGTGCGCTTCGAAGGGTCCTTCTCGAGGAGACCTGACACCACGCGGGCAAACTCCGCGCTGATGTCTGTGCGAAACGTCTCCACGGGCTCGGATTCACCCTTCATGACGCGGTGGTAAAACTGCAGCTCGCCCTCGTCTGGGTGATGAGGGTGCACGCCGCGATGGGTGAGCAGGAAGTAGAAGATGCACCCGAGGCCCCACAGGTCGGTGAGCTGGGTGTGCCTGCGGCCGCGCGTGTTGGCGGACATGTACTCGGGGGCCAGGTAGGCGAGGGTCCCCAGGGAGCTGCCGGTCTGGGTCAACTGGCGGGACGCCGACTCGTCCTTGGCGAGGCCGAAGTCGAGAATCTTCGCTGTGTCGTTGGCCCCGATGATGATGTTTTGCGGCTTCAGGTCCCGGTGCAAGACGCCGGCGCCGTGGGCACACGCCAGACCCTCGGCGAGCTGCAGGCAGACCTGACGAATGCGCTCCAGGGAGGGGTTGTTGGACACCGCCCATCGCTTGCCATCTTCGCCCGCGAAGTACTCCATGACGAGGTACGGATACGACAGGTCCTGGGGCTTGCCCGTGCGCAGGGTGACTGTCGTGTGGATGGTGCCACCGTCGGTGGCGTAGATGATGTTTGGGTGTGCAAACCGAGCGAGGGTCTTTGTCTCGCGGTTGAACCGGTCAAGCATCTCCTTGAGGGCCTTTGCCTCCTCGGCTGCTTCGTCGTCGTCGCCGTCGGCGGCGCCGAGGTCCACAGCAATGACTTTCAGGGCGCGGTCAACGCCCAGTACCTCATGGTGGACGAGGTAGACGGCACCCATGCCCCCCTGCCCCAGCAAGTGTTTGACGACGTACTTGCCGTCGATGCGTTGTCCCGCTTGAAGGTCGTACCGCATGGCTCTGTGCCCCTTGCAAAGTCAGAACGTGATGTCGCCGATGGAAACCGTCCGGCTCTTGCCGCCGTCTTCAACCACCTCGAGGGTGTAGGTCGAAGGCGGGATGGACGGGTCTGCAAGCTCTGCCGCAACGATGGCCCGGGTCTTCTCGTTGAACAGCAGAGACTCCCGCTCGATGAAGTGGCTTGTCGAGGTGACGCCATTGGCACCTGACAAAGACGGCGTCGACAAGACGAGGTCTTCTCGATCGCGGTTTTCCACCTCGAAGGTCAGCCACAAGAGCCTGCCGTTTTTGCACAACTGCCCCAGCCGAACGACCATCTGCTCTGTGCGCCGTGGCCCGCCGGAGAAGTCCTTGCACTTGGTGCCGTGCAGGGCGGCCTTCATGATGGCTTCGTTTGCCTTCTCGGCGAGCTTCACATCAAAGACTTGCGCCATCTCGCGGTCGAACGCCGTCTGGCGCTTCGTGGCCTTGGCGTCTTCGGGCAGCGTGATTTCCACGCGCGTGTCTGCCTGCTCGGGGAAAGGCGTGAGTTCCACAAAGAACGTCACGGTGGCGCCGCCGGCCAAGGTGATGTCGAGGTTGGTGATGAACGCTTCTGGAGGCGCGTCGGCACCGGGAAGCCTGGCATTTTTGAGGGTCATCGTCTGGGTCGACTCGACGAGGTCGAGACGGAACAGCTGTCCCTTGTACTCGGCGTCGGCAAACACGCACTCGCCGCAGATGGGCGTCTCCTTCCAGGGCTCTGGCAGCTGGATGGTCGTTGCCACACCGGGCACGAGCCGGAGCTTGTGCACGGCCTTCTTGAGCGGATCGAGTTGGATGGTGCGGATGGCCAACGTGTCGCGGGGCTGGGGCTGGAGCTGCGCCTGGGGCGACACGACGTCAGGCGGGGCAGCCTTTGGCGGAGGCGACTTTTTGCCTGCAGCTCCCGCGAGCAGCGTGAAGGCGGTGAAGGTGGCTGCGAGGGCGTTCATGGTTCAACTCAGGGCAGGAAGGGGAGGTCTGATGATGAAAACGGGTGGGGCTTGTCCGTGTCGTCATCGTCGGCGGCGTCGGGGTCCTCGATGGGTTCAATGCTGATGACCTCTTCCCAGGCCACCCGCATCTTGGTGACACCCGGCACCGAGAGGTCGACCTCGCGTTCAGAGAAGGTGGTCGGGATGGCTTCGAGGGTCATCGGCTCCGCCCCAGACGCTGGACGAACGGTGATGCGGTAGAGGTGGCGGTTCTTCAGGAGCTTTATCGACAGCAGCTGTCGGAGTCGCCACACGCCCGATGCTGTTGTTGCCTTGAGTGGTCGCCTGGCCATCGTTGTGCCCCCCATCTCGATTCTTGAAAGAACCAGCTCTTCGAAAAGTCCGGGTGTTCAGTCGGTCTTGTCGAGGACTTCCCAGTACGAAACGAGCATGCCGTAGAGCGCTGTGTTTGTGACCGGGTACTCCTTGAAGCCTGCCTGCACGAGGACCTTACGCTTGATGGAATTCTCCTCGCTGGGCGGCGCCAGCATGGGCATGGCCCGCGTCTTCACGACGGCTTTGCAGTTCCATTGGCTTCCGGCTCGTTCGCAGGTGATGTCTTCGAGCTTGATGGGCTCGATTTCGTTGCGGACTGTGGAGCGAACCATCCAGTCGATGGCCGTCGTCGTCCCCGTCGGCACGACCTCTTTGGGCACAGTGACTGTGCCTGCCAGGGATTGCTGGAAGACCTTGCGCCACTCGCTGTTCATTAGGAGCTTGGCGTCGTCAAAGCGCTGGATGACGTCGGCACTGTTCCAGGCGAGCAGCTTGTCGGACATCGCCAGGAAGAAACGCTTCGCATCGATCTCGCGGACGGTGACGTCGCCGGCGCGGACGAGCACAGGCTGGGCATTGGGGTTGTCTGGCCAGATGACGACGGGTGTTGGGGTCACAGCCACCGTGAACACCATGAAGATGCTCATCAGGCCGATGCCCATGCCGATGAAACCGAAGAGCATGATGATGCGACCGCGCTTTTCGAGGCGATGCAGCAGGTCGAAGGCGTCTGGAACGTGTGGTTGCGTCGTCATGTCACTCGGCTCGATTCATGTTGTTCTTGATGGCGCGACTCTTGGCGATGGCCTCGCCCTGGCTCATCTGGCGTGGTGCGGGGGCGACGCCTTCGTCACCGGCCCGGCTGGTGCTGGGTGGAGAGCCACCGCCGCCAGACGGGGGACCGCCGCCGCCGCCACCACCGCCACCACCCGGGCTGCCACCGCCGCCGCCGCCGCCTGGTGTTGCTCCACCGAGGCGGCCGCTGACGACACCGGAGGCAAAGCCGGTGGCCTGGCCCAGCATTTGGCCAGCCACCGAGCCCATGCCACCGCCCCGCAGCATGGCGCCGCAGAGCACAGGGATGAGGAGGTAGGCCCCACTGAGGATGAAGCAGTAGGCGATGTTCTCGCCGTAGGCCGCGAGGTTGGCGACGACCGTCGTTTGGTCGTTCACGATGGTTGTGGGGATGGCCGCGAAGCGGGCGCCCATCATGCTGCCGAGGACCTTCACGGCGAAGCCCCACAACTGGAGTTCGAGCAGGGTGAGGCCCCACGAGAAGAGCAGCCCGGAGGTCGGGCCGGGGAAGGCTGACAGCACGATGATGACCGGACCGACTGCCAGAATGAGGGTGATGGCCGTCTTTTGGATCATGGTGAGCAGCAAGATGACGGCCGATGTCATCAGGAATGCCAGGGTCATCACCAGCTCGGCGACGCTCTCCATGAAGCGGTTCATGAACTCCGTGGGCGACGTCAGCAGGAGGGTCGGGGCCGACGGCAAGATGGGCGAATTGATGATGTCTCGGGCTGCCTGGGCGACGTTTGTCGACACACCGCCGGTGGCGTCGTCGAGCTTGCTGCTGGCACTTTCATAGGCAGAGACGGCCATCTGCATGGCTTGCTTGGCAGCGCCTTGCTGCTCGGGCGTCGTTGCCTGGGCGAGGACTTCGCCGACGCGACTCTTGCTCTGGCGAAGGCGCTGGTCGGTGATGTGCTGGCTGAAGCGGGCGGTAAGGGTCTTTGCCGAGCTTTCGACAATCGCTGCACCGTCGATGTTGCCACCCTTGGTCAACGCCGAGCCGATGGTCATGACGCCGCTTGCAAACGTCGAGTACTGCAGCAGCAAGATGATGTGGATGGCGAGGGTACCGATGGCCTTGACGTAGTCGGCCTTTTCACCTCGACGGAGCTTGGACAATTCCAAGATGAGATGGGCAAGAAAGGCCATCAGCATCAGGGACGCGGCGACCGCCATGCTCGGGCTGAAATTGCCTTTGATGGCCCCGTCGAGAAGGCTCAGGGATGCTTGGGACAGGTTTTCGGCGGCCCCGTCGGCGGCGTTCTGCGGGCTGCTCATGGGTTGGCCTTGCCAATTGATGCGAGGTCATCTTGGGCGGAGATGGCGAGGCCCGTCGCGGCGTTGTTGCCGGTGATGCCTGCGGCCGAGAGGCCTGCGGCCCGGCGCTCATCCTCAGCGAGGCGGGCGGCCTGGGCATCCATCTGCTGCAGCTGCATCAAGCGCAGCATCTCTGTGAGCTGGCGAGCAGACGTCGCCGCGGCAACGCTTGCGTCCACGTTTGCCTTGGCAGAGATGGCGGCTGCTTCCTTCTGGGTCAGGTTCTCTCGCTTCTCGAGGTCTGCCCGGAGGTTGTCGTTTTCCTTGGCGATGATTTCCATGCCAGCGATTGTCCGCAGGCTCTCGGCGCCGAGGTTGCCGTAGTCCTTCTCCCGAAACGCCAGGAAGGTCTGGTAGGCGTTGCCGGCGCTGACGGCGGAGTCGAAGGCGCGCCTGTAGGCCGACGGGTCGAAGCCCGTTGGCGCCGACGCCAGCGACTGGTGCAGGGCTGCAGCTTCCCGATTGATGGTGTCGAGCTCGCGGAAGGACGTGAAGAAGTCGCGGCGGGCCTCGTTCAAGACCTCGTCGGGGTTCTGGAGGAAGTACAGGCTCGACTTCACGGCCTCGTTTGCATCGCGAAAGGCCGCCAGGGTCCGCTGGGCGGTGTCGACCCCCTCCTGGGTCTTATTGTAGAGCTCGACTGCCTGGCCGGTCATGAGGGTCAGCTGCGCCAAGACCGCCAGGGTCTCTGCATCCACCTCCACGCCGAATCCCAAGACCGAGACCCCGACTGCAGAGGCTGGCTGCGAGACCAGGGCGGCAGACAGCAGAGCAACGCCCAAAGCGCGCCTGAATGAGCCCTGAGCCCGACTGTGCCGTCCGGGGCTTGAAGGGGTGAGGGCTGCATGGAGATCGGCTGACCGCGGGTCGGGCATGGTAGTGCCTCCTTGGCTACGTCTGTAGCCTACTTTATGCAGCGTGCGAAGTGCGGGGGGACACAGGCGGCTGTCCGGGGCTTCCGGCGCTTCCGGCGCCTCCGGGGCTTGCGGGGCTTCCTGCCGTGATGCCCGCCTGGCGGAGTGCTGCGATCGCCGCGTCCGGGTCTGTCTTGGGCCTGCCGTTTGGGAAGTGGTCGGCGCAGACCCTGACCGTGTCCAGGGGCGAGAGGCCCAAAGCGCGCTGCACCTTGCTGCGAAAGCCGACGTCGTCGGCGCTAGAGGTGTTCAGCCACAGCTCAAACGGACTTGGCGACAGCCGCAGGACCGTCGCGTCCTTGGAGGCCTGCTCCACATAGAGCAGCTCGCTGTACTCGCCGGCGCGAAAGGCCAGGGACTTGAAGAGGCCCGCATGACGAGGGGTGAGGTCCAGGGTCTCGATGACGCGGTCATGGTCGGTGGCGTGCTGATTCAGGATGAAGGTCGCCGCGTTGCTGATGAGGTCGCTGCGGATCGGGCTCTGCAGGAAGTCATTGAGGTTCTGGGTGATGGCCCACGTCGACGCGCCCCATTTGCGCCCGGTCCGATAGAGCTCGGCCACGATCTTCGCCGCAACGGGATGCGTCAGCAGCTTCCAGGTCTCGTCAAACAGGATGAACTTCGTCACGTCCCGCGGGTAGGCGTAGATGGTCGACCAGATGTTGAAGGCGACGCTGAGCAACAAGACCGAGGCGAGCTTCTCGTCCTTCTCGAGGCCAAAGAAGTCGAAGACCTGCAGGCGGCTTTGCGACGCGTACTTGCTGTGACGATTCAGGAGCTTCGCGCGGGCTGGGTTTTTCACCCAGGTGTCGAGCTGCAGATACATTTCGCGCGCGAGGGGCTTGTACTCGGGCTCCTGCGGCTCATAGACCGACAGGGCCTCGACGACGTCTTGGAGCAGCGGCGGCAGGTTGGTGGGCGCCGCCTTGACGTAGGCCCGCAGAATGCACGCCCTGGCGATTTGGTAGCAGAGCTCTTCCTGCGGGTGCGTGGCGATGTTGGGGACCGCCATCACGCACACGAGCTGCGACAAGTAGCGAAGCTTCTCCTGGTCAAACAGGGGTGCTCCCCGCTGGTCCCGCATCACGTCGCCGTTGTCGTCGCGGGCACATAGGGCGGACAGGGGCATGAAGGGATTGAAGGCGATGTCGTCGCCAGCCGAGAGTGCGGTGTAGGTGCCGTCGAAGAACTCGCACAGGGTGCGGTAGTTCGAAACGGCGGGGCCCTGCACGTCGACGACAAGGACTGGACCGTCTTCGGCCAGGCAGGCTTGCTCGAAGATGGCGCTCACGTTGAAGCTCTTGCCCGAGCCCGAGCCGCCGAGCACCAAGGTGTTGGTGTTGGGCTTGGTCGCTGTCTTTGTCGTGTAGCCGATGGAGCGAAGGCCCCCCTGACGCGTGTGGTAGATGACCTGCCGCGCCTCGTCGCCGGTGGACGGCATGAAGTAGGGAACGATGCAGGACGCAGCCTTGGTGGTGCGCTGGTACGAACGACGGTGGGGGGCTGTGCCGTAGCCAGGCAGGGTCTTCAAGAATGCCGTGTGCTGGCGGGCGAACTCGACCGTCAGCACGCCGCCGACTTTCTCGGTGGCTTCGACGACGTCTCGGACACCGGCGGCGAGGGCTTCCTTGGTGTCGGCAGTGACGACGGCGTAGAGCGACGTGTGAAAGATGCGCTGGTCCTCCGACGCCATCTCGTCGAGGGCGGCCTCACGCTGGGAGAGGGCAAGCTGGGCGCGGTGGTCGCGGGCTGCACCACCAGACATGGCCTTGGTGATGTTGCGCTCAAGGACCATCTTCTCTTCGGCCTGCACCCGGTTGGTGGCCTCCAGCACCGAGACCACCCGGATCTTGGCGGTCGAAGAAAACTGGATCGGGAACATGAAGTCGGGGCTGATGTGCGCGGGCCAGCGCTGCAGGGTCAAGACGCTGTGGTGGGTGCCGTCGAGGACGAAGCTCTCGGCGTCCCAGACAAGGTCAGACAGCGCCATCTGCTCGCGGATGGTGAACGCGCGCATTTCCAAGGGAACCTCGGCGCTGCTGCCGGCGTTGGCACTCCCCTGCCCTGCGCTCCTCGTCTGGCTTGCGGCTTCCTCGATGACCTGGGCCGAGACCCTGCGGGACGTCTTTGGGTTCAGGACGGTGTGGATGCGCTCGAAAAACGCTGCGTCCTTCAGGGGCCTGAGCTTGAGCTTCGCCTGGTCAAGCTGCTGCTCGACGCGGGTCACCACGGCTGACAGCTCCGTCAAGCGGGCGATGACCTCGTCACGCTGCAAGACGGGGGTGTTTGACTGCTTCGAAAACATCGACAGCACCGACGACACGATGCCGCCACCGCCGTCGAGCCCGAGCTCCGGCAAGAGCTTCTTGATGCCCACATACAAAAAGAGCTCCCCGCGTCGCAGGGTGGTGTCGCCCTTCAAAAAGGCAACACGGCGCGTCTTCAGCTCGCGGATGGTTGGATGGGATGAGCCGCCCCGCTTGGCGTAGTCGTCGATGATGTCTTTGAATCCGCCGCCGGTGGTCCACTCCCATTGGGCGAAGCCCTCGCCTGGCAGCGCGTTCATGGCCTGCTGGACGAGCTGATGGATGCGGTTGAGCCGGCCGTTGTCGGCCGCGTAGACGTCTGTGCCTGTGACGCTGAAGCCGAGGACCACCGTGCCGTCGACGAGGAACATGCACGAGCGTGTGGCGTCTGGCAGCGCCACGGTGCGCATGGCGAAGTAGGGGAGAAAGCGCGCCATGGGTGCGGTCTTCATGGGTCCGTCCTGGGGTTCAGATCCTCATCGAGCGCAAACGACACCCCAGCGCTTGGGTCTCTCAGCTTGTGGCTCAGGCGCCTGGGCGCCGTGAAGAGCAGGAACATGTTTTCGAGGTGGTCTGGGGGCTTTCGCCACTTCATGAGAATCAAGAAGACGGCCACACACAGCTCCAGAAACAGGAAGGCCGTGAGGGGGACGTCGACAAAGACCGACAGGAAGAGTGCAAAGACCAGTGGGATGCCGAAGATCGGGGCGTCCTCGATGGACAACCCGAACTTCGTCCAGCGGTAGTCCATGTCGCGATAGACGTTGGCCGACGTCAGGTTCGTGTCTTGGTCCTTCACGGCTGGCTTCCTGGAGCTGCGGCGCTGGTGAACACGAACGACGCTGTCCCGTTGGACGTGTTTGTCATCGCTGTGTGCTCGTCAGCACCAGCCAGCACTTCTCCGCCAACCTGCGGCGCCGGCGGCGGCGCCCCGCCGTTGCCCCGGGCATCACGGTCACCGCGAAACGCCGCCGTCACCACGGCCAGGGAGGCGGTCAGGGCTTTGCTGAGCGAGAACGCACGGCCCAGGTGATTGACGACGAGGGCTATGGCGAGACCGCCACCGAGAAACACCCCAATGACCGAGATGTCGTAGGTCGCTGCCGGCGACAGGATGGATGGACCATCCACCGGCTCCGCCGTCGACAGGTCGACGTCCGAATATGGCCGCTCATCGCTCCGTGCCTGCGGCAGCGGCGGTGGCGTCACATCAAGCGGTGCTGGTTCCACATCCCCTCCATCTCGCGTCGTGGTCGTGTCCCTGGGACCTCAGCGACCAATCTCGAAGAGCATGCCGACGACCTTGCTGGCCATGGCGACGAGGAGACCGCCCGCCATGGCTGCGCCGGCCTTCTTCTTGCCGTCCATGTCGCTGTTCGCGATGGCCATGCCGCCGCCGACGATGCCGTAGAGCACCATGAAGGCAGCGATGGCAAAGAGAACCTTGGTGCCGATGGCGATGGCGCGTTCGATGCTGCTCTCGACAGCGCTTGTCTGAGCGAGGGCTGCCGACGAGGCGAACATGGTGGCCAAAAACAGGATGCGCGCGTTCTTCATCACTCTCTCCGTGTCGTCCGGACCCACAGGTCCGGGCGGTATCTGACGACGGTGGCCGTCTCCCAAAGCGGGAAGGCACCGGGGTTTCGATGCTCGCGGAATGCTCGCATCAGGCAGCGGTATTGCCGACCTCGATAGGTTGTCTCCCCGGTCACTCTGTCGACGGTTGTGCCGTCATCAGCGGGGCGGAGAATAACCTGAATCCGGGGCTGGCCGGCAATGGTCAAAGGAAGGTCATCCAGCTGACGACGCTGGCTCACGTTTGGGTGCATGACCACCGCCAGGCGGAGGTCTTCGGGACGTCTCGACGGTCCTCGCCAGGCGACGGTGTAGGGGGTGTCTGGACCCGCCTCTGGGAGGTCCTCAATGGCCCGCTTGGCCGACCGGGCCAGCATGACCTCAGTCCCGGCAGGGGGCTCATGTTGCATGAGCCACGCCTTCACCGCCCGGCGGCCGGGGGCCCCACGGCTCACCCGGAAGCCGTCTTCTGTGAGTCCCCCATCGAGCATGGCCCGCTGAAGGCCCCACGACAGGGTCTGGGCGGATGGGCTCCGGCTCCCGGGCGTGCCCTTCACGAGGACGTGGTGGTGTCCGAGGTGCAGCGTCCTGCGGGCGGTGCCGCCTTGCACAAGCTGCTCGGCGGCGCGCTGAAGGCCCCGCTCGGAGAGGGGGCAGCTCGTCAGCCGGGCGATGTCGACCAGACGGAGACAACCGTAGGCCTCAAGCAGCGAGGCCCACGAAGCGATGAGGGCCTGGTGGCTGCCTTCTTGGGGCTCCGACGACGTCAGATGCACGGGCAGGCCTCATTGAGCAGGCGCTGCACACGGCGGGCGGTGGCGGGGGTGTCTGCGTAATAGACGGCGCGCTTGAAGTGCTCGGCGAAGCCAGCCTGCTTGTCGAGGATCATCTGGTCTGTGTATTTGGCGCTGACGTACTCGAGGGCCACGACCTCGGTGCCGCCACCGGATGACCGGATGGTCACGCAGGCGTCAGGCAGGGAGCCCAGCTGTCGGCCCTTGTGGACGCGACGGCCGCCGATGCGGCCCTGGCGCACTGAATGCTCCAGTTTGACGTCGAGAACAGCGGTCCGAAACGGCAGCCGCAGCTTGAAGTCTTCGATGGCCCGCAGGGTCCCCGCATGGTGCGGCCGATCCCTCGGCACGACCGGAGCCACACGCTCGACGTTGGCGGCACGCAGGCCAGTCTCTGTGAGGACGACATAGCCGTTGGCCACGGTGACCAGGGAGGCCCGCTCCAGCATGGCCAGCCGACGGCGGGCGGCACCCATAGCGTCGGCGTTTGGGCGGCCGTTCTGCGGGTTCGCGCTGAAGAAGACCTCGGCGATGACGCTGGTGGGTGCCCCCTTGGAGGCACCCAGGTAGGCCAGCACGTTGTCATCACGGATCGTCGTCTCCATCTGCAATGTGTACTACGAACGTATCCTTAGTGGGAGTGTGTTCAATCACAGGCACCGCACCAACACGGCCGAGATCTCCAGGCCTGAACCCGCAATGTCTTCATTTTCGGGATGTTATCAGCCCAGTGTCGGTGCGTCACCCTATATGGGTTGCCCGTTTGGGCACATCTCTCGTCGAGAAGCGTGGAAGTAATCGTAGTGCTCGCAGTGATCGTAGTCATTGGAAGTAATCGCAGTTCTGACACGGAGCCGATTCAGGCCACGCAGAGCTTGACGGCTGCGGCTGCGGCTGGCAATCTGATCGCGTGGTTGAGGCCTGCAAAGGCAGGCAGTGGTTCAGGCCATGGCGATCTCTTCGAGACTGGGCAGTCCCTGGGGCTCGCGGGCATCAAGATGGTTGGTCAGGAACCGGTGCCGCTGTTCGGAAGCAGTCAGTCAGGACTGGGAGGACCCCGGGAACCTGACGACGAGCACGGCGGCACCGGCTCTCCACTCCATCATGACGTCGGGGGTAAGGCATGGCAAGAAAGAACGAGCTCATCAAAAAGAGGCTCTTCGCCGACGACATTGCCTTCGATCCCAAGGGCGGTGGCTACGCGGCGTTCCCCATCGTTCTGCGGCGGGTTCAACGGCTGTTCGAACCTCGTGCCTGGCAGGTTTACAGCTACATCCTCATGCGGGTTGACCCATCCGGAATCTGCTGGTTCTCGCTCTCAGAGATGTGCTTTGACCTCGACTTCGAATCTGCGGCGAAGCTTCGTGGCTGGGTGAAGAAGGTCACTGATGCGGGCTGGATTCGAACGACGTCTTCGACGGGTAAGGACTACTACTTCGTCCGAGATCCCTTGGTCGTCCTCGATGAAAAGTTCGCGGCAGGCACGCTCTCAGAAGAGTTGGTCGAAGCCGTCAACGAGACACTGGCAAGCGCGTCGATTCCCTTGCTGGGTTCGCCTCGTCCAAAGACGACGCCGGGTGGGCGAAGCCTTTTCGCGGGCAAGAACGACGTCGATGACACCGCTCCCGCCAGTAAGCCAGCACGGTAGAAACTCACTCGGTCGAGTAAGTCCTCAGCGAACGATGGCCGGTAGGCGACGAAGTCGGCGTCGGCTTCAGCCGTCAACGTCGTCGGTGACAGCCGAACCGCCGCCTACCTGAGTTCCTGATGGAGCGGGGGTGTCGATTCTTAGGAGCATGGGACCGCTGGATTCTCACCAGCATTCCACCCCTACGTGACCGATTGATCCTCCCTACCCAGCCGCCTTTTGTCCAGCCCTTCGGCTCGGCTTGAGCCGCGGCC
>Ga0247834_1005675_pt1 | contig 14580 bp, 10 predicted proteins | sample LaCruzMarch2015__8_FD_187118 | JGI IMG/M metagenome (GOLD analysis project Ga0247834, IMG submission 187118) | Freshwater microbial communities from meromictic Lake La Cruz, Castile-La Mancha, Spain - LaCruzMarch2015_12m | ecosystem: Environmental > Aquatic > Freshwater > Lake | place: Spain... | reverse complement strand
ACACCATACGTCATGCGACTGCCCCTTCGCCTTCTCCAACTCACCGCCGCCATCCTGCTGGCGGTGATCGTGTGGCGTGCCTGGTCGTTGCGGCCGACGTTTGATCCCGCAATGGTGCGCTTGAGTCCCATCGAGATCGCGACGCTGCCTGTGGCCGTGCGCTGGGACATGCCGATGGGGTCCGAACACGGCGCGCTGACTTACAATGCGCAGCCGTTCCGCATCACTCGGCATCTGGGCGATGACTTGAACGGCATCGGTGGCTACAACAGTGACCTCGGCGATCCGGTGTATGCGGCGGCGACGGGGCGGGTGGTGTTTCGTGGCCATGCAGGTCCGGGGTGGGGGAAGGTGATCATCCTCGCGCATCGCGTGCGGAATGCGGAGACCGGTCAGCTCGAGGTCGTGCAGTCCATGTATGCGCACCTGGACACTACGCAGGTCGAGCCGGATCAACTCGTGCCGCGTGGCACCCAGATCGGCACCGTGGGCACGGCGGATGGCCGCTACCTCGCGCACCTGCATTTTGAGATTCGATTGGGGCCGTATGTTTTCCCGGGCGTGGGCTATGCCGATGCGCCGCTGAACTGCGTGTCGCCCGAGCGCTTCATCGCCCAGCATCGCGGTGCCGCGCCCGAGCTGCTGACGCCAGCGGTGGAGACGGTGCGATGAACTGGTTCATCGACATCAGTCGCGGAACGCGCACTTTATGACTGCAATCATCGAGCGTCACGGCTGAAAGACGTTTGAGAACGACACGTCATCACTGTTCCGCCATCGACCCTTGTGCTAACGAGAGCGTCGCCAACCCTTCACGCATATCCTTTTCCGGCTCTGCAACTGACCCTGCATGACGCTACCTCGACTCGCTCTCCGCCATCCCTGGGCCATCATTGTCATCGTTATCGCGATCCTTTTGGGATCATGGATCGCCGTGCAAAGGATGGCGCGCGATGTGTTCCCGCCGCTGGGCATTCCCACGATCTACGTCGCGCAGCCGTATGGCGGTATGGATGCGGCGCAGATGGAAGGCTACCTGACCTACTACTACGAGTATCATTTTCTCTACATCGCGGGCATCGAGCATGTGGAGTCGAAGAACATTCAGGGCGCTTCGATCATGAAGCTGCAGTTCCATCCGGGCACGGACATGTCGGCGGCGCTGTCGGAGACCATTGCATACGTGAACCGCTCGCGGTCCTTCATGCCACCAGGCACGCCAGGCGCGTTCGTTACACGCTTCGATGCGGGCAGTGTTCCGGTAGGAAATCTTGTTTTCTCGACGGAGAACCCGAATCGCACCGTCGGCCAGATGCAGGATGCCGCGCTGAACATGGTGCGACCGCTCTTCGCCACGCTACCGGGCGTGTCGGCACCCCCCCCGTTCGGCGGCAGCGCGCGTACCATCTTAATCAACGTGAAACCGGACCGCCTGCGCGCCTACGGCTTGTCGCCGGACGATGTGGTGAAGGCGATGACCGAGGCGAACACGATGAGCCCCAGCGGTAATCTCGCGTTGCCAGGCAGCTATCCCATCGTGCCGACGAACGCGGTGGTGAAGAACATCCAGGACCTCGCCGCGGTGCCGCTGAAGGTCACGGACCAAGGCGCGGTCTTTGTGCGGGATGTGGGCGAGGTGACCGACGGCAGCGACCTTGTGACCAGCATCGCCATCGTGAACGGCAAACGCACGGTTTACATGCCGGTCACGAAGCGCAGCGATGCATCCACGTTGTCTGTGGTTGAGCTGGTAAAAGCCAACCTGGGCAAGTTCAAAGCCGCGTGCCCGGAGGACATCAACGTAACCTTCGAGTTCGACCAGAGCCCCTGGATCATCCGCGCGATCCAAGACCTTGTGAAGGAAGGCATCCTCGGTGCCTGCCTCACCGGCCTGATGGTGCTCCTCTTCCTGCGTGATCTGCGCAGCGTGTTCATCGTCGTCCTGACCATTCCCATCGCCCTCGCGGCGGCGGTGCTGGCGCTATGGATCGGCGGTTACTCGATCAACCTCATGACGCTCGGTGGACTCGCGCTCGCGGTCGGCATTCTCGTCGATGAAGCGACGGTGGAGATCGAGAACATCCACCGTCGCATGAAGCAAGGCGGCGGTCACAGCCTGCGCCGTATTGTCTTGGATGCGTCGGAGGAAACCATCGGCCCGCGCTCGCTGTCCATGCTGTGCATCCTCGCCGTGTTCGTGCCCAGCTTCTTCATGACTGGCGCAGCCAAAGCCTTGTTCTTGCCGCTCTCGCTTGCCGTGGGCTTTTCCATGGTGGTGTCGTATTTGCTCTCCAGCACGCTGGTCCCGGTGCTCAGCATCTGGTGGCACAGGCAGCCGAAAAAAACGGCGAGTTCCCTCGCGATATCGCCGAGCGCGCTGCGCTGGCTTTTCCTGCCCAGCCTTGCCACGCGCCACCTTCTCGTTCCCGCCTACCTCATCGGCGTCGGCCTTGCCATCAGCGCCATCGTTCCCTTCCTGGGCACCGAGATCTTCCCGCAGATTGATGCCGGGCAGCTTCAGCTTCGTTTGCGCGCACCGACCGCCACGCGACTCGAAACCACCGAACAGATCGCCACGCGCACGCTGGCCATCATCAACGAAGAGGCACCCATCGCGACCAGCATGGGCTTGGTCGGCGTTCATGCGCCGAACTACCCGGTGAATCTGATCCATCAATGGAACAGCGGTCCCGAGGAAGCCACGCTGCAAGTCCAACTGAAGCCCGGCTCAATGCCCATCGCCGAGCTGCGCGAGAAACTACGGGCACGGCTCAAAGTCGAGTTTCCCAATGTGCAGTTTTCCTTTGAACCCGCCGACATCGTTAGCCGGGTGATGGCCTTGGGTTCGCCCACGCCGATCGAAGTCGCGGTCAGTGGCAAGGACTTCGCTGCCAGCCGTGCGCACGCCACGCTGCTGATGGATAAGCTGGCCGAGTTGAAGCACCTGCGTGATGTGCAGTTCAGCCAGACGCTCGATTATCCGAGCGTGGATGTGAATATCGACCGCGAGCGCGCAGGCCTGCTCGGCGTGACCATGAGCGATGCCACCCGCAGCCTCGTTGCCGCCACGGCGAGCAGCCGCTTCACCGTCCCGAACTACTACGCCGATCCGAAGACTGGCCAGAGCATGAGCCTGCAAGTGCAGGTGCCGCAGACCCTGATGAAGGGCCTGGAAGACCTGCGCAATCTGCCCGTCACCAGCCACCACGGCAGCGCCGTGCCACTGCGCAACATCGCCAAGGTCAGCGAGGGCAGCACCCTCGGTCAATACGACCGCTACAACATGGCGCGCACGGTCTCGATCACCGCGAACCTGCACGACCAGCCGCTCGGCAGCATCGCGAAGCAGGTCGAAAGGGTCATCGCCGACAATCCCGCGCCCGCTGGTATGAATGTCACGCTACGTGGCCAGGTGCCACCGATGAAGGAATTGCAAAGTGGTCTGCAAACCGGCCTGCTCATCGCCATCGTCACCATCTTTCTCTTGCTCGTTGCCAGCTTCCAGAGCGTGCGCCTAGCCATCATCGTGCTGACCACAGTTCCTGCAGCGTTGCTCGGCGTCGTATTCGCACTGATGCTGACCGGCACCACGCTCAACATCCAAAGCTTCATGGGCGCGATCATGGCTGTCGGTGTCGCTGTGGCGAATGCCATCCTGCTCGTCACCTTCGCGCATCGTGCTCAACTCACCGGCCTGAACAAACGCGATGCCGCCCTCGAATCAGCGACAACGCGCCTGCGTCCGATTTTGATGACCAGCCTCGCCATGATCGCGGGCATGATCCCGATGGCGCTCGCGAAAAGCCAAACCAGCCCGCTGGCGATTGCCACGATTGGCGGCCTCGCGCTGGCGACAGTCGCGACCTTGCTCGTGCTGCCAGCGGTGTATGCGCTGCTGGCGAGCCCACATGCCAAAAGCGCTTCTCTAGAGCCTGACGAAGCCACTGCCTAACCCCGCCTCCTTTCATCATGCGACTCCTTGTTGTCCTCAGCCTGTTCGCCTCGGCCGCTCTCGCCCTTGAGCTTCCCGCCACCAAGCCCACCACCGGCACCATTTATCGTTGGGTGTCCTTACCAGCCACGCTCGTGCCTTGGCAGCAGGCGGTGCTGCATGCGAAGGTCACGGGTTATCTCAAGACGATCACCGTCGATAAGGGCGATGCCGTGAAGGCGGGCCAGGTGCTGGCGGAGATCGAGGTGCCGGAACTGGAGACGGACTTGGTAAAGTATGAGGCGGAGGCTGTGGCGCTGAAGCCGGCGTATCTGTTTGCACAGCAGGCATACGAGCGCTTGGTCAACGCGCGGCAGTCCTCGCCCGACCTGGTCCTGCCGCAGATGCTCGACAAGGCGAAGGCCGAGCTGGACAAGGCCAAGGCGGCCTTCGACGTGGTGGAAGCCAACGCTAAGCACGCACGGGTCATGCTCGGCTATGCGAAGATCACCGCGCCATTCGATGGCATCATTACTGCGCGGCACGTCGATCCCGGTGCGCTGGTGAACGCTGGCACTAGCCAAGTGGTGGACATTGTCGATGCCCGCACGATTCGATTGCAGATTCCCGTCACGGAGATGGAAACCTCGCTGGTGCAAGTCGGCAAGCCGGTGAAGGCCGCGATTGATGCCACGGGTCCCGCACCGGTCGAAGCCACGATCTCCCGCATCGCCTACGCCCTCGATCCTGCCACGCGCACCATGCTTGCCGAGGCAGATCTGAAGAACCCCGAGTTGAAGCTGCGCCCCGGCATGTATGCGATAGCCAAGATCGCCGTCGAGAAGCACGAGAACACGCTGCTCATCCCCGTCACTGTCCTCGTGATGGAAAAGACTGCTGCCTTCGTCTTCAAGCACGTCGACGGCAAGGCTACCAAGACTGCCATCACCCTTGGCTTCAGTGACGGAGCGAATGTCGAAGTGCTCACCGGCATCGACAAAGACACGACGGTGCTGTTGCCGGACAAGGTGGCGCTGGTGGACAAGCAACCTGTGACGATCAAGCCATGAAAGTTCGGATTCCCACCTTTGTGTTCTTTGTGCTCTCCGTGGCCAAGGGCGACGAGCCCATCGACCTGCCCACGACTCTGCGTCTCGCCGGAGCGAATGCCATCGAGGTCCAGCTCGCGCAGCAGAAGCTTGAGGAAGCACGCGGCAATGAGCAGCAGCGCGTGCTGGCTTTCATACCGACGCTGAGCGTGGGCATCGGCTACAAGAAACATCAGGGCGCGATTCAAGAGGTGGGCGGCAATGTCTTCGATGTGTCGAAGAACAGCACGGCCCTCGGTGGCACGGCGGCGCTGGATTTGAATCTAGGCGAGGCGATCTACCAGCGGCTGGCGGCGAAGCAGCAGGCCATCGCGGCGGACAAAGACATCGCGGCCCAGCGCTTCGCGATGCAGGCACGGGCAGCGGCGGCTTACTTCGAGCTGGTGCGGGCTCAGGCGTGGGTCGCGGTCGCGGACGACGCGGTGAAGATTTCGCAGGGCTATGGCAAGCAGGTGACGAATGCCGTGGCCGCAGGCGTTGCTTTCAAAGGCGATGCACTGCGCGTGGATGTGCAGACGCGGCGCAATCAGCTCGACCTGGAAAAGGCGAAGGGCGCGGTTCAGCAGGCCAGCGTGCAATTGGCTGCGATGCTGCGGCTTGATCCGTCCGTGACCTTGCGCGCCAGCGAAGGTGAGCCGCGCGTGCTGACGCTGGTGAGCACCTCCTCCAACGTCAAAGCTCTGACCGAGAAGGCGCTGGCGCTCCGGCCAGAACTTGCCCAGCAGCTCGCGGCCTTGGCGGCGGCACGGCATGAGCGCGATGCCGCTGTGAAAGGCCCCTGGGTGCCCACGCTGACGGCGCAGGTCTTTGGTGGTGGACTGGATGGCGGTACCGGCAGTAGCACGCACGGCATGGAGGATAGCGAGGATTACTTCGTCGGCCTGTCGTGGAAAATCGGTGTGGGTGGCTTGTTCGACAAGGGCCGCACGCGTTCGGCGAATGCGCGGTTGAAGCAGGCCGAGCTGCAAGAGGCACAAATCAAAGAGGCCATCGTGGCCGAAGTCGTAGCGGCGAATGAGCAAGCGAAGGCCCTGGCGAAGCAAGTCGAAGCCGCTCGCGAAGGGGTGAAAGCGGCCGAGGAGAACAACAAGCTGACGCATGAGCGGCAGGAGTTCGCCGTGGGTATCGTCTTGGAAACGGTGCTCGCTGAGCAGGAGTTGACTCAGGCCCGTATAGACTATCTGGATGCGGTGACAGCGCACAACGCCGCACAGCATTTGCTCTCCAAAGCCGTGGGTGACTTGGGCGGTGGCGATTTGTGACTACAGCCTCACTGCAACAGCGGGTCAACCAGACACCCCACACCTAAAGAATGAAACTCTCGCATTTCTCTCTCGCCGCTCTTCTGCTGGCCGCCGCGGCCTTGGCACAGGCTGGTGCTCCCACCTCTGGCAAGGCAGCCCTGGAAGCCTCCGTGGCAGTTAAAGAAGAATCTGCTTTTGACCAGATTTGGGGTCTGACCAAGCTGTATGAAAACAAGGATCACCCAGTGCTCCAGGAGTTGCGTTTCACAGGGCGCTATCATGGCCAGTATCATTGGTCGGAGGGGGATGACACGAGCAACGAGGCCTGGGAGGACCGCCGTTTCCGTCTGGGCCTGGAGGCGAAGCTGTTCAACGACATCACGCTCAAGGGCGAGATGGTGAGTGGCAGCGACTTTGACCCGTTCTACAACGGCTTTACTGAGCTGTATCTGCAATGGAATCCCCTGGATGCCTTTGCGATTATTGCAGGCAGGCAGAAGCCGCGTTTCACGAATGACTGGTCTACAGGCAGCCGCTACCACAACTACTTGGAACGCAGTGCTCTGCTGAACCAATTCCGCCCTGATTACACGCCGGGTGTGGCCTTCACCGGTAAGCTCGGCAAGTTCAACTATTACACGGGCGTCTTTAGCAACAGTCCAAGCGATGAGTTGAGCGATGAGTTCGGCAATATCGAGGGCATATCCTTCATCGCGCAGATCGGATATGATTTGAAGGAGACCCTGGGCACGGACTCAGCCGACTGGCGCCTGGAGTATCTCTGCAGCGACAGCAATGAGGACAGCACGATCTTCAACCACTTCGAGAACGGTTTGGCCACGAGCCTATCCGTTCGCAGTGGGAAGGCGTCGCTGATCACGGAGCTGCTCTATGGTGTCGGCAGTGAGAGCGGGGACGTCTTTGGCGTGAACCTGCAACCTGGCTATTTCGTCACCGACAAGCTGCAAGTTGTGGGTCGCTACCAGGTGGCGACTTCGAATGGCAGCGAGGGCATCAGCGCCCAACGTCGCTATGAGCGGACTGTGGGCCTGGGCAAGGGCGACCTGTATCAGGCGGGCTACGTGGGTGCCAACTACTACATCTATGGCAACAAGCTGAAGCTGATGGGCGGCTTGGAGTATTCCACCTTGGGCGGTGAAGAGCAGTGGACTGGCCTGCTCGGTGTGCGTGTCTTCTGGGGCGCGGAGGTCAAGGGCTCCTTCCCAACGGGCTACCCCTATACCACGGACTGATCCGCAGCTAGTTGAGTTGAGATAAGGGATGCAGCTGCGTTTTTATTTCATCCCCTTGAGCAAGTCGGCATTGATGCCTTTGGCGATGATCATGAGCTGGTCTTCTGGGATCTTTTTGCCCTGGATGATGACCATGTAGCGCTCGTTCACGGGGAACTGCAGGATGCCTTCCTTGCTGATATACATGCCGGAGTAGTCGCCGATTTGCTTGGTCTTCTGGCCCAGCAGGGAGCCGAGTGCAGGGGCTTTCAGGAAGGTGGCCACTTGCATGAGCATGGGGGAGTCGGCGGTGACATTGACGCTGATGCGCTCCTCAGTGCCCTTTTCCTTGTCGCCCTTCTTGTAGTTCACCTTGGTCGTGGTGCCGCCGCCGGCGCTGGCCAGGCTTTGCGTCTCCAGCCGACCGCGGGTCCAGGCTCCGATGGTCTTGGGCAGCACGTCCTCCAGCTTCTCACCTGACTTTTCTGCGATGATGCGCGTGGCGTTTTGCAGCGCGGTGCTGGCGTCGTCGATCTTGTTTTCTTTGTAGGCCTTCAAGGCGGCGGTGAGCGAATCTTCGAACTCATCTGCCCGCAGGGTGATCGTGGTCACGATGCAGAAGCTGAGTGTGAGAGAGCGGGCCAGGAGGTTCATGGCGCTACCTTCATCGCCCTCGCGCATCTCGGCAAATCTTTTGCTCTGCAAGCTTGCCATGCTGGGGAGCGATAGTGTGTGATGCGCTTTACCTCATGAATCGTCGCACCTTCGCAACCACCCTGATCGGCACCGCTGGAGCACTGGCGGCTAGTATTCCAACGCGAGCTACCGCCGCAGGCACCAAATACGTGGTCTATTTCGGCCCCTACACGAATGCCAAGACCGGCAGCAAAGGCATCTACAAGGCGACCTTTGATGCGGCGACAGGTGATCTGGGTGCGCCCGTGCTGGCAGCAGAGACGGCGAGCCCGAGCTTCCTGGAGATTCACCCGTCGAAAAAGTATCTGTATGCCGTCGGTGAGATGGGCGGTGCCACCCAGAAGGGCGGGGCGGTCAGCGCCTTCGCGATTGATTTGCCCTCGGGCGATTTGAAGCTGCTGAATCAAGTGTCTTCCGGCGGTGCCGGCCCCTGCCATGTGAATGTGGACAAGACGGGCAAGGTCGTGGGCGTGGCGAACTACAGCGGCGGCAGCTGCGCCTCGTATGCCGTGCAGGCGGACGGCTCGCTGAGCGAGGCGGTGAGCTTCTTCCAGCACGAAGGCAGCAGCGTGAACGAGAAACGGCAGAAGGGGCCGCACGCGCACAGCTTTAACTACAGCCCGGATGGTCGCTTCGCTTTTGTGTGCGACCTTGGCCTGGACACGGTGATCATTTATCAAGTCGATGCGCAGACCGCAAAGCTGACGAAGCATGGCGAAGGCGTGGTGCCTCCAGGCAGTGGGCCGCGTCACTTGGCGTTTCATCCGAGTGGCAAGTTCATCTTCGTGAACAACGAGATGACGCTGACCTGCACGGTCTTCGCCTATGATGCGGAAAAGGGCAGCATGACCGCGCTAGACACCGTGTCCTGTCTGCCCAAGGACGTGCCCTGGGAGGCGCGCTACTCCACCGCCGAGACGCGCGTGCATCCGAACGGCAAGTTCGTCTATGTGAGCTGCCGCACGCATGACACGATCGCTCGCTTCAGCTTCGACGAGGCGACCGGCAAGCTGGTGCATCTGGGCAACACCCCGAGCGGCGGGCAAATCCCGCGCAATTTCAATCTCGATCCCAGCGGCCAATGGCTGCTCGCCGCGCACCAAGACAGCGGCAATGTCGTGGTCTTCCAAGTCGACGCCACGACCGGGGATCTGAAGCCAACGGGCAAAGAAGTGCAGGTCGGCGGGTGTGTTTGCGTGCGGTTTGTGGCGTTGGATTAATCGCGAGAGCGGACCAACAAAAAGCCTCTGCACCACGGGGATGCAGAGGCTTCCAAGTTGATCTGTGCCGGCTGGTTTACTCCGCTGCTGCGGCACCGCCGCCACCGGTGCTGCCGCTTTTGCCGGTCTTCTCGAGCATCATGGCTTTCACCTTTTCTTCGAGTTCGGTGTAGAGGCGCTCGTCGTTGCGGAGGATCTCCTTCACGGCGTCGCGGCCCTGGCCTACTTGGGTGCCGTTGTAGCTGATCCAGCTGCCGCGCTTTTGCAGGATGTCATACTCCATGGCGAGGTCGAGGAGGCTGCCGATGTTGCTGATGCCTTCGTTATACATGATGTCGAACTCGGCCTCGGTGTAAGGCGGGGCCATCTTGTTCTTCACCACTTTCAGCTTGGTGCGGTTGCCCGTGACGGTGCCGTCGCTGGACTTGATCGCGCCGATGCGGCGGATGTCCACGCGCACGCTGGAGTAGAACTTCAAGGCGCGCCCACCAGGGGTGGTTTCGGGATTGCCGAACATGACGCCGATCTTTTCACGGATCTGGTTGGTAAAGATGGCGCAGGTGCGGGCTTTGGCAATGATGGCGGTGAGCTTTCTCATCGCGGCGCTCATGAGGCGGGCCTGGGCACCGACGGTGCTGTCGCCGATCTCACCTTCTAATTCCTGGCGTGTGACCAAGGCGGCCACGGAGTCGAGCACGACGATGTCGATGGCATTCGAGCGCACAAGGGTCTCGCAGATACGCAGGGCTTCTTCACCGCTGCTGGGCTGAGAGACGAGCAGATCATCAAGTTTCACGCCGAGCTTGCGGGCATAATTGGGGTCCAGCGCGTGCTCGACATCAATGAAAGCGGCGATGCCACCGGCCTTCTGTGCCTGGGCAATAGCGGTTAGGGTGAGCGTGGTTTTACCAGAGCTTTCCGGGCCGAAGACTTCAATGATGCGACCGCGTGCGAACCCGCCCACGCCGAGGGCTTGGTCGATCAAGACATTGCCGGTGGGAATGACACTGACGTCGTGATTCTTGTGCTCACCCATGCGGATGATCGCGCCTTCGCCGTAGTCCTTGGAGATTTGCTGGAGCGCGAGGTCCAGGTTCTTGGCGCGTGCGTCGGCGATCTTTTGCGCGCCGGATTCGGAGTCGGATTTGGGTGCTTTGGCCATAACGTAGTGATGAGTGCGTTGTTCGGGCGAACACTAGGCCTGCATCAGACACGCGGGGCAAGTGTTTTCACGGTGTGCACCGATTAAATCAGCGCTCGGTGCTGAGGCAATGCTGTTCTTTGGGAGAATGCAGGAGCGCTCAATGCATTCAGTTCATGTAGCTGTCGAAGTTCATGATCGTGCCGAAATAGTCGGACGCGAAGCTGATGATGCGGGTGGCGACGTAGCCGAGGACGAGGAAGTAGAGGCCCTTGGGAATCCATTCGGCTGCGCGTTTTTGGGCTTCGACGGCCATGTCTGTCTCGGCCTGTGCCCAGCGCTCGAATTCGCGATCCAGTCCGCCGGATACCTCGGAAGTGGCGATGGAGTTGACGAAGAGCTGGGGGAAGCTGTGGCTGTTAGCAAGGCCTTCGGCGAGGGTGTCGCTCAGTTCGACCCTGAACGCGGCTTTCCCGGCTCCGCTGCGTAGCGAGCCGCTCTGCGAGCCCTCGCCTGCCATGTGCAGGCACTCAGAGATGCGCAATGCAGCTAGCAGGGCGCTGTGGAAGACTTGGCAGAAGCGTGCTAGGGCCCAGTGGCGACGCACGGCTCCGATGATGGGGATGCGATTCAGGATGCGGTCAATGGTCTCTGACTTGGTGGCGGCTTTGCTGAGGCTTTTCCACGCGAACCCAGTGGCCACGATGAGTGTCCAGAAGATGGCGAGTCTCGATAAAATGGCGGGGACGACGGCGATCTCTTTGATTGAGCTGAGCATCATGTAGCGCGAGATTTCGGGCAGGATGATACCGACGTGCAACAGGAGCATGGGGTAGATCAGGGCACCGCGTGCCTCGCGGATGCTTTTGTTCCAGGTTTCGAAGTAATGAGCGAGATGCTCGCATGCCTGAGCCAAGCGACCACTGCGCTCGCCACTGTCGATGAGGCTGAGTTCCAGTTCGGTGGCGAAGTGGCCGTTCTGTTGTTTTAGGGATTCGGCGAAGCTGAGCTTGCTAGCGAGCCCAGCTTGCAGGCCGTTCAGAAACTCATGCCGCGTGCCGCTGCTGTGTTGCTCAGTCAGCAAGGCGATGGATTTGTCCATGGGGAAGCTGGCAGCGAACAGCTTGCCTAATTCGCGATACAACCGGGCTTTATCCTTTACACTCAAAGTCATGCTGGAAGTGTGGTGTGTCGCCGCAAGGCAAGCGAGCGTAAACTTGCGCACGGGGTGTGATGCGACACACTGCTCTTGAAAACCGCCATGTCGACTGACCAGCAACAATACTCTGATGATCTGCGCTGGATGGCCGCTGCCCTGGATCAAGCCCGGCGCGGTATCGGGCTAACTAGCACGAACCCGCCCGTGGGCGCCGTGGTGGTGAAGGACGATGCTATCGTGGGCTGGGGCTATCACAAGAAGGCTGGCGAGCCACATGCCGAAGTGGAGGCGATTCGTGATGCGATGCAGCGCTCCCCGACCAAACTGTCGGGTGCGACGATCTATGTGACGTTGGAGCCATGCTGCACGACAGGGCGCACGCCACCCTGCACAAATGCAATCAAAGAGGCACGTATTGTCCGCGTGGTCTATGGTGCTCGCGATCCGAACCCCGCGCATCAAGGTAGGGCCGACCAGGTGCTAAAGGCGGGGCGTATTCAAGTGACTAGCGGTGTCATGGAGGCGGAGTGTACAGAAATCCTTCGGCCCTTTGCCAAATGGATCACGACTGGACTGCCGTATGTGATTGCGAAAGTCGGCCAGAGTCTGGATGGAAGAATTACGCGGCCTGAGGGTGAGCCTCAATGGATCACCAGCGAGGCGGCGCGTGCTCATGCTCTGCGATTGCGGAATCGTGTGGACGCTATCATCGTGGGCGCAGAAACGGTGCGCCATGACAATCCAAGGCTGACGTTGCGCGGGGCGCATGTCAATCAGAGCAAGCTGCAACCTTGGCGCGTAGTGATGACGCGGTCTGGCTCGTTGCCGCAGGAGTCGCATTTGTTTACCGATGAGTTCAAGGATCGTACTTTGGTGCTGCCTGGGATGGATTTCCCTGAGGTGCTGAGAGAGCTAGCGGACCGTGGTGTGAATACTGTGCTGGTCGAGGGCGGTGGCATTATCTTGGGTCGCGCCTTTGCCTGCCATCAAGTGGACGAAGTGGTTTGGTATATCGCGCCGCTTCTGTGCGGTGGAGGGCGTCCCAGCATCTCGGGTCTGCCGTTGCCTGCGTCTGTCGAACTGTCGAACGTGCAGGTGCTAACGCTGGGTGATAACGTCTGTTTAACTGGCCAGCCCGTCTGGCCTACCACTGCATGATTAATGTCGACGCCTGCTGTTTTCTTTGATCGCGATGGTGTGGTGAATGTGTCGCCAGGTGAAGGCTACGTGCTGAGTTGGGATGGTTTCCACTTTGCGGAGGGGATCATGGAGGCGACAAAGCTGTGCCGTGAACGAGGCTATCGTTTGGTGCTCGTCACCAGCCAGCAAGGCGTGGGCAAAGGTGAGATGAGCCAAGCCGCTCTGGATGACATTCACACACGTATGCAGGAAGCGCTTGCTGCCGGTGGCGCACGATTTGATCACATTGAAGCCTGCACTCACTTGAGCGGCAGCTGTACCTGTCGAAAGCCAAGTCCGGAGATGATTCATCATGCCGAGCAATTGCTCGATTTGGACCTGAGTCGTTCGATACTCATAGGCGATCATGATCGCGATATTCAGATGGCGATTAACTCTGGCATCCCCACAACCATTCGCGTGTTAAGCCACTATGCGCCCGGTGTCATAGCGAGCCATGTGGTGGATTCAACGAAGCGTTTACCAGCAATGCTCGAGAGGACGCTGGACCAACGACGATAAGCGAAGCCGAGTTCCGACACGATAATCAACAGTGGGGCTTTCACCTGTTGGAGGGTTCGAGGAGGTCAGGATCGAACTCCATGACGGCTGTGTAGAAGAACGAGTGTTTGGTAGCTGTTCAACACCGCGAAATCCAAGCGTTCGGACCAACTGCAGCGAAGCTAATGCTGTATTACGGGGTGTTGGGGAACGAGGTTCTAAAAGTCGTTGACCAGTGTAAGGCACAGATAGTGCAAACGAGCATGTTACATGATGAACGGAGATGGTTTAGCAATTCCAGTGCGACAAAATCAAAGTCACAGACCTTATCAACGTTAAAAGTCAAACGCTACGCTGATGCAATCAAAATGACCCGAAGAGAGGTTGCCGAAACGAGTGAAGAGCAGCTGCCCACAGGACATCATACTAATGGACCTGGATTGCACGTTGCTGAGCAAGACGGGCTGATATTCACGATATGTTAGCTAGCAAAATCAAACGGGATACAAGGAAGCCTTGTTCAGACGTTCGGGGCACTAGACATGGTTTCAAGGGGTCTAAATGCGACGGTTAGCGATCGAAGTTAGCATCCTGAAAGGATGTCACCCAAGTGTGATGAGCCAGAGCATGCGGAGGCAAAGTTGAACGCAGGAACAATTATTTTGAAAACTAATTTGACCAAGCCGGGAAGTGTGATAATCTCGAAACATGCCAGCCGGAAACGCTGGTGACGAAGACGCAGTTAGTCGCTTCCTGAAGCGATGAATTTGTTGTCCCCTCGTCCCGATCTTTTGATTCAAGTTCTTTTACTTTTGTATAGCAAAACCAAATTATGCGCCGCAAACAGCGTTAAATGTTTGTAAAATTTATTTTTGGAGAGTTTGATTCTGGCTCAGAACGAACGCTGGCGGCGTGGATAAGACATGCAAGTCGGACGGTGTTATTGATGTAGCAATACTTTGATAGCACAGTGGCGAACGGGTGCGTAACACGTAGATACATTCCGTAAAGTGGGGAATAGCCCAGGGAAACTTGGATTAATGCCGCATGTGGTCGAGAGACTAAAGGCAACGAAAGTTGTCGCTTTATGATTGGTCTGCGGCCTATCAGCTAGTTGGCGGGGTAATGGCCCACCAAGGCTACGACGGGTAGCTGGTCTAAGAGGACG
>Ga0247834_1005674_pt1 | contig 14583 bp, 16 predicted proteins | sample LaCruzMarch2015__8_FD_187118 | JGI IMG/M metagenome (GOLD analysis project Ga0247834, IMG submission 187118) | Freshwater microbial communities from meromictic Lake La Cruz, Castile-La Mancha, Spain - LaCruzMarch2015_12m | ecosystem: Environmental > Aquatic > Freshwater > Lake | place: Spain... | reverse complement strand
GCCTAGACAGGATGAAGGTGATACAAAACTCAACCAACGATTAATAAGAAAGGGGATATAGTCTTCTAAAGGTAGATTGCCCTTCTTATTGACTGTTAGATCCTTTATGTACTCAAATAGCATTACACAACAATCTTAGTCGTAGCAACAAAAACATCATTTAAGATATTATTAAAAATACTCTCAACGTCTGCCATAAACTCAAGAGCCTGATGTTCAGTTAAATTAGTAGAATAAGCAAAGCCAGGAGCTCTTTCACCGGCATTAATGTTAATACCAAGATGAATCAATACAGCTCCATTCTTCTCAGCTGCAATACTAACTGAGGTCTTCTTAGCATTAAGTTCATCCCCGACCATAATATCATCCCCATCAACAAATCCTTCCGTATTAAGATATTTTGAACAGAGCAAAGAACCGACCTGAGCATTTAACAAGCGCTGAAACAATACCCCGCCCCAGATATCCTTATTAGGAATCTCCATTATAAAGTTCATAGCAAGATCTGAATAGATATAATCTTTATTAAGACTATCTTCGAGATCAATAAGATTATCCCCCTCGACTGTCATCGGCGACACAAATGAAATAATATTACCTAACGGGTTGACGTCCTTCTTAAAGAACTTATAAGCCTGTCTACAATGTAAAGCTGAACCATCATAGTAGTCACAGCCTGTTACTTCTTTCAATTGATCGCGATTAATAATCATAGTGTGTAAAGTATAAAGGCTATTCAGGCTTCTTCAAGGCATAATTTTGAATTTTATCAATTTGATTAATAAAATCATTATGTAAAGTCTCATATGATGGATTATGAAAATATATAAACCTTAAAACATTCCATCCTTGCTCTTGCAAGTCTTTATCTCGATATTGATCTCTCTTTTTACTGTGCCAATATGTACAATCATATTCAATTGCGATTTTACAATCGGGTAGAGCAATATCTATTTCCCAGTAAAATCCTTTTTTATTAAGAACCGGGTACTTCCATATTGCGTTTGGAAAGTAGTTTAGTACTATATCTCTTAGCATTTGCTCTGGTTTGCTAGTCTTATTATTTACTAAATTTAAACAAGCTTGAGATTGAATTTGTAAAGCGTTTACTTTCAATTGTGAAATATCTTTATCAGTACCAATAACTTTTAAAACTCTTATAACAGCAGTATGAGACATTTTTATATTATAATCTCTTTCTAAACTCTCTTTAATCTTCATTGAAGAAAGTCCTTTGTATAGCAGTTCTTTTATAAGAGGGTAATGCTTATTGTTAGGAGCACCTTTTAAGCTGCCGTTACGAACACCGTTATACTTTTGATTGTTTTTTTGATTTTCTTTTAATTTATTAACTAATTTAGTATCTAAGGTAGGTATAATAAAACGTTTGAAAGCTTTTGCATCAAATTTATACTTTTTACAAATTTGATTTTGAGAAAACCCTTGCTGAATTAATTCTTTTAAAGTATATATTTTTGTAGTTTGTAAAACTTTTTTAACTGCAGAGCCTGGTTCATGTGTACGGGCTATTCCGTTTGCAAGTAATTTATTATAAAGAGATTTATTAAATGTAAGACACACTTTTGTAATATAGTAATGAGAAACATTTAGTTGAATAGCAATATCGTGTATAGTATAACCATTATTTCCATATTGTTCAATTAATGGTAAAAGTTGTTCTGCTTTAGCTTTATTTTTAAAATTGTTCATAAAAATACCCTTCCAGGAACTAAGAGACGTGACTCAGCTATAGTAACCATAGAAGGGTAAATTTTTAAATATATTATAAGCTGAGTCACATATATATTTATTCTTATTTGTTGGTTTTTAAAGCTGAAGAATAGAGTTGTTTAAATTTCGTGTTAGCATCTTCCCATTCTTGAGACATATACGAGTTACCAAGACCGTGATGAACTACAAAAATCGGGTATGTGCCCATTTTCAGTTTAAGTTCATTGGCTCGAAGACAGGAAGATATATCATACATATGAAATTTAAAGTTTTCGTCAAACTGCCAACCTGTCTCTAAAGCTCTTTCAACATTAACAGCTAAAAATAAACCATCAAGTACAAGACAACGCTGGGGCCAAGATCCAAATAAAGTTGAAAGCTTTCTTGTATTGTCTACTTGAATTTGATTACCTACTTGCTGAGCTAAAGGGTGGGTGACTGAACCAGAGAACTGTTCCCGGGGCCCACAAACATGCCATAAGTTCTTATCTTGAATCTGAAACTGAGCTGATCCTGCCAGGCCTGTAATGTCCCAAGGTGACTCATTGAGCTTCTCAACAAGGTTCAGATCATGGATCTCTAAATCGTCGTGCACCAGCAACAGAAGCTTATCTCTATTTTCTTCAATCAAATAACGATTATATACTTCAGGTAGGCCTGCTGAGTTATCCTTTACAATTTCAAAGTCAAATAAAGTATCATCAGGGTATCTAATATCAGAAAGCACCTGTAAGGACTTAGCAAGAGGTCTTTGCTGAAACTCTTCTAAAGTCTTTGTCTTAGTTGCGGTAACGAGTAGTACTTGCTTCATAGAATAAAATATGGGTTGTCGTAGTTGAAAGTTTGGTATTCGTCAAAGCCCATTCCATTAAATTTAAAGACAATTCCATCTTTATCAACTGACTTAGAGCCTTCAAAGGCTACAGAACAAAATGAATCTTCGTCTATGTGAAGTGAAGAACCAGCTTTAACTAAAAAGATCTCTCCAGTAATAGAATTATAGATCCAAGAGGTTAAAAGTCCTTTATATCTCTCATAGGTCTTAGCTATATCACATTTCCAACACAGGTCGTAAGGTACCATTGCTGAGTCAACATTAAAGGCTATAAAAGTAGCCTCTGTTTTTAACTCATTAAAGTTCTGTATGATTCCGTTCTGTGCTACAAACCAGTGCTTATAAGAGAAAGGATGAGTTGTTTTAGGTGTGAAGTCTTGACTAACTGTATTGGTAGGAGCCCTCGAATGAAACATGCAATAGATAGGAAACTCTTCTGTACCCTTCATCTCTTCTTTGAGATAATCTAATTCAAATACTTCTTTCTGTTTTAGTAGAACAAAATTATTCTTAGTAACTCCTAAGAATCCTGACGATTGGTAACCTCTATCGAGTCCCAACTTATAGAGCTCGTAGGCTTTATCAATAGAGCTTGAACCTGCTAGTGAACACATCCTTACATTATAGGCTGACAACCGTACTTCTGCCAGTCAATTTCAATAGCATAAGGAACAGGATCAATTAGTTTTGCATCAATAAAGCCTTTGATACGAGCAGTACAAGCAGGACAGGTACCACAAGCTACTTCTCCTCCATTATAACAGGTTAAGGTCTTTGAGAAGTTTACTCCAAGCTCTACCCCGTATTGAATAATTTCTTTCTTCGACTTACTAATAAGAGGTGCTTGTACTTGAATTGTATTTTTACGATTAAGGGCTAGTACAGAGTTAAAAAGTTCTAAATAGTTCTTAGTACAATCCCAGAACCCGCTTGTGTCATCAGCCAAGGCAGCACCATAAAGAATCGTCTCAGCACCAATAGACTCAGCATACCCTGCTGCTATAGAAAGCATAACCGTATTACGATTAGGTACATAGGCTAGAGTCTGGGCCTGACCAATAACATCTTTCATCTTCGGTACCTCAATGTCTGGGTTAGTTAAAGCAGAGGCATTAGCCAGGTTAGCATAAAAACCTAAGTCAACAATTGTATGTTGTTGTACTGATTGCCCTTCACCGACGCCTAGGTCAGAGGTATAATTGAGCGCCTTGTCAATCTCAAGCTTATGTCTCTGGTTATAGTTATACGTTAAACAATAAACTGCATCATAGGTTTTAACAGCATGATGTAGTATGACAGTTGAATCAGCCCCACCAGAATAAATCACCACACATTTAGACATATGTAGAGATTATAGATTACTTTAAAAGGAAATCAAATTACCTTTTTACATCTACTCAGCTTACATGATCAAAAACTGAAGTATTTATTCCTCTAGCTTGTAGCATTTTTTTTGCTAAAGGTAGGGTTTGAACTAAGATAAACTCTCCTTCTTTTGTAGGATTATAAACACTAGTTTCATTCTCTACATAAAGCACCTCAGTATTATTATAAACAATTAATTTACGCATATTATTAAATTAAACTTCCTACAACATTTTCAGGATCATAAAAATTGTTAATTTTATCAAGATAATCTATGCCGGTTTCAGTTGAGCTACTAACTAACCTATCTTTATAGGTATCACTATATAAACGATCGGTATTAATACCAATAGATTCTAACATAATTTTTGCATTTTCTTTCGTATCTACCATAACCATTAAGTCTGTACCATGACCGAGGAGAGTAGTTCCACAATCTTCTACTACTTCTATAACTTTTTCTTCATTATATAATATTCTATATTTTTTGTTTTCCATAATAATTTATTTATAGTATTATACAGCGGTTAGTACTGAAACTGTAACACCTTGGGATCTGATTGCTTGAATAGCACCTTCGACCTTACTCCAATAAGGCTGACTAGAGTTTAGAGTAGGGTTATTGACGTTGGCTGTAAAAAATTTAATTCCACCGGTCCACGTTACACCTGAGAGATCAACAAGAAGTGTTGCTAAATGGGTATCAGGCATGCCTGGAGCTTCAGACGATAGGGCTGGTTGTATTTCCCAATAACGTTGATCATTAGCCCAATTTCTTTTTCTATACCCTGAGATTTCACCGTTATAATAACTATAAACAGTGTTGTTACCTACGTTATTATAATAAGTGAGACCAGAAGGTAGAGTACTAAGATTACCAGTTGTTGTATTAAGGCCTCTATTAATGTATTCTACTAATCCGCCAGGTAAATTTGCAATATTTCCTGTTGTAGTATTAGTTCCTAGATTTTGATATTCAATTAAACCGCTAGGAAGAAAAGCAATATCACCAAATACAGTACTACTTGCTGTAGTACTATAGTTCGTTAGACCTCTGGGTAGGTCAGCAAGATTGCCGGTTGTGTTACTATTGCCACCACACCCGAGTGTTTTTAAACCAGGAGGCAAACCACTTAAATTACCGACAACGGTGTTATTACCCCCGTTATTATAATATGTTAAGGTACGAGGCAAGCTACTATGATTTCCTGATATAGTATTAGAACCTCTACTATCAAAAAAAGTTAAGCTGCTAGGTAAACTATTGAGAGTGCCTGATATAGTATTAGAGCCTCTAATATTATACTCTTCCAAGGAACGAGGCAAACTACTAAGATCTCCTGTTATAGTGTTATTTAACACAGTAACACTTTCTAAAGAAGACAAAGCTGATAAAGCTGTAAGATTTCCGGTTAACACACCTGAGTTGTCACCTCCATGCCAAAAATAAACTAAACTTGTTGGCAGAGCATTAAGATTTCCAAAAGCTGTATTTTTGCCAGTATTAATATATGTTTGTAAGCCTCGGGGTAAACCACTAAAATTTCCTGTTGTGGTATTTGCCCCTGCATTCTTATAATAGGTTAAGTTTATCGGCAGACCACTAAAATCTCCTGTTGTAGTGTTTTCCCCTGCATTATTATAATGGGTTAAGTTTATCGGTAGACCACTAAGGTCTCCTGTTGTAGTATTATCACCTAAATTATTAAATATTATTAAACTTCCTGGTAAGCCACAAAGTAAACCGGTTGTTGTATTAGAACCCTGGTTATTATATGTTTCAAGACTTCTCGGTAAACCGCTAAGATCTCCTGTTGTAGTTTGATTAGCCAAGCTGCCAATATTAATAAATGTTAATAAGTTAGGAGGTAAGCCACAAAGTAAACCGGTTGTAGTATTAGAGCCTTGATTTTGATAATCTATTAGACTTCTCGGTAAACCGCTAAGAGCTCCAAATGTAGTATTTTGCCCTGTGTTAATATATGTCTCTAAATTATCTGGCAAACCAACAAGTAAACCTGTTGTAGTATTACGGCCGGTATTAGTATAACTAATTAAATTTATTGGTAAAGTATTGAGAACTCCAGAAGTTTTATTAAGGCCTCTAATATCGAAATATTCTAAGTTTGTTGGTAAAGTGTTAATATTGAAACTAACAGTATTAGCTCCTAAAACTTCAAACCGCTTAAGGGTTGTCAGGGCATTAAACCCGTTTATAGCTTCTAAGTTATTGTCCCCACCATTAAAAGCAGTAAGACCTGTAAACATATTTAATCTTACAGTACCCTTTAAATACGGTGTACTACTCCCACAATCAATCGTTCTTACCGCAGTGGCATCTCCATTAGTATAAATTGCATCTATAGTTGTTTTTGCCATGTTATTATTTATTTATGTTTGTTATAAGCAAATTAAAGTTAAATAAACATAAATAATCAATATGGCTGAAAGAATTCCCCTTAATCGTTATAAGAGAGTTACTGCGCCCTTAACACGAGAACTAAGTGCTGTATATACTGTGCCTAATAATCGAGCTGGTATTATTATTAATGCTCTTGTTAATAATAATTCAAATGAAAATAGAACTGTTAGTGTAACTCTAACGAGCGGTTTAAGTGGTCAAGTTATTTTAAATAATTTACCTTTAGAGAGAAAAGATGTTATCAATATTTTTCCTAATAAACTTATTTTAACTGAGTTTGATACTTTAGCTATAAGCACTGATTTTGTAGATCTTTATAATTTTAATAACGCTGATGCTTTTTGGCAATTTAATATACCTATTAATACTGTGACTGTTTCTAATGTTATATTTGGTTTAAATACCTTAACAGGAACTGCTTCAGCAAACTGGGGTAATAATACAGCTACTGTAGAACTTACAAGCTTTGTACCAAATACTTTCTCTTACACTTTTACAAAAGATACTGGCATCAATGCAACCCTTTCAATTTTAGAGGCGATTAATATTCCCTAAATAATTATATGGCAGAAGAAAGAATACCTCTAAATAGATATAAGCGGTTTACATCAACTCTTGATCCTGTTTTTAAAACTGTTTATAAGGGTCTCCCTAAAAGAGCTAATACTATAGTTACTGCTATTGTATCTAATATAAGTAATACTAGTCATAAGGTTACACTATCCCTATCATCCACTAATGTAGATGATAATCATGTTTTACTAACAGATTATTTACTTCAACCGTTAGAATGTGGTAGTATTTTACCCTTTAAACTTGTTTTAACTGAAGAGAGCTCAATAGAAGCTCTAGCAGATATAGAAGATTTAGTTGACTCTGATGATAGTGATACATTTTGGCATTATACTATACCTCTTACAAGTACAAGTTTAGATATGCAGCTTAGTATGTCGTCTCCTGCTTCTGCTGTTATAGACTGGGGAACACAAACTTCTAGTGTCTCTACTGTCACCGGTACTACCCTAACACGGTTTACATACCTCCCTTACCCAGTACCTGTAAACCTCACTCTTTCTATTCTAGAAACTAATAATACTCAATAAGTTTATTAAACTGTTGGCTCTACAATCATCCAACTAAATATTGACCGGTCATTTATATTGCTCGATGATACTGTAAATGATGTTGTATCGACTCGTCTACCTACAAATAAAGAACCTATAGATGAAAATCCCGGTAATGGTACAAGGTTAGTTAAAAATATTCTCGAATTTAATGTTACTTTATTTGTATTGATAGTTACACCACCTGCTGCAGGTAATATTGCAGTACCCATTACAGTATTAGTACTTGTGGTATTATCTCTTAAACTTAAGGACCCTCCTTTGATTGCATTACTTGCAGAAATTGTACCTAAAACAGTTAGCCCAGCTGGTCGTACAGTAACTATTTCATTAATAGGTTCAATACTTGAAGTTATACATTCTTCCCCTATACCCAAAACTGTACTATACTTTATAGGCATCTCTGGAGCAGCCAGTTGAGTTATAGCAATATCTACAGGGTTAATAAGAGATCCCGGAACAGAAGAACTAAATAACAATTGTCGAGCTCTTGGATTTACACGATAGGTATTAGGTGTTTGTATTACACCACCTACGTTAACAATATAACTATTTCTATCAGATAATATATCGATAGGGCCATCAGCTAGACTTAGCTGAGATACACTTGTACTTACTGAAGTTGTCCAAGTATAAAAAGTACCTAAGAAACAGGCATCTTCAGCTCCCCCTGTAAAAGAAACTGCAGAAGGTATTCTTGTGACTGTAACTAAAAGATCAGCAGGTACATTAGTATTAAAGGTAATAGTAGAGGCTCCTGGACTTACAGTGTAGGGAGGGGTGTATGGTATTTGATATACACCGTTAACCCCTGCAACATATTGACCCAGGACATCAGTTAAGGGTCCTGCAAGACCGGTAAGAGGAAAAACAGCCGTATCATTTGGATTTGATGAAACGGATTGAGTGACTACAGAATCATAAGCTGTTGATAAACACGGATTTAAGGTTTGTAAAACATATACTGAGACATTTGATGGTGGGTAATCCTCCACAGAATTAAATACAATGCGTCGACTTGACGGGGTAACAGTATAAGAGGTGTATGGTTGAATGAGTCCGCCAACAGTAACAATATAAGCTTGAGATTCTGGTTGCAGAGTTGGCCCGCCATTAAGAAGAAAAGTAGATGTTACAACGGGACTACTAGTTAGCCAATAATTAACAGGGCGGCATGGCACCTTTCTTCTAAACTCAATAGCGTGAGATCTAAGATCGTCTAAATAGTTAGCACTAATTGGATCAAATATATCAAATTTAGATATACTGTCTATATAAGCTGTAGTAAAGTCTTGTTGTATTGTAGGGGATGTATTATCTGTTGTAGTTTGTAATATTTTTTCGCTACCACTTGTCTCGATATGTAATTTGGTTAACGGGGTCTGTGTACCTATTCCTACATAACCTGCTGAATTAATTTTAACTCTGTCATTATTGTTTGTACGAAAAATTATATTCTCGATTGTGCCTGATAAAGACTGAGTGTTAGGAAAAACTGAAAAACCTATTGCTTTTCTCTCACTGTCATTTAAAGTTCCTCGAGCACCTACCCAAGATTCATTATCAGTATCTTTATCTAGATACAGTCTTGTACCTCCCTCAATAGTGCCGTCTACAGTTAATTTAGAACCTGGTGTTAATGTACCTATGCCTATATTTCCTGCAGAAGTAAATACAAAGGGGGTAGTATTACTCTCAACATAAAGAGCATTACCGGTGCCAGTTTGAGATACATATACAGCATTATCTATACTATTAGCTAAAACAAAAAGACTATTAGTTGAAAGATCAGCTGTTGTAATATTAATTGTTGAAAGACTGTTTGTTGCAATATTTAGAGAAGATATATTTTCTATATTTGAATTAATAGAAAAGAAATTTAAACCAGTTAATTCGATATAGTTTGCAGTCGAGAGAGCTATAGTGCCAATTTGGGTTAAATTTATAAATGTACCGCTAGGTACCGGATTAGCTAATATGAGCTTTTGAGGGTAATTATAATCTATATCAAAATTAGGAGGAGGTATAATAACACCACTGATATTAACTATATAGGCTGAATCAGGGGCATGGGTAAAGCCGATGCCTTCATCTGGTATATTGAATATATTACCTGAAGTAGCTGTAAAAATGGTCCAAGTATGAAACTTAGATATAAAGGGGGGTACATATCCCTCTATGCCGCCAACAGCTGTCAACCTTGTTGTAAAGACCTGTGGTTGTGTTAGTAATTCAAAGCCCATGTTTATTATTTAAGGTATTACTGACCTGCTTTACTAGTAATTATTTAAGATTATTTTAAAATATAGTAAAAATTATACAGGTATAATCGGAACTCTAAATAAACTTCCATTCAAACGTAAAATAACTGAAGATACTTGACCGGTTAATGTAACATCAGAAACTGTTGATAAGGGCCATGTAGTAGAGCCTATGGCAAGTTCATTATTTAATTGTGCAGTAGCTCCTGTACCTATGGCTATAACACCTGATAGATTACTTGTAGCTATATCGGCTACATTGCCTATTGCTATATTGTTTGAGCCTGTAGCATTACTTACACCAGCACAGCTGCCAATAAAGTTATTATTACTGCCTGTACTATTGTTTTCACCAGCTGAGCGGCCAATAAAATTATTTTTATTGCCTGTTGTGTTACAAAGACCGCTGTTACGACCAAAAAAGTTATTATTATAACCTGTAGTGTTTAATACTCCGGCATAATTACCTAAAAAATTATTCTCAATCCCTGTAGTATTTTTAGTACCAGCATAATTACCTAAAAATACATTAAAAGAACCAGATGTTAATTCTCCACCTGCACTCAAGCCAAATGCAAGGTTATGTTGCCCTGTTGTAGTGTCATTACCTGTTGTGCTATCTCCTATAAAAACATTGTTTGGGGTTACAGCTTTAAACTGCACTCCATCAACAATTAATTTTTCTGTAATTTCTATTTGTCGAGATATAAAGCTATTACTTACGGTAGGTGGTCTGTTACTCATATTTTTAAGTATTTACTGATTCTAATATTGAAAGGTTTATATTAACAGCATTGTTGTTGCCGGCTAGGACTATAAAACTATCATCCTCAGTTAAAACGATCTTATTTATAACAATATTAGTGGCATCATAAGGCAGGATAGGCCAACCACTTACAATAGTATACATGGATCCAGATAACGCAACCGTAGAGAGCTTTACACTTATTGTTTGAACTTCATCGGTAAGATTAGTAGCATAGGCTGAAATTATAATACTAGCTCTATCAAAAGGCACAGTATATATTGGCTGCTGAGTAGTAGTAACTGCTGTAGAAACTCTACGAAAAAAATTTAATGGTATTCTTATTGCCATATAGTTATTTATTCAAGAGAAAGAATTAAAGGTGTAACTAGAGTTAAGATAGCTCTCTTAAAGGTATCTCCCTCAATTGTTCCTGTTTCCTGTACAATTGTAAATTCTGGACCTACTCTAAAGTTACCAGCCTGGTTGGTGGATGTAAAGTAAACAACACCGACATCATCAAATACTGCCTCTTTAGCAAAGTCTCCAACTCCTCCAAGTGCAGGGACAGCTGCAGATAGAGTTACACCGGAACCAATGTACTCAAAAGTATGAGAGGATGTAGTAACGACACTTCTAATATAAAAATTAACTACATCCCCTGGACTTGGTGATCCTTCAACTTCATCAATTGTATTAATAATATATTCAGTGTCGCCTGAAAGAGCTGGGTTACCATCAATAACGTTTATACTTGATAAACCGCCTATAGTAAATACCAGGCCGTTATAGGGAGCATTTGCTATAGTAGGGGAAATCGAACCAGGGTTAATTACTGTTCCTTGTGTTGTATTTTTAGATATTCTAACCTCTCTAGTGCCTTGCGGGTTATTTACAAGAATACCAGATAGAACCGGTTGAGGGGATTTACCTGTTGCAACAATTCCGGATAGACCAAAGGAGCAGTTAGAGGTGTTTATAGAGCACGAACCACCACTCTCTGCGTGAATTCCTTCTGTGCAACAAATTGTAAATATACTTACAAGCTGAGCATAACCGTTGTTAATAATATGTATACCCTTACCCCCTTCATTAAACTGGGTGTAAGAGTCGAGTACAAAACTTCTTAAAAACCCTTCAGCAAGAGAGCCATCCACTCTCATGCCACAGCCTGCAGAAACAGCTCCTACAGCGTTAGTTATTGAACTACAACCCTGAATATAAGGACTTGTTACAATAAAAGGTTTTTGCCAACCTGCACCTTGAGGAAAATTATAAGTACTTGTTGGAGTTGTTAAGCTCCGTAATGCTATAGCTGTAAGAGCTGGGTTAGAAAAGTTTGGGTAAGCAGTAGCTGCTGCTCCGTTCTTATGCCCTCTAAAGGTGAAGCCCCAGACATAAACAGAATTATTACACCATAAAATATCATAACTTGAGCTTAGAGGTCTAATGGTTGTACGACGTAAGTTATCTCCAATTAGGGTTGTATTTTTTGGAACAAAAATTGGATTCTCTTCAGTGTAGTCCCCTGTACCAACAAAAATTGTAAATGTAGCTCCAGGTCTTGAATTGAGGGTGTTGTGAGTTATTTTGCAAGCTTTTTTAATAGTACGAAGAGGTTCAAAAATATTACGACCTGTGTTATTATCATTTCCAGATACAGAGACATATAGGGTATTAGCAATAGCTTCCCCGAAATCAATATTATTGAAACTAATATCATTAAATAAACCAAAATCGGCAGATAATCTTTGTACACTTAAACCAACAGTAAAAATATTATTACCGTTATTAATATCATTAGAGTTAACAATATTGTTAGAGATAAGTCCAGCAGTATTAATATTATTAACATTATTAATTCTTACTGATGAAAGTTGAGCAGCGCTAAGTTCTTGAAAAAACGCTGGGTTTTCAATCATTACTGAATCTAAATACGTTAGTGCCATATATTATATTTATGGATATTATTTTTTTATTTTATATTATAAAAAGTTAATGTTAATATAATCTAAGGAGAGTATATAAATAACATATATGGCCAAAACTGCTATTAGATTATTTTTTAACAATGGGAACACTGAAACAATAAAACATATCGATTGTGGTAGCAGTTCTCCTTATCTGAAAGGCAATATAAGGCTGAATACATTTACAGGTCTTACAGCATTTGACGGAGGAGATAATGACTTGGAAACCGTAACTGGCTTTAGTTCTTTAACAGCTCTAAAACGATTTAAAATAAATGGTTCTAATACTGTTAGTTTTGATATTTCTAGTTTACCAGTAAACTTAGAATATTTTGATTTAAGAGGTTCTAATACAACAAGTGGTAGTATTAGTGCACTACCACCCGGTTTAACGTATTATACTAATATAGGTTCTAATACTACGGAAGGAGATATTGATAATTTACCGAGCGGGTTAACTGTTTATCAAAACTATGGTACAAATACAACAAGTGGCAACATTGGTAATTTGCCTGATAATTTATTAAACTTTACTAACACTGGTTCAAATACTACAAGTGGAGATATTGGTACATTACCTTCAAGCCTAACTCTCTACAATAACACCGGTTCAAATACAACAAGTGGGGATATTGGTATGTTGCCAGCAAGCTTACGATCATTTTCTAACAGAGGCCTTAATACAACAACAGGTAATCTCAGCACTCTACCTTCTGATCTTAACTTCTATGACAATAGAGGTAACAACACTGTTTATAGCTACTATGACGGAGAAAGTTTAGGAAGCTACAGACAAAGAATCTGGGCTGATCCTCAAAATATTTGGAGGTTAGAGCCAGCCCTATCGTCTGGAGTTCCGGGCATGCCTGATACCCATTTAGCGACACTTCTTGTTGATCTCTCAGGTATAACGTGGACTGGGAATAGATCCTTTACAGCTTATGTCAATAATCCTACCTTAAGTTCCAATCAGCCCTATTGGGGTAAGGTTGAAGCTGCTATCAATGCAATTAGATCCCAGGGAGTCACAGTTGCAGTACTAACTGCGCAAGTTTAACTGTTTAATATTTCTAAAATTGATAGAGTTAAATTAGTTTGACCTGAAATACCCTCTATTATAAAAATAGGTGTTTCAACTTCTGTCTCTAAGTCGATATCGAGATTGTATACAAGTGTTACTACAGTAGGAGAAGCAGCTGTAAATAGAATATTTTCTAAAGTTGTATCATTTATTGGTTCTTCAATTTCCCAAAAAGCATTAGAGTTGGTTGCAAAGGTACTAGCATCAGGGGTATCGGCAGAAATTATTAAACGGTCATCTTCTGCGATAATTAATTTTTCAAAAGCAAGATTAATTACGTCAGATCTTCCGATGGGGTATGCACTTAAAAGAATGTGATTAGTACTAGGCTCCTGAGCTGAAATAGATAGATTTAAAGTTTTTGTTTTATTGGAAATACTATTAGTTAAAGCATTTATAATTACACTTGCTCTATCAGTAGGTGCTCTATAAACCTCTTCTGGAGTTGGTAAAAAAGATTGAGTTACCCTTTTAAATTTATTTAAAGGTATTTTTTCGGCCATATAAATTATTTATGACTGTTAATGTAAAAAGCTTTAAAGGTTATTAAATATATAGCATGGCTGAATCAGGTATAAAATTTACATATTTGAATGGAGGTCCAGACTCTATCACTAGTATAACCTGTCTTAGTAGTTCTCCAAAATTAAAAGGTACTATAAGATTAAACACCTTTACTAATCTTACAGCATTTGACGGAGGAGATAACGGTTTAGAAGTAGTAACAGGCTTTAGTTCTTTAACAGCTCTAAAACGATTTAAAATAAATGGTTCTAATACTGTTAGTTTTGATATTTCTAGTTTACCAGTAAACTTAGAATATTTTGATTTAAGAGGTTCTAATACAACTACAGGTAACCTAAGCAGTTTAAACAGTAATTTAACCTATTACGATAATAGAGGTAACAATACAGTTTATAGCTATTATAACGGAGCCAGTTTAGGTTTTGGTCAAAAGTCTTGGGCTAATGGTCAGAAGTTTTGGTTCTTACAGCCAGCTCTATCCTCATTTGTACCTGGGGTAACAGATTATATCCCGGGCCAGCCTC
>Ga0247834_1005672_pt1 | contig 14588 bp, 14 predicted proteins | sample LaCruzMarch2015__8_FD_187118 | JGI IMG/M metagenome (GOLD analysis project Ga0247834, IMG submission 187118) | Freshwater microbial communities from meromictic Lake La Cruz, Castile-La Mancha, Spain - LaCruzMarch2015_12m | ecosystem: Environmental > Aquatic > Freshwater > Lake | place: Spain... | reverse complement strand
AACCATTAAAATTCTTACGTCCGAAGTATGATATATTAAAGGGGTACTATGCTAGTATTGCATTGGACGAGTCGGTCGAGGGGGATAAGGAACTGATATATTTAAGAGCACGATTGGGGGATGTATTGGCAGTTTTGGCCATGACGTTGGGAAAGCATGGTGAGAAAAGTTATATGTATTCTCGGCATTGTTCAATTTTGTTGATTGTGGGGGAGTATGATATTTTTTTTCTTAATCGCACCTCAATTAAGAATTTAATACCTGATTACTTGCTCCTTCCTTCCGTCCCCCCATTACGTGATGGATACAATGACGACGACGACGACGACGACGCGAAACAGAGGAGCGTGAGTCTCTCAACTTTAAACTCAAGGGGACAAGAGATTACGACCTACTCGTGAAAATTGGCGCCGATGCAACATCGCAAGATGATCTTGGGTCATGGGGACATGAATTCATCCGATCACTTGCCGGTGAAATTGGTCAGGAGTATAATGCACGTGTCATAAACGGTGCCGACCCCGATGACGATGTAACATTCGCGGACCTATTAGCCATGGTCGATGTCATCGTGCCATTCAATGTGTCACATAATTCAGAGGCCGAGGCGGTTGATTTACTTATCGAGGTCCAACGTCTCAAGAAGATACTCGACCTTGACAGTATTGACGAGAAGAATTATCGACGAGTTTGTATGTACCTAATCAAGACTGCTGACTTTATGAGTGATCCAGATGATTACACTGAGGTACTGGAATCGGCATACGAGTTGTTCGTGAAGCAATCGCAATACTTTGATGCATTACGTGTCACACTCCGTATCGGCGATGAGGAAAAGATTCCTGAACTCTTTGCCTTGTGTTCCGAGGATAAGCTAATGCGTAAGCAAATGTGTCTCCTATTGGCACGCCAACGGATCAACTATGAAGTTGACGATGATGATGGTTCCGCCGAGGAACTCAATGAACTTATTGGGAATGAAAAGCTTAGTGAGGAATTCCTAAAGGTCGCACAGGATCTCGATGTTATGGACCCCAAGACACCCGAGGACATATACAAGAGCCATTTGGCAGAAACGGGAGGATTCAGTCGACGGAGGGATGCGGGGAATGTCAACGTCGACTCGGCACGTGCCAACTTAGCGAGTACGTATGTGAATGCATTCGTAAATGCAGGATTTGGACAGGATAAACTCATGACACCTGATAATGAATGGCTATATAAGAATAAGGATCATGGTATGATGGCGGCCGCGGCATCATTGGGGTTAATCCAACTATGGAATGTTGAAGAGGGTCTTGCCCAGATTGATAAATTCCTATATTCGTCCGAGGAGTATGTCAAGGCTGGTGCGGCACTTGCTGTTGGTATCTTGAGTAGTGGTGTGCGGAATGATGCCGATCCAACGTTGGCATTGTTGGATGAGCATGTTAATGGTGACTCGCACATAATGAAGTGTGCAGCTTGTACTGGGTTGGGTATTGCGTACGCTGGGTCGGCAAGGGAGGATGTTGCAGAATTACTCATCCCTATAGTAGAGCAGGAAAGTGATACCGCACCTACGACCATGCTTGAGGTGTCACTTGCTGGGTTAGCATTGGGGATGATATATGTTGGCAAGTGTGATGACAATGCCGGCGGTACGATTGTGCAACGGCTTATGGAGGCGTCGGAGGAGGAACTTGATCATTCGCATGCTAAATTTCTCTGCCTTGGGCTCGGATTGCTTTTCCTAGGGAAGATGGAAAAGGCCGACGCGATGATTGAGGCACTAAAAACGATTGAACACAAGATATCTAAATTTGCTGCCATCTTATTGGAGACATTTGCTTATGCGGGTAGTGGCAATGTATTGCGAATTCAAGAAATGCTACATCATTGCGCCGAGCACCTCGAAGAGGATGCAGATCATCAGATGGCGGCGGTTATTGGCATCGGCCTTATCACCATGGGCGAGCCAGTCGGCGCCGAGATGGCACTTCGATCGTTCGAGCACTTGCTTCACTACTGTGAACTCCCAGTGAAGCGGGCTGTTCCACTCGCACTTGGCATTCTCAATATATCGAGTCCGGACTTTAGTGTTATTGATCAGCTGTCGAGGATGTCTCATGATCCTGATACTGAAATCTCTCAAAATGCCATTTTGGTCATGGGACTAACAAGCGCTGGGACGAACAATTCTCGTGTGGCAGGACTTTTACGTCAATTGAGTGAATTCTACAGTAAGGAGGCTGGTCACGTATTCTGTGTCCGTATCGCTCAGGCCATGCTTCACATGGGTAAGGGACTGTTAACGTTGAACCCCATGCATTCTGATCGGATGATTACTAGTGGACCGGCCCTGGGGGGTGTCCTTACTCTGATATACTCATGTCTTGACCTCAAAAGCACCTTGTTGGACAAAACACATTACCTTCTGTACTATCTTACGTGTGCCATGAATCCAAGGATGCTCATAACGGTAAATGAGGATCTTTCGTGGAGGCCAGTGACAGTCCGAGTGGGACAGGCAGTCGACACTGTTGGCCAAGCTGGTAAGCCAAAGACAATAACTGGGTTCCAAACACACACCACCCCCGTACTTATTAGTGCCAAGGAACGGGCGGAGCTCGGGACAGAAGAAGTCCTTAGCGTTAGCAGTGTATTGGAGGGAATTGTCATCTTGAAGGACAATCCAGATTACGAAGCGCCAGAGACGAGCGATAAGTAAAAATAGGGTTTGTCACGTAAACAAACATTAATAATTTAGATTATTAATGCAAGCCTTCTTCTGGTGTCGAGTAGCCCACATCATGGCTCTCCTCATTAATCCGCATCCTCTACAACGCAAATGTACATTATTCCAGCTTATTCACTGTCACTACTCTCATCATCATCGCTGTCATAGGATGCTGAGTCTGATTCTTGATCCACTGTAGACATGAGAAGATATGGCAACACACGTCCAATGACAACATCAACTCCACAGGTGACACGGCAATGGTGCCGAACACTTGATACATCAGTCTTTCCTTTCTTCTGGCGTCGCGTAGACTTCTCATTGTGGCTCTCCTCATTAATCCTCATCTTCCACAATGCAAGTTCCAAAATTGTTGTTGCCTCTTCAAGTTTAGGGAGCTCATCTTCAAAGTAGGCAAGCTTATCTTGAATTCCACGTAGAATAGTAGAGTTGTCCAACCTCCATTTGTAATCAGCAGTGTGAATCATGTTTGTGATGTGATCACGCCAAAGTTTGAAGGCAAGCGCTTCCACACGCGATGACAAGCAGCACGTGACAAGATATCGCATACGTTCTTGAAAAGGAGCTCCATGGAAGTTACGATTGGATGGCTCTGCAAACAAGTCTAGCAAATACCCCCAATCGATTGGTTGCTCAGGGAAGTGCATTTGTTTCACACGTAAAAGGTTCTCAATTCTTTCCTTTGGAGTGTCACACCTCCCCATTGTCTCCACCATCATTGTCCAGTTGAATATGTGATCAGGGTAAAGTGATTCGTAGCTTTCGACCAAGAAGTGGATGATCTCATTTGTTGCAGCACCCCAAAGAGCATACAGCAAAGGTAGCGCCCCCCATCTATCTTCAGTAATTAGATTTGTGGGGTACTTCTCAACAATCACACGATAAACCTCTAAGTCATGGACAGAGGAGCATGCCAAAATATGAAGGGGGGTCATTCCAATACAATCTTGTTGATTGCCTGTTGGGTTGAGCTTACTGCGTAATGCCCTACGTTGACCCGATCTCATGTTTATTGCATGTGTGAGCTTCTGAAGCACATTCTCATTATAGGAGTGGTAGTAGACAATACTGTGGATGGGTAGACCATCAAATCGATGCTGGAGCTCTAGTGTAATTCTTGCGTTTGAACCAAACAGCCGCTGAAGATCTGTCATTTCATTGTTATCTTCGTCAATAAAAATATCATCACCAAAGACAGCATTAAGAGGTAAGGCCACATTTCGTAGACAATAACAATAGTGGAGTGCAGCATTTCTAATCTCCCTCATATTCTCGGAAAGCTCGAGAGAGAACGTTGATATACACCCACGTAACATGTATTCAGGGATTACAGTGATGAGGGGCGGGACTCTAAAGTTGGTGAAGATGCATTCAGCGAATGCGGCTGTTCCAATTCTTTCAATGCCATCGTGGAGACGTATAGGAGTTTGAAGAGAATTACTGAAGGCATAATCTTTAATCCTCCTGAGTGAGTTGGGGATGTTAATCTTGGTTATCGAATGGTCATACCAACCGAAGGATTCTTCCCCAATTTCAACGAGGCCTTCACACAGCTCCACCTCGGCCAGCTTCTTGCGTTGGAAAAATGCTTTAGTGGGAATCGACGTGACGGAGGGATGGACCCGAATATGGACGACATCCTGTGGGACAGCAGTTCCTCCTTCTCCGGCCCCCATGTAGACAAAGACATCGTTATCATCAGCATTGCTAGCCATAACACCGGATACCAATGTTGCCCTTTGTTTGGATTGCTTCACCAATAATCTTCACAACCCCAAGATTCAAATCAACCTACGAACGAAGTCCCTGCAATATCTCGTGCAAATGTCATTACACGGCAACCGACGTCGGCTGTTGGCAACGGGGGCCGTCGTCCTCTCGTGGTGTGGATCTTCGTCGAATGATGTTGCATTGGCGTTCACGGCGAATACTTATCCCAGTAGTACGTATTGCTCCGCGGTGCCGTCGATTCTTCGGCAGCATCCTCAACGTCATTGTCCATACTCATCGTACAACACATTGACATATTCTACGATAGTTCCTCGTCGTGGTGACTGTAATGGTAGAAGTACTGCCTCAACTTCCTCCGCCTCCTTTAAGCTATGCATGGCCTCTGATCCCATCGTGGAATCTAAATTCGAAAAGATGAATGAAGATGATGATCAGGTTATTGCATTTATGGATACATCCATGACACGTGGGATTGATTGCTACGTTGACTCCTATGCCACCGTGGACGGCGTTGAATACACTATTGGTAGTCCATGTGATTATGCCGTGGCTATTTGCTACTTTGAGGGGGAGGATGAACAGCTAGTGCCCATTGAGCTGGATGATCCGTTAATGGATGATATATTCCCCATCGCGGAGGGGATTATTGAGGATGAATTTGGTGAAGAGTTGGTTTTATTGAGGACACCACAGACATTAACACTTGTTGGCGTGAGTTTATTTTATACATGTATCGGCATTTTGTGATTGTCTTAATGTTCATTAAGATTGTTGCTACCATCTCGTAAACTCCTCAGGAACTGGAAGAGAACGAGGAGGATGAGGAAGATGACGACGAAGATGATGAAGATAGTGACATGGATGACACCGAAGAGGAAGTTGAAATACTCGTATCATTTGAGGAGGATGGACGGGAGTATCATCTTGTACGGCTACTTGATCCTGTCTTACTTGTGGGTAAGATTGGGGCCGAGAATACTAGAATACTATTAACTCCGGAGGAGTCAGACACTGTCATGCCAAAGCTTGAGGCGATGTTTATGAGCTACCAAGAGGAGCAGGATGGGATGTTGGATTAATATATGGATTTGACGTTTGCAGGCACGGATGGAGCAGAAGAATCATCCACGCAAATGACATTCAATTTGTATGGCAAAGAAGTTAATTATAACATGTATTTGCTCATTGGAACCTCATCGCCATAAATGCAGAGGATATTTGGTTGACGGGTACATTAATTAAGTATATTTGTGTTCAGAACTTCGCGTGGTATGATTTGAAGTACTTATAATAATGTGATTTATGATACTTTATTATTCTCTACTACGTGCTCCTTTTCACAACACTTCATCTATAAATATCTCGTTTTCTCAAAGAACCGTCTCAAGTATATTACTTGTCCACTAGCAATGAGGATTAAAACAATAGCCTCCAGCACTGTCCACTGTTCCACTCTATGAAATGTCGCTTCTGCCAAGCCTATATGATGATTTTCACGTTCACGCATGTACTCCTGATGATCAGCCATGGTTTGTAATCCAGCAAGCATCTTTGTACACATATCAAGCATATGAGACGTTAAACTGTCATCTGGGCCAGATTTTTCGTCCTCTAATCCACGCAGCGGTGTTGTGACACGTACAGCAAAACCCACCTCTCGTGCATTCCCATCTTTGGTTCCGTAATAATCGTCTGATCCAAGATTTCCATTCTGTATACATAATTCGTACTTTCCGAAAGAACCATTGACTGAAAAACTTCCCTCGGATGATCCCGATACTGATTTCCATACCGGTGTCATCTTTGGATCATATAATATCACACCTATGGGATCCGGTGAGAGTTCATCGTCAATACAATCAAAGTCACCGCTTGTTTGTTTTCAGTTGCGATACATAACGAGGAGAAGACGTGGTATATGATGATAAGGTGCTAAAATTCACGAATACGTAGCAAGATAATGAAGAGGAACAATATATCATCGTGTATAAATGAAGAAACTATTCACCTTATTATCACATTCTCGCCAGCGGGAGCTCGAAAGGCGAAGCATTCCTCCTCGCCACTTTCGACGATCGTCGATAGGGCACCGTCAACGACATCACCAAATTGTAAGACTGAGACTAATATGATTAATACAGCCAATGATACCGTCCTCATCATCACCTACTGCTGTGTCTGAGCTGCTCTGTGCTCTGGCTGGGTAGGGCTATGGTACCTGCGAAGACCCTATCGGCTCTTTGGGAGATCTTTTCCCAACGCCACTTTCACGGTGGTGGTATTAATCATTGCTATTCCTATTGATTGCTAAACAATGTTCTCCATTGCCATTCGATCTGCTGCTCGTCCCATCGTTACCTCCTCCTCTCGATCATCGGCGGTGGTGCCGTCGGCCCTACGTCGTTCATTGGCCACAGTCAAGGAGGGTCTAACCGCCACGGACGCATGGAGTAAATCCTGTTACTCTGGAATTGACTACACCATCAATGAGGACCTACCGGTATATGACGCTGTAACGAAATTTGCTGCATACAATGTTGGGTGTCTTGTTACCGTGGATAGTGCTGGTGCAATTTCAGGTGTTGTTAGTGAACGTGATTATGTATGTAAAATCGCACTCTTGGGTAAAACATCGAAGGAAACCAAGGTCAAAGGTGCGTCGTTGTCACACACCATTATATATTATTGCACTCATCCCATTTTATTGTTGGAAAATCAATCAATCTTACATACACGTATTTTTCACCCCTCGTATATCGTTTGGTAATTAAGAAATCTCAACAAAGAGTGCCAACCTCGTCACGGCATCGCCCAGTGAGACTGTCTCTGGTTGCATGGCAAAAATGTTAATGAAGGATATTAGGCATTTGCCATTATTGGATGAGACGGGTAAGGTTGTGGGGATTGTATCAATTAAGGATTTAGTCAAGGCTGAACTGAAGGAAAAGGAGGCAGCGATTAAGACACTTTCCGACTTTGCTCTTGGTAAGGGTGGACATTTTGGATCCGACTAATTAAGTGAAATGGTGATTGGTGGTGGCTTTTAGGGGATTGCTTCTTCAGGTAGGGAAGAGGGGCAATCCTCATTTAGAGGAAATTGTGCGGAATCGTCGAAAACATCGGGAACTATTTATGTGGTATCAAAAAGCTACACTTATCATTGATGTTCATGTCCATAAAGTAAAATACGTTTGGGAATTTATTGGGTATGATACAGGCTTAATTTCTAGAACACATCGAAGAAGATAATTGAGCAAAAAATACTCTTTATCACCAATTGTCATCTTCAGCAGATATTAGAAATGGTAAGACATGTCCAATGACAAAACTTGCCCCGCATGCAACCCGGCATTGCCTCCGAATGCTAGATTCATCAGTCTTGATTTTCTTCTGATCTCCTGTTGTATTCTCTTTGAGGCTGTGACTATGTATCCTCATCTTCCACCTGTTTGATATTCTTTTGAAGTCACCGCGGTCTAAATTAGAAACGGCAACACATGCCCAATGATAACATTAGCCCCACAGGTAACACGACTCTGTCTTCGAACACTTGCTTCATCGGTCTTCCTTTTTTTCTGGCGACGAATATTCATCCCTGTGTGGCTGTGAGCATTCATCCTTAACTTCCACAATGCAAGCTCCAACAAGGTTGTAGCCTCTTTCAGTTTAGGGAGCTCGTTTTCAAAATGGGCACATTTGTCTCTAATCAAACGCAAAATAGTGGAGTTGCCCATACTCCGTTTGTAATCAGCAGTGTGAATCATGTTTGTGATGTGATCACGCCAAATTTTGAAGGCAAGAGCTTTCACACGGTCTAACATGCCGCACGTGAATAGAAATCGCATATGTTCTTGAAAATGTGCTCCATGGAAGTTACGATTGGATGGCTCTGCAAACACGTCTAGCAAATATACCCAATTGATTGGCTGCTCAGGGTAGTGCACTTGTTTCACACAAAGTAGATTCTCAATTCTTTCATTTGGAGTGTCACACCTCCCCATTGTCTCCACCATCATTGTCCAGTTGAATATGTGATCAGGGTAAAGTGATTCATAGCTTTTGACCAAGAAGTGGATGATCTTATTTGGTGCAGCACCCCAAAATGCATACAACAGTGGTAGCGCCCCCCACCTATCTTCAGTAATTAGATTTGTGGGGTACTTCTCTACTATTAAACGGTACAGCTCTAGATCATGGACAGAGGAGCACGTCAGAATATGAAGCGGAGTCATACCAAGACAATCTTGTTGATTACCCGTTGGATCTAGCTTACTGCGCAATGTCCGTCGCTGGCCTGATCTCATGTTTGTTGCAGATATGAGGTTCTGTAGCACCCCAGGATTATATGATTGGTAGTAGACAATACTGTGTATTGGTAGTCCATCAAATCGATGCTGCAACGCAAATATAATTCTTGCATTTGAATTACCAAACAGCCGCTGAAGATCTGTCATTTCATTGTAATCTTCGTCAATAAAAATATCATCTCCAAAGACAGCATTGGGAGGAAAGGCCACGTTTCGTAAACAGCGACAATAGCGGAGTGCAGCATTTCTAATCTCCCTCATATTCTCGGAAAGCTCGAGAGAGAACATGGCTCTACAGTTGGATAACATGCTCTCAGGGATCACTGTGATGAGGGATGGAACTCTAAAGTTCGTGAATATACAGTAAGCGAAAGCGCCTCTTCCTATGCTTTCGATGCCATCGTGAAGACAAATAGGAGTTCGAAGAGAGCCTGCAAAGGCATAATCTTTAATCCTCCTGAGTGAGTTGGGTATGTTGATTTTCGTAATCGAGTGGTCGCACCAATCAAAGGAACAGTCCCCAATTTCCACGAGGCCTTCACACAGCTCCACCTCAGCCAACTTCTTGCGTTGGTTAAATGCTTGAGCAGGAATCGACGTGACAGAGGGATCAACACGAGCGCGGAACACATCTCGTGGGACAGCAATTCCCCCCTCTCCCGTGTAGACGAATACCTCGGTATCGATGGGATTGTTAGACATGGTATGGGAGAGCTATCATAAAACACTGGAAATCTACATACCAGTTACGTAAGTATCTCGACATTAGCGTTTTGTAGATAGAATAGGGGTGATAGGTTCCATCAGCACCACGACGATTGAGATATTACTAGAATACATACTACTACTTCAGGTGCAACATCGTTGTTTGTCTAACTTTTGGAGAGCTCATTACTCAATTTCAGTTCGTGATCGCAAGTCCAAAAAGAGGAAACATATTGTCATTGAAGTGTGGTCTCTGTCATTGGTGATCCTACAAAATATTATCACGTATAACGGCAAGGGATACATCATCCTCTCGTCCACGAGCTCAACAAAATGGCGGAAGTGGATGTAGATAAATTCTATGAGCGGCTTAATAAAGTTCATGCCCATTTTGTGAAGAATAGGTAAGATTGCTTTGTGTTTGTGAATGTGCTGCTGTTTGTGTGTCCACCAATGTTTTGTATGAGGATACGATTATTACATTGGCACAATAGGGTTGAGGATGACATCCATTGCTCCTTCAACTTTTATGTTCAATGAGACATAGTCGAGGGACAAAATTCTGCTGCTGTGATATGACTCTTACATTTATATATATCTTCGCCTTCACTTTCATGTCGCTTGTCATCGACTGTGCCTCGAAAATAATAGGGATAGCACGTGGAATGGTGCGTACTGTATTAGCATAAACAAGGGCGCAGCGAATGAAGATTCACAGTATCTCAAAAGCACAGTAATTCATCACTATCTGTTTGGTTATGAACTACCCGATACTGTGCTCCTCCTAACCAATGATGGACAGTGCGTAATCCTAGCTGCGAAGAAAAAGTGTGATTTCTTAGAACCGGCCGTGGGGAAAGCACCCAAAGATGGATCTATCACAAGTTTAAAGTTACTTGTTAGACTCAAATCAGACGATAATACCGAAAATCTGGAAGAATTACTAAAAATTGCCAAGGGAGGAGGGAGTAATGGCGGAAATGTAAAGATTGGGGTCATCCAGAAAGAATTCCAATCGAGTGATGGAGCTAATAAGGAGGGAAGTATTATCTCCGGATGGGAAAAGAAATTGATTGATAATTCGTCAAATACTGAAATTGTGGATGTGGCAGGGGGGATCAGCATCGTCATGGCGGTGAAAGACAAGGAAGAGCTCGATCTATTGAAGAAGTCTTCCGTGTTAAGTAACAAAGTTCTAAAGCATGGCTTCGTACCTCGCATCGAAGATGTCATTGACAACAGTTCGAAGGTGACACATGAAAAACTAGCGTCGGAGATTGAGGAAATATTAGGGGACCCATCAAAGATTAAGCTCAATGTACCCAAAGAGGCCGTCGATTCATGCTACTTCCCCATCATTCAGAGCGGGGGGGATTACGACTTTAAAGTGTCAGCGCAGTCGAACGATGATATTGTTAAGTTTGATATCATCACTGTGTCACTGGGGGCACGGTATCAAATGTACTGTAGCAATGTGGTACGGACCTTTCTTGTGGACGCTCCCAAGCCGGTGATTAAGAATTATGACACCTTGTTAGGTATGCACGAGGCGTGTTTGAAAGCAATGGTACCAGGCAATCCACTCAAATATGTTTATGCTACCGCGGTCAAGTATTTGACAGATGATGGGAAGGAGAGTCTTATATCGGCGCTACCGAAGACGTTAGGATTTGGTGTCGGGATTGACTTTCGTGACAATCATTTGCTTTTGAATAAGAAGAATACTTTGGTATTTCGCCCAGGCATGGTGTTCAGCTTGGCAGTAAGCTTCGCGGGTCTCAAGTTGCCTGAGAGTGCGAAGTCATCTCTCAATAGCAAGAGCGCAGTAAGTTCGAATGTATTAGTATGTTTCTTGGTATACCTTTTTCTCACCCCAAACTTTACCCAGATTAAAGACCTCTCTGAGTATGGATTAATGCTTGCCGATACAGTTGCTATCACTGATAAGGGTGCCGATGTTATGACTAAATTTGGAAAAGCCGTTACTGATATATCCTACTCTATTAATGAGGATGATGATGAGGACGATGAAGAAGAGTCGGATGATGACGATGACAGAAAGCTGGCGAAGAAAATTGCGAGAGAGGAGGAAGATAATCCCTCGGGAGGCAGGAGATCAGGTCGTCTCGCGGCAAATGCATCATCCACGGAAGTTAGTGAGGGTGTGGTCGAAAGAGAGCGAAAGCAGATCGAGCTAATGGCTCGCAGGAATGAGGATCGTCTACGAGAACTCGCACGAGGCTCGAAGAGGAAGGGCGGCGACAGCAAGTCGAGGAAAGCTGAAGAATTGGAGACATACAAAGACACGAAAAGCTTGCCCGACAACGTCTTGCCGAATCAGGTTAAGGTTGATATGGCCAACCAATGCGTCATCTTACCCATCTGTGGCAATCCCGTGCCCTTCCACATTAGTACCATCAAAAATGTTGTGCTGCCAGATCCTGATTCTGCTTCGTACCTGAGAATCAACTTCTACACTGCGGGTATGGCTGTGGGAAAGGATTGTCCTGAAAATACTGCTAAGCTCGTTCTTAAGTATGCTCCGTATGCAACATTCATTCGAGAAATGACATTTCGGAGCTTGGACAGCCACAGTCTTACAACGGTACGTTTATCAGAATTCAATTGTTACGCCCTTTTTACTCATTGCGCTTATCGAAACGTGTTGATAGGCATTTCGACAAATCTCAGAGTTGAGGAAGCGTGCAAAAATGAAGGAGGTGCAAGATCAAGAAGAGGCAAACCTTGTAAAACAAGACGCATTAGTCCGCACCAAAAACGAGCGAGTTCCGCGTCTTGCAGACCTTACGATGCGTCCCGTTTTTGCTGGTCGCAAAACGCAAGGAAATCTGGAGGCACATACTAACGGTTTACGTTTCATTTCAACGCGGGGTGAGATTGTTGATGTTATGTACACCAACGTCAAGCACGCTATTTATCAACCATGCGAGAATGAAATCATGGTGCTCATTCATTTTCACTTGAAAAATCCAATTATGATTGGGAAAAAGAAGCACCAGGATGTTCAATTTTTCACTGAGGTAGTTGACGCTAGTCAGGCCGTGGATGCAGGTCGGCGAAGTATGTATGATCCAGATGAGATGGACGACGAGCAGCGTGAACGTCAATTGCGGAAGCGACTTAACGAGGCATTTAAAGAGTTCTGTCGCAAGGTTGAATCTGTGACAAGGAAGAATGGCTTTTCTCTTGAGTTTGATATTCCGTACCGTGATCTTGGGTTCACAGGAAATCCTCACAAAGAAATGGTTGCAATACAGCCAACTCTCAATTGTCTCTGTAACTTGACCGAGACTCCATTCTTTGTGGTTGATTTGTCTAACGTTGATCATGTTCACTTTGAACGTGTCACTTTCATGAGTAAGGCATTTGATATGGTTTTGATAAATACTGATTTCACTAAACAGCCCTGGAGGGTTGACATGATTCCGAATGAGGATAAAGATTCTATCCAGGTAAGCCATTACAATGCGAGGAGTCCACATCAGCTTTTATCTCCTTTCTAATCAATTATCGTATGTTGTATGGCACTCAACAGGAATGGCTTACGGACATGGAAATCTCATACACTGAAGGCCCGATGAATCTCAATTGGAAGCAGATCATGCAAACTGTTGAAGGAGATGAAAGATTTTACATGGATACAGAAGAAGATGAAGTCACGGCAAAGGAGGCAGGTTGGGAATTCCTTCGCATGAACGGAAAGGACGATGAGGTGGACGAAGAAAGCGAGGAAGAATCAGTCTACAGCGAGGCCAGCGATCCAGAAGAGGAGGTGAGTTCTGATTTAAATTTTGTCTATCTCTTGTTGAATCGATCATGGTCTCACGCTTGTTTTGTCATACATTAGTCTGAGGAGGAATCCGAGGAAGAGGATTTTGACGACGACGAAGACGATGATGACGAGTCAGATTTTGATGGTGACGACGATCTTGAAGAGCAAGGTATGGATTGGGACGATATGGAGAAAGAGGCAGCTGCAGATGATCGCAAGAAAAAACGGGATGGCGAGGAGGTTGAAGAAACCAGGCCTAAGAAAAGAGGGTCTCGTCGTTAGACAAAGAAGCTAGCATGATAGGCCACGCATTCATATCAAAGATTCTGTTTGCAAATATAAAATAATGAACGAGAGAAAATACATTGCTATTGATTCTCAGTCTACATAATAAATGAAAAGAAGTTGGTTTAAATGAGGCTCAAAAGATTATCTTTTTTTCATGCCTCGTCTCCGATAGAAATTAGAAATGGCAACACATTGCCGATGACAACATCAGCTCCACAAGCTACTCTATTTTGACTTCGAATGCATGATTCATCAACCTTGATTTTCTTCTGATAACTAATCGTTTTCTGCTGAAAAATGTTCTCATTCATCCTCAACTTCCACAATAAAAGCTCAAGTATAGACGTTGCTTCCTTCAGCTTAGGGAGCTCATCTTCAAAGTAGGCAATTCTTCTTTGAATTCCATGCAAAATAACTGAGTTGTCCTCCCAAAATAGGAAATGTGCAGTGTGAATCATATGTCTGATGTTATCACGCCAAACTTTGAAGGCAAGAGCTTCCACACAGTCCGACATGCCGCACCAGAAGAGAAATTGCATACGTTCTTGAAAATGTGCTCCATTGAAGTTACGATTGGATGGCTCTGCAAACTTGTCAAGCAAATATACCCAATTGATTGGTTGATCAGGGAAGTGCATTTGTTTCACACGTAAAAGGTTCTCAATTCTTTCCTTTGGAGTGTCACACCTCCCCATTGTCTCAACCATCATTGTCCAATTGAATATGTGATCAGGGTAAAGTGATTCGTAGCTTTCGACCAAGAAGTGGATGATCTCATTTGTTGCAGCACCCCAAAGAGCATACAGCAAAGGTAGCGCCCCCCAACTATCTTCAGTGATGAGATTCGTGGGGTACTTTTCAACAATCACACGATATAGCTCCAGATCATGTACGGATGAGCATGCCAAAATATGAAGGGGGGTCATTCCAATACAATCTTGTTGATTGCCTGTTGGGTTGAGCTTACTGCGTAATGCCCTACGTTGACCCGATCTCATGTTTATTGCATGTGTGAGCTTCTGAA
>Ga0247834_1005666_pt1 | contig 14595 bp, 15 predicted proteins | sample LaCruzMarch2015__8_FD_187118 | JGI IMG/M metagenome (GOLD analysis project Ga0247834, IMG submission 187118) | Freshwater microbial communities from meromictic Lake La Cruz, Castile-La Mancha, Spain - LaCruzMarch2015_12m | ecosystem: Environmental > Aquatic > Freshwater > Lake | place: Spain... | reverse complement strand
GCTCACAAGAAATATTGTAATGAGAGGCATATCCTTCTATAGTCAAAAAATCATTCCAAAAATCTAAATAACAATCTATCAAAAACCTTCTCATGGATATTGTAATTTTCATTTAAACCTCAAATTTAAGTTGATCTTGGATGACCTGATTTTCTTCTCTCTTATCACTTTTAACGTCATCCATTCCCTTTAGTCTTTTGATGATCTCATCAAATTTTCGGCCCTTGGTGATAAAGTTATAGTTTACATTTATGGCCCCAGTTTCTTTGAGAATCCTCACAAGATCCTTAAAAGTATCTAAATGAATAAGGACCGACATGGCCATATAAACGTGGCCCTCAGGGATTCCGTTTTCGGCCTCCTCTAAAGTTTCAAGAATGACGAGAGCAAGCTTTAAATATGCGTAGGTGTTTTTCATTGATTAACCTCAAGGCCCGCAAGTGCGGGCCATTTAATTTTGTAGGGATTGTTTGACTTAAAGTTTGATTGCTATTTTTTCGCTCGAAAAGAGCATCCTAGACATAGAAGAAAAAAGGCCGTCTTGATTGTCTAAAGTCACTTCTTCAAAAGATAGTCTTAACTTATGACTTTTATAGCCTATAAGTTTCTTATCAATTTCAGATTTAATCTGTGACATGATTTCATAGGCCTTATCAATGGTCAGGTCATTATCTCTTTTCAAATAGGCCACATGATCTAAGACGAAAGACTCTTTCCTCTTTCTTGGCAATAGCGCATCCCCTTTAAGGTTAATCTCCCAAAGTGCAATCTTGCCTTTATACTCTTTTAATTGATCGGCCAAAATAACTTGGCCTGGTTGAATCTCATCGGTTGAAATGTAAACTTTCTCCTTGGCTTGCCTTTCTCTTTCTTCCCACCTATCGCCAATCATTTTTTTAATTCTTATTACTGCCTCGGCGTTCTTGACTTCACTCTCTGTCATATAGTCTCTATATGTATCTAAAAATTTCTGCACGGCCTCTTCACTTGAATATTTTGAATATGCTCTTGTAGTCACATGGCCAGTATCATCTAGGCCCAAAAGCATGAACTCGCTATAGGTAGACTTCTTTGGTGCGTTCATCTTGCCGTTCTTTGGGTTGATCGTTTGCTGAATTAATCGCGCCCCGTTCTTATTGTGTTCTATCCAAGAAAACATTTTAGTACGTAAGCGGAACCCGTAGGGATAGTTTTCTGCAATGTGAGCGGATTCAAAATTTTTTGCGTTCGGTAGTACAGTTTTCATCTTTCTATTCTCCTAATTTTCGGCCTTTAGTATGGCCTATAAAGTGACTCACTATTAAGTCACTTTTTGTATTCCTTATTCTTATTTTTTCACCAGTGGCACGATCTTTTTTTGTCTTTGGCCCTAGCTTTTTTTACCTTCTCGTCATAGGCCATGCAGTGGGCTTTAAAAGCCGGTAGCCACTTGGCCCGATCTTTCTTTAGCCTAGGGAACCAAACGTCATTCAAGGCCTTAATTTCAGCGTCAAAAACTTTACTCTGCGAAGTGTCCAAATAACTCATCTCAAAATCCTTTTCTATTCTTTGTTTTTCACCATTGAAAAATCATGTAGAAAAAGCCTATTTTGAGTTTTCAAGTATGCAAACTAAAATAATCTGACTTTTACAGCTCGCAAAAAAAAAATAAATTTATTCTTATTTTATTATATCAAGCTCGAAACGATCTGGCCAGTAAACTATTGATTTTATTGGGAGATACCCCATGGATACACTGGTCATAGAGTCCAAAGCCTTTTTTGTCAAAATTCCTACACTACCCTATTTAGGGTAGTTATGGCTTTTGGGTGTTTCTATGCAGGCAAGAACCCCCCTAAATAGGGGTTTATATTTTGAGGCATCCCCGCTATAATCTATACTACGATCTCAGTGTGAGTTGGTTTTTTGACGATCATAAATTACCTTTCATCTTTTTATTAGATAGCAAAAAATAAAAATTAGATAATTAAAAAAATACCCCATCTATTTATTAGATAACGCTATCTAATTATTTCATCAAAAAGCGTATTTTCCCTATTTTTGATTTTATTATTTTTAACAAAAAAAGCCATTTTTATTAGGTAAAAAATCAGATACCCTTTTATAAAGTACACATAGGGCAGATTATCTGCCTATACCATACATAATAAGGGGGAAAATATGAGTGGGACATACTTCGTGGTTGACCATGTATCTGACGGTAACAAGACCGATGGCCTAATTGAGAGCTATCAAATGATTCCAGTTCAATACGATAATGGCCAGGGGGGATTAGCTTCAGGCTATAAAAGACTAAATTTTGTTCACTGGCCGAATATTCCGCATCCTTTTGTTCATGAAGAGTGGAGTGAGGACTTAGTTTTCAGTAACATTTATTCTCCTGCTGATGATGCTGGTGAAGATGATGATGAAGATGAAGAAGATTTTGATGATTACAGTGATGATGAAGATGAAGCAAACTTCGATGGTGAAGAAGGCGGAACAACAACAGAACTCGAAGGCTAAACCCTTCGTTATTATTTTTCCATAAGTGGAAAAAGTTTGGGGCGTTTGCAACGCCCCTTTTTTATTTTAAACATCTATTTCTGTTTGGTCGCCTGCTTGTGGACTTCTTAAATCTAGCTTCCACAACTTTCTAATACTTTGAATAAACTTCTTTCTATTCTTTACACTCTTTAATTGTGCGAACTGTTTCTTAAGAGTATCTAGTTCATTATCACCTTTTATATTTTTTATTCCGGCCATATTTCTTTTATCAATAGTTTTTTTCACATCGGGCATACGAATCAAAAAAATATCAGAGAGCGTGATAAATAAAATGGTAGCAACGAACAATCGTGCGTATCTATTTTCCTGAACACTAATAAGATAGCGATACCACTCTTCATCCGTTTCAGTTGTTCTTCTTTTGTAATCAAACGCTGTATAGATAGTGGATTCAATTTCGCCTTCTTTTAATGTTTTCTTTTTTCTGGCATTGGTTCCAAACCCTAATTGAGCTTCACAATATAACTGAACAAGATTAACTATTGCGCCCTTAAATCTAAAGAGCCTGTTCTTTTTAACATTTGGTGAGGAAACATTTCTTGAGAGCATCTTAGGAATTGATCCATCATCTCCAAAAATGTCATCTAGGGCCTTATAAAAGGATTTAGCGATCCTAGCTGTATGAGGATTATCTTCAACTTCGTATCTATTGCTTCCTGATCCTATATGGCCCTCTGAAGTGAAGCTAGTTAAATACCCGTCTACTCCTAGTTCATTAAATAGATGTTCATAAAATTCATCTTTATCAATTTCATCTTTATTGTCTTGGACTGCCCAAGCTATATCAATAATAGGTTTAAACATTATTTTTGCGCCAATAGGAAGTGTTACTTGCCTAACAGCTTCGGTTGGATTCTTTTTCTTTTTATTCTTAATCATACTTAATCCTAATGATGTGAGAGCTTAACTTTAAGTTCCTCTGCCCTTTTAGAGAGAATCCTGTTTTCAGTGTTTATTCTATCACACTCATATTCTAATTTTTTAGCATATTCTTTATTTAGTGCAATAAGGACATGGGAAAAAATATATCTGGCAGTTTGTTCTCCCATGATCCTGTCAGAGAGATATTCATTTAGTTCAAAGCTAAACTTCGTGTCGATTCTGGCCATAATGTGATTTAGCTTTTCGATAGAAGTGCTGTGATTATAAATGGTGTTTAGAAATTTCATACGGAAGCTGTGGTACTCAATATCTTCGGCCTGGGCGACTCGCATCCAGTTCCTAATGTATTCAACAACATCTTGTGAAATTTTCTGGGCGAGAATGTCTAGCGATATTGTTTTCTCATTCATGTCATTTATTATACCACTTGAATTAGATGAATCTAATAAGTTTATAAATGACGATAAGAAGAATCAGGATAGAGAGAATGGTATCAGTATCAATCTTCATAATACTTATTAATAACCGAACCAGCTACTCGTCTAATGCCTTCTTGAGCAATTGGATTTATCCCTGACATGGCCAGCGCACCGTCGAGTAGTTTCTTTGGATTGATTTTTATTTCAATACCTTCTAGTCCTTTCTCATTCTCTTCTTTAACAGCAAGAAAATAGGCCACAGAAAAGCCGAAGGCTGCAATTCCGTATATGGTTGTCTTTTTCATAAAGTGTCCTTTAAAAAAAGGGAGTAGATTTCTCTACTCCCTTCTATAACAAGGGTGGCACAAGTATGGCCGCTTGTACCACAGCTAGGCCGAAAGGGAGGTAACGACCTAACTGATTATTTTATTAACCGTTAATATAACACTTGGCGTTTCAGGTCTTGTAGGAGTCGTCTGTGCGCCAGAGTATTCTATAATTACATCAGTTGATGGAGATGACCAATAAATCTCTACAAAATCACCAGCATTGACTCGTACAAAGAAATTCCATGCTGAAATCACACTCACCTGGCCAGCGAGGGTTTCTCTGGAATTAGTAAATGCAACATTCGTGCCGTTCTTAGAAAGCCAAATATCAATATCCTGTGAACTTGAATTAGAATGAGAAAATTGTGCTGAGAATTGAATATTGTATAATCCAGCACTATCAAAAGTGATTTGACTGTTACTTACAATTGAAACGCCATTCGCCTCATCGGTGTTATTAAACGTCATGGCCCTAGCAACATCACCTACAAGGTTATCTTGAGTCTGACTTGAATAGAAACTTCCATAGAAATCTTGACTCTCTTCAAACACAGGGAAAATAAGAAGCTTAAAGAAAGCTTTAAAGCTTGGAGTGTTAATCCCAAGATTCTCTACCATCCATTGAACATTATTTGCGCCAGCAGAAGAATCAGAACTAAAGGCTGCTGTACTAACAAGTTCAGTGGCTCCTTGATCTCCACCAGACTGAACAGCATTATAAGTCAGTTCAATTCTAGGAAGGTAAGGGAAGATTTCAGGGTCTTGTCCAAAATAAACTAAATACTTTGTTCCCACTACAGGAGATGGAACAGCAGGGGCAGAGTAAACAACTCTAGAGTGCGCAAAAGTTGGAATAATGTCACCTGATCCCGTTGGGAAGGTGTAGAACACCATAATAGGAATTTCAGCCACAGAATCAAAAGTCATCACAGCAAAAGCTGAGAAGTTTTGAAGCTGACAACTAACCACTGTACCATCAAAGAAGTACCAATTAATTTTCTGTGGTGAACCAGCAGTATTTTTAAAATACCATCCTGCTCTTGGATTCGTAGGTGTTACAGGATCAAGTATCCCTGCTTCACCATCAGCATAGATAGGCGCATAAGTATTATATGCCTGAAGATCATAAAAGTTATTTGCCGCAACGGAAGGAATATTATTATTAAAATAATTAAGCGTCAGAGCATCTTGAGGATCAGAAGGATCAGCAACATTTTTAATCTGAGCAAGGTTGGCATTAATATAACTAGCAGAAAGAGAAATATAACCTCTAGTACCAGCACCTTCTTTATTTCCAGTGGAGATATTTATATTTCCAGAATTAGCATCAGTGAACGATCCACTAACAAAGGCATTGGCCGAAGAAATGTTAAAGTCAGCAGAACTTATGGACGCATTAGCAGGAGTAATATCTCCTGCACCACCAGAAGTCATATTAACTGTTCCACCAGTATAACTTCCATCAGCGATAGCATTAACCATAGTTCCAGAAAAATAAAAAGTTGCCCCATTATTATTCAGATCGCTATATAACTGAAAGATTGCAACACTTGTTTGCGGTATGTTGCTAAAAAGAATCGCAGGAGAGTTGGGTAATGAAAATCCCTGATTATTGATTGAAACGACTGATACCCCTGAAGGTGACATCACATTAAAGCTTCCAGAAACAGAAGGAGTGACATTCATGTCATAAGCATTTACATTAACAGAACCCCTGAAGCCAGAAAACGGAGTACCCGTTGTAATATTAATATTTCCAGAATTTCCGCTTCCTTGAGGAGTTCCCGTAGAAATATTTACATTTCCTGTATTAGCATCAGGATATCCTAAGCCATAAACATCAGCGTCATCAGAGTAGATATTAATATTACCAGAACTATAAGAAGCATTAGTAGCATTAGTTCCAGTTTCAATTTTTGTATAAATATCTATTTCACCACTAACATAACTTCCATCAATAGATGAAGTTATGGCCGCACCATGAAACTCAGTCAGGCCAGGGTTTTGATTTATTATTCCTTGACCACCAATTTCAAATCTTCTATCGGAAGCAATCCCCAAAGCATATAAGTAAGGCCCACCAAGTTGACCATAAGAAGTATTACCAAGCCAGACTTCACTTGCAGAGCTAGGATTTGTAACTTTGAAATGAACATCAACATCTGCTGAAACTACTCTTCCATCAAGTAATACTGATCCTCTTGTTCCAGTTCCTTGAGGCGTACCAGTAGTTAGATAAATACTACCCGTATTAGCATTAGCACCAGTTCCAGACACATAAGCATTTTCAGTTGAAATATTTATATTACCAGAACTAATTTCTGAATTAACAGATGGATCAATATAATCTGTACTGGCAGAAATAATATTAAAATCACCACCACTAAATGAACCGCCAGTTGATGTATATGCTTTTGTAGATCTAAAATTAAATGGCCCACCGTTTTGATTTAATTGTCCCCATCCATTTATAGAAAATCCACTTGTAGGACTTCCTTCAAATATTCTGATACCTACAGAATTATTTGATTCTTCAGCATAATGAAGAACTTGAAAGGATGATGCACCAGCAAGATTCTGAACATTAAATATAGAGTTCGCACCTGAAGCAGAAAAATTTGTAAGAAACACTGTTGTACTTTGAGCATTAAGAGAAATACCGCCTTTAGTTGCGCCACTAGAAGCTGTACCAGTAGAAATTAAAATATTTCCTGAACTATTACTCGCATCACCAGAATAAATAGATACGTCCCCAGAATCTCCTAAAGAAGCATCCCCAGAAAATACTGAAACTCCTCCAGTGTTTCCTGTGACTTGATCTTTAGTATTAAGTTCAAATCCTGTCTGAGAGACAGACTCTAATCCAACACCATCAGGAATCGCAGTGGCGACAAGGTTTGATAAATCAGTAAGCGCATACGAGCCAGAGATTGCCCCTAACTGACTTACGGTGACTGCATCTTGCGGAGCAGTTCCATCAGCGAGGTCTTTAATCTGTTTTGAGTTCATCGAGACATAGGCAGCATCAATATAGATATAACCTCTTGTCCCTGATCCTTGAGCTAGACCAGTATAAATCAAAATGTTTCCTGAATTAGCGTCAGTATAAGAACCTTGAACAAAGGCATTACCAGTAGTAATACTTAGATCACCAGAATTAACGGACACATTTGGAGCATCATTAAATCCTGAATTTGCGTTAGTCTGTAAAAAGACTCTACTTGATGTGTATATACCATCATTATTAGACATTGACCATGCACCAGAAAAGACAACATCAGCGCCATTGTCATCAATAGCACTCTCCATGGCCCCGATATAAATATTAGATGATGAAGGAAACCTGTTAAAGAAAAACTGACCGTAGTTACCAGAACCGTTATCAATTTGAAATCTTGCTAAAATATCAGAGCTACTTTTTATCATCTCTACTCTAGTAGAGTTTTGGAGTGATAAAAATGGCGCAGTAACATATATGTTGCCCCTAGTCCCAGACGCTACACCCGTACTAATATTAACATCACCAGAGTTTCCACCGGCACTTCCAGAACTAATATTAAGAGAACCAGAGTTTCCTGCACCAGTTTGACTTCCACTGGAAATATTAACAGCACCAGTATTTCCTATGCCATTATGTGATCCAGAATATAATAAAACATCACCAGTTGAACCTGTATTCAATGCTGAATTAATTGCACCCGTAGTTACAGAGAAAACTCCTGTAAAGGAATCCACGTTAGATTCATTATTAAAGCCAAACGGAGAAATCTCACCCGTTTGTAATATGATTGGGCCAGAAGTAGCTCGAATTGATTTCCCTGTTATGGCCGAAATAGCACCAGAGAAGTTTATAGAAGTCGTCAATGGATTAATAACATTTCCGGTGGAGATAGAAACACTTCCAGAATTTCCGATACCACCATTTTGTCCTGTGGACATTGATGCTGTCCCTGTACTTCCTACATTGCTTGCATTTGTTACACCGCCAGTAGTTAAAGCAGAAGAACCAGTATTAACCGTAGATGTCCCCAAACCTGAAACACTTCCAGATTGCAGAGAAACACTTCCGCTATTTCCTGAAACAACTGCACCAACAACAAAAGTTTGAAAGCCGCCAGAAGAAACTAAAACATTTCCTGAATTTCCTGATGCTGTTGCACCAGAAACCGTGGCGATAATCCCACCAGACGATAAACTAGCATTGCCTGAGTTTCCTGTAACAGTAGCACCATTGAATGAGGATTGAATTACTCCTCCAACAACACCAACTGTACCAGTGTTTCCAGAATAAGAATCGGCCGATGAAATAACTGCTACACCACCCGATCTAACAAAAGCACTTCCAGATGATCCTCTTGTTCCACCAACAACTGAACCAGAACCAAGAAGGGCCGCACCAGTCATTGTAGTTGTGGATACAGCACCAACAGCATTAGAACTACTGCCTGAAACCAAATTAACAAATCCACTAGCAAAAGCACCCGTGGATGTTCCCGAATTAATTGCAACAGAACCAGAAACGGAAGTTGTTTGATTTCTTGTTTTAATTAAAAATCCAGTGACTTGAGATTGAACAATACTCAGTGATTCAAGATTAACTCCACTTGGAATTGAAGTTGGAGTAAGGTTTGATAAATCTTTTAAAGCATAAGTTCCCGATGCTGCCTCAAGAGCATCAATTTCTCCCTGAATAACATCTATTTCTTCTTCTATGGCCGTAATACTTGAAGTGATGCCTGATATTTGCCCATATAAATAATCTACACTAACTTGAAGACCTTCTAGTTCAGAATAAAGAGCAAGTCTTCCTTGTCCCTCAACGTATGGAATTTGTTTAAACTCGATTACATTAGTGGAAGTTACTCTTAAGATACTAACGTCAGCATTATTAGCGAAGTTTCTCGCTCGAAGATACTGCTCGTTATCTAACCTTATTTGCGTTCCCGTCACTGTGGACGAGTCAATAAACTTTCCATAGATCATGGCGTAACCTCATAGATGAATTGAATTTGATTTCCCACTACGAGAGAGCCAACGTAGGAACTTGCACTAAAGTCCACTACGCTTCCAGTGAGGGTAAAATCAATTGTGGGAGTGAAGGTACTACCATTCACTACCCATGCCATCATTTGTGAAACTCCAACGGGAGCTTGAGTTAATGTGAGTGAGTTCGATGAAATGTTTCCAGCATCGAGCGTAACAAGCTCAAAGGCAATATTACTTTCTGCTGGCCCTGACGATGCTAGACCAAAATATATTTTAGACTGCATATTATCATCCTAATGAGTTGTCGTAGTTGATGATAATTTCTTCCGCGCACCAAACATAAATTGCTTGAGGATCATCAAGATCAACTGCCCTATTTGGCCCTATCTCGAATCCGATAGTATCTATGTCAGTATCATTTCCTGTCTTATACCTTAGAGTACCAGTTAGGGATTGGTTATATATTGTTATTCTGACTCGATCAGACTCAGCAGGACGAATCATAACACTCGTTCCTGCTGGTATAGTCACCTGATTCTGAAAACTCACCTCAGTAACAGGACGAGGCTTAATTCTTGAATTTGGAAAACTCGCTAGATCAATAAGTGGCATACTATCCTCCTATCTTGTAGTTTTGAGCTTTTCCAATGGATCGCAAGAATCCTTTAAATCTCACACCCATAACTTGAGACAAAGGTGAAGAGTTTGTGATGTACCATTGAAAGGTTTGAGTATCTAGTATTCTGAGATTACATTCAACCATTGATTCGTTCGACAAATCAGGCCCAAGCCCTAACGAAAGACGATAAGGAATTTTGTTAGGGTTATTTATATCTGTGGGTGTACCGTGATAAGGAAAAACTCGTGTCCCATTTAACAGTGGAACAAATTCTGTATGGATAGCAAGTTCCGCATCGGTATAGATACCATAAGCAGTAATGATCGCTTCCATTCCTCTTGGTGGCTGAAAGTTTATAAGCATTACATTTGTTGTTCCAGCAGAGGCATCAACCACTCTTCTTATATCAAGTGATTGGCCAGAAGCTGGAATATTAATAAATGGATTCTTTAACTTTTCACCAAGTTCCTTGAAAGTATTTTCAAAGTCACCGTTCTTAAAGGCTTCAAGAATCTCTTTGGGAGAAAATTGTTCCTCAAGAACTTTTTGTGGGTTCTTAGTATAGACTGACATTCATGCCTCCTTAACCTGTCACTAGGTTAAGTAGGTCTTGCTGTCCTTCAATCCTGATTCTATAGCCCTTAAAGATCATGAAACAAACAAAGTCTCTGGTAGAGTTATTATTTACAAGATCAATTTGTAATTGCTGTAGAGGCATAAACATCATCGGACGATCTGGAAGAAACGGCTGAAAAGGTGCGCCTACTTGATCTAGTGGCACATAGTTATCTTGATATGCCCTTGAAGATGATCCATCCACCAATTGAAATCTTAATCCGTTCGCATCACCGTTCCCAGAAATGTCTCTTGGGTTAATATATTCAACCGTTGGAACCATTGCCGTAAAATCTACGGCGAACACAACCTTTACCATCTCAGTCCAAACAAACGCCGCTTCCTGAGTTACTTGGAAGCTAACTTGTTGTTGTCCACCACCAGCTTCAAGAACATCAGATGTGGCACAAAAGAAAAAGGGCCAGATCACGTTATTGATAGTGAGGGCATCACCAGAGGCAAGATTTTTAAGATATTTTGCAGCACCAGTAGGCGCATTAACTTGTTGAGAACGAACATTTACGGCCGCGGCCAATCTTGCGGCCTTAATTTCCATATCTCTTTTTACTTTAAGTAATTCATCTACTGGTAAACTTTGAAGATTAATTTTGTTATTCATATATTCACCTTATCCGTTATGCTTTGAAAACATTGCCTTCATGATTGCCGCAGGATTCTGAATCCTTACTCTAGCACCATAGAGGGAGAAATGTTGAGTTCCAACACCAGTGGTATTGATAGTTATTCCAGTTGGAAGCCAACTTCTGATTTCAAGTTCAGCACTTGCCGCAGGATAAAGGAGGTAAGGAACAGGAAGATCAAAATAATATCCCTTGCTCGGAAAAGCCTGTAGCGGCACAGGACGATCCATAAATTGACGAGAACTCTGAAGATCACGAAGGATTAGTGACAACGGAGCTTCAAGTCCGGCCACACCCGCGTCATCAGTATCTCGATATATTCTTGTAATAAGAAAAGCTGATTCATTAGTTACTTTGAATTGCTTTCTAGCGTATGTGTTTGAATCCCATGTTGGATCAGTTCCGAAGTCAAAATCAACTTCGTAGAAAAATCCCCACTGAACAGCATTTATATCGCCGACGTTAGAAGGGATAAGCTCAGGAGGAAGAAGATTATTTAAGTGGGCCTCAAGAGCATTTTGTCTTATTGAGGGTTGATCGAAGAGGACATTTCCTCCACGCTCAAGCTTTTGAATCTCTCGCTCTTGCGCTCTGGTTGATTGAACATCTTGCTGAAGCGCAAGTATGTCACGAATGAGTTGGGTTTTCTGATCCATTTTATTTTTCCTTTCTTCAAAGCTTTTCGCTTTCTTCAAAGTAATTATTTTGCAATAGGATTATATCATCCTTATTATTTTTTCCTAAGTTAAAATGGAAGATTTTCAATTGTTATTTCGTTAAGAGGTTCTACTCTGCAAGAAATACAATATTCAGGTTTTCCGCGTTTGCCATTTTCGTCATCAGGAAAAAACCAAATATCCAATAGTAATGTATCCAAAGAAACAGATGCCTTTTTATTAAATTTATTGGCCTCTACAATATATGATTTAAGAATATCATAAATGGATTTTCCAGACGGGTCATTTCTATCTTCTTCATAATGAAATCCATCGACAGGGCCTCTTCTATCCAAAAACGAAATTTGATATACACCAATATTTAAGTTTTTCTTCTCTCTTAATTCCTTGGTTAAGAATCCAAGTGCTCGCATGAACTCATTGTAGTCATTGAAAATGCCTAGCGGTATTTTTTTCTTTTTAACTAGATCATCCAATTCAATATAAACAGGAGCATTTAATGTTATAAATTCTGGCATACATTCCTTTCTTCAAAGCTTTCGCTTTCTTCAAAGGTTAAGCGGCAAAGCCGCATGATTATGATAAATCATAGGGAGGCGGCAAAAAGCCGCACTCCCCATGAATTATTATTACTGAACAGGTCTACGAAGGAGGCCCTTTAAAGCGGCGACAAAACGAACTGGGTAATCAGCAGATGGAGTCATCTTTGTGATTTGTCCAGCAGAAGCACCTTCAACTTTCCACAGTGCGTAAAAAGTTGTTAGAGGCCCGATATCCAAAGCTTGAGTTCCATGAAGTGCTAGAGGATTACAACCAGCATTTCCGAACTGAACGTAAGAATTAACTGCATCAGTGTCACCAGCAAGAGCAACGGCCTGACGAATTTTTCCTGTAAGGAAACGAAGTGGAGATTCCCAATACTGCTTCTCAGAAATCCAAAGTTGGAAGAAAGAGTAGTTTGAGAAAAGCTCAAGAAGCTCAATCTTATCAGGATCAGAAGAAGAAGCATAAACTTCGATTCCCATGATTCTGAAAGACTTGTTACGCTCAAGAGAGCCGTTACCACGAAGGTTAGACTGAACGATAGACTTACCTTGAGTGTTTGAGAAGAATGATCTTTCTTCTGTAACAACTGAAGTTGATGTAATGTCGATGGAATCATAAATTGGGTTTTTTATTTGATCCCTAAGTTCCATACCGCCTACTGAATTTAACTGCGTTGATGCCATTGGTTCCTCCTTAAAGGTCGCATCTGATAAAAGAGTCATTTCTTTTACCCGCACTTGTTCTCTGTTAGAGATTAATACGCAAGTGCTTTAAATATTTTAGGTGATTGCAAAAAAATTGCAATCACCTTTTATCAAACTAGAAATCTCCGTCTTCACCTTCATCAGAATACTCAACATTTTCGTAAGCACCGAATCCAGAGAAAGCTTCCGGAGTACGAGGAGCAGTAGGGATTACGCTTCCAGAGTCATAATCTGCGGCTTGAAGATAAGAACCTTCAAGTCCTACAGTTTTATAAGCTCCGAAATCAGCGTCAGTCATTCCCTGCGCGCCTAGACCTTGAAAGTCAGCACTCATACGGCCCATTCCGCCCATAGATGGAACACCGATGATTCCACTCATAGAAGGAACACCAATGATTCCATTCATGCTAGGGACACCAATGATTCCACTCATAGGCATACCAGCCGCATTAGAAAGAGAAGCTGTTGTTTTAATACCTAATTGAACAACGGCCGCACCGATAATACCTTTACCAAATGCTGGTGCGCCGGCCTTGCTAACTACTTGACCAAGTACGGCCAATGCTAATACATCAATAACGCTTTCTAAAACAGGATAAGCTTTACCTACTTTTGTAGCCGCTTTACTTAACCATGGATCAATAATCATTGGTTTTGCAAAATGGTCGTATAGTTTTAGAACAGCACCACCACCCAGAAGTGATCCAGCTTCCTTCATTTCGTGTAATGTAGCATCGCTAACAAGTTTCGGTAGATTCATAAATTTCTCCTTAATGGCTTTTAATGAAATTGGGTTACTTTTTTTGTATGTCTTCTTTTTCTTTTTCTTCTTACTAGGATGGCCAGCAAGAGCTTTCACTTTAATTTTCTTTAACTTCTTAGCTTTACGTCCACCTTTCTTTTTCTTTTTCTTAGGCTTTGCCATGTCAGCAACCTGAGAAGCAAGAGACTTTTTAGCTTTGCGTGATCTTTTAGAATTTTTCTTCTTTTTTCTTCTTACCTTACGGCCCTTCTTTGGATTTTCTGAAATCTCGAAGTCAGGGTTAGAAAATACGCTGATTGGGTTTCTTTTCTTTCCTGAAGATCGTCTTCCTGCCTTCTTAGAAGTTCTTCTTGCGGCTTTCTTTGCGGCACTTCTCTTTGATGATTTTTTAGTGACTTTCTTTGCTACTTTCTTTGCTACTTTCTTTCTAGCTTTTTTCTTTGAAACCTTCTTAGTTACTTTTCTTGTTGGTTTCTTGTAAGTTTTTTTAGTTGTTTTTTTAGCTGTCACTTTTTTGCTCACTTTTTTCTTTTTCTTACCTAGCGAATTTAAAAGGGATTTCCAACTTTTAACACCAGAAGTTAGCTTCTTAACAAGTTTTTTAAGTTTAGCGGCTTGCTTTTCAGCAATTTTTTCTCTGATTTTGTTTCTTTTATTTTCCTTTGCGGCTTGAGCGGGACTAAGAGGAATTTCTTTACCATCTTTAGTTTTTTTCTTGGCTGGTGTATATCCAAGCTTTCCCATTGCTTTAGCTTCTTCTCGGTAAGCCTTCTTCTCGTCAGCAAGCAATTTTTTATAATCTTCTTTGGCCGTAGTGGCGGCTTCAAGAAATTTATCCGATTTCGGTACACCTTTTGCGGCCAAATC
>Ga0247834_1005664_pt1 | contig 14599 bp, 10 predicted proteins | sample LaCruzMarch2015__8_FD_187118 | JGI IMG/M metagenome (GOLD analysis project Ga0247834, IMG submission 187118) | Freshwater microbial communities from meromictic Lake La Cruz, Castile-La Mancha, Spain - LaCruzMarch2015_12m | ecosystem: Environmental > Aquatic > Freshwater > Lake | place: Spain... | reverse complement strand
GGAGGTGCCGGTGTACGTGTGAATGCCGGGGGGGATGCCCCCCCGGACCCCCCCTCTGTGGTGACGTCATGGGCCATTCCCCCTTTCTTTGTTTTCTCAAGAAAAGATTTTTGGCGAATGAGCGGGATAATATTTTTGGCGAGGGCGTTAAGAGAAACCACATAAAACCCTAACAAACAAACGGCGGGCTTAGTTCCACTTGTATGCACGTGAGAGCGTGAGACAGAGAGACAGAGGGACAGAACAACAAACAAACGGCGGGCTTAGTTCCACTTGTATGCACGTGAGAGCGTGACAGACAGAGAGACAGAGGGACAGAACATTAAGGGCTGCCGGGCTTTAGGAGTACCTCCAAAAGAATAAGGGCTGCCGGGCTTTAGGAGTACCTCCAAAAGAATAATGGAACTCCTGATGTATTTACCTTTGTCAGCGCGGTGGCGATCAAGCACCGCTCGCGGCGTCTCATCATCGTCGATCGCCTTGTTTGTCCTTTTAGCAGGATGCTGTTTGGCATTCCCCATTTCGCACCGAAATGTTTGCACCCAGCGTCGGGATCTTCTTCGTCATTCATCGACGGCATCATCATCAACTACGACATTGTGCTTCTCCTTTGACAAATTCATGCACCCCTACGGCATAATGTCTTCCGATGATGCTGGAGTTCAAACATCTCCACGTGATGACAACGGGGAGTTGCTTGACGCCCTCCTTCCCCAAATGCCAACCCGTGAGAAATCCAGAATGTTAAAGGAAGATTTCCAACGAGCCCGTCTGTACGAACAGCTTCGCCTTTCGAAGATCAATCGATTCACGAGGGAACGAAAAGTAGAGGATACAATCGCTATTAATCTGGTGGATTCATTCCAGCGTGCTCGCCTTGCTGAGCAGTTTCGACTTAATAGAAGAGGAAGACGAACGACAGCTATTTATAATTGCGGGGAGGGTGTGAGGGGATCCATGAACGGTGGTAAGAATAAGTCTGAGGCATTTCATCGAGCCTTATTGGAGGAGAGATTAAGGAGTACGACAAAAGAATGCGAAATGGAGCACGCGGTACAGCAAAAGACGATGCAGGATTTCGAGGATGTCGTTAATAATTTGGCGAATCATGATGAGCACTATGCAATCGGCATGACATTTTCCTCGAATATTGACGACGGCGGTGGCAATAGCAACGTCCAATCTGTGGGGAGAAATTTAGATCGAATGGACGCCAAACTTGAAAAACTTCGTCAGATGGTCACACAAACTTCTTCATGTTCCCCCATTGATCTTGTCTCATCACATGACATATCCTCCTCCCTTCAAAGTTTTCTTTCGACAACATATCTTCCTCTGCCTCCAAGGGAGGATGCGTCATCTTTGTCCCTGGTGCTGGCACCAGTGGCACATTTGATATCGTCTCTGTTGCTGCTCGGTGCAACTGGATTTTTTGCATTGATGGCCATCGTGGATGTGATTTGCTTTGACGTCGTAGATGAAGACAGCACTCGGGCATGTTTGTGTGAATCTAAATCCATCTATAGGAGTTGCTGGGACTATGTATGGTATAAAGATGGAGAGCGGAGCAACGGGATAGACATGAATAATGCGGCTCGACGGACAATTCTAGCACTCCAGACATCCATCATTGCCTCGTATTATGCCACGCGATGTATCTTACTTCGCTCCACCAGACACTCTAATTATTCGAACGATAGTATCGACGCTTTCACTGGGTCGCTTAGATATTTAATGTACACTCTTCGAGCAACAAATATCACATTCATGAGGGTGATGGGTACCGTGAGAAAAGTGTGCGTTTATATTATGCGAATGAGTAGTGCATTTGTTAACACTATACAAATATCCTTCCACAGAAATCAAGATGAAACACTGAGACATAAATTGCATCAAGTGCTATCGAACATTAAAAGCTCAACGATGCATCATGTGCGTAAGCTAAGCTCTCAACAAGACGAGCTGCAACGCTTACAATCAGCTGAGCTATACAACCAGAAACTGCATTTGTTAAACCTAGACCGAGTGGCCCTCGAGCGTGACAGGCGACAAATCCTTAGAGAAAGAAAATCATTGAAACTTGAGAAACAGAAGCTGCTTGCTGAGGGCGTGAATTTTATTTCCTGGTATGCTGCTGCTGTTGAGATTGCGCCAAGAGAATTAAACATGAACCGAAGGAGAGAAATCAGATACGAGAATTTTGGCGTAGAAAAGATTGACCGTAATATGTTATACGTGAAGATACGGTTCGATAGTGGCTTCTCCACTGGCAACAATGTGTCGAGGAATGAATTGTTCATGCTAATGATGATGCAAGGCCATGGATTAATAAGGGGGGGCAGGCAGAGAGGTTGTCTTTTTTCTCGTGGTGTCATTGTTTTAAACTCCAAGCCGTCATCACCAAGAAAAAGGTGGAGGAGGAGTAAGCATCGATCTTGCCTGTCATACACCCACGAGCGTCTAGAAGCATGTCGGCAGTAGCAGTCGATGTTTTTTTCATGTATTTCATTTTAAGTCTATGTACTCAATAATCTAATAAAGTAGCAAATAACACTTGCTGACACCAATACGACAAATTTCAGACCTCATACACGAAGCCCACTCGCAGCCTGCTTAACTTGTTGAAGAACTTCCTTACTCCCCTTGTCTTGCCCTTACTACCACTACTTGAGTTACGTTTCAAACTATTTGTTCGTGTCAATTCTCGCATTTTGTCAATTTGATCTGACGACGGTCTAGGCTCATCTTCTTCATGGTCTTGTATTTCTTCATTGATCTCTATGGCATGCCGCCGTGACTTTGGTTTCACTGCAATCTTGTTAGGCACATCGTTTGAGTAGTCATTTAGATGTTCTCGCGAGACAAACTTTCCATCGACGCTCATAAAGTCGCCATGCTTGTCAGGCTTTTTCATGTTCTGGTTAACTTGGCGTTTGAGTGATAAAAAATCTTGCTCTTTCAGCATCTGTTTCTCAAGATTGTAATTTGGTGAAGTTGCTGGAAACTTTTTTAATAGTGATTCGTCGTTACCACCACTATTTGTCTTGTCAAGTGCAATAGCAAATGCTCGAGTGAAAATACCCTCCATGTCTTGCTCGGCATTGGGTAGATGCTCTGATTTATTCTTACTATAACTCGACGGTTTGATACTCGATGGCAAAATTCTACAACGTGGATCAAGTGGCGGTGTCATCGTTCGTTGAAGATTACCTGGGGCGGCGTACTGCCTAGACTGGTAACCGTCCACGGTCTTGGGAGGTTCATCATTACACGAATCAACACAGCTGAGCATGGCCTTGCCTGATCCCATGCATGCTTTCGCTCCACACAACGCGAATGATTCCATAAGATGACCAAGTGAGCCAATTTGATTCCTAGTTGTGACAGGAATCGGCGACTGTATGACGAATATATCATCATCAACTTCTTCGCAGGCCTCTACAGGACTGGTTGGTGCGGCATTATTCGTGGTTGTAAAGTGACCATCGGGGCTAGTTTGTGTTGCATTTTCGGTCAACACAGAACTGAATGATACTTGCCTTCCTGGGGATGAATTACGAATGACTGGATAAGGATCCTCTTTCATTTGCGTCTGACTTTCCATGTCTTGCATTTTTGATCGCTTGTTTGTTGGTGACATTATGTTTTTAATGACAAAATCAGTATCATCTTCATACATGGAGTCACCCCCAAGCTCCAGATCATTGTAGCGCATGTCATAATCATCCTTGACTGATCGTTTTCTCACCACAACTATCTCATGAATGCCTGGGTCTGATTTCGTCCAATTATTATTAATCTTGCACAATTCATCTGTGTCAGGAGTACAGGCATCTGCCTGAATAGGCGTGACACTGGGTGTATAGCTCTCCCTTTTGCGATTGTCTGCCCGTGCCACTGTCATTCCCTGCTTTATGCTCTTCATTAACTCCTCCTCCTCCTCCTTCTCCTTCGCTGTTCGTTGAAGAAGTTTACGCCCCGTTATTTTTCCTCCGAAGGCACGTTGCAGTACCCTATTCTTATGCTTCTTGTATACGAATGCCAATTGATCGTTGGTGATTGACGATTCGACCGAGATACGCTCGGCATTGCTAAGTGTTGATTTTATTGCCAAGGATGAATCACCCTCGGATGATCCTTCTTCGCGTCGTTTGTTCTGCTCTGGCTCAACTCGTACCAACTCTTCACAATACTCCTCCTCCTTTTCTAATGCGTATTCTCTCTCCTCCTCAATAACTTTGGACTTCTTGCCCAGCAATGATGACCCTTGAGTAAGCGCCATTTTGTTCTGAGCTTGCATTCTACCCGTTGCTTTATCGGAGTACTCAGCTGCAAATCTACCCCGCTGCATCGACGCTCGACCACTGTTTACGCTGACAGGGGCAGGTGACCCTGGTGTCTTAGCATTACCGTGACTCACTACCTCAGTAGCGATGCTTTCAGAGTCTGATTGATTGTATTCGTTCAGGGCAATGTCCGAGCTAGAAGCATCTGGAGACTTTGCACTGCCATTACTATTGCTCTCACTTTCTGACACTAGCGATGCTTCGGACACCTCTTGAGCTTCATCACTGGCTTCACTCATTTTATCATCATTGATCTTTCCAGTCTTTAACTTTGTTTTCAGGGCTTCTAGTTTTGTCTCTAGATCGGCTACAAGCTTTGTTATATTGTGTTGTTCCAACTCTGAAGTTTTCATACTGCTCGTCGATACTTCGTCCTCAGACAGAGTGATTTCCTTCTCATCGTCGACCTTTAGGTAAGACACTTCCATCTCGATACTCTTTTTGTTTGTCGACGCTTTCCGAGACAGTTTCATAATCCTATGTTTCAACTTGGATGTCGTCTTTTGAGGTTTGACAACACTGCCCGCGTCCACTTTACCTCGATCACTCTGCACATCAAGAGGAATCGACATGTTCAGCGCATCATCTTGTTTCGGAACCTCGATCGGAGATTGGCCACCAACTTCGATTGTATCTTGTGCTAAAGCTGCAATCAAAGGCACCTGAGTCTCAATATCCTCTTTCACCTTTGGTGCCAAGACGGACGATGGTTGAGCGGACTGCAGCTTGGTATTGGCAGTCAACTGTGGACTATCTCCATTACTTGGTTCGGAGTTGATGTGCATGATCTCCACTTCAGTAACAAGACTGTCCTTAGATCCGTCTGATTTCGTCGAAGGTGCACTCCTAATCTCCTCAGTCGTCAGCGACGATGGCAATTCTTCTAATGCTTTTGAATCGTCAACTTGTTTTACAGATATAGCAGCAACAAGTTTCGTCAATGTTTCTTGTTTGCCATAGGGACTGCTGCTGCCGTACGTGTTACTATTCATCTTGCCACGAATATTGACAGTATCTCCCGAATTCTCAGACTGCTCCATACCTCTTTTGCGTTGTGAGCTGGCTTTCTTTGTATTCTGAATTTGTTCGGTCGAATCCGAAACAACACTGCTAGATACAGAATCACCCCTATTCTTATGCCGTGAACGCATCATAATATTGTGCCTAACTTCCACTGGACGTCGGGCTACCATTTCTGGAGTTATTACGCGTTGTTTGCGAACAAGTGTTTGCTGCGCCAGTGGCACCGGCGCTGGTGGCAGTGGCGGTCGCTGATTCAACGGTTGTTGTTGCTGCTGTTGCTGTTGCTGCTGCTGCAATGCTTGGAGTGCTCGTGCTCGATCCATTTCTTCTTGTTGCCGCGCTATTCTCGATGCAATGACATAATTTTGTACCTTTGTCAGTGATGGTTTGCTCGCTGTGGATATTGGGAGAGGCTCACGATGTTGTTGTTGTTGCTGCTGCTGCTGGGCGAGTTGCTGGCCGTTGATCAGCTGTTGCTGCTGTGCTAGAGCAAGCGATAATGTATGTTGAGAATGATGCATCATAGCCTGCTGCTGGAAGCGTCTGTCTAGGCTCGGTGGCGACGGAATCCGAAATCTACTATTGCCGACGTCGAAGTCATCATGAGCGGCTCCCGTAGCGATTTGCTGACTAGGAGTAATCATTTTTATGAGCTGCTATCATCAATGAGGCAATATTATTATTATGAGGCAGAGTGCACAGACGGTGACTTCGCGGGCGAAGGTTTTGATTCTCGTAGATCATCGCTTGTTTGCTTCCCGAACAAAATTCTTCTTGGCGGAAATGATAATATTTAAGTTTTCACCACTTCTGAGCGTGGAAAGTGTTTCTATTCTCTGGCTTCATGAACATTCTTGACACACCCGTGGAATCATGTCGCGTTCTGGCGTTGATGATACCAAGATGGTGAATGGTCTAGACCCGATCGTCATCGGAGGATTACCACTAAAACCCCAGGGATCTAATGATGTGATCAATATCAGGGCGAACAGTAACAAACCTCTTCAGCCACAGAGCATATTGAAAATCAGCACACATCGTCTTACCCCCATATATCGGAATCAGAACCAATACAACGACGATTCGTCGCTTGAATCAATTGGCGTCTATGATAGCGTCATAGAGAGCGCTCAGGTCGAATCTTCTTTCAACCAGAGGCGTGTATCATGGGAACCTGGAGTTAAGGACCATTCAAGTAGTCAAAGCTGTTCTATATACTCAGGATACATTTCCGATAATGTAAAGAATATTATCGAGGACTATACATCCGATGATGTGAAGCAGATGATTGACAAAATATCTCACATTGGCATGAGATTGGGTTGGAACTTGGTGCGAGGAGCGCAAACCATTAACAAACTAGGCATGAAATGCGCCACGAATTTAGCTCCACAAGTCAAGTTCATTTGTCTTCAAGAAGAGGAACTAGGTGATGATGAGCATGATGATATTATCATCGATCACAATAATTACTATTACTACGGGCAAGAGGCTCAGCCATTCGAATACGCAGACGCGTATCATCATTACGCTGATACATTCGTAGAAGAATCTCGCGATGACATCGAGGACACAGAAAAATTGAAGGGAAATTTTACTTTCAATGAAAGGAAATCAACCTCGAGGATGAAATATGTTCAATTACTGCAAGTTCTCTCACCAATTTCGTCTTCTGCAAGAGAAGTAGTCGAAACTGGCAGAGGCGAAAATATTGGCATCATATCAAGGGACGATCCAATTACTGCCAGAAATCGTACATCAGCCTATAAGAAGAATCAAGTTGGTAGGAATAAAGCAACCAGCACACTCACACCCCCTATCTATGGTCAGACTTCACCGCCGACATTACCGAATATTAGCGATGAAACAATCTGTCGTCTTAACGAGCTTAAGAAGCCATTGATGTCAATGTCTTTTGGTATTAAGAATAGTTTCAAGAAGTCTTATCTTAAGCGAAATGTCAATAAGTCGAATCCTAAGCGAAACAACCTCAAGAAGTCGAATTCTAAACGAAACTTGACAATTACTGAGGATTATCCGGAAAGGGCAAGTGAATAATCTTTCCTTATTACACAAGGAGGTTATTGGGTTATATATATACATATATGTGCATATAATTTACAATAAACAAAAAAACATCAAGAGAGTGAGAGAGAGAGAGAGGCGCTGTTAAAGGTCGCCAGAGTGTTAAGACTTACTAAAGTCATACATTATTTTATTTTACTACTCCTCTTCTTTCGCTACTACTTTGGTTGTTGTTAGTGTTTGGTTGCGCTGCTTGCATCTCCCGTACATTTCGTGTATGATACTCCTCCATCGCGGCGCCAAGTTTACCTCCCTTATTCTGATCTTGTACACCCCCCTCATATAACATGTAATTACTTAATGCACGTATAGCATCAGCCTTCATCCCCTCAATTTTATTTTCACGTTCGGCTGCGTCTGATACATTTGACAATAGTATACGTGACTTATTAAACTCGGAACGTACCATATTCCGTAATGCAATGGATTTAGGTGAGGATATACCAGGTGCAATATGATTAATTAGACGTAGTAGATCACGATATAGTTCAATCGATGTACGTTGTGTGGGAGACATGATATATTATTTTAGTAAAACAATTGCGTATCGTGGTATCTTATGTTTGAGAGAGGAGAACGAACGAAGAGGAGTCGATGAGGTGTAGCATCACCGAATGGTACCTCTAGAGGTAGATGTTTTGGAGGAGTGAGTCTGATGAGAAAGCTGGAGCTGGTTTTTGCATTATTTCGTCGAGGTCGCGAAGAGAGGGGGAAGCGAAGGAAAGAAAAGGAGAAATTTTTTGACATCGACCATTTATTGGCACGCACAATCTAGTGCATATGCAGTCAACGACCATTATTCCAAAATAATGTCATCGGCATCATCCTCGGATCCTTCGTCATGCCCCGGTGGTGGTGGTGGTGGTGATGAGCCTCTCGCTCCTCTTGGCGGCATCATCGTTGACGGTGGCAATACCGCGACTGAAACTGTTTCGGCGACATCACCTCAGGATGGTGTCTCCACTATCGTCGTTCCGGGAACGCCTCCTTCAGCTTCAGGAGGAGGCAATATTATGACAACAACAACCACACTTACACCCGATGTAGCACGTGTCAATTTGGCAGATGGGACGGTATTTTCATTCACCACATCTTTAGTCGAAGCTGTGGCATCGTCCTCGGCGGTGGGAATACTGTCCCCCGCTCTCCTACGTGGAACGTCGAATGTGTCCACGTCCGAGTCAGTGACTTCTTCAACTACGGTCGGCGGAATGTTGCGACCGGTCGCTGCGAGTACCAATAGGGGCGAGGGTAGGCCATACGACCACACTCAAGTCGTGCCGTCCAGCGGAATGTTGAGCATGAGCCTCCCGAATAATTATGTCATCTCCGCCGTCGCGGCGGGGGGAGCAGTGAGCGATAATGCAACAGCCCCCCCTCCATACCCACAACATCAGCAACTAAATCAGGATCGTCATCCTCCTCCTCCTCATTCCGCACAGCAGCAGCTACAACAGATGATGCAACTACCCATCCATTGTCTTAATCCAGCAACCGAAATTAATTCACGATTAGACACACAGGTAGAGGTGCGTGTCTATCCATGTAACAATAACAATGGCGCGGCAGCAGCACCCGCACAGAAGAAGAAATTTACACAATTCCATGTCAAGCCAGAGGGCGTGATTATTCAAGGCAGTACGAATCGTCGATCACAAACGTCTGGGGGGAGCGGGATGAACCCCATCGACCTAGGGACGGAATATGCCATGCACGTGGGACGTAAGTTACAACGGTACGAATTATCGGATACACGCGCCTGTCAATTATTGGTAACGACGCATAATAAAAGTTTTTGGGTCGTACCGGCTCCCGAGGCATTCAGTCGACATTCCGGCACTTGTCGATTATTGGGCGATCGGAAGCATCCTCCGGCGAGTCATGGATTACAAGTCGGAGACTTTTTACGTGTGGGGAGTGTTGGCGTGGTGGTGATTGAGACACACGATGGTCGTGAAAATCGTGTCCTAAGTGAAGAGAAGATACAAAAGATTATGAAAGATACGACGAATAGTGCTGGAGGATTTGACTTGGCCGATACTGATGGTGGTAAGTTTTCGTGTTGTTTTGAATAGGTGTACATTGTTGTAAATTTGTCCTGAGAGAGAGAGATAGAAGGGGGGGTTCCAGTCGTTGCTTTTGTTTGAAATGGTGTGTGGAAGGAGGGGGGGGCAGAGGCAACGAAATTTAGTGTGATGGGATCTATTTTGAGGGTTTGGGGAGGAATTGTATTATTTGATGGGGGCGTTGACATTAATGGATGGATTGATTAGCACACGCTCTTCCAACAACCATGTTCATTGTCTCACCCACATTTCTCTCTGCAGAAAATTCCGACGATGAATCTTCCCGCGAGGGTATCGCCCCCACCCGCCAGCCGTCCATTGTCAGTAACGACGCCCCAACATGCTACATGTGCTTCGACGAGGAGGACACGCCAACCAATCCCATGATCACGCCATGCAAGTGCAAGGGGGATACTCGCTACGTACACGTTAATTGTCTTCGTAAGTGGCACACGGCTGAGGCCGATAATCAAGTTTGCTTCCTAAGCAGCGTCGATGCCACGTGCAGTGTATGCAAGACTACATTCAGGAGTGACTTTAAGCTTAAGGATGGTAGGATGGTAAAATTATTCAAATCATCCCTCGAGCCACCCTACGTGTCACTTCTAGTTGCGACGAAGCACGAAATGGCCCAGCGTCTCTTCAACACGAGGTTCCAGTTGAGTTTCAGCACCCTGCTGAAACCCGATGGCAGGAACGGGACTCGTCCTCTACTGCTTGGTCGGAGTTCTGAGAGTGATATGATCCTGGATTATCGTACTGTAAGTGCAAGGCATGCCACAATCAGGTTTAAGAATGGAGAGTTTCTATTCACCGACGCTGGGTCGTCGAACGGAAGTTACCTTTACCTTCGTCGTCCCGTGGAATTAAGCTCGAGTCAGTCGGTCCAATTCCGCTTGGGACGGAGTATGATCTCGATGAAGGTTGTGAATAAGTGGAACCGTCGTTTGCTAAGGGCTGTGTCAAGGAGGGCGGGACTTGGTGGGGGGAACAATGTAAGTGCTATCACCGGAGAGAATGATGATCACTCCTTGGGTAGTAACGATGACGATGTTCGTATTCAGGATGGCAATGGGGAGGTAATTCGTACGATATCCCGTAGAACACGTGAAAATATCATGGAAAGTCTGCCACCACTGGGAACACTGTCGCAAAATTCTCCGCAGCATCTAGATCTGCTGTATGCTCTGGCATACCCTAGCAAGGTTATTTCCGGAGATATTAAGGATATCACAACGCCGCAAAATCGCATGTTAGCGCAGATCGATCAAGCGAGTAGCATGAGGGTTTTGCCAGGGGAGGATGATGATGATGGTCAAGATGTGGTTGTGATGAGAGCAATGATACAGAGTGATAACTTAGGTACTGTGGATGATCTCGGAGTCATCGAGGAGAAGGACGAATCTTATTAATTGTTAGCCAGTAGATCACAAGAGACAATAACCATTAGATAATAAGAGTTAGGAGATACGATAAGCTTAAAGAGCGTCATTCATCCATTCATCATTGTCATTTTTTTTACCAGACAGGAAGTGTGAAATCGTCAGTGAATCTTCGTCTCGTCTGTCCACCGCCCCCACCTCTCGTCTGCGGGGATCTCAAACTTGATGAGAAAAGACAAACCTTCCTCAAACTTCCTAGGTTCACCATGGCAGCCACCAACCCAAGCAGTTCACTATCGTCGTCTCCCACGTCCGCCCTTACCAAACTTAATTGCAAGGGGAGAGAGTCTATCACTGGTTTCGTTTTAAAGTTGAATAATATGGTCAACGGAGCGCCGGACGACATTGTATCGGTGAGTAGATGATTTGTTCTTTGGAAATTTGTACCGCGTCGGACAAACTATATGTGTCAGGTGTATCTAGATAGACGTCATTGAATTAGCTCTTCGAATAATGGCGGTATCATAGGGGCTGTCGTCGGTGAATTTGTCAGTTACTTATTGTTCACATCATGTACCCTGGCAGGGGATAGAACATAGAACATGCACCAACGTCATTTTTGTTCCACACGAGGCTTCTTGTATTCTTGAACGACACTTTACTTTATGCACAGTTCGGTATGATTGGGGATCGATATTTTATGGGTATCCGAAATGGTATCCTCCGTTGTATCTTATTTTTGATCATCAATGAGGGCTTGCAATGCTTTTTGCCCCCTTTTCACTCACGTAATACCTTTTACCTTCAACTTTTTCACTCCTCCATGATACAATTTAAATCGCCAGTGGCTGCCATCTGGCGAAGCATTTCGTATCTCCGACCTTCCTCGGCTCGAGTCTGAAACACTCCCTCAGTACTTCCGTCACAACCGGTTCCAAAGCTTAGTGAGGCAACTCAACTTCTATAATTTTCGTAAGGTCAACCGTGAGCGTATGTTCTGGGTGTATCACCATCCTCTATTCCATCGAGATCGACCCGAAGAAATGCACAAGCTAAGGAGGAGGACCTGTCCTGGTTATGATGGGAGGAAGAATCGTTCAGAGGATCAAGACTTATCGACATCACTCGATGCATCTACGAGTGATACTTGGTCGAATGGAGATGAAGTGATCCAGATCCAAGAGAGCGCAACCGGAAAAGAAGGAACTCCCCCGGGTGGGTTATTATTCTTACCTGCGGCCAGGGAAGTGAGTCGATCTCCTTCACCATCAAGCTCACCCATTGACCATGCGCGTGTCGGTAGAGGATCTGTCCGGGGCTCTGCGACTTTTGTATCCGAAGAGGAAAGGAGTCCTAGTGATGTGAAGAACACTATGGGCCGCCGTGTGTCCTCCCTTACTGCGTCATCTGAATCCTCTGAGGATGCTATAATGGTAGATAGCCAGATGGAACTCCAGCGTATTGTCAGCGAAGAAGTCAAGATGAATGAATACTTTATTCCATTGCAAGCCGAAGATGACGAGGCGAACGACCCCCCTGTGACTAAGAAGTCAAGGAAGGCAAATCAAGCCTTTATTATCTCGTCTGATAGTGAGAATGAATATGCTTGTCTTTCTCATCAAGATACTCGCAATAAGTACACGAAGGAGGAACTCTTAGAACGACAGGATCACAATCAAACTGTTTCCGAGATATCCCGCGACTTGAATGAAATTGCGGCAGGCATGTCTGAAGGCACTTCTCGCGGTCGTGGGAAGGGACGAAGTCGTTTGGGAAACACACTTAGTCAGGCTGTTCGTACTACTAGTGCCTCGCCCGTATTTGGCTTTGACAAGCCGTACGATTACTATTATGGGGCTGGAAAGTGTGATCTGCTCACCTACGATGGGTTTGACGGCTTCGTCGTCGACGAAGACAATAGGGGATGCATGAAAGAAAAGAGTGTCGTGGTCTCAAGCCAGATAGCCAAGGAGGTGAAACAGGCTTCTGTTGTCACAACTCCTCCTTCGCTATGCCCTTCTGTTAATCAATCACTCACTGAAGCCTGTCTGGAAGGCAAACTCGTCAGCAGCACGAGCACGTTTGACCGCACCCTCGCGGCAGCGATACTCTCGTTTTGCCTTCCCAACCACCCTGAAGATCCCAATCTTGCAATGAAGATTATCGACCACTTGAAAACAAGACCGGTGTTAGCCCAAGAGTTCGAGTTGTATCGTAAGGCCATGTCGCCAGATTACATTCTAGATGGAAGGCTAATCCCCCAATACCATTTCATCTGTACATCTGAAGACTTGAGGCGGGACTGGAAGATGTTTTCGACGAATATTATCAATCGTGTCTGCTTGACGTATAGCAACGTGCAGTTGACGTTGGTCGAAAATGAAGCCATTGATGCTTGCAATTCCTGCTGGTTCAAGGAGGTTTAGATTAGTTCAATTTTATGTCATGGGAGAGAATCACTTTGACTCTCTCTCTGCTAGGCTACGTAAGTATAATAAAGCTTGTCGTTAGAAGCATTTATTGCCCATGCTGGGTCATAGCATCAAACAAACTTCAAGACACTCAACAAATAACATTTAATCCACTCAATTTCGAGGAATAAAGAGGTACGATTTCTTCGTCTCTGCACAATATGCTCTTTCTCTACACCAGCATTAATTCAATATTTATACACTTTATTCAACTTCCTTATAAGACGAAGATGCAGAGTCTTCCCCCTCCCCCGCCTAACTTTCTCAAATCTCAATTGAAATGGTGAGCGAGTTAGTCAAGTGTCAAACTCCCCACCACCCGCCCCACTCTCGCTATCATTTCACGACATAGATATTGATAATTTCCTGATTTTAATCAACAAGCTTCTTCCATCCACCTAGCTCAATAGGGCTCTCCCCCACTATATTCATCTTCCGATTGACAGCTGGATTCTTTGCACCTGGATTCGTCGCCTTCACAATCTGATACATCGTCGCAAAAAATCCCAGTCCCCCAAACCACATCAGCAGACCAGTCGTTGAATCAATATGCTGACAGTCAAAATCAAGTGTTACCTCTGGCGCAACACCATCGTTCCAAATGGCATCGTGCTGTTCGACCAATTTTTCAGATTCGACCGGAAGACGAGCAAATGGAGCCATGGGCGGGCGACCATGACCACCAAGGGTTATGGCCGATGAAGAATAATTCTGTGAATGTCTAGACAGTGCTGATGATTCCGCAGACCGGCGCACGGCTGGGGCGAGGGACCTTGAGGCAACGCGAGCCGCTATTAGCCGCATGGTTGTATCTTGTGTATGTTTGGCCTTCAGTATCAACAACTAACTCCTAGAAATTCAAACAACAACTCGCTGGGTCCGCCATGGGGCGGAAACGAGAGAAAGGAATGGCGAGGAAGGCCAAGGCAGCGGCAGTACAAGCAACGCAGCAGGCATCACCATTCAATGCGGGATCACTAGCGCAGCAATCGATGGTCGACTCTCAAGAATGGTGGCTCTGGGCTATGGTCAAACCTAATCGATGCAATCATGGATGTCCTGTTCTTCCTGCTCCCGATCATGCCGTTTCGCTACTCATGGACGCTCTGTGGGCCAATTTATTCGTCGAAGACAAATCGGCAGCAGACGTATTGGTAGGTGTAATTTACAATGATCAACGAGTTTGGGACAATGCAACATTTCGAAAGATGGCATTGGATATCATG
>Ga0247834_1005663_pt1 | contig 14606 bp, 17 predicted proteins | sample LaCruzMarch2015__8_FD_187118 | JGI IMG/M metagenome (GOLD analysis project Ga0247834, IMG submission 187118) | Freshwater microbial communities from meromictic Lake La Cruz, Castile-La Mancha, Spain - LaCruzMarch2015_12m | ecosystem: Environmental > Aquatic > Freshwater > Lake | place: Spain... | reverse complement strand
GCCAACGCGTACGGAAAAACCGCCACCTTCATGCCCAAGCCCTACGCTGGCGACAACGGCTCCGGCATGCACGTGCATCAGTCCATCTGGAAAGACGGCAAGAACCTGTTTGCAGGCAATGGCTATGCTGGTTTGTCTGAATTCGCTTTGTTTTACATCGGCGGCATCATCAAGCACGCCCGTGCCCTGAACGCGATCACCAACCCCGGCACCAACAGCTACAAGCGTCTGGTTCCTCACTACGAAGCGCCGGTCAAATTGGCTTACTCGGCCAAGAACCGCTCCGCTTCGATCCGCATCCCCAACGTCGCCAGCGACAAGGGCCGCCGCGTGGAAGCCCGCTTCCCAGATCCATTGTGCAACCCCTACCTCGGCTTCGCAGCCTTGTTGATGGCGGGCTTGGACGGTATCGAGAACAAGATCCATCCCGGCGAAGCCGCAACCAAAGACCTGTACCACTTGCCGCCGGAAGAAGACAAGTTGGTGCCAACAGTTTGCTCCAGCCTCGACCAGGCTTTGGACTGTCTGAATGCTGACCGCGCTTTCTTGACCAAGGGCGGCGTGTTCACCGACTCGTGGATCGACGCTTATATCGAATTGAAGATGCAAGAAGTCAACCGCAGCCGCGTCGAAGTGTCGCCGGTTGAGTACGACATGTACTACTCGCTGTAAGCGAACATGTACGGCATTGCACCCACCCGTGCAATCCCTGAAAGGACGGCTTCGGCCGTCCTTTTTTTTCTTTTGCTCAGCGCAGGTATGGCCGCACAAGCCCAGCAAGCGGTTTACCGCTGCGGCCAGGAGTACACCAATGCCCCGCGTGAGCCTGGGTTGTGCGAACCCTTGGCCCCACAGGCCATTACCGTGATCAACGGCACCCGCCCCGCACCTTCCCTTGCTGCGGCTCCTGCTTCCGTGCCAACCCGCAGCACCAAGCCTGATCCCGTTGCCGCTGAAACTTCCTCCCCTGGTCAGCCCCTGACGCTCGCAGTGCCTGCCCGCACCCCGGATGTGCAGCAGAGCGAGCGCGATGCGCAAGCGCGCACCATCTTGACGCAGGAGCTGGACAAGGCCCGTGCACAGCTGGCGCAGTTGGTGCAAAGCTACAACCACGGCGAGCCTGAGAAATGGGCCACCGAAACCCGTCACCACCAGAAATACCTGGACCGTGTGGCCGAGATGAAGGCGGCCATTGAACGGACCGAACGCGACATCGACAGCTTGCAACGAGAGCTGGTGCGCCGCACTGTTCAGACCAGCCGGCGCACACCATGAGCAAACCCAATCGATTCCAGGCCTTTGACCTGCTGGCCACGCCCGTGGCCGTGATGCAGGGCCAAGGCCGTGTGCGCTTTGTCAACGCCGCGCTCGAAGATGCTTTGGGCTTGTCCCGGCGCACGCTGCATGACACGCATTTGCCCGACTATTTTGTCGACCCGCAGCCCCTGATCATGGCTTTGTCCGGAGCGCAGTTCAACGAGTTTGCCGCGCTGCGTTACGAAGCCCAACTGCGCCGACTGCACCACGACGAGCCTTTGCCCGTGCACGTGATCGTGGCGCTGACCGATTTGCCCGACGAGGTGATCGTGGAGTTGCTGCCGGTGGAGCAGCAAACCCGGCAAGAGCGAGAGGAGCGCCTGCTCGACCAGGCCCAAGCCAACAAGGAGTTGATCCGCAACTTGGCCCACGAGATCAAGAATCCGCTGGGCGGCATCCGTGGCTCGGCCCAGTTGTTGGAGATGGAGCTCGACGACAAGGATCTGACTGAATACACCCAGGTCATCATCCGTGAGGCCGATCGCCTGCAAACCCTGGTGGACCGCTTGCTGGCGCCGCACCGCAGGCCGCATGTGGTGGGCGATGTGAACATCCACGAGGTGTGCGAGCGGGTGCGTGCCCTGATCCTGGCCGAGTTCCCCCGGGGCCTCAAGGTGGTGCGCGACTACGACATCTCGATCCCCGAGTTTCGCGGCGACCGCGAGCAGCTCATTCAGGCGGTGCTCAACATCGCGCACAACGCAGCGCAGGCCCTGCAAGAGCGCGTGTTGCAAGGCGATGCGCAGATCATGCTCAAGACCCGGATCTTGAGGCAAGTCACGTTTGGAAAGCAGCGTTATCGCCTGGCATTGGAATTGCATGTGATGGACAACGGGCCTGGTGTTCCAGACTCGATCAAGGACCGCATTTTCTTCCCGTTGATTTCGGGGCGTGAAGGCGGCTCAGGCCTGGGGCTGACATTGGCGCAAACCTTTGTGCAGCAACACCATGGCCTGATCGAGTGTGACAGCGAGCCGGGCCGTACGAACTTCAAGATCCTGATTCCTCTGCCTTGAAGCACACCAGTTTGACCACAGAAAGTGCCACTTTGATGAAGCCGATCTGGATCGTAGACGATGACCAATCCATTCGCTTTGTGCTCGAAAAAGCACTGCTGCGCGAAGGGCTGCCGACCCGCAGCTTCACCAACCCGCGCGAGGTGATGAAGGCGCTGGAGGCCGAAGGCGAGAGCGACGGTCCGCAGGTGCTCGTCAGCGATATCCGCATGCCCGGCGGTTCGGGGTTGGATTTGCTCACGGCCATCAAGCAACGCATGCCCGGTTTGCCGGTCATCATCATGACGGCCTTTTCCGATCTGGACAGCGCCGTGTCAGCCTTTCAAAGCGGGGCCTTTGAGTACCTGCCCAAGCCCTTTGATTTGCCCAAGGCAGTGGAGCTGATCCGCCGCGCGGTCGGTGAGAGCCAACGCGAAGATGTGGCCGAAGAAAAAATGGCCGACGCACCCGAAATGCTGGGCCAAGCCCCGGCCATGCAGGATGTGTTTCGCGGCATCGGTCGTTTGGCACAAAGCCACGTCACGGTGCTGATCACGGGCGAGTCGGGTTCGGGCAAGGAGCTGGTGGCGCACGCGCTGCACAAACACTCGCCACGCGCCAACCAGCCCTTTGTGGCCATCAACACCGCAGCCATTCCCAAGGACCTGCTCGAGAGCGAACTCTTTGGCCACGAGCGCGGGGCCTTCACGGGCGCACAAGCATCACGCAGAGGCCGCTTTGAACAGGCCGATGGCGGCACGCTGTTTCTGGACGAAATTGGCGACATGCCTTTTGACTTGCAGACGCGTTTGCTGCGCGTGCTGTCAGATGGCAACTTTTACCGCGTGGGAGGGCACAGTGCAGTCAAGGCCAATGTGCGCGTGATCGCAGCGACGCACCAAGATTTGGAGCAACGCGTCAAGGAAGGCGTGTTTCGCGAAGACTTGTACCACCGCCTGAACGTGATTCGCCTGCGCCTGCCCGCACTGCGAGAGCGGCGCGAAGACGTGCCTGTGCTGGCGCGTTACTTTTTGCAGCGCAGTGCCCAGCAACTGGGCGTAGAGCCCAAACGCATGGCCGACGCTGCGCTTGAGCGTTTGGGTCAGTTCCAGTTCCCGGGCAATGTGCGCCAGCTGGAAAACATTTGCCATTGGCTCACGGTGATGGCACCGACGCAGGTGATTGAAGTCAAGGACCTGCCGCCCGAAGTGCTGGGGTCCACGCGCGGGGCAGCGGTTGCTGCGTTGACGGCCTTGTCTTTTGGCGGGGTGGGGGGCTTGGTCGAGTCCCCACTTGGCCTGTCAGAGCCAGGCCACATTAACGGTGATGACCTGTCCTTGCGTGCCCAGAACTTAACGACAAATTTTGACACCCACGTGGTCAACACGGCGGTTATGGGCTGGGAGCCTGGCCTGGAACAAGAGGCCTTGGCACTGCTCAAATCAGGCAGCACCGATGTGTGGGACGCGCTCACCCGACGTTTTGAAACCAGCCTGATTCAGGCGGCGCTGGCAACCACGCGCGGCCGCCGCATCGAGGCGGCGCAAAAACTTGGCATTGGACGCAACACCATCACCCGAAAAATCCATGAATTGGGTCTGGACGAGGCCTGACGCACGCTGGTACCTATTGATCCGGCCCGATGAAGTTTGAATGACACTTGTTGGTGCCGAGCATGTAGATATTGTTGTCTTTGTAGGAGCCCACCCCGTGGGCGATGGCTTGCAAGGCGTGTTCCACGCCCATCGCATACAGGGTGGCTCCTACAAAAAAGGACATCTCTCGAAAGTTGTTCAAGACTTCAAGGGACCGGATCGATAAGTTAAGCAAAGGGATCTTGCAGCACCACATCGCTCAGGGGGCGCGCCACGCAAGGTAGCACGCAGCCCTCGGCTTTTTCTTCGGATGTGAGGCCAGGCCACGCCATATCGTAATGCACCTGCCCAGAGACCAACTGCCCCATGCAGGTGCGGCAAGTGCCCGATCGGCATGAGCTGGGCCATTGCAGGCCGCCTTGCTCCAGCGAGTCGAGCAGGTTCTGAGATTTCCAGGCATCAAAACTGCCGCCGTCAGGGGCGATGCGGGCATTGAAAAACGGAATGTGGGTGTTCATGCGGTTTTGGCTGTGTGACTGTCGGGGTCAAGTTTGGCGCGATCAGGTGGGCCCCTGAAACACCAGCCGCCATTGACCATTTTCCTTCTGCCAATAAGTTCGCAAATAGGCTGCACCTTGGGGATAGGTCTGGTTGGGGTCTTTCATCGTCACCACCATGGTGTTGTCCTGGTCTTTCCAGTTCAAAACAGACACCAACTCCAGAGGCTGGGTTTGGCTGTAACCCAAGGTGGTTTGGGCCAGTCGAGGCCAGACTTGCGCCAGAGCCATACCGTCTTGTTCATAGCGCTGGCTGTAGTGAATTTTCAGGGCCTCGGGATCGCGGCCGTTGCGCGCCTGCAGCCACTTGTCCAGCGATGGCTTGAAGGCGGCCCATGTTTGCCCGGCTTGGTCTGCGTTTACCCATTCGAGTTGCTCGGCAATGATCACCGGGGTCATGCGCAGCTCGGGCATTTGCAGCAAACGCCCCATCTCGGGGTTGGAGAGCACAACGCAGCCATCGGTAGACTCCGGTGCTCTGGCGTATTGGGCGCTGGGCGTGCCGTGCAGCCAGATGCCCGAGCCAGTTTTTTTCCGCATCACGTCCACTGCGTTGGGGTAATTCAGCGTCAAGGCCCCAACGCCAAACAAATCGGGCAGGCTCTCGCCGGGCAAATTGCGCAGGATGAAATAAGCGCCCAGTGGTGTTTTGCCATCGCCTTCTTTGTTTTTGCCGACCCCATTGATGCCCACCGAGATGTAGCTTTCCTTGACCAGGTGCAGCTGCAATCGGCCATCGCCGTCACGGCGGTTTTCAAACCAGTACAGACGCGATTTGGAGGCGTCTACAGCCGCCACGTAGGCCTGCTGTGGGCTGAGAAAGGCCAGGGCTGACGGGATTTTGCCCTGCAGGCTTTGCGCGCTGTCACGCTGAAGACGGCGTTTGGATTCCAGGATCAGTTCGTCCAGGCGCTTGCGCAAAGAGGGCGCACTGTCGTCATCCGCAGCAGGCCAGACCACAGGGTTGGCCGAGCTGATGTTGAGCAAGTCGGCGTAAAGCAACTGTCCAAGCTGGAAGTTGGGAAAGCGCTCAACCAGCATGCTGGCCGTCGCCAGGGCCTGGGCCCGTTCGCCCTCACCCAGCTGGGCGTAAATTTGTCGCACCGATTGCTCAGGGTCGGTTGCAATGGGTGTTTGTGACCCCTCGGCCGGTGGGTTGAAGGCCAGACGCCAATGCATTGATGGCGATGAAGGCAGGCCTAAGCTGTGGCTGACTTGGCTCAAAGTATTTTTCATGCGAAGCCCTTCGGTGTCAGACCACCACCAGAGCCAGGCCACAAAAATCATCATCACACCCATCCAGCCTAGACCCTTCAGTCGCCAGGGCTGGGTTTTGGACAGTGAGGCGGGTGAGGGCTTTACGCTGCGGCGGTCCTGGAGATCGGAAGGCGGCAAGCCGCGTCTGGAACTCAATTCACCGACTCGCGCACGATCAGCCAGCGGTTACCGAGCCGTACCATTTCCAGGGTCTTGCGGCTGCTGCCCTTCAAATTATCCGAGGTGTACAACTGTTGGAAGCGGGCCGAAGCTGTCTCGCCATTGCTGCTGATTTTCATCTCCCGCACCTGCACTGAGATCGATTTCTTGGACACGATGCGGACACGGCGGTCACTCTCCCATTGGGCACGGGTGATCCGGTTGGCGGGTGTGAAATTGTTCGCGTAAGCGGCGTAATAGCGCGCCATGTCTTTGTCGCTCCAGGCTTTGGCCCAGTCCTGAACCGCTTTTTCGATGGCAACGCGGTCTGCTTGTCGCGCATCGGGTGAGGGGCTTGCTGCTGGGGGTCCGGCTGGCGCAGCGGCTGGGGCCGCCTCGGTAACTGGCGGGAAGGTCTTGGCTGGTGTCACTGTGGCCGCACGCGCTCCCGGGGCACTCGCAGTGGGCGCGACGGCCGGCACGCTGGGGGTCTCTTTGGCTGCTGAGGGAGCTGGCGAAGCTGAAGTCGAAGCGTTGACAGTTGCGGGGACTTGGTTGGCGGCTTGGCCCGGGGTCAGAGCCGGAGCCGAAGCCGGAGGAGCAGGTCGCGTGAGCGAAGCCACATTCTGGGCGGGGGACTGGCCACGCAGATCGTTGCCCATGCTGCCCAGCAAAGTCAATTGAGGGGCGGTGTCCTTGGCTTTGGGGTCGACTTGCAGGGCCTTGGCATAGCTTTGTTTGGCCAGTTGGCTGTGCACATCCGACAGGTTGCGGTGGGCTGCTGCGTAGCTGGGGTGTGTTTGCAGGGCTTTTTCCAGAAAGACTTTGGAGGCGTCAAGCTGGCCCTTGGAGGCGTAAAGCACACCCAGGTTGTTGTAGGCCTCGGATTGATCGGGATGCGTTTGGCTGATTTGCTTGAAGGTGTCGATGGCCTTGTCAATTTGACCTTGTTGGGCTTGAATCACGCCCTCCATGAAACGCCATTGCACGGACTGGGGAGCGTTCTTGCGTTCCTTTTGAACCAGTTGACGAGCTTGTTCGAGCTGCCCGCTCTGAATGGCTTTTTTGATGGCTTCTTCGGCGGCTAAAGAGCTTTGCGCCCACGAGGCCGAAGTCCACCCGAGCAGGCCCAGGGAAAGGGCCAGCGTGGACAGGCAGTAGGGATGGCGCAGGAGAGCCAAGCGCCTTGGCTCAAAGGGGAAAAACAACATGGAGGGATATGACTCAAATCAAAGCAAGCTATTTTATCGGGCGAATGACTTGCAGGCCCAGTTGTCATGAACGTTTCGGTGAACAGGCTTAAAAAACCCCTTTCCGCAGGTGACTGTGTCAGTGGAAATGGCATGTAAAAATAAGTCCAGTCATTTATGGGATAGAGCTTGCACACCACACCGAACGCCATCCACTCCCCGGACCAAGCCGCCTGGGTAGGACCCGGCATCCTTTTTGCCGTGCTGGCTATGGCCAGTCTGAGCTTCAGTGATGCCACCAGCAAATGGGTCATGCTCAGTGTCACGCCCGTGATGGTGCTTTGGTTTCGCTACGCGGTGCAGGCCCTGGGCACTGCGCTGGTGCTGGCCCCGCTGCGGGGGGGCGCCATGTGGCGCACGCACAGCCTGCGCTTGCAGTTGCTGCGCGGCCTGCTCATGGTCTCTTGCAGCTTGTTGGCCTTTTACTGCTTGCAGCGTATGCCGGTGGCCGAATTCACCGCCATAGTCATGCTCACACCCCTGGTGCTCACAGCGCTGGCCCGCTTTGTCATGAAAGAGCAGGTCTCGCTGCTGCGCTGGCTCATGGTGGTGGGCGGTCTGCTTGGTGCCATGCTGGTTATCCGCCCGGGTGGGCAGGTGGACAGCTCGGTCGGCTGGATGGCGCTCACGGTGGTGCTGACTTACGCCGTGTTTCAGGCCGTGACCAGCCACATGACGCGTACCGAAGACCCGGCCGTGATGCCGCTGTATACGGGTTGGGTGGGCTGGGCGGTGAGCACGCTGCTGGTGTTCAACGCTTGGGTCACGCCACAAAGCCTGACCGAATGGGCCTTGCTGCTCATGGTGGGTCTCGCCGCCACGCTGGGGCAGTACCTGCTGATCGTGGCCTTTTCCAAAGCCCCAGCTTCCGTGGTCTCGCCTTTTCTCTACACCGGGGTGGGCTTTTCAACGCTTATGGGCTGGTGGTTGTTTGACCACATCCCTGACGCGATGGCCTTCACGGGCATGAGTCTGGTGGTGCTGTGCGGTGTGGTGTCGGGCCGCATTGCCAAACCCCGTGAGTTGGCGAGGCCCTGACTGCGCAGGCTCGGTACCTTCAGGCCCGACAAGGTGCACCATCGCCCTTTGAAAGTGTCGCTTCGCGAAAAGATGTTGTGTTGGACCGTGAAGGCACCGACCTAATGGCAGGCATTGGACCTGGGGCCGCGGCCCACTCAGGTGGTGAACGGCGTTGTGGCCGACCATTGCACCGGGGCCTTGAATGCCAGAGCTTGGTCTGTAAAAGGGTGCATAAAGGCCAGTTCTTGTGCGTGCAGCAGCAAGCGGGGGCTCAGCGCTTTGATGTCCGGTGGAGCGTAAAGTGAGTCGCCCAGCATCGGATGGCCAATACTTTGCAGATGCACGCGCAACTGGTGCGTGCGGCCTGTAACGGGCTCCAATTCAATCAGGCTGGCGCTGTCGCTGGTTTGCAGGGCCCGCCAACGGCTGCGACTGGCTTTGCCTTCGGGGTGGATGATGTGCAAGGGGCGGCGCTCCCAGTCGAGCAAGATCGGGCCGTCGATGGTGCGCCAGCCATCGTCGTCTTGCACTACGGCCACTTGGGATTGCAAAGGCTGGCCCGTCACCACCGCGACGTAGCGTTTTTTGACTTGACGGGTTTCAAACAACTTGCTGAGTCGGCGTTGGGCTTCAATGCCCCGGGCCATGAGCAACAGGCCCGAGGTGTCCTGGTCCAGGCGGTGCACGATCAGGGCTTCGGGGTAACGGTCTTGCACCCGCTTGGACAAGCAGTCTTGCTTGTCCGGGCCACGACCGGGCACCGACAATAATCCGCTGGGTTTTTCCAGCACCAGCAGGTGCTCGTCTTCGTGGATCGGGATCATGCAGGGCGAGCCAAGCGAGCAGGGCGCTTGGCCAGAAAAATCACTTGTCTTTGACTTTGCCGCGAGGCGCCACAAAGGTGGACGGGGCCATGGGGCGGTCTGAGGTGAACGTCTTGGGCGGTGACGTGTCTTTCTTTGGCTTCTTGGCCATTTTGTTGCTGCGTTGCTCGCCTTTGGCCATGGTGTTTCCTTGGGTTGCATCCCGACTTGGGAAGGCTCGATGTTAAAGCACAAAGCCGCAGAATCTGCGGCTTTGTGGGGGCTTGAAGCGGGTGCGCTTCAAGCAGGCTGGGTCATCACTTGACTTCGGTCACAAATTGCGCAGTGGGGCGGCGCACTTTTTTCAGGTTAGCCAACCAGTCGCCTTCGGCGGCGCGGTAGCCCAGGGGCACGATCACCACGCTGCGCAGACCGCGAGCGCTCAGGCCCAAGATTTCGTCGACGGCTTTGGGGTCAAAGCCTTCCATGGGCGTGGCGTCCACTTCTTCAAAAGCCGCAGCGATCAAAGAAGCGCCCAAGCCGATGTAGGCCTGACGTGCGGCGTGCTCGAAGTTCACTTCAGGCGTGCGAGCTGGGTAGTTCTTGAGCAACATCTGGCGGTAGTTTTCCCAGCCTTCGTTGGTGCCGCCGCGTTGTGCGTTGGTCAGGTCAAACATCATGTTGATGCGATCGGCCGTGTAGTTGTCCCAAGCGGCAAACACCAAGAGGTGCGAGCCGTCGGTGATCTGGGCTTGGCCGCGCGCTGCGGTCTTGAGTTGTTCGCGCACAGCGGAGTTGGTTACAACGATGATTTCGAAGGGCTGCAGACCGCTCGACGTAGGGGCCAGACGTGCCGCTTCGATGATGCGATCGACCTTGTCTTGCGGAACGGCTTTCGCCGGGTCCATTTTTTTGCAGGCGTAGCGCCATTCGAGTTTGTTCAGCAATTCAGACATGGGGGTTCTCTGGGGGTTGAAAGATGCGCGATTGTGCAGGAAGTCGCCGGGCACCGGCGTCGCTTTGGCGCAAGCCAATGCCCCGGACTCAGACTTGCTGCCAAGTACTCGTGGGCAGGCCATCCAGGTTGTAGGGCCCCACGGCGGTACGGATCAGGCGCAGCGTGGGCAAGCCCACGGCGGCGGACATGCGGCGCACTTGGCGGTTGCGGCCCTCGCGAATCACCAGCTCCAGCCAAGAAGTCGAAATATTCTTGCGCTCGCGAATTGGCGGGTTTCGTGGCCACAGGTCGGCAGGCGGATCCACCGCGATGGCGAGTGCGGGCAGGGTGGGGCCATCGTTCAGCGTCACCCCCCGGCTCAGTTGGTTCAACGCTGCCTGAGTCACCATTCCCTCCACTTGCACCAGGTAGGTTTTTTCCATCTTGAAGCGCGGGTCGGCAATGCGAGCCTGCATTGGGCCGTCGTCGGTCAGCAGCAGCAGGCCTTCGCTGTCGGCGTCCAGCCGACCTGCCACGTAGACGCCGGGCAAGTCGATGTGGTCCTTAAGCCCACGCCAGCGACCCTCGGGGGTGAACTGGCTGAGCACGCCATAGGGCTTGTTGAAGCGGATCAGCATTCGAAAGTAGGTCGTGTCATCGAGTTCCTAGCGTATCAGGTCGGTTAGCATCGAACGCATGAGCACCCAATACGAATGCCTGAAAAGCCCCGACCTGTACGCCGAGGCCTTTGGCATCGCTCCGCCCGATGCCCTTCGAGGCAAAGAGGTCTGGCCGCGCCAGCCGGGGTTTTTCATCCGCAAGGCGATGGTAGTGGCTGAACAAGCCCAAATGCCCCTCTCTGAATCTGATGTTGAGGATTCAGCTGAAGCCGCCCCCATGCCAGCCCCCGCCAGCCCACTGGAGATGGTACTGGCCCAAGGCCAATTCGGTCTGGTGCCCACCTGGGTCAAGTCGGCGTCAGACGCCAAACTCCGGTCTACCAAGTTGGCCGTCACCCGCTATGAAACCATGAGCACCGCTACGGCCACACGCGAAACCTGGCTCAAAGGTCAGCGCTGCATCATCCCCATGCAGGCGTTTTTCGAAGACGACTGGCGCAGCCGCAAAGCCGTGCCCACCCGCATCGCCCGCGTGGACGGCCAGCCCATGGGCGTGGCCGGTTTGTGGGAGCGCTGGACACAAGGCGACGAAGAGATCGTCAGCTTCACCTTGCTCACCGTCAACGCCAACAGCCACGCGCTCATGAACCGCTACGGCCAAAACGGCAACGAAAAACGCATGCCCGCCATCCTGAACGAAGGCGCCTACGGCGCGTGGCTCAACGCCCCCCTCAACAAAGCCCGCGAGTTCATGCGGGCCTACCCGGCCAACTTGCTGCTGGCCAATCCGGTTCAAAAACGCTGAACTTTGCGCGGCCGACAAATGCCTTAATATGGCAATCTTTGGCATCAAAGGGGAAGTGAATGGCGCTCAATGTATCTTTGCCCATGGAACTCGAGGCTCGGGTTCGCCAGCATGTGGCATCGGGCCTTTATGGCTCTGCCAGCGAAGTCATTCGAGAGGCGCTGAGGCTTTTTGAAGCCTACCAATCTGTTCAGCAGTCCAGTCTGGCGGCCCTCAAGGCTGACATTGAGCGTGGCACAGAGGATGTGAAAGCCGGACGAGTCAAGCCCATGGACATGGCCAGCATCAAGGCGCGTGGCCGTGCCGCTCAAAAGAAGCTGTAATGTCCACGGTACTCTTTGCGCAAAGTGCAGAGACGGATTTGCTGGAGGCCTGGACCTTCATCGCTGAACAAAGCTTTGAGTCCGCAGACCATGTTTTGGACGTCATTGAGCAGGAAGCACAAACACTTGCGCTTCAACCCTTAATGGGGCGTGCGAGGCCTGAACTTGCTGAAGGCATTCGGTGTTGGCCCACATCAAGCTCTTACAACTTGTACTACCACCCAAGTGACAGCGGCATCACGGTCGTTCGTGTTCTTCATCACGCGCGTGATGTCCAAAGCCGCGATTTCTAGATCTGAATGCACGGCTTGGATTGGTTGTGCCGCCTCAACCCAAACGGCCGCGGTGGCGTGCGATCTGCAAACGGACTTGCGCGGGCGCGGTGCCGCCCAAGGTGTTGCGGGCGTTCAGTGAACCCTGCAGGCTGAGCGGGCCGAACACATCGGCTTCGATGCGGCTGTCGAACTTTTGCAGGGTTTCCAGCGGCAGCTCTGATAAGTCCACGCCCAGGCCTTGGGCGGTCTTGACCGCGTGGGCCACCACTTCATGGGCGTCGCGGAAGGGCAGGCCTTTTTTGACCAAGTAATCGGCCAGGTCGGTGGCGGTGGCGTAGCCCTTTTTAACGGCCGCTTCCATCGCTGCGGCGTTGACGGTGATGCCGCCTTCTTTTTGGCCGGTGGCGGGGTTGACCTGACCGCCGACCATTTCGCTGAAGATGCGCAGGGTGTCCTTGAGTGTGTCCACCGTGTCGAACAGCGGCTCTTTGTCTTCCTGGTTGTCCTTGTTGTAGGCCAGGGGCTGGCCCTTCATCAGGGTGATCAGGCCCATCAGGTGGCCAACCACGCGGCCAGTCTTGCCGCGTGCCAGCTCGGGCACGTCGGGGTTTTTCTTCTGCGGCATGATGGACGAGCCGGTGGTGAAGCGGTCGGCAATGCGCACAAAGCCGAAGTTTTGGCTCATCCACAAGATCAACTCTTCACTGAAGCGGCTGATGTGCACCATGCAAAGAGAAGCGGCGGCGGTGAATTCGATGGCAAAGTCACGATCGCTCACGCCGTCCAGGCTGTTTTGGCAGACTTGTGGGTTGCCCGCTTCATCGACCATGCCCAGCGTGCGGGCCACGCGCTCGCGGTCCAGCGGGTAGGTGGTGCCAGCCAAAGCGGCGCTGCCCAGCGGCAGGCGGTTGGTGCGGCGGCGCACGTCGACCATGCGTTCGGCATCCCGGCTGAACATTTCCACATAGGCCAGCAGGTGGTGCGCAAAGCTCACGGGCTGCGCCACTTGCAGGTGGGTGAAGCCGGGCAGGATGACTTCGACGTTTTGCTCGGCCACATCGACCAGCGACTTTTGCAGGTCGACCAGCAAGTCGATGATCAGGTCCATCTCGCTGCGCAGCCACAGGCGCACGTCGGTGGCAACCTGGTCGTTGCGGCTGCGGCCTGTGTGCAGGCGCTTGCCCGCGTCGCCCACCAATTGGGTCAGGCGCGCTTCGATGTTCAGGTGCACGTCTTCCAGGTCGAGCTTCCACTCAAAAGCGCCGGATTCGATCTCTTGCGTGATTTGCGCCATGCCGCGCTGGATGTCGGCCAGGTCGTTCGCGCCGATGATTTTTTGTGCGGCCAGCATCTCGGCATGGGCCAGGCTGCCGGTGATGTCGGCTTGCCAAAGGCGCTTGTCAAAGAACACGCTGGCGGTGTAGCGCTTGACCAACTCGCTCATGGGTTCAGAAAAGAGCGCGGACCAGGCTTGGGATTTTTTGTCGAGTTGGTTTGTCATAAGCCCGCAATTTTATCGGGCTTCGAACCGGCTTGGCCTGACCAGCCCTCAGCCCAGCAAAGCCAACGCCAGGGCGTGGTAAGCGGGCAGGGTGTGCGGGTCGTTGGCGATGTTGGCCGCCACGGGGTGTGAGGCGTAGCGGGCAATCACCATCTCGGCTTTGGGGTCGATGTAGATGTTTTGCCCGTGCACGCCCCGCGCCATGATGGCGCCGTGGGCGTTGTGCGACACCCACCACATGTTGCGGTAGCTCCAGCCCGCCAGCGTCGCCGGGCCGTTGGCCGCAAAACGGGCCGGGTCGGCACCCGCAAAGGTGTCGGCCACCGCCGCTGCGGGCAAGACCTGGGTCTGACCCACGCGCCCGTGGTTGCGCACCAGTTCGCCAAACCGGGCCAGGTCGCGCAGGCCTGTGTTGAGGCCCCCGCCTGCAAAAGCGGTGCCGTTCGGGTCCACGGTGTAATACGCGTCCAGCTCGGCACCCATGGGCTGCCAGATGCGCTCGGACAGCATTTGCTCTGTGTTTTGCCCACTCACGCGGCGCACGATCCAGCCCAGCACATCGGTGTTGGCCGTGCGGTAGGTGAACTTTTCACCATGCTCACCCAGCTTGCGCACGGTTTTAAATAGTCGTAAAAGTTGCCCGGGCCGCTGTAGCCGGGCGGGCGGGGCATCACGCCGCCAGCGCACATGTGCTTCCAGATCTCGGCCTGCGGGTCGGCGTAGTTTTCGGTGTAATCAATGGCCGTGGTCATGTCCATGACCTGCCGCACAGTGGCATCGCCAAAGCCGCTGCCCGCCAGCTCGGGCACGTAATGGTCCACGCGCTCCGATTCGTCCAGCGCACCTTCGGCCACCAGGCACGCGGCCAGCAAACCCATGAACGACTTGGACACCGACATGGCAATGTGCTCACGCTCGGGCGTCATCACCCCACCAAAGTGCTCCAAAAGCACCTGGCCCTTGTGCATGACCAAGATCGCATCGGTGTAAGTGGCCTCCATCATGTCGGCCCAATTGCAAACAGCTGTGCCGCCCATGGGGGTGTAGCTGACGCTGGGCAGGGCGCCTTGGGCCATCGGCAAAGGCGTGGACGGCTTCAAGCCTTTGGCGACGGTGACGGTAGGCACCAATTGCCGGTAATGCGCAAAGCTCCAACGCAGCTGCGGAAACCGGTAGCCACTGCCATCTTCAA
>Ga0247834_1005660_pt1 | contig 14619 bp, 20 predicted proteins | sample LaCruzMarch2015__8_FD_187118 | JGI IMG/M metagenome (GOLD analysis project Ga0247834, IMG submission 187118) | Freshwater microbial communities from meromictic Lake La Cruz, Castile-La Mancha, Spain - LaCruzMarch2015_12m | ecosystem: Environmental > Aquatic > Freshwater > Lake | place: Spain... | reverse complement strand
TGGCGCTGTTCATGGCGGGGGCGGCCAGCACGGGGGCCTCGCAGGCGATCAGGGTGCTGGCCAGCAGGGTGTCGGCCAGGCCATGCACCCAGCGGGCCAGGCTGGTGGCGCTGAGGGGGGCCAGCAGCACCACCTCGGCCCACTCGGCCAGCTCGATGTGCAGGGGCCGGGCCGCCCGGTGGCTCCACTGGTCGGACTCGACGTGGCAGGGGGCACGGCTGAGGCTGGCCAGGGCGACCGCGCTCACCAGACGCTCGGCGCTGGGGCTGAGCACGCAGCGCACCTGGGCCCCCCGCTGCACGAGCGCACTGACCAGCTGCGGCAGCTTGACGGCGGCGATGCTGCCGCTGATCAGCACCAGCACCCGGCGCCCGGCGAGGGGGTCGGCGGGGGCGGCTGGGACTTTGGAGGCCCCCGTCAGATCCACACGCCGCTCCTCAGCGCCCTCCTCACTCCTCATCGAAGGGTTCCTGATCCACCAGATGGACGTAGGGCTGGATCAGGTCGGGGCGGTGGATGGCCAGGGCCCGCAGCAGGTGCCAATCGGCGAGGCCAGCGAACGGTGTGGGGTAGTCGTCGTCCTCGAGGCGACGGGCGAGTTCGGCGATGGACGCGTCGTCGAAGGCCGCGAGCCGTTCGGGGGTGATGGACAGGCTGGAATCAACCAAGGTGGCGGCCGGGAAGGGGGACGGGATGGCGATAATGGCGATCGAAGGGGAATTAGCTCAGCTGGTAGAGCGCTGCGATCGCACCGCAGAGGTCAGGGGTTCGAGTCCCCTATTCTCCATGGTCTCACATTAGTTCGCTTGCCAGCACTGAGATCCCAGTCGTCTCAAGGGTAGTCAGGCATAGGCTGGGTGCAGCTTTGGGTGCAGCGTTGGGTGCAGAGCAGTTCTCCACATAGCCCTCCGGCGGCTGCCTTGAGCCTGCCCTACCTGGTGCTGCGCGGGGCGGCCAAGCTGGCCTACTACAAGCGCCGGGTGCCGCCGGAGCTGCGGGCCTCCATCGGCCGCTCGACCTTCACCGCTCGGCTCAGCGGGGCCCCTGGGAGCAGGGAGTTCAGGCGGGCCTATGACCTGATCCACGGCCAGGCAGAAGCCGCCCTGGCTGGCGCTGAGGCCCTGCCCAAGCTCTCGGCCCAGGAGCAGTTGGGGGTGGCCGGCCGGTGGGCTGCGCTGGCCCCACCGCAAACCCGGGAAACGGGCTTCGACGCCATGGAGGCCCAGGCCGTGCTGCTGGCCCTCGACGAGCTCCAGATCGTGCTGCCCTTCCCCCTGGGTGAGGAGTGGCAAGCGCCCCCGGTGGTGGCCAGGGATTCCGACGTGGTGGAGGTGGTGCGGCGCATGACGCAGAGGATCGAGACCATCCCGCACCCCAGCTTCTGGCACCAGGACGCGGAAGTGCTCTACGGCGAGATGACCCCCGAGGCGGCGCTGGCCCACCTGGCGGAGACTGTGGCCCGGTGCCGGCAGGGGATCAGCAGCTGGATCAAGGAGGCCCGCCAGCAGCTGAAGGCCCTGGGGCTGACGGTGGCCGCGGCCGAAGTGCAGGCGGTGGCCCTGCGGCTGGTGACCACGGCGGTGCACCTGAGCCGACAAGTGGCCGAGATCGAGGCCGGCCGGTTGCCCGATCCCCTGCCCGCCTTCCCACCCCCGCCGGTGGGGAATGGATCGCATGGTGGCGGGGGGCGGCTCACCTTCGAGACGGCCCTGGAGCGGTGGGTGAGGCTGCGGCAGCCGGCGCAGAAATCCCAGCTGGATGCCGCGGCCCGGCTGCAGGAGCTGGCCCAGCACTCCGGCCACAACCTGCTGGAGCAGCTGACAGCTGCAGAGGTCGCCGGTTGGCGGGATGCCCTGCTGGAGGGGGGCACGGCGAGCACGGCGAAGCGGAAGCTGGCCCTGGTGCGGGCGGTGTTGGCCGCCGCCGCCGGGGATGGGGTGCCACTGCAGGGTGGGGTGCTTGAGCGCCTGGCTGGCCGCGGCCTGAGGGATGCCACCGGCGTTCGGCGTGAGCGGCGACCCTTCACCGAGGCCGAGGCGGGGACGCTGTGGCGGGTCAGCCGGCAGCAGGGTGGCGGTCGCCCCCTGGATCGCTGGGCATTCCCCCTTGGCCTGGCCCTCGGCGCACGTCTCGAGGAGCTGGCGGGGCTACGGCGGGAGGACGTTCAGCAGGCCGAAGGGTTCTGGGTGGTGGCGATCCAGCCGACCACTGACCGGCGGCTGAAGAACGACAGCAGCGCCCGCCTGCTGCCGATGCCGGAAGTGCTGATCACCGAGGGGTTCGCCGATTGGGTGCTGCAGCAGGGGCCTGGCCTGCTATTCCCTGAGCCACCGCCGCCGGCTACGGATCCACGGCTGAGCCATTACGCGTCCGTCCGGCTGGGGAAGCTGCTCCGAGGCCAGGCCGGCATCGAGGACCGCTCAGCGGTGTTCCATTCCTCCCGACATTACGTAGCCCAGCAGTTGGTGGACGCCGGAGCTGAGCAGAGGATGATCGAGCAGATCCTGGGTCACACCTCCAGGTCGATGACGGCCCGGTACAGCCGTGGCGGGGTGCCGATGGCGTTGCTGAAGGAGGCCATGGAGCGGCGCAGCTGGGGGTGGGTGCCGGGGCCGACAGGATGAACGGCAGGCTCAGGCCGGCGCCGGCTGGTAAGGATGGATCCCTTCCAGTTGGTCGGCGATCTCGCGGCGCTGCACCTCCAGGTCATGGAGGGCCTGGACCCGGAGCCAGTAGCCCTCGCTGAGCCCGAAGAAACGGCACAGCCGCAGGTCGGTATCGGGGGTGATGGCGCGGTCGCCTCTGAGGATCGCCACGACCCGGGTGAGGGGGACGCCAATCTCTTTGGCCAGGCGGTAGCTGGTGAGACCCATAGGCTCCAGGAACTCCTCGCGCAGGAGCTCGCCGGGGGTGATGGGAGATAGCTGGGCCATGGTGCCCTCCGTGGTGGTGGTGGCAGGTTCAGTGGTAGTCGACGATCTCGACGTCATCGGCGCCGCCGTCGCTCCAGATGAAGCAGAGGCGGAACTGATCGTTGATCCGGATGCTGTGCTGGCCGCGGCGATCCCCAGAGAGGGGTTCGAGGCGGTTCCCGGGTGGGACTTGCAGATCGTTCAGGGTCTCGGACACCTGCAGCTGGCGCAGCTTGCGCTGGGCCACCCGCTCAAAGGCGATGAACCGCCGGACGCGGGCACCGTTGGCGAGGGCCTGGGTGTCCGCACAGCGGAACGATCGGATCATGCAGGTATGGTAACGCGAGACGTAACTAGTGGAGCGTTGCGGGGGTTCGGCAGGTTGGTGGTGCCGATCGTTGCGGCCTGATGCCTGCACCTCGAACGCCGCCGCCACGTCGTGCGAACGAGCAGGCCACGATGCTGAGGCGGCCGCTGGATCGGCACCCCGGCGCTGACTTCCTCCTGGTGCTGCAGGACCCGAGCGGGGCGTCACCGGCGCCGTCCACCAGGGGCGGGTGCTTGGTCCAGCCGAGGCCTTGGCGCTGCGGCAGGCGCACCCGTGGGAGCCGTCTGGAAGGGGATGACGGCCGCGGCGCCCACCCCCAAACCGCAGCTCCGATCAAGTAGTTACTTGTCCTCCTTCGCTGTCGGATTCCTCGGCGTGAACTTACCTGTCAAGCAGTATCCCAGCCACTCCGGAATCACTTGAGGAACAATAAGCTCACTGTGATCGCGGCCAACGAGAGTTTTCATGGACGAATGAACTCGCGCTGATCCTAGCTTGATACAGAGATCGTATTGAGACCACCGCTGCTTAAGGTCGCCGTTGAGCATTGATTCAATCTCTTTGAGTGCTTTCCTTGTTTCAGCTCGACGCGTGGCATTTTCTTGCGCTTCGTTCTTGTCGCTTCGGATACGCTCAAATCGGGCCTTTTCAAGATTGGCCCTGTAGACTCCAGTCTGCACTCCAAAGAACACGGCAATCACAAGACCTGCAATGGCGACCACCCATAAACATCCAGACGAAGGCCCAGAGCCACTGGTCACGATGGTTTTCCGTGATTCGGATTCTTCCGCCATGGCAGCTATCGGTAGTTGGAGCCTTTCGTCAGGTCTGCAGAGGTAGCTGGGTGATAGTCACAAGGCTTAGGTGGGCAGCCAATCACTGGAACTTCACCCTGGCCCGGTGCTTAGCCTCCATCTGTTCGAGCCGCGCCTGCCTGGCCCTACTGACCTCCTCAGCGGCCCTGAGGTTCGCGCGGTATTTCTCAGCATCGGCGAGAGCTTGGTGGATCTCCGCTTCCGATGTGCCGGGGAACCTGAAGCAGGTCATCCCCTCCAGCCTGCAGGCCTGCTTCCGATCCTGCTCCTCCCAATCCCAGTCGTCCCAGTCCCACCCGGTCCAGTCCCAAGGCCGTTCTGGCCACAACCTGTCTGGCACTTGGTCGTCTCCACCCTTCCGCAGGGTGTGGATGCCGACCCGGGCGGCATAGATCACTCGAAGCAGCTCCTTGGCCGCGAGCTGCTCCCAGCAGCGGGGCGAAAGAATCACCTCTCGGAAGGAATCTTCGGGGCTGATCTCGGAGGCCAGACGCACTGGACGCGACTTATTGTGCCTCAAGCCGGGGTGGAGGGGCATCAACTCCTCGGCCACCCACTGCGCAGCCGCCAGGGGATCCTCATTGGTGGCCTGGCCCACCATTGGCCGCCGCAGCAGGGCCAATATCAGAGTTCGCTCCTCCTCATCGACCGCGACGAACACAGCCCGGGAGGGATCGAGGAACCAGCCGGGGTCGCAGAGCAGGCGCTGGGCCGCGGCGATCAGATCAGCGAGGCGGGGATGCACCCGGATGGCCGACAGCGGAGCTTTGAGCAAGTCCTCGCGGTGCAGGCGCAGGGCCTCCTGCGTGAGCTTGGCCGCCCGGTTGAGGCTCGGGAGTTGGGTATCAAACCGGCTGGGGATCTTCCGGCGCGTGCCCGCATGTGCAGCCCGTGCCGCCTCGGCGTCATCTTCTGCATCCCGAAGTAGTTCGGGCTCGTAGAGGAGGGCCTGGAGGCCTGCGCTCGCGGCGGGCCAAGCCTGCACAGGCTCTACGCCGGTCTCCAGCAGCACCTCCAGTAAGCCCTTCGGGTGAAGGTGCAGGCTGGACGGCAGTGAGACGGTCGGGAGCGGTAAGCGGTGTCCACCACCCCTGGTGGTCGTGGCGCTGGCGGCGGTGCGTGACGCCATCGGTGGGGGGTGGCTCGTAGTGGACAAAGGCTAGGGCAAGTCCTACGCTGAGACCACTGTCAGCACCTCCAGGCCCGAATCGCGGGGGCCGGTGCAATGGATCGCCGCACTAACCCCCTACTCCCATGCGATCGAACGCAAAGGGAGGGCCGGGAGTTGGTGGCCATCGGAAACCGATCCAGGCAGCCGCCTCACCCAGGCTCTTCTCGCTCATTCACCGGGCCGCGGCCCACAGCAACATCAGCGTTAGCGGCTTCGTTCGCCGCGCATTGGCGGATTACGTCGGCCGTATCGAACTGCCGCCTGAGCTGGTTATTGAGATCCAGGCAGACGTGGCGGATACGGTCGCTTGGGGCCACCCAAGTCCGGCGAGTGTGATCCCCACCAAGTCCACCCCCGCAGGGGAGGGCTGAGCGATGGCCGCCTACAACAAAGCCCCGAGGGATGGCGACCCTCAGGGCAATGCCCCAGCTCCGAAGAACAGGGTTGGATTGGACGCCTACGGCCCCATTCTGCCATTCCCAACCAGGAGAGAGTCCCAGCTGCTTGCCCGTCGCATCGGCCAGCTCCGCACCCCCCGGTCCCTGGGCGTTGCCGGGCTGCAGGCCGCCGCCGGCCGCATCATCGATGCCCACCCGGACTGCCCCATTCGGGCCTCGCGTCTGGTTGACCGGCTCATCGTCGCCATGGATCTGGCGAAGTGCGAGGGCCGGCCATGACTTCTGCGATCAGCAGCAGGAGCCAGCGTTCCAGCCTGCGGAACCCGTGCCCGGTCTGCGGGAGGACCAAGGACGAGGACTGTGAGATGCGGATAGACGGAATGGTGTTCTGTCATCTCGGCTCGACTTGCTCACCGCCACCAGAGGCCCAGCGGCCTGGCGACGTTGTGACAGGGGCCGATGGCCAGCAGTGGGCCTACCTGGGCGACAGCGACCTGGGCAAGGCCATGTTCCGCCTGGATTCCCCCCTGCCCGCCTCCAATGGCAATGGCCGCGGCCGCCGCCCCGCACGGGCGGAGGTATTCGGGGACGCCGTGGCACAGGCTCCACCGGCACCACTACCTGGTGGCCCGATCCGCCTGGCACGGCTGCCAGAGGGGGCCGCTCTGCCCGACCTGAACCGGGAGAGGGCCACCTACACCTACGGGTCGACGCAGCAGACGCGACGCGCCCCGGATGGCAAAGGGGGGAAGAGGATTCGCCCAGCTGTCTGGGGGCCAGCCCACCCAGAAGGCTGTGAGCGGGTCAGGAAGAAAGCCAAGGAGAGGGAATGGAAAGAGCCGGACTGCAGTACCTGGATCAGTGATGGCGGGGATGAACCCTGGCCGCTGTTCCAGCAGCCTCTCGCCATAGCTGCGGTCAGGACCGGCGAGTTCGTGCTGGAGTTTGAGGGGGAACGCTGTGTGGCCATCGCCATGGCGGCCGGATTGGTGGCGATCAGCCAGCCGGGTCACGACCACACTCTCGCCGGCATTGAGGCCCGTTACCGGGCGCTGGCGGCCGACGGGCAGGGCGGCATCGTCTACATCAGTGACCACGATGCAGAGGGCCTCAAGAAGGCCCAGAGGTGCGCTGCAGCGGCGGCAGCTACTGGTCTGCCCTTCATCCATCTACGAGCCGCGGATGTGTGGCCGGGCATCTTGATAAAGGGGTCCATTGACGATGCGCCTGGCACCCCCGCAGACCAGGTTGCCGCGATCGAGGTGGCCCTGCAGCGACATCTTCAGCAGCAGCAGCCCGACGGTGCCAAGGACGGAGCGGTGCAGCACCAGGGGGTACAAGCGTCAGCTGCTGCTCAAAGGGGTGGCATAAGTCCGGCACGACTCCACCCCCACGAGATTGTGCGGAGGCTTCCCGATCGTCTCGGCGGCCAGCCCCGCCTCAACATCCGAACACGGGACGTGCACCTGCCGGACGGGATCCTCACCGGCGATGCAGCAGCCCGCCTCTACCTGCGGCTCTGCAACGAGGTGGAGAAGTGGCCCAAGGAGGCCACGTTCGACGCGGTGCAGCACCTCGCCACCGCGGCCAGCTTCGACCCGGTGATCGAGTACCTCAACGGGCTGGATGCCACCACCGAACCGCTGCCGATGGAGGAGTGGCACCGCCTTGACCTGCTGCTGTTCAACATCGACGACCCGGTAGCAGCGGCCTTCCTGCCCCGCTTCTTCATCACGGCCGTCGCCCGCACCTTCCAACCCGGCTGCATCGGCCGCCAGTGGCCTGTGCTGATCGGGGAGAAAAGCATCGGGAAGTCCGATCTCCCCAAGCTGCTCTTCAACGTCCCCGGCCTGCCGGAGGGGTTCGTCGACAACCCCGGCGACCTGCAACGCGATGGCCTGATGAAGGCCCACCGCAGCTGGTGCGTGGAGCTGGCGGAGCTGAACGGCATCTCCCGACGGGCAGACAAGGAGCACCTGAAGGCCTTCCTCTCCGAGCGCACCGACACCTTCCGCGCTCCCTACTCCCGCGCCCCCGCCTCCCATCCGCGTCGATTCGTTTTCTGGGGCACCAGCAACGGCCCGCCTATGAATGAAGCCGACCCCCGGTTCGTGTGCATCCCACTGCCGGATCGGATGCTGCCCTTCGCTGCCGTGGAGGCGGCTAGGGATGCCATCTGGGCCCGCGCCGTGGCCGAATACCGCGGTCGGACCTGCTGGCACACGGTCACCGATGAGTTCAAGGCTGCGCTCCGCGAGCGCAACGTGGACCACACCGTCACCGACCCCTGGGCTGACCAGGTGGCCGAGTACCTCGCCTCCCGCCAGCAGGGCCAGGACCTCCCGGTCACCATCCCCGACTTGATGGATCAGATGAACCTCGACAGCGGCCAGCGCAACAACAACACCGCCGCCCGGCTGACCGAGCTGGCGGGATCGCTGGGCTGGTTCAAGGGAAAGCTCCGCCCTGCGCCTGGCCTCCCCCAGCGTCTGGGCCTGTGGCCGAGGGACCGCAAGTGAGAACACCGAGCACACCGGCTGAGCAGGGGTGCTCAGCCCGTCCGGACCAGTGGGGGCAACGGATCTCAGCCACTGAGCACACCGAGCACACCTATGTTCCCGAACCTCCCCACGAAAGGAACTGGAGGGAGCAGGAGGAGCCGGAGGAGCAACTGCGGGGAGCTATCTGGCCCTTTTGGTGTGCTCGGTGTCCTCAACCAGTGGTTCCAATGGATCTGCCCTGTTTTTCGGTGTGCTCAGCGGTGTGCTCAGCGCCTGTTGGTGCATCCGTGCACCGACTCCTGAGGCGAGGGATGTGTACCCGCTCCTCCGCTACCCACTGCATCGGTGCGGCGGGTCGATGGGGTGGCGAGGTGTACTTGCAACCCTTCATCAATAACCATTCCCACCGCGATTTCGCCCGATGAAGATCCCAAGACATGAGCGGGTCTCAGGATTCGTGATGTTTCACCACCTCGGCCTGCGGGCGGTGGACCGGCTGGTGCTGGCCAAGGAGCTCAGCCCCAGGGCCCTGTTCGTCCTGATGTCGATTGCGGCCCGGATGCACCCCCTCACGGGCAGGGCGTGGGTCACCACCGTTGAGCTGGCGGCCAGCCACGGCATGGAGCCAGACCACATGAGCAGGCATCTGGGCCCGCTCAAGAGGCTGGGGCTACTGGTCCGTCGCAAGGAGCAGAAGCCGGGGAAGTTGGACCCCTGGGAGCGCCGTTTTCTTCCCGACCCCGCCACCAGGGGCCCCCACAGCGGCCGCCTGTTCATGCAGCTCCACCCGCTGCTGGTGTCGGTGGGCGGTCGCTCGAAGCGGGACAGGGCCCTGGGTGAGTTTCGCCAGGCGATCGGGGACAGGGTGCTGCGGTTTGAGGAGGTGATCGCCGCCATCAAGGCCGAGGACGAGGCCCAGGAGCTGGCCCAGTACATCCGGCAGGAGACCGGGGGCCAGGCCACCCCCGCAGGCATGGGAACCCCGGCCGCGGTCTGAGCACCGCCCCGGCCAGCTGGAGGGCTGGGGGCCAGCCGCTGGGCCAGCACCAGCACCTCCGTGAAGACGCCGGCCGCAGCCATGGGCCCACCAGCAGCCTGGCCAACCCTCAGCCGGCTTCAGGGCCGTCCTGGGTGGCCTTGGTGCCCCGCTCGCCCTGGGAGGCCTGGGAAGCCCGCTGCCGGAACCGCCTGGCCCTCTCCCGCCCCAGTTCTCGCGCCCGCTCCAGATCGGCTTCCCTGTTGCGCTGGCCCCGTGCTCTCTCAGCAGACAAACCCTGCGGGCTCGCGATCCAGCAAGACCAACAGAGCCCGCTGGCAACCCGGTCGGGGCGCTCGCGCAAGGCGGGCTGCAGCTTGGCCCCGCAGCTGGAGCAGGTGGGCAGGATCTCGCCGGCCCTGCGGCGGGCCCTGAGGCGGGCCTGGCGTTCGGCTGCGGTCAACGGCATCGCCTGATTGTCGCCGGGTTTCGTGACGGTCGCCACGGGGCCGGGGCCCTGCTGCTCGGTGGTGGTGGCCATCAGCCCTCGCCGTCCTTGATGAGCCGGTGGACCGCTGACGGGGACGCCTCGATGGCCGCGGCGATCGATCGGATGCTCTGACCATCGGCAGCAAGCCGACGCACCAGCTGTGCCCTGGCGCCGGTGATGGATGCCCGCCGGCCGCCCACCTTCCCCTCAGCCCTGGCGCGGGCCAGGCCGTCCATGGTGCGTTCCCTGATTAGGTCGCGTTCAAACTCACCGATGGCGGCCAGCATCGTGAACAGCAGCCGGCCGGCAGGGGTGCGGGTGTCGATCTGTTGGTCAAGCACCACCAGGTCGATGCCGCGCTGCTCCAGGCCCTGGGCCAGCTCCAGCAGCTCCCGGGTACTCCGTGCCAGCCGATCCAACCGCACGGCCACCAGGGCGTCGCCGGGGCGCAGGTAGTCGAGGCAGGCGGCCAGCTGGGGACGGTCCTTGATCCTGCTGCTGATCGTCTCGGCGAAGGTGCGGGTGCAGCCGGCCGCCTCCAGCCGGAGCACCTGGGCCTGGGCGTCCTGGTCGGTGGTGCTGACCCGCCCGTAGCCGATGCGGGCCCCCTGCCGTTCCGCAAACGGCGGAGCATGCCCAACCGAAACGGAACAGGGTTGCGGGACAGCAGATCCCCTGCCCTTGCGTGGTCGGTCTCGCCCCCGATCCGGTGTGCCGGAATCGGTCGTTTGCGGGACAGCGTCTGGGCGTGTGGTGGTGGCGGTCACGGCGTGGCCTCAGTGGTGGTGGTGGTGGCGATGTCGAACAGGGGGCCCAGGTGGCTGCCATCGGAGAAGGGGAGGACCCCCTGCCGTGCCGTGTCGGCCAGCCGCAGCGCCGGGGGATCCCACTCCCTGGCGGTGGCCCCCTCGATCGGCAGGGCCTCCAGCCGGTAGCGAGTGGGGCGGTCTGGTGCTGGCTGATCGACTCGCCGCCGGATCTGGCGGCCGTGTTTCGTGCTCATCGGATCTCCAGCTGGCGGATGTTGTTCTCGGCGGCCTGTGCCCGGTTGATGTCGAGCCGGCGCAGGTCCCACCGCATCCAGCAGCTGCCAACGAACCGCGCCTGGCGCCCCTGCTGGCCGGGGAACCGCAGCCGGGCGGCCTGCTCAAAGGCGGCCTGCACCAGCTCCCACTGGCACTGGACCAGCTCGCGCCAGTTGTCGGGCAGTTGGTCCGGGTCGATCCCCTGCATCTGCAGCAGGTATCGCTCCTGGTTGTCTGGCAGCGTCGGGCCCTTTGTGGCGGCGACGTAGATCAGGCGCACGGGCAGCGCCAGCGACACGGCCAGCAGGGCGAGTCGGTAGGTGTGGCCAGGACCGAACAGGGCAAGGCTCAGACCCAGGCCCCCGCCGACCCAGTAGCGCAGCTTCACGCGAGCACCTCCAGCAGCTGGGCCCTACGGCCACAGCGGGCCAGGGCACGGTGGCCAGCAGCACGGGCCAGCACCCTCAGCTCGCGCACCGGCAGGGCCTCCAGCTGGGGCATGGGCGCCGCTGTGGCAGCAACGGGGACCGCGGGGATGGATGGGGCAGCCGGCAGCGCTGGAGCCAGCTGCAGGCCCACAGGGGCGGGCCTGGATGGTTTCGGCCTCCACCCGGCACAGGTGAGCATCAGGGCCAGGCTGTGGGCCACCAGGGGCCGGAGCAGCAGGGCCAGGGCCTCGACGGCGGCGGCCGCGGCGACCAGGGCCCGCAGCAGGGCCCGGTCGGTGGTGTCGGTGGTGTTCATCGTTTTGGCGCCCCACCGGGAATTCGGCGTCCGGGGGGCAAGACCAGCTCCAGGGCTCGAACCTGGGCGCCGCCTCTACGGGCTGGCTGGTGGTGGTGGTGCGGTGGTGGTGGTGGTGGTGGTGCCCCCGGACGGCTGGGGGCGGTTCGGCGCGGTTTAGAGCCTGTCGCCGGCTGGCTGGTGGTGGTGGTGGTGATCGATGGGAGGGGCACCGGCCAGCTGGGCCAGCCGGCATCCCTCAGCGGGTCAGATCAGCCCCCAGCCGGTGCTGTGGCGCCCCTCAACCCGGTCGATCACCAGGCGCACCCGGTGGTGGCCCTGGTCGATTCCCCAGGTGGTGGTGGGGCCGTCGTGGTCAGACCAGCGGCCACGGCCCAGGGAGGCGGTGGCGTGGTCGAGGTGCAGGGCCAGCTGGTGGCCGAACAGCACCGGCAGGGAGAAGCCGGTGGAGGTGATGGTGCAGGTCATGAACGGAGATGCGATGGAACAGGCAGCAGCCCCAGGCGGGCGGCGGTGCAGGTTGCAGTGCTGGTGGGCGATGCGCCCGGCGTCCGATGCGGCCGGGGTGCTGTTGCCTGACCGCACCATAACGCCGGGCTCCGTTACGGAGGGGAGAGTTGTAACAAACTGAAACAATCGTCTCCTCTGCTGCTGATTCAGCCGCCCCGATGTTGCCCCTGTGCCGATGCAGCAGGGCGGACACCATGGGCAACGGCCACCCCCGACATGGGGGGAAGTCGCGCCTCGCGCTGCTGGGGATCCCTGCACGAAACCGGGACCCCTAAATCACCTGATGTGTCCTGCAGCAGTTCCGAGGTCACTCACTCAAGAGCAGCGTCGGCAAACAGAATCTTTCCCTCAATTATGAGGTAGCACAACATCTGGACCTTGGTGAAGGAGCAGTAACCCCCTTCGTCAGTTGGAAGCCTTCGGTAGGTTTTCTTGCCACGAGGGACGAAGATCGTGCCAGAAATGGCATAGTCGCCATCTTGATCAGGAGCTTCGTTGTTGTCGACGAAGAAAGTGGTAGTGCCTTCTTCGGATGTGTAATGGACGTTGATTGTCCTGTCAGTATTCGAGACCTCCAGATTCGTGCAAGGGAGCGTTGCGATGATCTTGGGAGTCCGCTCTTCTGCCAAGGTCACCGAACACCGAACGAAGTCGACCCGCACAGGCGCCTCAGGCTTGTTGCCGGTCCGCACCTGGCCATGGGTGGGCGCAGCGATGAGAATGGCGGACGAGACGGCCAGCAGTGCGGCGAGCTTCATGGTGCTGGTGGTGGCCCGTCTGCTGCAGTGGTGCGACAGGCCTCACGATCACCCTGCCAGCGGGTTCCCCTTTCCGCTGCTCGCCAGGGACTGAACTTTGCCGATGGGCGCCATGGAGTGGCTGGCCCCCTCAAGGAGGCTGGTCCCGATCCTGAGGCCACCTGCTGCGCCGCTGGGCCCTGCGCGGCCATGGTGGGCGGGGGCGGCATCAGGAGGGAGGGCAGCGGCACGAACGGCGCCACTGGTTCCAGGTAGGGCTACTGCCAACGGCACTCCCCCAGCTGTGCGTATTCGCCGACTTGAGAGAAATTCCCTGGAGTGGTCGGTTTGACAATGCGAATCCTGCTTATTTTCCGAGGGTATTTATCTTGGAAGTGCCCCACAGAGCCGTTGCCCCACAGAAATTCAACCTGGCAGATTCGGATTCCCATCGCATCTGAAACCCTCGCGAACCCCTCTCTACAGCTGTAGGAATCTGGCCAAGCATTCTTGTACTCCCGGCAGCTCCCGAGACTGGTGAAGGTGATTCGGCTGTCAAACGGCCAGCCCTCCGGGTTGGCGTTGAGCCACTGCTGGAAGCTGGCCGGGGTGAACCTGAAGGGGGCGGCCCAGCCAACAGCCGGGGCCAGGAGGGCGAGGGCCACGGCGGCGTGGGCCAGGGATCGCTGCATGGCTGGAGGGCTGTCGTGGGGCTCCTGGGAGACCCCTAGGGGCTCATGGCGCCGCCAGCATCACCCGCTTCCAGCGACGGTGTCGGTGGGGACCCACACCGTGACGGAATGTGGAGAACATGACCGGCCGATGGGTGCAGGCTTGGGTGCAGCAGTGGGTGCAGAACCCCAGGAACACCCAAAACCCAGCCTAGTGATAGCAACGAGTCTCAGCGATTCTCGCCCCTATCCCTCGTTTCCCCTATTCTCCATCCACCATTCTGGCCGGTGGCGGCGATTGGACAGCCAGCCGCCAGAGCCAGCACCACACCCCCATTTCCGCAGCGATGAACTGGAGCAGCGACGCGGAAACCAGCCTCAGGGAGATTCCCTTTGTGGTGCGGCCGATCATTCGCCGGAGGATCGAATCCATGGCCCGCGAAGCCGGCCTGGATGGTGTGGATCTGGCCTTCTACGAGCAGGCCAAGGAGCGCTTCGGACGGAAGTGAAACGGCGATGGGGTAAAAGAGGGGGTTGATCAGGGGCCCGTTCGATGTCGCAGTCCAAACGAGAACAGGTTGTCAGTCATCTGCGCTACATCCGCCAGGAGCTGCGTGAGATGCACCAGGGCGTGATGGAAGATGGCCTGCTGCCCGAGGCCGGCGAGGTCCGGGGTGTGATGGCCCAGATGGAGGCGCTGCTGGAACTGCTGGAGGGCAAGGGCTCCCGCAAGAAGGACGGGGACGGCTGAGTCACGACGTCTGAGACCGACCACCGCAGGCGTCAAGCCCCTGCAGGGACGCTCCGGTCAGCGGCCGCCCCCCCTTGCCCAAGCCTGAATAGCTTGGTTTGCTGGTGTCGTCCCCATCACCTGGCCCGGGCTTTGGCTTCGGGCTTTTTTATTGGTATCCCCTATCGGTGGGGGGAAAGTGCTGTCAAGACGCCAGAGATGGTGTAGACAAGAGGTCGCAGGGTTTGGGCCGGGTGATGGGGATCACCGCCAGTGGCTTTCCACCCTCGGGTGTTGAGCCCCCTGCTCCCTTTCCTAACAACGGCAGGTTTCCACCGTTGCCTCCCCGCTTCCAACAGACCCGATTCCAGCAGCGCATCACCCAGTCGGGCAACCTGCTCGAAGCGTGGGCGCAGAATCCATGGCGCCGGCTCTCCCTGCTGCTCCTTGTTCTGCTGAGCACCTTCGTGGTCGGCGGCAGCATCGGCTCGATCACCGGCGCCCTGTCCCTGTTTGATCCGCTCGGGGCCCTGGTCTGTGTGCTGGGCATCGAGCTGGCGGCCCGTGTGCGGGGCAGGCTGCTGGCCCAGCCGCTGAAGCTGCGGCTGCAG
>Ga0247834_1005654_pt1 | contig 14627 bp, 14 predicted proteins | sample LaCruzMarch2015__8_FD_187118 | JGI IMG/M metagenome (GOLD analysis project Ga0247834, IMG submission 187118) | Freshwater microbial communities from meromictic Lake La Cruz, Castile-La Mancha, Spain - LaCruzMarch2015_12m | ecosystem: Environmental > Aquatic > Freshwater > Lake | place: Spain... | reverse complement strand
TCGCTTCGTCGGATTTTACCTTTTCTTCCACTTGGAGCACTTTTCGACACTATTCAAATCGGAAGTCCTACGTATGATTGTGTAGAAAGCGTACTAAACCTATTTGTCGTTCCAAGTCGGGAAGGTCATCCGACTTCCGACTTCGGAGGAAAGTGCGCACTAAAAGGGGATTCGCCTCTACATACCCCGCCGTCCTACTTCTCCCACGTCGGAAAAGTGTGGCATACATATTGCCGAGTTAGTCGATGATAGAGGAGGAGCGTAGATGAATACTTTTACGCAGTCGTCTCCTCGGCAGCCAGCAGCATCGTCAACAACTGAGTCACGTAGTCGTCCACGCGAATCTTTATCGCATTCCCATTTCAACTTGGACTATCATCGTCCGAGCTCCGTTCGGACGAGTCATCCTCCTCCTCCTCGACCGTCATTCGACGACGAGCCGAGCAGTGCGATTCGCCCGCCGCCGTTACCGCCCAAGGCCGGAAAGTGCACGGGGACGAAGAAGGTGTTCACATTCAGCACGAAGAAGAAGAGATAGTGTGTCGTTCGTCGTTTCTCCTGCACACGCGCTTCTCCTGACCGCTCTCTATTATTACCGCAACTGTAACTTCCACACTTTGCTACACACGCATCATCATCATTGGGGAGGGAGGGAGATTAAAAAAAACAAATGACAACGGCATTGGGTATCAAAAATAGGAATAAAAAGAGCGGCAACTTGTTATTATCCCCCCAATTAATACGCACGAAGGAGGTGGCCGAGAGGAAGGAGGAGAAGCGAGCGTACGACGAGGGATATTTGGAATTTTTAAACCTCGTTCATCCTTCCAACAACGACGACGACGACGAGGAACGAGATTGTCGATTGATATCGAATAATAGTACCATGTCGTACAACAACAACGCTACTACTACTACTGCTACTGGTGGTGGAATATTTGACAATTTTATTTGTCATGGTGGGATATTATCGACGACGACCACCAGGGCGGTATTATCGGATGACGATGATGATGTATTATGGGTTCCCTCGGAACGTAATAATAATCAAACTACCGATGGACCTACTCCTCCTCCTGCCACTCCTGTTACGAATAATGACATTATACCACCATCGGGGGAGAACGAGAATAATAATGATGATGATGACGACGAACCATCATCGACCTCGGCATCATGGTCCATTGGACTGGTCTCGCCTACCAACTCCTTATCATCGACGGCAGCGGCAGTAGCAGCAATGGGTCGTGATGCCAACTCCTTGCCCAAAATATCGACTACTACTACTACTGCTGCAGACGTCGGTGTACGTAAATCGTACGATTTACGATGTAATGATAATCATCCGAAAACATTTCCAAATAATTGCACAGGAGGTGGCCATATCGGAAAAGCATCCGGTGCGACGACGGCGGCAAGGGGCACGACGACGAGCAGTAGTCGGCCCGCACGATGCTACCGTCTCAACCTGGAACGTCCGTTCGACATACACGCCGAACAGAGTCCGTTGGAATACGGCGATTACATGTCGCCATGGGGCGCGGAAGTCCGTCCGATATCGGCGGGGCCCGTGCATTACTGTCCGCCGCGTCACCTGGGCGGCAATGTCGAGATATGGCGAGAATTGCTCCGCGGCGGTCGGAACGCTCACGGTCGTGCCACGAATAATACGAATAATAATGACGATGATGGAATAGTAGAGAAAAAGAAGAAGGGGATGAAGGAGGAGGAGAAAACGAATAGTCTCGATTCGCTCGAAAACAACAAGTCGTGGCGTAAGGTATCACGAGACGAAATATCGTGGATTAACGGATTGAACGAACGTGATGCAATTACGGGCGAATATCTATTCAGTACCTATGACCTAAGTCATGTCGTCCATCAGCCACAGCTTAGCAATCTTGATTCAGGTGTATCATCATTACGCTACTGTCATTCCAATACCACCGAGAATGATGAACGTGATCATGCCAACATGACCGAGGACATGTTGGCAGATGAGACCGCTCGGTTGTTCCGACGGAGCGAATTGTCGTTACGCGAATTGGCCGAATCACGGGCCGCCTCGGCGGCAGCGGCGGCGGCATTATCATTACCACCACGACAAGGGAGCGAAGGTTCGGCAGCATCGGTCGGTCCAACAGCGATAGAGGGTACTACTACGACGACTACGACTGTTAAATCACCCAAAAAGAAGAGCATGTCAAAAAAGTTATTTGGATCCATGTCAAGGGCATTGGAAAATATGCAAGGCACGCCTCTTAATAGTACTGGCACAACGCCATCATCATCAATGACAGTATTACCACAGGATCAGCAATCACGACGTGGATCGGCACAGGCAATGACTATTGATAAGGCACGTGACTTGATCGACGACGGTGAGGGGGGCGGCGAGGGTGATGTTGAGAATGCCGGGGATGAGAAGAAAAGGCCGATCAATATCTCACTCTACATTATGGGAGAGTATGACATATTGAATGATTTGGCCATCGATGGTGCACGTCGCTTAAGTACTCATGCTGCCAGTTCCGATGTAGACTTATTACGTCAGAACTTACCATGCCCGCCACCGAATCGATGGGTACGATGTACCGGATGGGGGAAATGTAATCCGAGTAGTATGTATGCCAAGGACCCGCCTGTGGATTTTGATTGGGAGAAATATTATGATAAATTACGATTAACGACTGGTCCGGGTATGAAACGAGAAGGTAGTGCTAGTACTACTAGTATTAAACGAGGATCTACCAAGGATGACACTTTAGTCGCGGATGGCGCTATTACTACGACTGCTGCCAATGATGGGATGATGATAAATCCTCAAGATATACTGAGGAAGGCCACAGGCGACGCATTAGAAGGTATAACAGTAGATCAGAACACTACTACTTACCCCACCATTGTATCAGAGTTTGATCTATCACAGGATATATATCATCGCATTGATGGTCGTCTAGTTAAGGTAACACGTGCCGACTATGTAGCAACAACCGAGGCAGTAACGTCAGTAGTACCAGCAGGTAGAAGTGGTGCATCGCATTTTAACAAGCCCAAGGTTGCTGGACAACAGCAGGTCCGTCGAGCATGTACGGAAACTACATCACCTATGAGCATGAGTACACCACCACCGTCGTCAAAACGAGCGGCTACTACCGGTAATAGTACTAGTCTATCACATTCGGCGAGTACTCCTGTTATTAGTAGTAGTACTAGTACAGCAACAAAACCAAAGAAGGGATTGGTACGAAGAATGTCAAGTATAATGGGTAAAAAGAAATGAGTACCATTCTCTTTGCTTTTTTTGTAAATGAGGAGATATTATTATGTTATTTCCTTTTCTATATTTCCAGTCGAGGGGAAGGTATGTTGTCATTGTGTGCGTGCCGAAGAGTGGAGCTTCGGCACTCATGTGTAAAAGTTAGAAGGTAAAAATAGCAAGATATTTAAACTGTATCTACTTCTCGAAGTTCTCTACATGCATCTTCAACATCCGTTTGGTCATACCTTCATTCATACAAAAGGTAGTTCACAAATGTCCCCAGCAAAGTTGGACTATTTTGTTACCAGTAAACCTCCATAGAGATTCTATCATTTCTCGACACATTGGGCATTCGTGGAACGTCTTGAAGAAGAGATATGTGCTGCATGGAAGAAGTAAACCACCTTTTTCAAATCTTCGCACACAATGCGCAGGGGACACAATTTTTTCTGTCATGACTTGATGTGAAAGTCCAGTAGTCTTCCCAGATAAGCATAGCCTAGAAGATCCAGTTGCTGCCTCCCGAGATTGGTGTTGTTAGTGTATTAATTCTTGCTAGACGCAGGTGGTATCTGTAATCCTGCTGAATCATCTTGCTGCTTCTCCTTGTTTCCTTTTAGCGCCATGCGTGATACAAACTCCTCCCCTTCTGTACTTGATTGGTACATCCCATGAAGCTGCATTGTTTGTGCTTTGCTTGGAGAGGAGAGATCAATTCCGTACTTAGGATGGCATGTATGTATTGATTTTATTCTTCTTTTGCTATCGTAATGCTCGGGGAATTAAACTGCAAATGTGCCACCAAAATCTCATTGAGGTCAACAAAAATGATTTGCTTTAATTGCTAGCATTGCTTCAATACCTTGTGCTCCTGGCAGGTGGGTTTGTTGCCTGTCTCCGATACTGATAAACTGACTAGGAGCAGAAGTACTCATCGTTAATTTTTTATCTAGAGGATGTAGAGAAGCACAAGCTTCCAAATGAAGAAGATTAGGTAGGAGAAGGAAAGAGCATGTAATACAGTAGCTACCAACACTGAGCCCTAGCACCTCATGTTTATGACAAATAACAGTCAGGAACACATATCCGTCTCATAAATTTTCATTCTTCTTGATAAACCATTTACACAAATCATCACATCTACATCCACATAGAACACCCTATTGTACACGAACCTTCACATTATATAGATTTACAAGTTCTATATATCAATAATTTTTAATAATTCAATCACCTCATGTTGAAAATTGCAAGCTATATCAAAACTTTTGAACAGTTCCAATATGTTGAAAATTACAAGCTCCCCAAATATTTAGTTTGGGCGACTTGTCTGTCTGCACACCCACTCACTGCTTAGTAATGCTCAACTCTCCCTACATCACCTGCCCTTTACATGTTCTTTCCCAATTCCAGTACCTGAGGTCAGTATACGTAATTGTTATCTTTCCTTATCGTAGCATTCTCCTTTTTCACACAATTTCCCTTGGTTCTTCTTTGACACGAGTCGTTTTGTTGCATTTGCTATATCCTTCACCACATCTTACGACTTAATTTACGAAATGCATTCGATACATTATTCGTCTTATCCGTATTGACTGTATACTCACGTTGTTTTTTAACCTTGAGCGCATCCTTCATGGCAGTATTAATTGTTTGTACAGAAATACCAAATTCATCTTTTAATAATCGTATGCGTATTTCGGGTGGGATGAGCATTTCAATTTTAGTTCGTGATTGTCCGCCCTTGTATGTTTCATATTCGTCAAGTGATATGGAGGGGTGTTGAATGTATCCCCACCCTATGGAGATGGGCACGCCCTTGGATACGCATGGGTTGTCACCTGCGATACGTTCATGTTCACGAATGTCGATTACCGAGAAGGTGCATGTCTTCTTCTTTGTATTCTTCTTCTTTGGAATATTATTAGCAGCATTAGTGTTGGCTTTGACAGCAGGTGGAGCAGCGGAAGACGCCTCGTTGCGAGGAGGAGGTGAGAGTGGCGCCCCTCTGCTGCCTACAAAAGAGAGAAAATCATCGTAATCGTCGCTACTCTTGACAGAATTAACATCAGTCATCGTCGTTCATTCTCTTGATGAGATGAGCCCCCCCGAAGCGACATTCACATGATGTAGGTAGGTACGTATGGAAGTGCCGGAAGTGAAGGCACGTACCATATCTACATAAATATAATATGTCTGTGAAGGATTTGGTTTGAACCTCAAACAATGGAGTGTGTCTAATTTGAGTTTTCCACCCTTCTCGCAAAGATTTTTGCCTAATGACCTTGCTAATAATGATATAGATAATGGCTAGTGTTATCAAATTAGTATCAAAAAGTACGTTTGTGAGACTATATAAGCTATTTTAATAGTATCTCCAGTGGTTGTTTGTTGTCACATTGTTTGGAAAGCAGCTGGGATTTTATATCACTCGTCACACGTAATTCACTAACAAACACCTAGTAAATGCATGCTCCACTCAATGACTCAATGGGGTCAATAGGACTCCTGTCATCCTTATTCTCGCCATTCCATCGCGCCGAATCCATCCTACTATCACCCCCCATCATTTAGTTGCCGTTTGTTGTGTCATTTGTCGATTATTACATGAAATATACCCTATCCATGCCAATACACCCAAATTCACGTATATATTAATACGCCATATGACAGTTTGACCGCTTCTCCGCCTTTTCGCTCGAAGCTGATGGTTCCCGACGATATCCTAATATAAATTAGGCACTACGGAGCCTCTGAAACACTCCTCAGACCAGTTGATTGTTTGTTTCTATCATACCACCCTGTACAGTGCAAAAACACGTACATGCGACAGCAAAGCGACCGCTACTCAACCCCCGAGCCGCCCACGACCACCGCGCCGCCACCAAACCTGTCCGCTGAGTCCGCCGACGAGGTTGATTGCGTCGCGTCGCGGCGGCAGCTCTGAATGGCGGCCGTTCAGAGATGAATGAGGGAGGAGGACGGTTCACCATGGTCGTGCTTTTTGCCGTTGTTTTTTACCCGCACTAAGGCTGTGATTTTTTTAGACCCATACCTAGAAACCTACAACAACGTAGAACACAAGAGAAGGTTCTTTTTTTTGCCGCCGACTTAAGGTTTTCCGGAGCTGTTGTCTGATTTTGTTGTAGACCTATCTCCCATCCTCCTTGAGACCCATCTTTCAATCGTATCGACCCGCAACACCGCATCTCACCATGGCACCACGCGGCGGCCGCACCAAGAGGATCCCTGCTAAATTAAGAGGTATTAGCACACCTTCTCCTGCTGCTGCATCTGCCGCTGCATCTGCTTCCCGTGGTAGTGCTAACAGTGGTGGTACTGCCGCTGCATCATCTACTACCCGTGGTCGTGGCACGCCCATTGACACCGGTGCCACTCCCATTGACACTGGTGCCGCGTTATCTACTAACCGTGGTGGTACTGCCGTTGGTTACAAGTATCCTGAAGATACGTTTTGTGTCATCCTAGCCAACAATGAAGCGTTAACTGCTGAGACGACGGGGGTGGATAGCATCACCTTTCGCAATTCATTTGACCTTGACGACAACCAAATAGTATGCGCGTCCGGATTAGCTTGCACAAATCCCGAGCCTGTTGAAGGGTCCACCCATCGCTGCTTTAACTGCACCCTCAAGTACCATTCACTGTTTCAGTGTGGCGTCTTATTCTTCGAGGATTTTTTAAGTGGTAAAGAAAAAGAGGGTGAACGTGTATTTCATCGCAGCATGCTCTCACCTAATGGACGGGAAAAATATGTCCAGTATAATGGTGATATATCCAATCTTCCAATATGTAACAACTGCCAGCACAGGATTCAGAAAGCAATGAGGGAGGACGATGAGAGTGACAATCGTTTTTTGTGGGAGAACAATGATAGTGACAATCGTCGTTTACGTGATGGCGATGATGATGACGACATTGGTGGCGAGGATGATGACAACATTGGTGGCGAGGATGGCATTAATGTCAATGATGATGACAGCATTGATGGACCAACTGACGCAGAGGTGAGTAGGTTTGATATGCAAGCACGTCTAGTGCATTACATGCATGGGGAACGCATCACAACAAAAAGTCGTAAGGCAGTTGAGGCAGTTCTATTGATGGAGGCATTAAGCATTTTAACCGACAAGTATCCAATGTGTTTAAAATCCCAGGAAAAACATATCAAACAACACTACCTCAACCTTATCAATTGTATCAGCAATGACTTATTCGAGAACGCATCATTGAAGGATAAAATGATCAGAAATTATTCCGGAGCAAGGAATCCAAATCATGAGGGATTGTATAGGTATGCCAAGACCGAGCGAAACAATGTCCGTGATTTTGGCTCCAACTTTCCTGGTATCAAAAGCTTGAATGAGCTTCCTAGTGGTCATACGCAGATAAGGGATTCGATGAATCCCTACATTGTTAAATTGTGGAAAATTAAATTCCCAGTAAGTGTATTTTAATTTGCAACTTTGTTCCTTATTCAATTCTCATATTTCTATCACAATTTAATTTATACAGAAACCAGATGGTGAAGAGTATGACCGTGATAATGACGCAGACCTATTGACTGACACCATCCCCCCTTTGTGGTGGTTGGAAAACAAGGCTTGTTGTTACATGCTTGCATGCCTGGTGCACAAAGACAACACAGATATATCAAGTGATGCGGCTAATTTGCCTTCTGGTGGGACTAGAATTCAACAGAGGGAAGACGCAGCAGCAGAAGTAAATGAGGAAAGAACGTTAGCCAGAGCTGCTCGTCCTGCAAGTGAAAGTGAGATGGTTGATATTCAATTTAAGAAGGCAAAGATTAGGGGGATGAATGCTCATGGGTCAGAAAAGGAAATCAAGAATATTCTTACGCAGATTACAGCAATGAAGGAGAATAAAGAATTTTGGATTGAAGCAATGGGTGAAGAGGCATTTAAATTCGAGATGGTAAATCTGTTGAAACTAATGCCCAACGTTGTTGGTGGACTTGATGGGGAATGAAAATGAAACGAGATTGATGGGGAATGATAATGAAACTAGTTGTTGGTAATAGTTAGTTAGTTAGTTAGTTTATAGTGGATATCTATTCCCCATACTCAGTATCCTCTTCTTCATCCGTATCAACAACAGCACCGTAAGCCTTATATACATGCAAATGCTCTGCAAGCAGTTTCCTTCGGAGAGACCATTGTGCCGACAGTTGTTTTGCTGATACTTCTTTAACCAATGTAGACCCATCCAACCAAATACCATCATTACCTAGTGGACCTCCACGTCCAACTCTTGCTCGTGATCTTTCTGTCATATCCAGGAGGAAGTTGTGAAGGCAGCAGCTGGCTATGAATATCTTCTCACACTTTGCAATATCTCTGTACAAAAACCCATTTGCAAGAATCTTCCATTTCTTCTTTAAAATGCCAAATACACACTCAACATCTTTCCGGACACTCTCAAGATTGGACGAGAAATAGCCCTCCAATGTCGCACAGTGTGCATGTTTGTATGGACATATCAATATAGGCCAACGATGGTAACCTCCGTCACAAATCAAATACACACCTCTTACCTCCTTCACTGTGCCATCAGCTTCATAATATGTCCAAACAACATCCTTATACCAACCATCACGAATAAATTTCACATTAACGTCATCCTTCACAATTCCTTTGTCATTCCGAGATCCAAACTGTGGACCAAACACTGCCATGATTCTACGGTTGTGATCAGAGATGCACTGAAATCCAAGGCTGGGATAACTTTCTTTTCCTTTTGCGCGATTAAAGTCACCGGCTGGACAATGGGACCACTTTACATGAACAACATCAATCGATCCACATGCTCCTGGTAAACCGCACAATTCATAAGATTTCATCACACTTTTCAACGCATCCACATTAGCCGGCATAGAGATATAATCATCTTTCATTGCATAAAAGGAATTAAGAAAGGTTTCATAAAATAACCGGATCTCCGATGTGCTAATGTGGGTATTTGAGCGCGCTGACCGATAAGCACTTCCAAAGCCATGTCGATGAAGTGCAGACAACATTAATATTTCAGCTCGTTCATCCTCCTCTTCGCGCCGAGCCAAAGATCGTGGTCGTTTGAAATAACCACCTTCTTTAAACCGTGTTACCAACTCATCAAATTTATCTAGAGTCATGCGAAACAGACAGCGAAATTCACCATATCGATCAGAACGTGACAATTCATACGTCATGGTGCGCACTTCCCCCGGTTGAAGGAAGTGTAAGTACCAGCCTGACGTCTTAACACTTTCTTTACGATACGAACGGTTTGGCCGACGCTTCTTACGACGTTTCTTATTACGTCGTAGATACTGATGATGCTGACCTTGGTCACTATCATTTGAAGTAACCTCCCAATCGGCATCATTGTGCAATGTTCCACGAATATCCTTCTCCACTTGTTCGGAGAAATCAGCACCACCAAGAATATCCATCTCCACTTGTTTGGAGAAATCAACATCTATCATGGCATCAAAGTTGACGTCAAAGTCCTTACGACATTCAGCAGACAAATCACTGTCGTCAGAGGGATCTGACATACCACGTTGACGATTTGCCCTATTATCAGCATAGAAATCAAGCGCATCATCTATTATGCTGGCATCGTCAACATCTTCATCTTCGATATCATCCACGTCGTCGTCGTCATCATCATCATCGGCGGCCTCATGGAGACGGCTATATGCCGCAATTACCAGGTCCGGAGGATGGCTCAACCGTTGCCGAAGTGTTCCATTGGTTTCATTGCCACGCCGGCGTTGCCAAGCGTGTATCAACTCATTATCTGACGCTATTGTCATGTTGTTATAGGAGGATTGCGGCGGTGGAAGTGTGTGGAGGCGGCATCATTTGCCTCATTGCGGCGTGGTAGTGTGTGGCGGCGGCTTCATTTCTTCTTGTAGGTTTTTAGGTTTCACTTCTACGGTCTACCCAGCTTTTCGAAAACCCAAGTCGCCCCCAAAAGCGAAAACCTAGAAACCTACAGAAAAATGGTCATTTTGTACAATTCATGGTCTTTGGGCTCAACAAAACAGCCATACTTACCTAACCCAGAAACCCAGAAAAAAACGGAACACAAAAGAAAAACAAAATGACCATTTCAGCGTAGGTTTCTAGGTCTGGGTCTAAAAAAATCACAGCCTAAGAATTAAGGGGTGGGGCGATAAAGAGTTTTTGAAATTAGACACACTCCATGCCTCGGGTCAGACCTCTTGCTGAGCGCGGTTAAAACTGCTGGGATAGATGATCGCGCCTTCTCAGCATGATGAAACTGAAGTCAATCGTAGCCAAAAGAAGCTTATAATAATCAACTCACAAATAACTCGCATCTCCTCCAGCATCAATCAACACAACGCCATCCTAAGTATAAGTATGGAATTGATCTCTCTTCTCCAAGCAGTTGTGAAGGGTAAGGGTGCAAAGGTGAAACAATGCACCCACCACGAGGGATGTACCAATCAGGTTGTGAAGGGAGGAGTATGTATCATGCACGGCGCAAAACAGAAACGAAGTAGCCATGAAGGGTGTACTAAACAAGCCAGATCAGGAGTAGTCACGGTGGATGCACCAAGCAAGCCACAACAGGATCTGTGTCACACATGGCGCAAAAAGGAAACGATACACCTCTGTTGGGTGCTTAAGGTCAGGTGTACCAATATAGGTGTTAAGAGAGGAGTTTGCATTACGCATGGCGCCAAGGTGGATATAAAACGATGCAGCTTCAAAAAGTGTACCTCCTACGCCCAGAAGGGAGGAGCTTGTAAGAGACATGGCGCAAAGGGGAGGTGGAGGCGGTGAAGCGTTGCAGCCATGATGGATCTACAAACGGGCCCGTTAGGGGAGATATTTGTCTCACGCATGGTGCAAAGGTGGAGAGGAAACATTGCAGCTTAGAGGGATGTGCCACCTTTGCCTTTGCCCAGAAAGGAGGAGTTTGCAAGGGACATTGCTCAACAATCATTAACGCAAACAATGACAACGCTACGATTCAGCAAAACGTTGATGTTACACTTGCTATTCCGTCGCGTGAATCAATTAATCATGAAGAAGAGGAGTGAGGAGGAACTCATTATTGTTGGATTTGTAAGTCTTCTCGTATTCCAATACGTATTGCATCAAATGCAATACGCTGTCGCCTCTTTCAGCTCAATCTGAATACAATCAAGGTGAAACGCATAATGAAGATAATACATTCCACACTAATGAAAAGAGGGAGAGTGTGGAGCTCTAGAAGAAGCACTAGGTACTGTCAAATTAATCAACAACCCACCTTACGAACTCTTGTATAGTAATAATGTTTGGTTTAGACACAACAATAACAGATTGTTTTTTAAGTAAGACGCTAGGTAGATTGCCACGCCGCTAACTGCTACTGCTCAACAAGAGGAAAAGATAAGAAAGAAGCTCATGAGTAGCAAACACCAGGTGTGCATTACTGATCTGGTAACGACATATTATGTAGGCGACTGAGAAGGCATACCATGGGACTATTCATGAAGAAGATTGGATGTTATATCATGACGCTTTGATTGTCATGACAGCTCAAGACTGTAAGGATTGGATGAAGACACAACCCATTGGTAACAAGGGTTTGACATTTTATGATAAGTGGATTCTACCATTGCATGGTCTGAATGATGATATCTCACAATACTCAGCTGGGAATCCGTCTGTCACCTCCATTGAAGTTTCTGCATTTATATACTGCACAGCATTTGTACAGGTCAAGCTTCATGAGGGCCTTCAAAGGATTGGGGATTGGGAGGTATGCATTTGGGCATTGCATATTGCTGCTCTGCATCAACATCCCATCATCTGTCTTTGGCATTGATGATAATGCATTTGTTTGCTGTTATTTACTAAGAAATGTTACAATCCCGTATACATCTGCAATGACGCAAGAGCAGTTTGCAAGCTCTTTTACTACTCTCCATGACAAGGGAATAACACTCAATTTGATTAAGGGAAGATTTGATGAGCTGTCCTTGCACAGACTGTGTATCAACTACAACCCAGCACCCGGTACTCACGCCGTGGTACAATCACAATGTGAGTCATTTATTCAATAGTGGTCGACCAATATCTAAAGGAGCTTCAAGTTCAGGACTGCCTGGGAGAATGACACCTCTCCGTATTCTGTTGTGCTCAGGGAGAGATTATGATATTCGTGTCATTCAGTGCATGGTTGAGAAATGTCCTGATGCCATGCTCATTGAAGACAAGTGTCCTCTTGACTAGGTTCTGCTGGGAAATTCGAAATTCCTCCATTTCAGTCATCAACTTTCTATTCATGACACACAGTAAGAGGTGGGGTGCTTTACCATTTGATTTTAGTGATATAATCCAATGGCTTGCAAGGTTGGGCAAACCTTCACAATTTGTGAGAGATGTTATTCGGGTACAGAGGACTCACTTTCCCAGCCTAGTTGTAGATGGCAAGACATTGTGGCTTATGCTATAAATCCAGAGACAATCACTCGCATTCCAATCGGAACTTTCCGGGTCTTTGTAGAAGCCAGCATCTCTGTGTGTTGATATAATTGCATGAGTGACAAGCACCGTATTGAAGTCGATAGAAGAATTCATGAAATTGATTGGTTGGATGAGAGCAACTATGAAGGGATTCGTGACTTGGTTACTAAGTATGTTCAATTGCATGATCATGAACTTCTTCAAGAGGCAGCAGGCAATACACATTTCTGGGCCGACATGCCCAAAGATGCTATCAAACATGTATTATCATTTCTGTAATATGACCGACAAGCATATTTAGTCTGAATATTGGATAGAATGAAAATCTTGTCAGCACTGATGCTGTAGCAGGTTCTCATTCATCTTGGTATATGAGCCGAGACTCGAGTATAATCCATGCCATGCCACTGATGATTGGACTTCTTGTAATATGTAATCGACAAAGCGTAATATAAAGATTAAGAGGATCAAATACACAAATTAATTAGCAAACTTTTTTACAATAGGTAGTATAGCTATTAAATCGTATCTCTTTGAGTCTAACAAGGCCACATACAGCGAACAGGTGTTGAATATATTTTTTCTTCTTCTTGTAACTGAAACATATAATGTCATTCAAAGAATAGAAATCAGAATAATAAACAAAGCGCAATAGTAACGTACGATTTAGATTTATATATGATGTTGCGCTATGTACACATCCATCATAACTCTTCTTCACAAATTGTTACTACTACTACCTGTACTACCACTTCCTGACCACAGTAGCAGCAGTGTTGTTGGTAGCAGTAGCAGTAAGATAATAGATTGGATGTATAAACTTACCACTACCACTATCAAATATCATTTTCTCTTCTTCTATCACACATTTCCAATCCCATCCCTCATATGTAAATTCTTTTGTATTACGTTCAATTGAACTCAAGGTCTCCATTTCGGTCGAATGCAGTGCAGAACGTGTTTGGGGTGTATAGTCACGATGAGACGGGATGGATATTACTATTACGGATGGATCAAATTGGACTGTATAGGAACGATTATTTGATCGTGCGTGTTGTTTGTGTTGTTTTCTTGAATGATGTTGTAGATGATGTTGTCTTTGTGATCGAGAGTATGATTTTTTAGATCTTCGATTGCTACTGCTGTCCATTGCACGTTGCATGCTGCTACTACTACTACTACTACTACTGTAGTTGCTATTATTTCTACTACTATTACGTATCATCCTAGGACGGTGTGTTTCATATTCATACCCTCCTCCACCAATCGTTGTTTGATAATCGAGAGTAGAAGTACGAGTAGTTGTTGTGGCTGGTTTACTACCACTTCTACTACTACTATAATTCATTCCAGTGTCATAATTATCATCCTGAGTCTTAATTCGCAATGCTGGTCGAAGTGCACTACTCTTCCTACCATGTGTAGTTATTGTGGATTTGTTCGTTTCCTCTTTTTCTTCATTATCGCGATGCTGGTTATCACCACAACATTCTCGCGGCTGTGGCTGTTGTCTCGAAACTACTACGAGTGCATCATCTCCATTGTTGGTGGCCTTGAGCTCGTTGTCATCATTGCTCTTATTATTGTCATCATCCCGTCGATCATCGACGACTGTTGTTGGTAGTAATGGTATTGGTCGTAACACTTCATCATCGCTGCTATTACTGCTCTGTGTGGTGGGTGCAAGGGGTATTAACGTCGATGATGATTCACCCAGTGTTACTAATGTTGCACTATTCTCCACACAGTCATACTCGGTCGTCTGAGCTGTGTCGTCGTCATCATATTCCTCCCATCCAGCACAAGTCCAAGGTGTCGTCGAAGATAGTATCCTGCTTAATTTCGTGCTGACGAAA
>Ga0247834_1005647_pt1 | contig 14639 bp, 13 predicted proteins | sample LaCruzMarch2015__8_FD_187118 | JGI IMG/M metagenome (GOLD analysis project Ga0247834, IMG submission 187118) | Freshwater microbial communities from meromictic Lake La Cruz, Castile-La Mancha, Spain - LaCruzMarch2015_12m | ecosystem: Environmental > Aquatic > Freshwater > Lake | place: Spain... | reverse complement strand
ACACCCTTATGACCCGTAGCCACTGTTGAAGGTGCTCAAACACTTTATATATATATAAAGAAGACCTGCTATGAGTATGAACTGGATGGGGGGTCTCAATCATAAGTAGTAACAGAGGATCCAAGTGCGAATCCATGCACAACATCACTCTTAGCTCTTAGGTCCATGAGAGCATACATCAGGCTGGAGCTACACCCTTATGACCCGTAGCCACTGTTGAAGGTGCTCAAACACTTTATATATATATAAAGAAGACCTGCTATGAGTATGAACTAGATGGGGGGTCTCAATCATAAGTAGTAACAGAGGATCCAAGTGCAAATCCATGCACAACATCACTCTTAGGTCCCTCAGGCTGGAGCAGCATCCTTATGACCTGTGACATGGGATGTTCTGTCCTGGAGTCTACAATATTAATTCATATGAGTGTTGGAAAAAAGTATTACTAATTTTAATATATTGGGGGAAAAGGGTAATACACCCAGGAACACCCGATCCACGTCCCATTCCTACTCCATTTCTTCTCGTAGAACCTTCACTCCCTCCTTCTGCTTGGTAGCCCCGATCAATTCACGCGCCATTTCCAGAGAAAAGGGCAAGCGGCGTAGGCTGGGTAATATTTTGCACAAAAACAGGAAAGCGATTAATAGGCTGGTTCTGGGAAAGATCAAATTCAGCAAACTCATAGAGCAGAAATGTTGGGACTCTGCTCACTACACTTACTAGCATGAGCACTATCAGAGTACTACAAGATTTCCAAGTGGGAAATAACAATAAGCTGTGACAATAAAGGAGCTCTCGAATGCTCATCATATCAACTACGCAGAATCAAACTGAGTGCAAAGAGCGCAGACTCAGAAGGAGCTTCAGGTCCACAAAACTAGGTCTAAAAGGATAGCTGAAATACGAGCACGTGTACGGCCATATGAACGACTATCTACTATGGCACCAAATGACGACAGTACAACAAATGAACTGTGTATGCGACACACTAGTGAAGAGATCAATAACATTAGCAATCAAAGCAGGATACCACAACCGACCAACACGACTTCTACTTCTACCCAGGGAAGACGTGGCACTGATTATAAATGGCAACAAAATTACCAACGACATCGCCCAACCGATACGCTTCCATGTAAGCAAAACATCAGCTAGAAAGTTCTAAACCACAAAGAAGACTAAACAATGGACAAAAGAATGCTTCGACGAAATAGATTGGGATCATCTAGAGCTAGCACAAAAGAACAAACCAGACAGATATAAAGTCTGGAGGTCAAAACAAAACTCGGGATTCTGTGGGACACGGGTGCAAGTAGGAAGGTACGCAGGAGAACATCAACCAGATGAGAAATGCCCCAATTGCGGACAGAGAGAGATAGCGGAGCACCTGATGTTATGTCCTAACCAGGATAGAACAAGATTACTGAAAGAACAAACCGAAAGCCTGGAAGTGGCTACTCCAAGACGACAAAATAGAAACCGAACTATCTTACTGGATCCCAAAGTATATAAGAATGAGAGGCATGAGACAGTTTGCAGAAATGGGGGACATGTCGGCCACAATGCGGAACATAGCAGAGAGTCAAGACAAGATAGGGTGGAGGCGCTTCACTGAAGGGTGTATCCAAACAATTCCACAGAAGACAAACTTTCTTTCTACAAATGACAAACAACAGACTCAACGGAACAGACTGGACAAAACAGCTAATATCAAGAATACTTCAAATCACACATTCCCAATGGATATATAGAAACATCTCGCTCCACGACAAATCAAACGGATACCTCCGCAACAAAAACGCAGAAGAGCTAGCTGAAGAAATACACAGGCTTGCCAAACTCCAACCGGAAGATTTACCAACAGAAAGTAAGTTTCTGTTAGAAATTGACTCAGGTAAACTAATCAAAGAACACGTAGAGACACAAGCCTACTGGGTAATAGCGGTGAAAGCAGCAAGGAAAGCAAAAGCAGCACAATCAGCAAGATCAGTAAGCCAAAAACGACGAGCGACGAGTGAAAAGGAAGACACTAGACAGGACCTCAAGCAAGCTAAATCTTGGCGTAACAGGGAGATTATTCGAGACAGACTAAACAATCAAGAATGCGGGGGAAGCACGACAATATTCGAGGAGCACAACCAATCATTCTTGGACAAGTTTGTGGAGAAGAGACCCCATTCGTTGTCAATCAAATGAAGTCCAATAAACGGCTAAGAAAACCAGACTAGACAGCAACCGAGATCAAACAATGTGGATGAGACTACACTCTTAGTCTACGGAATGTTACCAAAGGAGATGGGTTGATCCCAACTTAGTCGCCCCTGGCGTCCTTGCTGTGTAAAAGCGGCAATCAAAAAGTACCTCTGTCTATCCAAGCTGTATAAGAAGAAGAGTTTGAGATAATTTATTCAGACATTTATTATTTATCCAGAGAAAAGGGCTCATTACAACTTTCATCATCTGGCTTGTCTGCACTAACACCAACCACAAACCATCCATTACCTCTCCCTCTACGAAACTCCATGTTTCGATCCCAGACAGAAAATGTACTCCCTGAGTCTGGATCATTGAAAACAAGTCCTTTATACTTTGTAAGCAAACGTGCCTCCTCAACACAATCATTCTTCTTTCTGGCGTCCTCCTCCCAATCTTCAACCCTTGTGAATTGCCTATCATATAAGGCCTGGTATCTGTCTTGGTACCTCGCACTAATAACGGCCTTTTGCAAATAGCTATGTCTCCTCCCTTCAATTTCAAGACATGCCTCCTCATTGCCCTAGTTGCATGCCTAGGCTTAAAACTTAGACCACACCACTGACACTCCCACCCTTCCTTACCATTCACATCCTTGTAATTAATGTACGCACACTCCCACACAGTGGAAATGGCTGGCAAACAAACCTCTTCCCCTTCTTCACCACACAAATCAATTGCCTCCCCTCCTCCTCCCTCCTCCTCAGTGGTGATCAACGATGGTGTTAATAATTTGTTTTTGCGTATTGATGACGGTGTTGTTGCTGTATCGGTTGTTCAAGGAATTGACGGTGTTGTGGTGAGAAATGATAAGACAGATCCAGACCTGCCGGGTCCAGTAGATTGCACCGCCGATGAGAGCAAGGTGGGTGTAGTAGCAGAGTTGGCTGCTCGAGCAGTAGATTGCCCTGCCGACGAGAGCAAGGGGGGTGCAGTCGCAGAGTTGGCTGCTCGAAATGCCTCAAACCCGAGCAATGGAGGAAGACTTGCTGCGCGGGCGGTGGCTTCCCCATTAGCCCCAAAGTACGGCTCGATAAAAGGCGCCGCGGCAGCATCGGCAGCAGCAGCAGTCGCTGTTACGACATCCTTCCTCTTCTTCTTCTTCTTCTTCGGCGGCACGAGGTTTGTGGTGGTTTTGTTAGCTTTCGGCAGTTTTTGACAGAAAAAACAGATGTCGGAGCCCTCTCCGTGTCGGATCGACATGCAATGTTGGCAAGAAATTGGCGACATATGCACATGTCAGCGACATGTCGGCGACATAGTTCTTGGCTAAGCACACTCTACATCTAGGTCTAGGCTTTGACTCTGAGAGAGTTGATTGGGACACCCCACCCTGTTCATTTTCATATCAGGTCTACTTCATACATATATAAAGTGTTTCAGCACCTTCTACTGTGGCTTGTGGTCATAAGGATGCAACCACAACCTGATATTTGCTTGGTCTTATCTCACAGTCATAGTGGTAGCAGTAGGAGTCTCTGTTAGTACTTACTTGGGTCATGCTGAAGGTCATGATTTGAGCGCTCCATCCACTTCATACTTACAGAAGATCTTCTTCATACATATGCAAGGTGTTTCAGCACTTCTACTTTGGCTGATGGCCAGAAGGATGCAACCTCAGCCTGATATGTGCTTGGGGTTGGTCTCACAGTCACAGTGGTAGCAGTAGGAGATTCTCTTGGTTTCTCACTTGGATCATGCCAAAGATTATGATGGGGGCACCCCATCCACTTCATACTCATATCATATCCTGTTTATACATATATTTAAAGTGTTTCAGCTACTTCTACTGTCTTGCAATGGAGGGATTGCAATCTTGCTGAGAAATCCCATGGTACAGTAGGTGCATTACTTTTGTCAGATCCCCCCTCTGCCTCTGGTTGAATGCCTAGGTCTAGGTCTAGCCCATATACTCACTGATATCTAAGGCAGATTCTTCATCTTTGTCAGTTATTCATAGCGCAGAAACTAATCATAGAGAAGCCATGGAAACCCAATAACCCACCTAACCCACTAAAACAGTTGTACAAGATGGAGCTCCTATCGGCTTGTCTGCAAGCAAATAATGGACGGGAGATGAGGGCGTCGAGGAATGTTATGGTTCATGCTATCACGGTGTTGACGATCAGGACCGAGAAGCAGCATGCTTCTTCATTTTTGAACAATAGGAAATGTTACTACATGGCTCGTCATCTTGACAGACGACAGTGTTGCCGCAAATCAACACACTGTTTGTCCGCAGAATTAATACGCAACAACATCCAAAGCAGCAGCAGAAACGATGAGTCGTCGCAATCAGGCAATATTTCTGATTTATCCACCATGATGAACAAAGCGTACAAATTGGGTGAAACCGATGGAGTCCAAGAGGTATTAAAATCGAATAGAATTCTTACCACGTTGTTAGCCAAGTACGATGCAGCAGACAAAGTGGCAAGTGAACTAATCAATGCCGCAATATTGGCAGCTGGGAATGAACGAGGGGTAATGGCAGCAATTATTAACTCAATTTTGGCATCATGCTGTCATGGCGACGATCATGATGACGGTAACGAAAATGTCAACAACAATGAAAATTCATCATCGCCGCCATCATCATCATTCGTCCAACATCCACAAATTGCATTAGAAATACTCCATCTTATGGACTGTATGTATTCGAAGGATCCATCCTCCATAATAATGCCTGATATTGTATCGCTTTCCTTGGTATACTACGCGCTCAGTCCACCGTCTCCTTCTCAACGACAAAGTAGTCAACAACTGCATGACAACCATTATGTGCCACAATCTAACGAAATATTGGATCGTGCACGACGGATGGCAAAGAAGGCTGCTGGATCACAACGTCGAAAGGCACTGGCATCTGAACGTCGGAAGGGAAGACTTAATAATAACGAAAAGAATGAAATCGACATGACACAGACAGAGGCTAGTCTTCAATCACTCTTCGGACAAGACATACACGTATTATATGAAACGGCTGACATTATTGCAGTATCCAAACCATCGGGGATGGTATGTTACCATACCAAAAGTACGGGGTCAAATTCGAAGCGTACAGATATTAGCCTTGTAGATGCTCTCTTGGAGTGCAATGTATCACTCTCTACAGTAAATCCCATGGCACGAGGCATTGTCCATCGTCTTGATCGTGGCACGTCGGGCAGCATCATAATTGCCAAAACAGATGAGATTCATTTGATATTGGTAGCGTCGTTTTTCTTACGTCAGTCGGAGAAAAAGTATTTAGCACTTGTTCGTGGAAAAAGCGCTATTCCTACTCATTCACAATTGTTGTTGGAAGGTTCATCTGGTGTTATTAATGGTCCTGTCGATGGAAGACCAGCTTCCTCGACATATCGAGTAGTAAAGGTATTTGGTAACGAATTATCACCGGATGCTTTGCTGTTAGAAGTATCAACGCTTACTGGTCGCAAGCATCAAGTGCGTGTACATTGTGCCAGTCTTGGACATCCAATATTTCGAGATCCATTGTACGACGCAACGTCGTCATCCGCAACAAGCTTGGAAAGCAACAACTCGAAAAAGACAGCCATAGGACAGAAGAAGCAACGTGCTGGTTCATCAAAAGCAGTCAGTACTGGCACTGATGATCTACCTTTACCCAAAGCAATTGCAGATGTAATAGTTGATACAACATCTAATCCTCAGTATGTAGAAAGATTCTTCCTCCATGCTGCATTTCTGTCGATAAATGAATTAGGCGTAGCTGTGAATGCTCCATTGCCAAAGTGGTGGGCTGATACCATGGAGAAATTGAATTAAGTTAATCTTGTACTGATCATAACAATAATGTACACTCACTCAATCACTCTATGTTTTTGTTCTTTTACAAAAATTAATCGTTATCCTTTAATTTTAATCCACCCTTGTTAGCACATCGCTCAAACCCAGCTTCTTAACAGGCATGGATGGTATGCGTTGTGGCGTTCCAAACCATATCGTACCAACTACATACTCCTCATCTTTCTTAAACCCCACCACGTTGGCAAAGTCTTCGTTAAAGTTGACAGGCCCAGTAGTCCACTTCGTACCAATCCCACGTGAATGTAGCGAGAGACATATATTCTGTACCGCACAGCAGCATGCGGCATAGTCCTCACGTGACACAGATGTTGGATTGTTCATGTCATTATCACCCCCTTCAATAGTACTACCTCTACAAGTTACAACCAACCAACCTGGTATTGCCATCCATCTATCATATTTGGCCTGTCCTGCAAGATCTCCTTTACTTGCTGTGACCAATTCCTGTTGTAATGTACAAATCTTTGTTTTTGGTTGTTCACCAAGTAAATAGAATCGCCATGGTTCAGTCCGTCGATGATTCGGTGCATGTATCCCAGCGTCTATTGCTGCATTAAGATGCATTTCCCAATTAGGTGGTAATGTTGGTTCGAAGTCATTTATTGTACGTCGGTCAAGTATGTTCGACTGAACGTAACGATGACGTGTTTGTGGACGTGCATTTAGACACGTTGTTTTATCATCGTATGATAATCTCCTTTTTCGCTTCCTCTCATTCGTTACTGATGATGATGATTGATAAAAGGAGAATAATGCCGCTGAAGGCATCACTGCCGACGACGCGAACGTGATTTGGAGAAGCGGTACTATCAACAATAACATCATCTCCACCTATGGTAGGTGGAAAATTATTAGGATGTAGATATGATGATGATGATGATGAGATGATGTGCACACGTCTCCCGAGGTTGGTTATGGGCGGGAAGTCATCTGTTCCCGCCCATTTACCTAATCATAAACCTTCGCACAAATCAATGACTTTCTTGTTATTGGATATTTCGCTGCCAATTTTGTACTCCGATTTTGAATTTCAAGAGAGTTTTCGTCCTCAACGTTTTTGAAAATTCCCGCTCCAAAAAAGAAAAGAAGAAAATCGTTTGTGCCTCGCGTAAAGTCCTTGTCCCATGACGACATTGATGGGATTTGAATCAAATAATATCCTAGCGAGTGAATACAGTGCGATAAGCGTGGTGTAGTAGTAGTAGCGGTAGAATAAAGCTAAGGACGGGTGTTGACGAGACTATCGCAAACGTCAGCAACAGGCTCCACTCCCCTTCGTTTTCCCCACGATAAGTCCGACTCACTAGGAGCGCGGACGGCTGTCAGGGTATAATCATGGGAGACGCAATATCAAGCTTACTATTCCAACCACCACCTCCAACCCGGCTCAAGGAGTCCAAGGTAATATGGTTAACGAATTCTCACGGGAAACGTATCCCCGCATTCTTCGTGGAGTGTGCCATGGATGAACGGACCGGGGAGGGAATGCGTGCTCCTCATCCGGGCGAGGCGAATTACAACAATAATAGTACCAATCATCAACATCATCATAATAGTCATCATCATCACTATCGATCATCACAACAAAATTCTAATCAAGGAGGGGGGTCTGAATCGCACGATGATGGATCCTCCGGAGGGTACAATGGCGCTTACCCCCAAGGAGTAGCGACTAATAACGGTAGCGGACCAAGTACACCACATATACGCACCCCCAAAGAATTAGAAATGACCGTGGCCATGGGACGACGGTTGGGGCATGGCGCACCAACGATATTATATAGTCATGCCAATGCCGAAGATCTTGGAAATATATATCCATGGTGTAAATTTTTAAGTAAGATGCTTGGAGTCAACATATTTGCTTATGATTATACTGGTTATGGATTGGCGTCAGATCAGGGTGAGTGCTTACGAGGCGGTGTTGTGGGGTGGATGGCCACCATGGAAGAACGGGTGTGCCTGGTCTTAAAATTTTCATGCCTTGACTAGTTTCATAACTATTGCACTCACCGCACCCATCACGTCCATCCATAATCCCCATACACACACTCTCTTCCCTACCTACACATTCACTCAGGCCCACCATCAGAAGACTTTTGCTTCGCGGACATAACTGCCGCCTATGCCTACTTGACCTTCGCCCTTCAAATCCCAGCATCCTCGATAGTCTTATATGGTCGGTCTCTTGGTTCGGGCCCTTCATGCTTCCTGGCCGCTCGTACAGCTGAGGGCGGGGATCCCGTCGGTGGACTTATCTTACATGCACCCTTCCTAAGTGTATATCGGATAGTTATTGACTCAGGCTGCACACTGCCGGGTGATCGATTCCCGAATGTTGACTTTGCACCCAATATCCGTAGTCCGGTACTATTCATCCATGGCACCAAGGATAGTATCGTACCCTTCAATCACTCCGAGCGTCTACTTGATACGATATGTGAGCCATATAGGGCCGAACCGGTGTTCATTAAGGGTATGGGTCATAACAATGTTCATGCCTCAGTTAGACCGATGTTCATAGATAGATTACGTTGGTATTTAGATAGACACGTACTGCCGAACATACAAGCCGAGAAGATGATGCCAAGAATAGGTTCAACATTACCGAGAATGATCTCGTCAGAGAACCTTACAAGACCAAAGAAGAAACAACAATTGGCGCAGGCAAGATTAGCAGTGGATTATGTGGCATAAACATGCCTTGGGGTGTTGGAGGGGATCAACCAAGAGAGGTGATACATAATTTTCATATTGTACTAATGAGGGACTGGCACGACACCGTTGGGAGTACGTCATGCCTTTTCCTAACCGCCATAGTATAGATCTTCGGCGGTGGGGACCACAGAGTTTGAAGTAGCTAGTCACTTTTCACTTTTTGCGATGATTGCCTATCACGGCAAAGACCAAGGCAAATAGTTTTACTAATTGAATTAGTAAAATGGGTAGTTTTAGCAACTTATAGTCTCTTCCGCCAACAGAGACTTTTGCTCAGGAATAAAATTGCTTTGCTTATCTAGTCCAATCCTCTAGAAAACATTCCCATCTACGCACATGGCTTTTCTCCGTAAATTGTAACAACTTTACACAGCTCATCCATATCCATTCTTTGTAGGAAGTCATATTGATCTGTGTAGACACCATGTATTTTGGTCCGTTGTTCATTGTTCGTACCTATTTGATCCAAAGGAATTTCTGTCTCCATGGGACTCTCTGCATCAACAACAACCACATTCGTAAAGCCTATTTCCTCACACATTGGCACAATGCATTCCAACGGCGCAAACATTCGCATACATACCGGCCACTCAAATGACGGGTCGAGCTTGTCCGAGACGATAGTTGTCGTAGATATTGCCATACGTCCACCAGGTTTGAGTGCTTTGAATACACTGCGAAAGCCCTTCATCTTGTCGGGGACAAGACAGAAGGCACCATTACTAATACACACATCAAACGTCCCTAGAGACAAGTTCTTACTCAAGAATGCATCTTCTAATTTCTCCACATCTCCGCGGATGAATTGGATTCGTCGTGGTACGTCATAGCCACGCTCGGAAGCTCTCTTTGATGCATGCATCACCTCTGACCCCGCGAGGTCGACACCCACGACGAAGGGTGGCAACATCACCACGTCATTGTCATCTGAGGAGGTAGAAGCAGGTGACGTAAACTTATCTGCGCCGCAATCTCTCATGGCAAGGAAAGAGTCAATGCCTAACCCAGATCCGACATCAAGAACACTTTCGCCTGGTTGAATCTTAGCAACCGTGTGAGGATTTGCAACTCCCTGATAATTGTAAATATCATCATCACCTATGTAATCCATATCATCTGGGGTGTATCCAATCTGTTTCATTATTGCCTTGGCTCTAGTGACATTACCCGTCAGTGCAGCTGTCTTACCAACTCGTTCGTACGCCTCGGCGGTTTCATCCTTGATGCTAGTATTGCCATCATGAGGGAAAGGACATTTTGGTCGACCCTCACTGCTGCTCGACATCATCTTGGCTACTGAAGAATAATCTGCCTCAGTAATCACATTGTCATCATCCTCATCGTACACAAATAGATAGTCAGCACATGGATGATCAAAACCTACTATGCCATTGGCATAATGCAAGAACGGACCACGTATCTCATCTGACTTTAGTACATACTCATCCATAAGCTCAGGATTGCCAAGGTAGTGATGCTTTAGTGTCGCACGCTTTATATTAGTCTTGGCATCTTCGTCATCATCACTTACTGCAGCCAAAGCTTCTATCATTTGTGGGAACGTATCCTCTAGGTATGCCTCGTAGAGCATTTGACACATGATCGTTGACGATCCAATACCATTGAATTTGTTTGTTGTTGCAACATACTGTCCTGGCATGGGTTGACGGGAAATGCTCATAAGCACGTCCAACGCTACTGTTCGTTGTGATACGTCCGAATCAAACAGAGCACAATGCCGTAGATATCCAACAACACACTCAGGTACACCACAGCGATGTTTCAAATGTCCTGATCCAGCAATAACCAAAAATCTATCATTGACAGAGGAGTGTTCGAGCAATAGTTTGGCAATTTGATATCCCATAGCATGATCCTTTAGTAGCTGTGCCTGATACAGTCTGGCCAATGATGATTCAGGATCATCCATTTCATCTTCCTCATCTTCTTCTTCATCCTCTACTGGAGTATATATTTCAATCCCACGCATCATACTCTTAATCAGCATCCGATGTTCTTTCGTCCCACGTAGACGGAGTGACATTTTATCTTCAAATAATGCTCCATGCATGACATTATCTTCGTTTGGAAGATATTCTCTCGTTGTTGATATTTCATTAAAGAACTGATGTTTCAGTTCAAGAGTAGGACATTCCTTATTAAGCCTGCCGGCATGATTACGTGGTATGAATCCGCCGTGAATGTGAATTGTACAGCCGCCACTACTACTGCTACAATTATCACTGTTCTTACTCTTTGTTGTATTGCGACAAAATGTAATAAGATCACGGTATGGTTCAAGATCATGTCCTTCGGTACCATAATCTTCCCTATAGGATCGTTTTAATTCGTCGAATGCTTTATCATCGTCATCCTCCTCATCAGTCTCACCATTGGCATATTTATCCAACAACGGTTGCATATCCACAGAGAAATGCTCCATGATTAGATGCAGTCGTGGCGCTGGCGACGATGACACTGACGATGAAGAATTCTGTGTAGTAGTCGTCAGATATTCTGACCAATGATGTACCATCTCAGCCAGGAAGGTGGTTATTCGTTGTTCGGAATGAATCTCACCAAAGTACATTAATTTGGCATTTCCAATTTCTTGTTCGACTAGATGTCGTGGAACTGCGGCAGCAAAGTCAGTATTGCCACCTATGATGCGTCCGTGACGAGAACTACTGCCACCCCCAATCGATGCAGCCGTTGATGACTTGAGTATACGGTGAACGAATCGATTCATCTTCCCTCCGTTGTTCTGTGCTGCATGTAGCTCCGTCGTCATTACATAATAGTAGGATTATCTTCTATTATGCAATGGATTTGGGGAGATTCTTCGAGCGGGATCCTGACTCACTACCTCCTTCTTTTGGTGCTCTGAGCTCCATGGTAGAACCTGAGATAGCCTGATATTGTCTGAGATAGTAGTAGCAAAAGTAGTGGCAATGATATTCAAACTAAACTCAGTGCTCGTCGTCCTGGCAGCCGTTGCTTCATCCCCGTCCTCATCGGCATTCGTTCAACCGAGATCATCATTCTCTCCGATTGAGATCACAACGCAGCTGTTGGCCGCATCCTCCTCCTCCTCATCGCAAACGAAACCACGTCCACCAAAACGTACGCTCCGAGATCGTACGCCCGAAGAAGCCACGAACCTCCTACGCGATATAATTCGTGCGGCATATGATGCCGGTCCACGTGCAGCACCCGCGCGAACATTCCAGGCCTACATTGCCATGGCACGAACGATACGCGACTTTTCGCCTACATTACGACGTAACGCTCCCGAGAAATTTACATTCCCGGTAGCGATGCGCAAACTATTCGAACGTCTTGGTGCGACGTATGTAAAACTCGGTCAATTCATCGCCAGCAGTCCGAGTTTATTCCCCGAAGAGTACGTACTGGAATTTCAAAAGTGCCTGGACTCCACGGAACCGGTACCCTGGATGACGATTAAGGAGATAATCGAAACCGAACTCGGACCGATAAATGCTAATTTTGCATATGTCGATACCAAGCCATTGGCAAGTGCGAGTATTGCACAAGTCCATGCGGCCACGTTAGTTTCGGGTCAAGAAGTAGTAATAAAGGTACAAAAGCCAAAGATCGATGAATTATTACGTGCCGATTTAAACTTCGTTTATATCGCAAGTCGTATAATAGAATTCATATCGCCGGACTTCGAACGCACGAGCCTAAGTGCCGTGGCGGGCGATGTGAAAAGTTCCATGTTGGATGAATTAGATTTCACGAAGGAGGCGGGCAATATAGAAGAATTTCGAACATTCCTGGTCGAACGGGGATTGGATGATAGCGTCACGGCACCGAAAGTTTACAAGGACCTAACAACCACGAGGGTATTAACAATGGAACGATTGCGTGGCGTGTCAATGACGGATGCCGACTCGATACGTCAAATATCGAACGATCCCGAATCACTTATTGTTACTGCACTTAATACATGGACATCGAGTGTAATGAATATGCCATGGTTCCATGCTGACGTGCATGGTGGAAATCTCATGGTTTGTGAGGATGGCAAGGTGGGATTTATTGACTTTGGAATGGTAGGTCGTGTCGGACCGAAAACTTTTGAGGCTGTAGGTGAACTAAGTACCGCATTGGCTGCGGGAGATTATGAAGGTATGGCTCGGGCAATGTGCAATATGGGTGCTACCGATGCCGAAGTTGATGTTGTAAAGTTTGGACGTGACATTGAACAGGTCATGTCCAACATGGCAAAGGTATCACCGGACGTAGTCGGAGTTGGATTGGGTAGAGATGGAACAGTCAGCGCAACTATATCCTTTGATGAGGATGAGGTAACAAATATGCTATTGAAGATTGTAGCAGTAACAGAGGACAATGGATTGAAACTACCACGTGAGTTTGGTCTGCTCGTGAAGCAGAGTTTATACTTTGACAGGTATCTCAAAATATTAGCACCTGGATTAGATGTCGGGACTCAAATGGCACTTGGAAGTGGTTCAAGAAGTGATGATGGAATAAAGACTGCCGAAGTCATCCGGTGATTTGATTGTAATAGACTTAATTAGATGTCCTGTCAATACATAATAAGCTGATAATCATTTGAGCACGATGTTGTCGATTAAACGGACCGTTCCCAAAATGCATGCCAATGAAACAATACAACCATCACTACCGACCTTTGCCAATGGTTGCATAGTCTCCACATCATCAATTGCGACATATTGAATCGTCGATATCAACGGCTCCGTTTTTAGTATACCTTCCACCACCTCCCGTAATACAGCGGCATCGATAAATTCCATCCCCCGAGAAAAGCGCGAATCGTACAATTCTCGTGCCGCACATAAGGCCTTGTATACCACGGGTGACGCACGTCGCTGTTCTGCATCGAGGTATGCATTCCGACTTGACATGGCCAATCCATCATCCTCGCGTACCGTGTCCATAATATGGACATTAATATCATTCATATTCAAATCATCGACGATGCGTCGGACGAGTACACATTGGACCGCATCCTTCTGACCAAAGTATGCATTCGATGGTCGTACTATATTGAACAATTTCGTTACGATCGTTGCTACGCCACGAAAGTGATCCGGACGTTGCCCACCCTCCCGCGTCGTGTCGAAGCCCGTTGGTTCGACGTATGTTACGTGATGTTTGCCATACATAATATCGGACGACGACGGCGCGAAGACATGATCGACGCCAATCGATGCTAGTCGCTCGATATCTTCTCCTAACCGACGTGGATATTTATCCAAATCTTCATTCGCGCCAAACTGCGTCGGATTCACGAAGATGGATGCGAATACGACGTCGTTCTGCGACCGTGCGGCACGGAATAATGAAAGATGACCCTCGTGGAGTGCGCCCATGGTGGGTACGAAGCCGATCGAGATTGATGGATCGTACGATTTTCGTATCGTAAGTATAGATTCAACGGTGGGATGGATCGATGGCCGCCGCGACATGAAATGTTCCTCTTTCGCTGATGCAGTGGACATCATCATCGCATGTAATGATGATAAAAAATATGTGGCGTGAGAGTTCAAGGCGCTGTCTCGTCTACGAAAGGAGGTAATGATGCGAGGTGAAAGTGATGTCCCAGAGTTACAGAATCGTTTGCATGCGTTGCTCATGGCATGGATCGCACGAGGTAGCGTTAGTAGTATCTAATCTGGGCGGGACATGAGACATGAGAATACACACCTCACTACATACCTACCTATGACCTAATCCCTCGAGACTTAGATAATGTCGTCGTCCAAATATGTAGCGCCATGGATTCCAACCCATCGTCCACCTCCGGCAGATCCATCGATCGCCGG
>Ga0247834_1005645_pt1 | contig 14640 bp, 16 predicted proteins | sample LaCruzMarch2015__8_FD_187118 | JGI IMG/M metagenome (GOLD analysis project Ga0247834, IMG submission 187118) | Freshwater microbial communities from meromictic Lake La Cruz, Castile-La Mancha, Spain - LaCruzMarch2015_12m | ecosystem: Environmental > Aquatic > Freshwater > Lake | place: Spain... | reverse complement strand
GTCTGCGACATGACTGAAACATGTCGGCGACATGTCGCCGACACGACACAGAATGTCGCCGTTTGGGCAAAAAAACGACACGCCGACATCCGACATGTGGAGCTAAGCAAAATCGTAAACAGTAAACAGGAACAGACATTATAGTCGCGGGTGGAAGCGTGATACACGATATCAATTTGTATGGCATCGGTATGAAGCAAATTGGACAGTCCTCCTTGGCCAGCAGGTCCTTTAACAGCGCCTCATCGCGTAGCTCGGCTGCTCGTATTTTACATTCTTTTTTATGTTTTGGCCAATGATTCTTCTGACAATTGACATTGCAATACTTGGCGACCATACATGATTTACATGCCTTGAGACTAATACCCCCTTCATTGCCGCACTCGGCACAGCAGTGGACCGTTGCATCGTTTCGAATACGGTCCATGTTGTAGATACGCACGTGGGTTGAGGATTCATATGGTAGTACCTGTCTACCTCACTATGGGTGTCGACTCTCGCGTTTGAGCTGATCCATGCTCTGTCCGCCCTTTTTTCGGCGCCCACACAAAAATAGCGTTGAGGCTGATCAGCGTGACGCTGGTGAGCGAGCCGAGCGAAAATATCGACCCCAGAGTCCGTGCTCCAAGGCGTCCATCATTTCGACGGTATGGTACGCTGACAACACCCTGTTTTGATAATGTCCGCCGGCGCCGGCAGTAACGAACTACTTTGCCAGGGATGTGCCATGGCCATTAACCGGGTTGGAGGTATCAGAAATGATTAATCACGCCGCAGCAGTATCGTCACTATTAACGCACCCGAGTCAACAATTCGAAGTCAGTGTCGTAATATTACCAAGTTTTCGTATGGACATGCCTGGTGCCGATGTACATGGTTTGACATTCCCTCCTGGACGTAAAGTAGCCGTCATACGTGAGAAGATAGATAAGGAACCAGATTTTAATCGTTCCGAACCATTTGCCGTTTCAGACGTCATTTGTAGTATTGGGCGACGTGACATTTACGAAGAAATGTGCGATTGGATTCAAGGATCATTATGACACTGGCAATGCCGGTGCATACTTAACCTGGCCAGGAGGGGATGCATGTGGTGTTTGTCAAGCCACGGGTACTAAAATCAAGCCCGATAGCAAGACTAGACATCTACTCATCGTATGGGAAATGGCAGGCAGAGCAGCCAATGGGGTGTTATGTTATCTTGTCATCCCACGTATACTCACTCGTGAGGGATACGAAAAGATCATGGGTGGCCCAGGCAATCATCGCTGCACTGCAAAGGATAAGACATTCTACACCCCACGTCGTCAAACATTTGATGGAACTTTAGGCGAGCTATGCAGTTGGGGCAAAGGAGCTCCACCGGCGGGCGCTGCATGGAGTCAAGTCCATTCTGACGGTACTTACTGTGCCATAGAGCGTTGGTTTAAGGATGAAAGAACACTTTGGAATCCTGATTCTGGGATAGACACTAGTCCGTGCACCTTTATGAGTCGTTCAGGGGTCGATCCCTCGACCTATGCAGAAGCAAGTACTTCGGGCGATTCTCTCTCTATGAAAGAACTTAAAGCAGCAATCGAGATAGCGGGGATGTCACATGCGGATTGTCTTGAGAAATCAGATTTGCTGAAACGATACAAGGAGGCGCAGGATAAGCGTACAAAAGAGTCTTGGTCTCGTGGATTTGAGCCTCCGACTTCACAACCTATCCCATCCACTGCATCGGCAAACAAATTAAAGCCGTCTAAAGCTGAGGTATGCAATCTCTGCGGAGCCTCTGCAAAAAAGTTGCTACGGTGCGCCCGATGTGTCACTGCAGGTAGAGTTCCTGCAGCCTATTGCTCAAAAGAGTGTCAGAAACTTGCTTGGCCTGCACACAAGAAGGGTGTATGCAAACCACTCCCCCAAACACTTTGTTCGGTGTGCAAAGTTGCTAGGGTGAGCACCGCTGCTGACGCGAAGCAAAATGGTACCCTTTTCTTTTGCTGTGGCGCTGTGATTTGTTACTCGTGTAGTACGGCTGACGATTCGTGGACATGCCCGTGCTGTGGCAAAAAGTTGCCGACGACTGATGAAGGGACATTGGAGGTGCTTCGCAAGGCGGCAAAACGAGGCGATTCCTCGGCACAATGGAATCTTGGGCGAGCTTATGACACTGGTCGATTTGGGGTAAAAGTTGATCACGTCGAGGCAGCAAAATGGGTTCTCAAGGCGGCAGAGCAAGGTCATGCAAAGGCAGAGCATGCGATGGGTGTCAACTATCGTGATGGTGAAGGCGTGGCTGTCAATAATGTAGAGGCGCGTAAGTGGTTTCATCGAGTTGCTGTACAAGGGCATGTGGAAGCCCAATGTGACCTGGGAATAATGATTTTTTACGCTATAAAACGAGGTGAGGAAAATGCAAGCCTTGATGAGGCTGAAATTTGGCACGAAAGGCAGCAGCTGCGGGGGACAAGCTTGCTGAGGGAACTCTGGGTACAACTAAGATGTTTAGGTTATTAGGAGTGTTAGTAGATGCCGATAATTACTACGTTTACTTCTTTTATTATATATATATTTATGTGTATCCACCTCACTATACCTCTCGTTCTTTCCCTGCCCCCTGCCCCCTCCCCCCACAGTCAATTACGATTTATTTTCTTTCTTGATTTTTTTGATTATATCGTTCAGTTTCTTTAGTGACTCGTCTTTCATTTGAAAGTCGCCTGAATGAGAAATAAGTTTGTTCAATACAACCAGTAACCACTGGTTACGTCTGTTGTAATCAAATATCCCAATATTTAATGCCATTACTCCCATTTCTGACGTCTTAATTCTTAATACGTAATTGTCTCGTATGTTGTGTCCACCATCATCTCCACCCCGATCATTACAATCAACTACTGGATTGACATTAAGTAACCTCTTAAGGAATTCCACCATGGACTCGATAATAAATCGATTTGACTGATAAATTTCCAATTTATAAGGACCAACATGACCATCACTTCCAAACCACCCAGCGAGTACTGCATTCCCAATTAATGATGATACATCATTTTCGATCATGTTTGTAAACCTCTCATCGTAGTCTGCTTTTTTAATCCCGCACCATGCCCATAGTTCAAAGCTGATTGAGCAATTGGAGTAAACTTCCTGCTTTTAATGTTTGGACGAATCAATTCCATAGCTTCAGCAATCATAAACAGTTCAACAAATTGATCATACTTCATTGATAGTCCCATATTGCAACCCCAGAAGAATAGACACTTAGTCCAAAGAGAGTTGGAGGCGAGTACAATTTTGATCTCTTTATGCAATATATGTAATAGCACCAATATATGTAATAGTGCATCTGGTGGAAATATACATTTCGTCAATGCTTTCATTGGGGACTGATCGACATCTTTTAAAAGTGCTAAGATGCATTCGGGAGGAATAATGCTTTTGCTTGAACCACTCCACACCAAGTTCCATCCCCGTCCAACATACCAGGAAAGTAACCAGCAAAGAATAGAACAAATCACGAGCATACGAATCTCAGCCTTGGTATCAGTGGTGTTGGTCAATGATGCTGCATTAGTCTTGCTATCATCCTCAATGTCCATCATTGTCAGGTGGTTACGGAAGCGCTGTCAAAGCTCAGACGGTCTGTCTTATCGTTTCGCGGCAGCGGCAGTCGCCGCTGTCATCGCTCATCCACGGCGCTTCGGGATTCCGATAACGACGAAGATGACGATAATTCAAATTCGTCATCCGTGCGGAGCTGCGGCGGCGGCGGCAACAATGTCGTTGGCGGTCGATGTTCCATTATTTTGGATCCGAGGACGATCATCGACCCACGCGGCTCCGGTCCAGCAGCAGCAGTCTCGGAATAGTAGTAATGATAATACATTTAATTACGGCTGTAGTAATGAACGCAATGAAGAGATTGTCGAAGAGGAGAACGAAGAAGAAGAGAGGAAAGAACGTCGACCAACAGTATGTGCGTCTATACATAGCATCATCCAATGCGTTCAATTTGATACGGACACTTCGACTGAGTATATTACTAACGGATGACGAGCTTCAACGAGCAGAGGAAAAGGAGGAGGCGCTGGAGCTGTTCGAAACAAGCCTCCAGGCCGAAGAAGAATGCAGGTTGTTGTAAACATTGGACCGACATCTAAGCCACATCAATCAACTATTATGTCCTCCGACGACCACACCACATCCAAGCTGTAATATATAAACAACATTATAATAATTATTATGATCTGATCTTTGCCATTATAACAACTAGAAGTCCAACTTCTAATGTACCAAGAGCAACGAGAACATAGATGCAGAATTATTCGTAGATAAAGAGAGGCCTAAGCCTTATAGAACCACTCTACCGCATGTACGAATTCTTTCCCTAGACCTTTCAGCTCCTTTGATTTCGTAATAGACCCCCTTGTCTTCTTCTGACCTTTCTCTGTGAACCAAAGCTTGTTTAATACCTTACCAGCATTTATTGCTTGATCAGTATTGTAACACTTGAATCGAGGAATTTTCAATTGTCCAACAATATCCTCTTCTCTCTTCTTGAAACTCCTATTTGTTGACGTACCTTGGCAATGATTTGTATGCATCATCATAAAGATGAATATTGCCTCACCAACCTTTGTCAAATACCCAATAGTTTATTGTATACACCAGAGTCCCGAAATTCATGTAGTGCGTACACTGCGCTGAATAAGCCCGGAAGACCAGGATTGTCATAGATTTGAACACCATTCAACTTGTGGGAAGATTCTGTTACCATCGTTGTCATCGTCATCATCGTCGTCGTTGTATTCGTCGTCGTCATCGATGCTGCGGCTCTTCTTCTTCGATGTCACCGCCTTCTTCTTCATCATCGTTCTGTTCTCATCGAGCATGGAATCATCATCATCATCCTCCACCTCCTTGTAGTTGATTGTACTCAAGACACGGCGTTTGGATGAAGCTGCCTCTCCCTTCTCGGCGACGACGGCGGTTTTGACAGCTAATTCCGCCTCCTCGGCTTTTTCGACAGCGGCATCAACAACGCAATTCTTTGGCATTGTCCTCGTAGTAGACTTCTTGACGAGTACGTTGATGGACGGCTTCGAAGTCGCCTTAGCTGTACATTTCGTCTTATCAGCGACTTTTGACTTGGCCACTGACTTCGTCTTAGCGGAGGTGGCTGCTGCGCCTATCCCGGCTCGTCGTGCGGCCGCCTCGGATGGACTCGGCATGCTCGCGAGAGTCTGGAACAATGACGGTCTTCCCGCCCAAGATTTTCACCCTGGAGTCGTTTTAGACTCAACGTCTCGGCGGGAAGCCAAAAGAGGGCAATCCTCGAACCGGAAGGGAGAAATGAGCCGCGCTTCTCATTAATAAGCAAAAAATAGCAAAAGAAATTTAGACGTCACTATAGTTAAGTATATTTTTCACTATTGGGACAAATCGTGTCACTATTGGGACAAACAAACTGTGTGGGCCTTCGGACGTTGTGTCCAAAACGACTCCCTGGCAAACCACAAACCTTCTAGATGGAGCTGGGACGACATAAACAATGACTAAAAAGGTATAATCACAGTGGCTTAGTTTGGTACAGCAAGACAACGTCGGGTACCTTATCCCGTATTTTTGTTTCTTTGGACACATGCGTTTATGATTTTAGCTGTGTGTCACTGTTGCACAAGGCGATCCTAGAGTGAGCTAAGCGTTTCGTGTGGTAATAATAGAAAATTATAGATATCATCTCATTTGCTGTATTGTTAGATTTATGCTCCATACATTCAAAAACATACGTTACTTAGGTTCTGGACAGCATCTAACCACTCCAAATTTGGAATGTAAGTGTTGGGAGTGGATGCCTCATTTCTATGAGTGAGGGGTTTATGAAATGTCAACACCGCCGTTTTCTGCATATGTGTTACGACATTAACAACTGGTATCTGCGGATCCTTACCAGCAAACAATGTTGATAGCATACTGTTAGTTAATTGATCAAACGTCGCATCCAAACAATCACGTTCAGCAATTGCAAATGTTGGACTTTCGAGTAGATCGTATGTTTCATCCAAGATGTAACGAGCAAGCTCATCGGGTGTTGCATCATTACTGTCATCTGACTCTTGACCAATCACAAACTGTACCAGTGCACTACTACTTACCCCCTGTCTCCGTCGTCGTTGATGCTCGATGCCATCACGGACAGATTGTAACCAAGTCGAGACATCTTGCATTGTAACATCATCATTAAGTACATCCCAATCTTGTAATATCCGTGTAACCTCTTTCCCCACAACTTTTGCAATAGATGGGATGCCAATTGCAAATAGATGATGGTATGTTTTTGATAAAACAATTTGATGTGATGAACGGTACCGATCAGCAGCTCCTTCTGACGATGTAGATGTATGCTCCTCGTGCTCATCTCTTAGTAGACGTCCTCCTAACAAGTTGACTTGTACATTCAGTGTGAGAAAAATGATAGTATGTGCGTAGACCGTTGTAATTAGTCGTGTCATGGACTTATTCTTGATCCTGTTCCACAGATACCGCTCTCTCCCTATAATGACCTCGAGTTTAGAGTTGTTGTAAGTTCCATCGTAATCATTGACACTTCTTTGCTGCTTCTTCATCTCGTTAATCTCCCGTTTCTCAGCCCTTAATTCCTTCAATTCTTCCGTGTCTCGACTAACATCAGTCTCCTTGGCAATTGCCCCCTTCATGGTGGGTAAGAAGTCCAGCATGGCACGTGATGACTCCAGCCGACATCGTGCCATTCGTGATGTACGTTCTCGATCATTAATTTGTGGGTGACATTGATGACGCTGATAATCTTGTGGAAGGGATGGGTGATGCCCACTACCCGACCGACTATCTGTCTGACCATTATTGCAGCTATTATTACCGTCATCGACCACCGCCGAACTACTCTCCCCCACTACCACGTCGCCAATATATTCCACTGAGCTATTATTATTTATTTCAAGACGCTCATCATCCCTCGCCATGACTCGCCTTGCCTCGGCTCGAATACTTCTTCGGATTGGTGACGAACAATAATTTTCGGAACTAGCCCATTCTTGTAAAAGATCTCCATCACCGTCTTTGTCGCTATTTTTTGTTGCATACACATCATCATCATCATCATTTTTGTTATCATCATCGTCCTGTGGACGAAAGGTATTATTCCATGCCCAAGAACCTACACGATAGGCACCGTACACAACAACGGCAACAGTTGTGATATTTGTCAACAGATGCTGACCTGTTGGACCGGGATGGCGGCGATGATTCCGCCGCCGGTGCGGATCATACCGCGAGTTGGAAAACATGGTGAATGAGCATGGGATGAGGGGCTTCGTCACGTGTTCCATAGTCAGACCTCCTTCCTCATGAACACAAACCATTGGAAAATAATATTCAAAATATATCTCATTTCTGATCACTTTTGGATGTATAATCTTGTAATTCTCATGCCTCGAATAGATATATTTAAATATATTTGAGGATATTCTGCCAAATCCATGCCTAGAATAGATATATTTAAATTTATATATTTGAATATATTTTCAGTTAAATGTCTAGCCACAGGGGGGAAGAGCTGATGATAGGGGCTTCGACCAGATATTTTCAAGATATCCAAGATATATCAGATATATTTAAAAAATATGGAGATCAAATATATTTTAATGCCTAGAAACAGGGTGAAATACATTAAAATATCCTAAAATATTCAAATATATTTTAAATATCAAAAAATAGAATATATTTTTCCAATGGTTTGCATGAACATCAACATCGTCTGCTGCGCCGATTGCGGCGGCGTGGCAGGAGAGGGTGTCAGTCTCAAGGCATGTAAGTCGTGCATGCTCGACAGGTATTGCAATGCTGATTGCCAAAGGAATCACTGGAAGAAGCATAAAAAAGTTTGCAAGCGACGTGCTGCCGAACTACGCGATGAGGCGCTGTTCAAGGACCCACCGGCCAAGGAGGACTGTCCAATTTGCTTCCTACCAATGCCGTCGAATTTGATCTGTTGTGTGTCACTTCCACCTGCAACGATATCATCAGTACCAGTAAACGATTTTGCGATTGCAAATGAGGAGTTGGCAAATCCGGAAACAGAACAATATTATTCATGTTGCGGGAAGAGTATTTGTGGAGGGTGCATTTACTCCTTCCGTAAGTCTGATAATGATGATTATTGTCCGTTTTGCAAAGCGGAAATAAGTGGCAAAACAGAGAAGGTTGAAGAACTGATGAAGCGGGTTGAGGCAAATGATGCTCATGCAACTTGTTTACTGGGTAGTTATTATTCCCATGGACAGTTAGGTTTGCAGCAAGATCTGGTAAAGGGAGTCAAACTATGGACTCAGGCAGCAGAGCTTGGGTCCAGTAAGGCATATTTCTTCTTGGGTAAGCATTATTATAAAGGTCAAGGGGGAGATTTGACGAAGGCCAAGTTCCACTACGAATCCGCCGCTATTGCAGGGCATGAAGTGGCAAAAAACAATTTTGGATGAAGCATTGGATAATTGCTGCATCAGCTGGGTATCATACAGCCATGGTTAACTTGATAGTTGCATTCAGAAGGGGTCATATCAGTAGGGAAACAATCGACTCAACTTTGGCAGCTTACAATGATTCGTGTGGCGAGAAAAGAAGTGAAGCAAGAGATGCTACGATTCTCATGTTCATGAAAAACAATTGTTGAAATAATCTCCTAGGAGAAAACAGGAGCCATGATGTTAGGGTGTTTCTGGAGGTTTAGTTAGTAGGGTCAATTGACTCAGGTGCAATTCACTCAACTTTGACTGCTCCGTTGATTTTTTGCCAAGATGTGAAGTATAGCAAGAGACGCTTACATCTGTGCGTTTATCTATCATTGCGAAGGTGTCCATTTTCTATCAACATGTACACTAGGAGTATACAATAATTAGGAGTAAGGTAGGGGGAATAACACTCTAAATATATTTTTGATTTGTGACATGATATTTTCAATCTACGTCTTGCTTGCCCCCCTCTCTAAATACCCAGCCGTCAATGAATACTACTAACAAAATCAACACGGAGATGAGAGTGAAGCAAGAGACGCTTACATCAAAATGTGCATTGAAAATTGATGAGAAAATAAAGGAATAAAAAATCAAACATAAACCTGAGTGTAAAGAGTTTGTTTCAGATACACGATAATCCAAAAGGGGAGATTATCGTATCATATGTTTAAGGTGTTTAATTTCTATCCACAGCACACAATCAAATTATAAAGTATGAAAAACTAAAAGGTTCCAATTCCTTGTTTGTTACTCTACGTACTTTTGATTTAGTGGTTGCTTCATACTACCATTGTAGTCACCTCGAGTGACATGCTGTTTTCGATTATGACTTGCTTTGAATAGAGTACATACCATGCCTCCAGCTTCGCACCGTGCGTCTTTCAAAACTTTAGCCTTACTTATCGCTTGGATTTGACTTCACTGGCTTTCCCCCGTGTCTCCAACAAAGTCCTTTCCTTACGGAGATGGTAGTACACCCCTCGTGGCTGCACGAAGTAGTACCACCACCGCCGTGGCGGTGACAAACTCCTCTCCTCAACACTAGCTTCATGCATCCCTCGTGACTGCAAGTTCGCTTTGGTGGTTTCACGTCAGCATGACGGAAACACCGTCCGCCTAGTTTGACATTTGCCGTACATCCCTCGTGGCCGCAACGTTTTACTGTGGCCCCGTGTCTCATGCACACACCACCCTTGCGGGATCTGCTGGCACACCCCGCGTGGCTGCACATCTTCTTCTTCCCCCCGTGTTTCCAACACAAACCACCAATGTTAGATTGATTGACGCACCCCTTGTGGCCGCACTGCCTTTTCTTGGGCGTACTACCAGAAGAAGAAGCAGGCGGTGTTGTTGTCACACTATTATTTGTACTATTATCCTCAGCCAAATCTCTAGTATTCTTATGTTCGGGCGATGACAACGGTAGAAGAAGATGGCGAACGAGGCCCTTCTTCTCCTCCATATTATTATTCCGTGGGATATAGTGCACAGTAGGCATCTTCAAAAACAATACTTAGTCTATCCTCGCGTCCTGCAACTCCTAGTTAGGCGGAACGGCGGATATTATCATGCGAAGCAACGACGACATCATAGTGTTCTGTCGGCGGGAAGCCAAAAAATAGCGCGATTACTACTTGTCTCTTGTCATTGATTGTCGCCACAACAAATAATAGGTAACCCAGCGCTTCTCTCAACAACGTGCGGTGGAAACCCCGTTAGATATGAACCAGATCAACGTCTGCTGTGCCGACTGCGGCGGCGTGGCAGGAGAGGGTGTCAGTCTCAAGGCATGTAAATCGTGTATGCTCGTCAAGTCAATTGCCAGAAGAATCATTGGCCGAAGCATAAGAAAGAATGCAAGCAACGTGCTGCTGAACTACATGATGAGGCGCTGTTCAAGGACCCACCGGCCAAGGAGGACTGTCCCATCTGCTTCCTATCAATGCCATTAAATTTTATACATTGTATTTCGCTTCCACCCGCGACTATAGCGTCCGTGCCAATTTACGATTATGCAATGGCAAATGAGGAGTTGGCAAATCCGGAAACAAGAGACTACTACGAATGTTGTGGGAAGAGCATTTGTAACGGATGCTCGGAATCCTTTCTTAGTTCTCATAATATTTACATGTGTCCATTTTGTAAAGCAGAGAGATTGTTCAAAACAGACGAAGAAAGTGTTGAAGGTTTGATGAAGAGAATTGAGGTAAATGATGCCGATGCAATGTTTGAACTGGCTAAGTATTATAAATTTGGAAGTTTAGGTTTGCAACAGGACCAGGAGAGGGTAATAGAACTAATGACAAAGGCAGCGGAGCTTGGTCACTGTCATGCGCATTTCTTCTTGGGTAACATCATTCATGATGAAGGGGGAGATTTGAAGAAGGTCAAGTTCCACTATGAGGCTGCAGCTATAGCTGGACATGAAGGGGCAAGACACAACCTAGGACTAGATGATTATAACTCAGGTAAGAAAGAACGAGCTGTAAGGCATTGGAAGATTGCTGCATCAGCTGGGGAATATCATGCCATGGAACACTTGAGAAAATCATACGAAAAGGGTATCGTCAGTAGAGATGCAATCAATTCAACTTTGACAGCGTACAATAATTTTTGTGCAGAGATGAGGAGCAAAGCAAGAGACGCTTACATTAGCTCTTTATCAACTTTTGTGCGGAGATGAGGAGTGAAGCAAGAGACACTTACATTAGCTCTTTATCAACCCATATTGAGAATCATTCAACATAACTCTGTAATCTCCTGAGATCTCAACTTTCTTTGGCAGTTTACAATAAATCCTGTTTTGAGATGAGAAGTGACGCAATATTACAACAGGATCGACGAGGATGATTGGAAGTCGACGACTTGGTAGGAAGGGACAGGGTCATATATATATATATCATCGTGGTGATGACAACAAGATTGCATGCAGCAATAGTAGTGCAGGCAGTGCTGATCTAGAATTAGGATCGGGAGCTTCGTCGATGGCTTATCAAACAGTAGGATACACTCTAGAAGTTAACGCTGGTTACTGCGACACAATAGATGAGTCTGATCACATGGAGGTGATGCAAACACATTTCGGACAGTCGACAACAGCTCGTGGTGAAATAAACGACAAGGCTTTGTCCGTGCTTGCTTGATATGTGCTTGAGATGTCATTGATGAAAGTGTTGGGATATTTAAGGGCTAGTTCAATGTATAGAAGAAGACACTGCTACAGCATGCGGCAACCTCCGATGAGTATGATTTATTCTCTATATCGTCATAGAAGTGTCAAAAGTCTTATCGTACACAGAAGTAATTTTCAGATGAGAGTCTCACAGAACATGATTGGATCATCCATTAGAGATATTAAAAAATATGCCAAGTACGTTAGCCATTTCAACTCGCATTTGTAAATACTGATTTTAGCGACCCCCCGTGTTTTGTGCACACCTTGCTTTCAAACCATTTGGACCCCATAAGCGTCCGGTACAAGTCCATATCAGTCCCATGTTATAAACCTCCAAGTTTTTTAGTATATCCCTCCAAGACAATCCTGGATGAGTAACCGAAACTGGTTGATACGCTTTAATGGCCCTACGAGCAGGCTCAGCAATAAATTGCTCGTACATTTCATCCATACCTTCTGGACTTATTAGGTGGCTCATCAGCTTTGATCCATTCTCAGATATACTCTTGGCAACTTGAGGATTTTCTTCGGCCCAATTATACTTCTCCTTTAGGTCGTGTAGATCACCGGCGATGGGTACATAATGGATCCAGGGTTTCATTCGATCATGAATATAATCCTTAGTAGGTGTCACGTGATGAAAGAGCAGTCCAGGCAAAATGAGCTTCTGAATAGTACCACTCCAAGTTGTACCACCACCACCACCCAGGTCAATAAGGTATTTGTATTTTGCTTGATCCGAAGACCCCATACTCTTGCCAAGAGCAGGTATGCCATACTTTGCAAAATCTCCAAATCTGTCAGGGTTTCCAAAGAACTTCATGTTCGCCCATGGGAGGGAAGATGAACTACTAGCAACCTTTGTCATTTTCTCCTCTGTCTCGAGTTCTGCCACAGCTGTAAGCACCACAGCCTTCCAGCGGGGCACCAAGCTATCATACAGCTCCTGCGCGATATTTACTCCGACTTTCTTCATTTCTTTCTCATCCAGTCCTTGTGGAATCTTGCTTTCGATTTCATTGAAGTTTAGACGATGAAGGGAGTTCATGTGGTTGAGGTAGGAGAAGTCACTTCCACGCCAAATGACTTGGGGGATAAGGTCCTAATCGAAGGTATTGACGGATTAGTCCAACAAAGAAGGCAAAGAAAGTGCTATAGATTTTACTCTCCCACTTACATCAAACTTTAATCCGTAGTTCTGTGTCATATTAAAGATCCCAACGATTTCTTTTGCTTGTTTCCATGTCAGGAAATAGTTTAAATGTATTGAACAAGGCAATGAAAACATGTTTGGTAGCATCTCAGCATGTTTAAAAATGGTACCGAATTGCATTATGGGTGAAGTATTCACATCACACTGACCCGGAATCGCGTGTGGAAAGTCTTTGTAGCAATCATGGTTAAGATGGGGATAATCACCGCCTCCAATTCCCATTACTGCTTGGAGAAAATGATATTTGACAAATTATTAATGTGACGTGTTTATAGAATAAAGATTTCAATAAGTTCAATAAGAGAACAAAGAAAAAGATATCATCTCAGGGCTTACCCAGCTCGGAACTATTCTTCCCTTGAAACCTATCCGGGAATGATAGTCTAAGCAATTTAGTGAACAATTGGAAGCTCGAGGACATTTTTGCAGCAGATGACTTCCACGGCATTTTATTATTATAAAACAACTTGAAATCATCATCCTCTGGATCGTAGATGAGAATACTGTATGCTTGCTGATACAGCGATGTTGTCGCAATGATATCTTCCATGGTGAATGGGGTCAATGGAGGTTTATCGTCTACTGTTCTAGTGTTGACTCCGGCAAATTCAATATAATCAAGACCTTGCGGCGCAGTCAACCACTCGGGGATGCTCAGTTCATCTTTGTCTTCCTTACTTGATAAATTATCGACTAATTGACGTAGTGGTCTCCTATTCAGGCCAAATAAACCGGAGTTATAGAGATCGAGGATTGATAGGATTGCCAAGACAGTGGCGACCACTAAACTAGTGCGTTTCTTCATTACGGACTTGGACTCGGTGCCGCGCGTGCCGTGACGCGTGACCTTTGGTCTCCCTCGGTCATTCAAGGGAATAACAATGGGGATAAGACGTGTCGATTTTCCCTTGTGCGCGCTGGAACGACATGTTGTTAATAAAATTCCCCAGGGTTAAACCTAGACTTTTGCATTTGTATGTATTTACATACAAAATCGACCTATTTTCATATTGCCGTATCTTCACGAATTCGTTTCCATTTGCCAGTAGCCGCATATCAACCTTGTTCTACTCACGGAGCCTCACAACATTCGTCTATTATCCATCGCGAAATTCCTCTTCGTTTTCGTGAACGAGGACGCGCAAGATCAACCATCGGAATCTACGCCAAAATCATCTTCCTTCCGTCACGACATAAATAATGTCCGATGATGAGTCCGATGAGGATGATGATGTTATGCAACCAGCCATGCAAGTTTGCACTACAGTTCTAGGGTTCCAGAGGTTAAGGACGACGAAAGAAGATCAATTTTATCGCCTCGATTGGACCGATGTACCGAAGGATATCATCGAAGCACTCTTCCCCATTCAAGAAGGAAGATACGGTCGTTTGGACCATCCCCCCGCATATTTGAAGTCTACAGCATTAGTAGAACAATGGAGAATGATCGGCGGTAGCGAGCAGCAAAATGTGATCGATAGGTTGGAGGAAGAGGAGGAAATAGAACGGAGGGCTCAGGCGACGTCTTCAGCTAGGGAAAGGCGATCAAACCGACGCAGTGTTGGAGTTGTCAAAGTCTGTTTTATCCACCCCTTCTTCCTCATCGTCGCCATTGGCATTCTCCATGATATCATTGGCTTGAGCCTGCTCTGCCAATCTCACTTTTTTCATATGACTCTGTAGTCGTTTGATAACGTCTGCTTTATTACCACCTT
>Ga0247834_1005639_pt1 | contig 14663 bp, 13 predicted proteins | sample LaCruzMarch2015__8_FD_187118 | JGI IMG/M metagenome (GOLD analysis project Ga0247834, IMG submission 187118) | Freshwater microbial communities from meromictic Lake La Cruz, Castile-La Mancha, Spain - LaCruzMarch2015_12m | ecosystem: Environmental > Aquatic > Freshwater > Lake | place: Spain... | reverse complement strand
GCATTCGCAGCGAACTATTTCCTACTAGTAGGAATCATACCTCCAGATTTGTATGGGGGCTACATACGTGTGATGAGTTTGCGTTGTACTTAGCGTTTTGTAGTTAGTGATTCTGCTCTTTTCTCACACCACATCTCACTCATCTCATCATTTTCATCAAAAAATAATGCCCATGGCGTCAACATCAATAAAAAACGAAGACCTCCTCGCGCTAAAGTCGTACATCGTGGGCGCTGACTCCACACAGTATAGCGCCCTCGCCGCCTCTACTCTCGTTCTCGATCTCACTCACTCGAACCTCCACCAACGCCATGCCGAGATCCGTTTTGACAAGCATGACACGGTCGACGAGCTGCGTCGGCGCATCCACCAGAAGACGGGAACGCCACCTCACTCACAGCATTTGCAACTAAAATCCGGTGGCGTGGTATATCACGAAATACTACCCGAATGTGAGTCGGAACGGATGTTGGGGTACTATAATCTCGCCCTTGGCGCCAATGTGCATTGTATCGACATCGATCCGCACTCATCGAGTGCACGAGGTGCCTACGAGGACGTATCGTTGATCGAGAAATATAGGATGACGGATGAGGAATACGATCAACGCAAGGGAACGTTGCGCGATTGGGGACGGCGGAAAAAGGAGGAGGATCCGGAATTCAGCCTTAGAAAGCATGCTCGGGAGCATGCAGAATTGGTTGAGACGAGGAGATTTTATCGCGAGAGTGGAGTTTTGAAGGATGGGTTTGAGGTAGAATCATCCGGGACTGTCATTCGATGCGAGGGCATCGAGTACACTGAATCTTCGAAAAAGGATACTGACAACAAGAGTGAAGCTGAAATAGAATTTGGATTGGATTCAATTCTACACCTGTCACTCAACTCTCGCTGTCAAGTTCAACCCGGATCACGCCGAGGAGAGATCGCCTTCCTTGGTCCGATCGATGAGTTGGGAGGTGGAGGTCACTGGGTTGGCGTTATACTGGATGAGCCTATGGGCAAGACTGACGGGACTGTGTCATCGAGTGGTATTCGCTATTTCGAAGCTCCTGGATCGAATAGGGGTGGCTTCTTTAGGGGAAAGAATGTCATTGGTGGAGATTATCCAGAAATTGACATCATGGATGAGATTGAAGATAGTGAGGATGAATTGTAAGTTAATCCGACAATGTGACCGTAAAAATTAGGAAAGTAGGCCTTGAGATCGATAAGCACATCTGAGGAGTCATTCAAATCAAAACTCAGCACAATATTATCTCTATAAATTAATTCATTTACACCCACATGATAGCCTAAAAGATAAAAGGAATGAGATTCTTTCTGTCGCTTGGCCAGTCTTCAAACTTTGCCCGGTTGAACTCATTCTGTGCCACACTACGACCTGCTAAATAACTAGACATACTCGCAAATACCAAATATGAATTTATGTGCTTCGACACAATCGCGATACCCAACCAACCAACTAATTCAAAAAAATAGTGTGGAGTTGCAACATAGTCAAAAAGTCCTCCTTTCGGCGTTACATATTGCTTAGACTCTGTGCCTCGTAATTTCGCGAGAAGAAAGTGGTGATACAAATTCCCAGCAATACCGACAGCAAACAATACTGCACCTGTAATATTACTAACGTCGTTATTATCACTTCCACCACAGAATGCTATCAGAATTGACAGTAGTGTGTAGTAAGTACCAATTATCGTTGGAGTCTCACGATCTGTACGACCAGAATACTTGTGTAACAACATCACTTCCAAGCATCGTTTGCCAAAGTGGATGACAATGAAGAGTAATGCCAGCGATGGTTCAGGAACTGATAGTGGACCAAGGGCAGTCACACCTGACCCCAACACCAGGAACGTCATTGATACGATGAATGATGGGGTGTATATCACCATCATTGCAACTCGTGACGGCCAAGTAGAAGAAGAGGAATCATCCTTCGCGGAGCTAAATTTGGAATACGGAGTCCTTGTCTTGGGATTCGCTTCTTGACTAAACGATGTCGCCGTCAAGAATATTTGGACGGCCGTGATAGCTATGCCGATGTATCCGGGAAAAGTAGAAAGGTGCTCGAACATATTTAAGTTATTCGCAGCAAGCGAACTGAGGTTGGATTTTGGATATGTTCTTCTGATACTAAGAGAATCGAGCGAATTTGAGCTTAAGGCGGATATTCTAGAATTAGTTGCAGCAGTACTGGAGAGGGCTTGCGGAGGAGCAAATGCTGAGACGAGAAGGTAGTTGAGAACTGCCACCAGGGTTATCGAAAGCAAGTTGTGTGTCATGACCATAGTGAATTGTAACGTAAGACGTATTGACTGAGTCATTTATGTACGTAAGTAGTTTAAGAACTTGGCACTGCCGGCCCCCTGTTCTTCGCGCGACGAGGCGCTAACCGATAAGGATTACTTCGGACCATGAGATCGCAACGAACCATCCTCGCAGGTCTCTCCACGTCGCTCCTCATTTTCGCGTCGGCATTTGCCCCACCACAGGTATCGTTTTCAAATCGCCGCATTGTCGACGTGTGCATCCCACCGCTCTTCGCCGCTGGCCCACCCATTATCAGCAACTGGCGCTATCAATCAAAGGGTACTATTACAGGAACGGTGACGAATCACCCTACTATTGAAGACGGCGAACAAATTACGACTTCAGTGGTTAAGAATCCTGCTTCAACAATAAATGAAAATAGTATAGTAGAGACGAAGAGTGGCAGCAAGTACAAATTGTGGAACGTTGCATATGGTGCTACTATCCCAGCGACGGAGGCAAAGAGAGGTAAAGAAGTTGAGAAGATGGCTGCAGTTGTTTCTACAAAAAAAGCACAAGCGGTAGTGTCAATACCAGTGACCGCTTCCAGGCAATTGCAAGTATCTCCAGCTGAGCTTCGCAAACTTGCGAAATCGGCATTTTCCTTGACTGGTGCTACAATTGGTCCAAATGGAAAATATCTCATCTCTGGCAATCCACGCCAGTCTTCCGGCAGGGCTGCAAAAATTTGGAAAGCCTACGTAGCTGATCCCAATAATCCTGACGTTCCAGCTGGGTTTGAGAATGGTGATGCATCTGGTGTCCAAAATCTGACCATAAAACTGAGCCCCGATGTGTATAGACTCCAACTCGAAAATTCCAACTACAACAAGGTACAATCGGGATTATTTAAGGGACGCTTTGTAAAGAAGATAGAATACATGGAAAACGTTCAGAGTAATAAACGTGATATGAATGGAAAATTTGCTGCCCTGGTCATCGAGTCTGGTCAATATGATCTCAAGGCGCTCCTTGCGGCACGCAAGGGTCTGCCTCTGCGTGGCCGAGCACTCCGAGATGCGGCTTCAGCGGCAGGACAGTGTGTACAGGCAGTGCATTCGAGCAATTTGGTTTGGACGGACCTTAAAACTGAAAATTTCATTGTCGTAAATAACAATAATTTCAACGAGGAAGTTGGTGATATAGATGGCAAGATGGGACTGCCTGGCGTCAGGGGAATCGATCTGGAAAGTGTTATTGCCAAGGGTGGCAACCCAATCGACTACACACCCGAGGCATGTCCACCAGAGTTCGCCTTGGCGTATGTGGGTGGCTATGCAGGGGAATTCATTTTGAATTATTCCTACGATATGTGGTAAGTAATTTGAGATACTGATACTAAACAAATACCACTACCGTCATGTTATCTTTTCTCATATTCAATTAATTCTACTGCCAGGTCATTGGGGATGATGTTGTATGAAATATCGACAGGGAGACCATACTTTGGAGATAAAACACCGAACACTGTGACAAAGCTACTGTGTGCCGGTTCGTTTGAGGCGGACGTGAACGAGGTGCCTGATTCAAAGTTGAGGGATTTGATAAGCAAGCTACTGGTGTTGGATCCGAAAAAGAGATTAGACATAACAGGATTTTTGGTGCATCCATACTTCATTACTACAGGCTTTGGCCCGTATAGCTTTTAGATTATCTCTACGCTACAAAATGTAACTTGGCGTTTGTCCCAATTCATGATTTCAATTTTTCCTATATGTTTCAGTAGCGTAGTATTACACATCTATTCCCACCGCAAGTCCCAGTGTTATTCCCACTGTAAGCCGAAACAATCGCTACCGTAGTACCAGACATTCACCCACGTAAGGTCCTTCCCGCTTTATGTAGTAAACTACCCACAAGAAAGGCGCTCCCGCCCTCCACTTTCTGTGGGTCGGCCTCTCCCCCCAACTCCCCGCAGCCGCGTAAGCATCGCCCATCGACCTCGGCAATTGCAGGCACCACAAATGCCTACTAAGGTGCCGATCACCACTCGACTGCTGGGAAGAAGCATGAGTGGTCATGCTGCGGATGCTGTTTCCGGGCAGAAAGTCCCGCCCCCGAGCAATGAATCCACCTCAAAGCAGAGCAGTTCTGAACATGTTGTGGTTGCCGATGTTGCCGACAAATCCAAAGAATTATCGGCAGCGCCTCATCAGCCGTCTTCGATACGACGAGCCAATTCACTCCCCACACATACCACGAAAGGGAGTGCAGGACATAATAATGAGAGTCGGGCCATGAGCTCAACTGCTATATTGTCAACCAAAACGACCTCTTACGCCGAAGTGCAGGCGGGCGAGACCACCCATTTTTCAGATCATTCCGACACGGATGGATGCAGTCCACAGACACCTTCTTCACCGTCCACACTATTGAAGAAGAAGAAGAATAAAAAGAAGAAGAAGGTATGTTTTATATCTTCATCTCACCGCAATGTCATTTTCATTTCTCATTCATCCCCACCTGTCTCTAATGTAATTTGTACGTCCCCCTTCATTAAATAGAAGCGCAAGGCAGCAATCACTGACGATTCCCCTCTTAATGAGCAAGAGACCTCCGAAGACCCAGACAAGATTCAGAGAAAAAATTCTGTCCCTCAAGTAGGGGACTTAATTGATAGGCAACAGATTCATAAGGGGTTGGATTTGTCTGAAGTTGCTATGTCCTCATCCGGACCCACTGCCACCGCAATGGTCATACAACCGAAGCTCGCCGTTGCACAGAAAGCGACGCCTTTCTTCCACGAGGACGAGATGAATAGTGAAAGAAGCTATCTCAACTCAAGTGATATTCATTCAGAGAAGATCCCTGGGCAAATCATCAGCGATGTGACCTCCAAGACTAGCGTTGATGAAGCTGAGATGAAACATATGAGTGATATCATGATTTCTGGTCCATCTGTCGATCATTCATCTCCCAGCAAAAGAGAAAATTTATGCATAGGCAAAAGTCAATCCAGTGATCCTGATGACGGAGCGTGGGAAACAGTTGAAGTCAAGACAAAAGGCCGAAGACGGAAGGCAGCGGACAAACAGTCATCATCTCCCGGCGAAGAAAATAATGGACAGTCATCTAACAGTATCACTTCCAAGAACAATGGTGGCGGGCGTAATCATATTAACAATGATAATGTGTACAACAACGGTGGTGGGCGTAGTCATAATAACAATGATGATAATGCGTCAATGCATCATGCTGAGGGGGGGTGCCCTCACACTGAACGAAGAAAAAAACATAGGAATCGGCACCATCGTGAACGTGATAGGAATCGTGGCAATGAGCAGCAGCACAATAAAATGATCAAAGATATTATCCTCGATATAATAGATGCCGTGGGTGACGATGTTGTTCGGTTGGGGTTGGATGTGTCGACGCAGCCGGGAAATGCTGTCTCTGGAGATAACAACCTCTCTGGAAAATGCGATAAGCACGCCTCGTCGACATCAACCAATAAGCGAATTACACAGCAACACCACATTAATGACGAGCAACGACGGGATCGGTCGAATAGCGTCGCTGCGAGTAGTACGCGTCAATCCAAGTCGTCAATGACGTCGAATTTGTCTCTTGGCGCCTTACCCGCGGCAGCTGGAGTCCCTCCAAACAATAAAGCTACTACGAAGAGCTCGTCGAAAGTCAAACCTGGAATGAGTTATAAGTCTGTTATTGAGCATCCCACAGACGTAGACGCTGTGCCACCACCACCACAGCCACAACCTCCGAAACCGAAGCCCAATGCATGGTCGAAGCCGCCGCTTGAGATTAAAACCAAGCTTGATATCGAGCGGAAGAATAGCGTCGAGGTAAAGCGTCCTGATACAAAACCAGAGCCCATTTTGTCCAAGCAGAGGATTGAAATAGTCGAACTCACTGACACCACACCAGTCGACAAAAAAGAGGAAACAAATATTCCGATGGTTTCTCACACGGAAGAGGAGGCACAGCAGCAGCGTCGTACGTCTGTATCGGTAACAGACGACGAGGGTGCCGCTCCTCCCCTCTCTACCCTCATCGGACCTGGAAACGCATGCTCGGCATCGTCCTCCGTCGCATCGTCGCTTGAGGCCCCCCACAGTTCGTCAAATCGCTTTTGTCAATCTTCCTCCGCGACCACGGAGTATGACGTAGGTTATCACTTGTTAAATGTCTGCGGACGAATGTCGGAGGAGATAGCCACATTCATGTCTCGACGGGCGCTCGCTTTAGACGTAAGACGAAAGGAACGGAATGCCGTATTGCATGCATTAGGGGATACGTTGGGGGTGAGTGTGTCTTCACTATCGTCTTATCTTTGACCGGACTGTTTTTCGGGATTTGATTAACACCTTTTGCTAACGTTATCCTTTATACAGAAAATATGGCCCGGTCAGTGCCGCGTTCAAATGTACGGCAGCTGTGCCACGCAGCTCGATTTACCCTCCTCAGATTTAGACTTGGTCGTTTGCGGACTGGATGATGTTGTCCTGGACCATATAATACCTGCTCCTCATTTGCACCGTACTCCTATTCATAGTTTTGCGGAGCACGAGGAAACGACACAAGATTTTGTCTCCACGTCACAAGGAAATAATCAGACTAGTTTGTCCCCAAAGTCCTCGACTGTAGATAATCAACAATATTTTGCGTATGGAAGAAGATCGTCCGGAGGCTCAAACCACGACAATGGTGGGAGTGACAATACATACCTCGATGAGAACGCCAGGAAACCAGATCACAATGAACAAACGACCATGCAGCTCAATGAAAATGTCGAGCACACTTACATGGGCAGGGAATATTCGTCTGGTACCGTCACATCAGAGAATCATTCACAGGAATATGAACCGAAACAGCTTGCTGAAGCTCCTGTGATGGATGTTTCATACTCACCAGCATATTCGTACCATTCCCAGGCTTCGTTAGGCTACGATGTAGAGGACAATGCGAACGACTTAGAGGGATATACACACGAATACCAGAACAGTGGGCAAGAATTCTACTACACCGCCTCTCCGTACAGCTACGTCTCATCCGTGTCACTGAATGCTCAACGCGTAATGCGTCTTGCAGCTGAGCTCGAGCTCCAACCCTGGGCCGTGCAAGTCAAGGCTATCCCCACCGCTACAGTACCCGTCGTCAAATTGTTGGCAGATCCATCGAAACTTCCGGGATTTGCGGTAACGGGAGGTAACTGGATGACTGGAATCACAGTAGCAGGTACACCGCCTCCGCCACCTGTTCCCGAGCAATTATCAGCAAGTCAGCATGGTCCGAAGGTGCCTCCCCAATCTCATTTCTTACCTCAGTGGCGTGGCGCAGATATAATGAACGGTTTACAACCGGTAGATATTACGTTCGATGGTCCTGAACATGGTGGAATTGGATCGACCACGTACTCTGCTCGCGTCGTAAAAGATGCCTGTGAGGAGTTAGGTTTAGCCCCAGAAAGCACTCCTGTGGTTCAAGTTGCTAGTGTTCTGAAAGAGCTACTTGCCCAAAGGAGGCTCAATGAGCCGTTTTCCGGTGGACTCAGTAGCTACGGTCTATTATTGTTGCTCCTGGCTGTGTTGAAAGATCGGAGAATTATTCAGCAAGAGATGCTCAAATTTGGGAAGACTAGTTCACCCACTTCAGCTTCTTTGGTGACAGCTTCTACATCACCGGGGGAAACCAACTCAAATTCTATAAGTCCTAGTACCGCATCGAAGCCAGTCGTGTCTTCATCTTGGGCGTCCATCGCAAAGAAGTCTAACAATACTGCCATAACTGAATCTAGTACACTAACGAAATATACCATTGACTCGGCTCGAACTACTGGCCTTGCGATGAATAAGTCGGATGTAAAGCAAATTAATGAAAGAAAAAACAAAGACATGTTAGCTAGTATACCAGATCATATTAATGACCCCAAGTCACAAGGGTCGTTGGCTGAGAAAAAACAGAATTTGTCCGGCGTGTCGGCGGTAACTTCTCAGGTCACCCCCTCCAGCGAGGCCCCTTCCAGTAAGGATGATAACAGCAAGCAACTCTTATCTTCCTCTGCACCACAAGGATCGAATGATATCCTTGAAGTACTATGTTCAGGCGAGCTGACATCAGGAAAGCTCCTGATGCATTTTCTTCTATTTTACGGACATCACTTTGATGCTAGGTCAACCCTGATTGATATTAATGGGACACATCATTCAGAGTGCGGAACGATCAACTTTGAGCGCTTGTCTCCCTTTGTACCACGTCCTCCGGGAGGGACTATAGACCCAATAACTGGGATGTTTTCTGTCGACCAAATAGTAGTGTACGATCCACTGGAGGGAGCTATTGATCACAATGTTACGAAGCGATGTTATTGCTGGAACAATGTCAAGTGGGTCTTTGCTCAGTGTTATATGACCGTGTCACAAATTGTTGAAACAAGTGATACGAAGGATGCAACCAATGGCACATCATCAGGTAGCATCAAGTCGAAAGATGAACAAGAACCAATTTTGGAGCATTTTTTATCTTTCTGATACATATGAATTCTGTACGGAATTTAGTCTGTATACTTATGTATACTTACACACTTCATGCTGTAGAAATATATATACTTTATCTTAAATAGAATCCTGTTACTACACTCAGTGCTTTCAATGTTTAACAAAGATTTTTTGTTTTCATTCTGCTTTTTACGAGCTACAAAATTGTATTACCATAGCATGTTTTTTGTTTGATTGCACCATCCACTCTTCACCACCAGCTTAAAGAGTCATATTCCAGTCTTAGAACTTTGGTCTGTGAGCAACACGTACTCTCTAGTGCTAGCTCCAAATGTTATCACATCTCCTCTCTTCAATTCATAGTACCTCGCAGAATCCAACCTAACACCGTTGATGAATGTACCATTCGTACTCTCAAGATCCATAAGATATGGCCGACACAGCAGCTTCGTCGGTGCACCGCTCATCATCACCCCGGCCGTATCCTCTTTCGATGGAAGTGCGCGATATTGCAGTACGGCATGTTGTTTCGACAATGATGAATGATCCACGGGGATGTCGGCAACCTTGCGTTCGCGTCCAAATAAGTATGACGATTGTTTGCTAATGTGATAGGTGTCAATGAGTTCCCCATCATCAATGTCTTTTCCATCCTTTTTCCTAAATACATACAGTCGCCATCGGGTGTTGGGCACACGTGCCTCGGGTGGCTCAGAGAATTTTAGAGCGATTCCATCTCGTGAATTCCCCGTGGTAGTATCAGTAGCGAGTGCTCCCGACAAAGCAAAGTTTGCTTTTACCTTGTTTGGATTTTCGATAACTACTGGGACTTCGGCAGCATTGTCATTAGACGAATTGTTGTTAGCAGTACTTCCTTCATCATCCCGATCGTTCCAGCGACGACGTCGTCGTTTCATGTTGTTACAGTCATTATTTTTGCCCTCGTTGTCAACATCGTCTTCCACGACACGCTTGTTGTTATAATTGATATTATTATCGTGACCCCCACCACGACCACGTCCACCTCCTCTCCCTCGTCCACCACCATCACGTCCTGCCGTTGACGCCACTCGCCGTAGCTCCTCTGATCTCAAATTTGCCTCGCCGAGGAGGGCTGCCATTGCCGTGTCATCCTCATTGACAGCAGTGGAGGAGGCAGGAGGATGGCGGAGATAATCGTCAGAAGAAGAAGACCATCGAGGCGCTCTATTCCCCTGGCCACCTCTACCGTCACCACAACCGCCGTTCATCAAGGTGCTCAAATTTACTGCTATTTTCAGGAGTCCCTTTTACCGCCCTGGATGGCGGTTTCAACAAGCCATGAGGGCTGCAAAACGTCTGTACGAAAGCGAGGACTTTGACAGACAAGGAGGCTAACAGCATGATGCTAAACAAGATCAACAGTTTAAGACTCGACTTATATTAGACTAGACTAATCACCGTGCATGCGAATAATTGCAAACCGGTTCTTCGCTCGCGGTACTCTATCCCAACGTCCCATACGTGGCTCTTGCCCAACAGCAGCAACGCAAAACTTTCCTCCTGGACCCATCGCAATACTGTTAATGAACCCATGTATAGGAATGGCATCCAGCGGTTTAATTCCTGATTCACTTTCATCCGTACAGACTCTCCAAAATCTCAAATATCCATCATTTGAGCCTGTCGCCAACATGTCACTCAAAGGCAAACCAGCACAACACACGACGCTCCTTGCCACACCGCCTGTATCATTGGCGCCACCAATACGGCCGTGTGCCACAACTACACTTCCCACGGGCCGCTTCTTCTCCTCTTTCCACAGAGCCAGCCGTCCATCATCATGTCCTGTAGCAAACCAGCCATCCCGCATAGACGATACACACTCAGCCCCGCCAACGTCTCCTCCAGGTCTGTATACAAGGTGACTGTCCTCCTCGACCTTCCACACACGTACAGTTCTGTCACGTGCCACTGTGACAGGACGATTCTTATTGGCACAGCTCACATCAACGACAGGAGATTGGTGGCCATAAAGGGTTTCAACATACGTCATGGAATTCAAATCATACCGTCGAATACACCGATCGTCACTTCCTGAGTACAGATCTAGTGTTCTTGGTCGGAATGCAAGTGCAGTCACGGCCCTCTTATGTCCCTCAAACGTTGCCACTACTGGATATGATGAGGACGTCTTGCGTATGTCGAAAATGCGAACTCGATTATCCCGCCCACCCACTGCAAGGAACCGACCATCATCGCTTGTTGCAATTGTCAGTATTTCCCTTTTATTGCCATCGTCACCACGCGATGAAGCTGGAAGCAACACCGTTTTCTTTCCCGACTCAATGTCCCACATCAACAAGGATCCATCCTTCGATCCACTGAATGCAAAACGACCGTCCTTCGATAATGACACACACGTAGGCGTTAGGTCATGTCCACGGTGGTACGATACCCGACCAGCATCAATCCACGATTTGGCATCATCCTCTTCCGCCTTACTAGCAGCGATGGAGATCCTCGATGCGAGTATACCAGTCGCGACGGAATCGGCAATGTGAAGATCGAGAAGGCCTGATCTGCGCAAACGTTCCTTGGCCATGCGTTTCCCTAACCCGTCTATGCGATCATCCCCCACAATATCGTCTGCGTTGTCGCCGTCATCGGAGTCGCCATCGTCACTCTCCTCATCATCAGACTCACGCGTAGCCTCCATCTTATCAAGATACTCTCTTGCCAGTCGAAGACGTTTGGCGTCTACTGTCTCCTCCTCTTCTTCATCATCATCCTCAGAGTCATCATAATTTCCGGAGTCAAAGTTATCATCATCATCTTCAGATTCTACCTCGTCGTCAAGGATCTTCGATGGAGATGCATCATTACCGTCATACAAGTCTTCGAGACGACCACCACGTTTGCCACCCGACGACGAGAGATCGACGATAAGTTTCCGTCTTTTCGTCGTTGTACTACTTGCACCACCATCGCCACGCCCTCCTCCTCCTCCTCTACCTCTCCCCGACGCGGGCCTCATGCTTTTGACGGTGCCAATATTATGACGTAAAGGTGGATGAGATGAGTGGTGAGATGGAGCGATGGGCGGGATCGCCCAGGCAGCTGGCCCCAAATTTTCTTGGATGTGAATCACCGTCTACGACCCATCAACCCCCTCAATAGTATCAATGAAGCTATCGATAGCCTGTGGCATTGCCTTCGCGGCTGGTGCAGCGCCAGCGGCCTTTGCATTCTCCTCTACTATTACCCATCGTCGACATGCCGCCACATCCACGCGCCTGAATGTGCAGATGGAGGCACCGAATAAGAAGTCCCTACCCAAAATAGAAAAGCTTAAGATCGATTCGAGCTACCTCCGCGAACCTCTCAACGAGCAGCTCGCGACTGAGGAAATTGGGATTTCAAAAGATGCATACCAGATCCTAAAGTATCATGGGTCGTACCAGCAAAATAATCGTGAGACGAAGGGTCCGAAGGATTACCAATTCATGCTTCGGCTCAAACAGCCGGCCGGTGAGCTTCCCCCCGATCTGTATCGATTAATCGATGACCTTTCGGCTGAGCATGGACAGGGTGACTTGCGCATGACAACACGTCAGTGCTTTCAAATTCATGGCATTCTTAAGGGGGATCTAAAGACGGTCATCTCGTCGATTATGAACATTGGTTCGTCGACTGTTGGGGCATGCGGAGACGTTAGTAGGAACGTAATGACTACTCCGGCACCCTTTACATCACCTGCGTACAGCTATGCTCGGGAGTATTCCAAGATCTTCGCACATCTCTTCCGTCCCATGACTTCTGCATTCTCGGAGATTTGGCTGGATGGTGAAAAGGCGGCGAGTGTTGAAACATGGGCGAAGGAGGTTGATCATTTTGACGTTGATGCCAAGATGCTACATGATAATGGGCGTGGGATTATCCTACCCGACTCCATCGAACCCATTTACGGTACGCAGTACTTGCCTCGTAAATTTAAGATCGCAGTTACCGTCCCTGGTGACAATTCACTTGACATATACACCAACGACATTGGCTGTGTAGTTATATGTAACGAAGAAACTGGTGAATTAGAGGGGTTCAACGTCATGGTCGGAGGTGGTATGGGCCGGACACATAATAAGGAGGATACATTCGCCCGTGCAGCCGATCACATGGGGTACGTTCCAAAGGAAGACATTGTTGAGGTACTTAAGGCCATTGTTGCAGCCCAACGCGATCATGGCAATCGTGACGTCCGGGCCAATGCGCGTATGAAGTATCTTGTTCATACTCTCGGTATTGACAAATTCAAACGTTTGGTCGAATCCTACTTAGGGTCTGAAATTGCACCATGGCGACCGATGACTGAATGGAAGTATAATGATTGGATGGGATGGTGGGATCAGGGTGATGGCAAGTTGTTCTACGGGCAGCATGTCGATAATGGTCGTGTGAAGGATGAGGGATCCTTCCGTCTCAAGTCGGCCTTGCGTGCTTTAGTTGACAAGTACAACATCCATTCCATACTTAGTCCAACCCAATCTATCATCTTTCGTGACATTGATCCAAAGGATAAGGCGGGCATTGAAGCAACATTGCGTGAACATGGCATCGCCGCACTAGAGGATGTGGATCCCATCGCACGACTTGCCATGGCATGTCCAGCCCTGCCATTGTGTGGACTAGCGCAGACGGAGGCTGAGCGGATCATGCCATCGTACATCGAACGTATGCGTGCATTGCTTAACAAGATGAACTTACCAGGTGAGGAGATACTCATGAGGATGACAGGTTGTCCCAATGGCTGTGCTCGTCCGTACATGGCCGAATTAGCATTCGTTGGTGATGGCGCGAGGAGTTATCAGGTTTGGCTCGGTGGGAGTCCGGTGTTGACACGAACTGCGTATCCGTACATGGCAAAGATGGATACCGACGCGATGGAGAGTACGATGGAACCAATCCTTGCCATGTTCATACAGGGCAGGACTGAGTTTGAGGCGTTTGGTGACTTTTGTCACAGAGTCGGTGCTGATGCGATCGAGAAGTATTGTGCCTCATATGTGCCCGGGTCCGTGGTAGCTGCATGAAGAGGATGCTCGTCTGAAGTGTGATGTTTGTTTTTGTTAACGATTAATTGGAGGAAGCAATTCTGACGTAAGGTAATAATAAATGAATAGCATTTTGCATAATTGTATTCGTAATAAGAGCGCTAGATACTACCTAAGAAGGTGTTAAGTTTGCACACAAACTGATGTGTGTGAACAATCTTTGTTGGGGTACAAGTCATTCAAGATATTGTACTCCCACATCTTTTAGGTAAATTTTAATCACTTGAATCACAGCTAGAACATCAAGAGTGCATCGCATCTATCCATGAACAACATCAAAAGTAAATCGATGTGTGTAGAGGCAAAAGAACAGCACTGTTGTACTATCTAGTAACCACTAGACCATTTAGACGTCTCAATGGTCTAGTGGTTACTAGATAGTACAACAATGGTTACTAGATAGTACAACAAGCACCCAGGATTCCAAAGACTAATAAAACTGGCCCGACAGTGCTTACTTCGCTGACATACCGAATATTTTCTCTTCATGGTTGACGGCCAGACTGACTGACTGACGCCCTTCCTCATGCCGGCCCGGCCCATCAATACAATACAACTTAAGAAATTAGGTAAAGAATTAATACTACCTAGACCTTTTACGTTGCTATTCACTTGATTTATTTGAATAAATGACTCGACAGCATGGACCAACAAATGGAAATCAGCCTTTGGTACAATACCCTCGCGTCCACGCATGAGTGGAAACTCTCCTTGCATTCCCAATTGAATGTATCGGTTGATTGTTGATTTGCTCAATGATACAGTATAGGTAGGATTGCTCTTTTTAAATTCAGCAACGACAAGA
>Ga0247834_1005632_pt1 | contig 14676 bp, 11 predicted proteins | sample LaCruzMarch2015__8_FD_187118 | JGI IMG/M metagenome (GOLD analysis project Ga0247834, IMG submission 187118) | Freshwater microbial communities from meromictic Lake La Cruz, Castile-La Mancha, Spain - LaCruzMarch2015_12m | ecosystem: Environmental > Aquatic > Freshwater > Lake | place: Spain... | reverse complement strand
TCGGGGGCGCTCGTCGTCGGGGCGGCGCCGCGCATTCTCTGTGTGATCCTCTGGGTCCTTCACCTTTCCTTTGTGGTCGCGGGTCAGGTGTTTTTCCAATTTCAGTGGGATAGTCTGCTGCTTGAGGTGGGATTTCTGGCCATTTTCCTTGCGCCGTCGACCATCCGTCCCACGCTCTCCGCCCCACCGCCTCCTCGTGTGGCAAGGTGGCTTCTCGTTTGGCTCCTGTTTCGCCTCCTGTTCTCCTCGGGCGTTGTGAAGCTCTCCAGCGGGGATCCGATGTGGGCGGGCCTCACCGCGCTGCAGGATCATTTCTTTACGCAGCCGATTCCGAATCCGCTCTCGTGGTTTGCGAATCTCGCACCCCCTCTGGCGGCGAAAGTCGGTGCCGTGACGATGTTCTTTGCCGAGCTGGTTTTGCCCTTTTTCGTTTTTCTGCCGCGCAATGGAAGAAAGATCGCGCTCCTCGGCATCGTCGCGTTGCAGGGAGTGATCTTCGCCACCGGAAATTACGGCTATTTCAATCTCCTCTCTGTCCTGCTCGCGGTACTCCTGATCGACGATCGCATGTGGCCGCGCGGGATTTGGCAGCGCGTTCGACCCACAGGCGACCGGCCCCCCCGCGGTGCCGTCGTTGCTGCGTGGGTCGTCGGCATCCCGCTTTTGGTCTTATCGCTCTACCCGCTGCAACAGACCTTTCGAAAGGAACGGACCCCGTTTGATTGCTTGGAATCCCCCTTCCTGGCCGCCGCCCCGTTTCGCGTGGTCAATGGCTACGGCCTGTTTGCGGTGATGACCCCGGGGAGGCCGGAAATCATGATTCAAGGCAGCGAGGACGGCATTCGCTGGGAAACTTACGTGTTTAGGTTTAAACCGGGCCCGCTCGATCGCATGCCGCCCCAGGTGGCCCCGTACATGCCGCGGTTGGATTGGCAGATGTGGTTCGCTGCCTTGGGGACGCCGGAGCAGAGCCCCTGGTTCCTCCGACTCTGTGAGCATCTCCTGCGCGGGTCGCCGGATGTGCTGGCGCTTCTGGAATCCAATCCGTTCCCACAGACTCCTCCTCGGTTCATTCGGGCGCAGTTGGACGATTACCGCTTCACCACGCCCGCGGAACGTTCGCAAACCGGTGCCTGGTGGGAGAGTACGCCAAGGGCGACGTTCCTGCCCGCAGTCCGTCTCACCGAATAAGCGGTGTTTTGAGGAACGTCGAAGCACTGGCAGCCGACGGAGTCCATGCTATGATGGCCCCCATGTCACTCACGTCTCCTCTCTGGAAAGAGTCTGAAACCGGTTCCGGTACTCTCCTGCTTCGCGCGGAAGTGCGGGCCGAAGACACTTGGGACCTTGCCCCACTTTACACCGATGACGCCGCCTGGGAGGCGGAGTTCCAGGCCGTACGCACAGAATTCGGCGGGATCGCGGATTTCCGGGGTCGACTCGGAACCGACGCCTCCACGCTGCGCGACGCGATGGAGTTCGATAAATCGGTGTCGATGCGCATGGAGCAGCTCAATCAGTACGCTGCGCTGCGGGTTACCGAGGACAGTTCGAACGGCGAATCTCTCACGCGGGAGTCGCGGCTCCAGGCGCTTTTCACGCGAGTGGGAGAAGCATTTTCCTACATCTCGCCAGAGATCATGGAGATCCCGGACGAGGTGTTTGAACGCTTCCTTTCGGACCCGGTACTCTCCGATTGGACCATCCCGCTCCGCAAGCTCCGACGGCTGAAGGCTCACACGCTTCACGCCCGCGAGGAGCGCCTTCTCGCTCTGGCTTCCGCGTCCCTTCAGGGCCATCAGGAAACCTTTTCGCAGTTGACCAACGTCGACATGAAGTTCGGGGAGCTTGCGGACTCTGAGGGGCGCACCCGCACATTGACGCAGAGTTCGTTCTCCAGCTTTTTGGAGGACGGATCACCGGAGGTCCGCCGCGGGGCGTTCAAACAGTTTTACGCGGAGTTTACCGATCACCAGTTTGCGCTTGCCTCCTCCTTTGCGAGTTCCGTGCGATCCGACGTGTTCCACGCCCGGGCGAGGAATTATCCGAGTGCCCTGGAGGCGGCTCTTTTCCACGACGATGTGCCGGTCGCCGTCTATGACAACTTGATTGGCTCGGTTCACAGCCACCTCGAGCCGTTGTATCGCTACTACAGCCTTCGCAAACGTCTGCTGAAGCTCCCGGAGATTCATCCCTATGACACCTTCGTGCCGCTGGTTCCGGAGTTTCGCGTTCGCATCTCCTTTGACGAGGCGATCGAGAAAGTTTGTGGCGCTTTGACCCCGCTGGGCGATGACTACGTCGCGACCCTGCGTGAAGGCCTTGCGGAACGTCGGTGGTGCGACCGTTATGAAAACAAGGGGAAACGCAGCGGGGCATTTTCCTACGGCACGTATTCGAGTCCGCCCTACATCATGATGAACTACAAGGAGGACGTGTTCTCGGATGTGTACACGCTCGCACACGAGGCGGGTCACTCCATGCACACGTGGTTCTCCCAGCGGAATCAATCGTATCAGAACTACCACTATCCGATTTTCCTTGCGGAGGTCGCATCGACTTTCAATGAGTGCCTTCTCACAGATCATCTGCTTCGGCAAACCGAAGACCGCCGCATGCGGGCGTTCATCATTAGCCGACAGCTGAATGATATCCGCTCCACCCTTTATCGGCAGACTATGTTTGCCGAGTTTGAACGCGAGGTCCATGCGATCGAAGAGAGGGATGAGGCACTGACGCTCGAGTCGTTCAAAAAGGTCTATCGCGCCCTGCTGGAGCGCTATTTCGGTCCGGACGTCGTCCTGGATCCGGAATTGGATCTGGAATGCCTTCGCATCCCGCATTTCTACAACGCGTTCTATGTGTACAAGTACGCGACTGGTCTGTCGGCGGCGATTGCGCTGTCGCAGGCTGTGCAAGAAAGCGGGGACGCCGGGGGATATCTCGCCTTCCTGAAGTCCGGGGGCAGTCGCTTCCCGATCGAGACACTCAAGGCGGCCGGAGTGGACATGGGTACGCCCGAACCCGTGGATACGGCGCTCGAGCTGTTTGCCCGGCGGGTTGGGGAACTGGAGGAACTGCTGGCGTGAGCACTCCGGTGAAATGGCGCAATCTTTCGCCCGGGGATCTCGACACTGTTCTGCCCGAAATCGAGGCTTCGAATGTCGACGAGGCGGTCGGATCGGCGCTGCGGGCGTTCCCTGCCTGGGCGGGCACGCCCTTGGAGGAACGAATCGAGCAGCTGAGTGCATGCCGCGAGGCGTTGCGGGATCAAAGCGGCGCGATGATCGATCGCATTGTTGCCGAAACCGGGAAGCGCATTGTCGAGGCGCGCGGCGAGTTTGATGCCGTTTTGGCAAAATTCGACTTCGTCTTTGCGGATGCGCGGGAAGTCGTGGACGGCCGTTTGGTGACGGGCGGACCCTTTCCGGCGGTTGTCCGCCTGCGTCCGCGAGGGCCCGCTGCGGTCGTGTCCCCGTTTAACTTCCCGCTGCACCTTGGTCACGGCGCCACCTTGGCCTACCTGCTTGCGGGTAACACGGTGGTGCTGAAGCCGTCGCCTCTCGCCGCCTGGACCGTCGCGGCGTACTTCGACGTCTTCAAGACTCTCCTCCCGGCGGGCGTTCTCGAACTGGTGCAGGGTGGCGCAGCCGAAGGTGCTGCCTTGTGCGGCGACCCCCGGGTGCGCTCCGTGTGTTTCACAGGTTCCATCGCAGCGGGGCATGCGATTGCGGCATCGATCGCCGGAGATCATGGCAAGGTCCTTTCGCTGGAACTCGGCGGGAAGAACGCGACCTTTGTTTTTGCCGACGCAGACCCGGTCGTTGCCGCAAAAGGCGTGGCGGAGTCGGTCTGCCTCGGAGCCGGACAACGTTGCAACGCCACGAGTTGGGTGGCGGTCGAACGCTCGGGTTTTGAGGAATTCGCTCTTGCGCTGACTCACGCCATGACACCGTACGTGCCAGGCATTCCGCAGATGGAGGATACCCTGCTGGGACCTCTCATTAATCAGGCCGCCGTGGACCGCTTCGTCGGGGCCTGCCGTGCAGAGGACTGCAAATGGAGGGTCCATGGCCAGGTGGTGGGAAACGTGGACGGACGCCGTGGAAATTACGTCACGCCGGCGATTGCCGAATTCGCCGATTGCCGGGCCTACCAGGCTTCGCCGCTATCGAGAAACGAGATCTTTGCGCCGCTCGTGGCGCTGGTTCCCTTCAACGACCCGTGCGAACCGGTGACGACCTTTAATGCATTGGGCTTTGGGCTCACGGCTTCGATCTACACGGCCAGTCGGTCTCGTTTTGAAACCGTCGGGAGCACTCTTCGGGTCGGGAACCTGTACCATGGAATCCCGACGACGTTTTCGCCATCCACCCTGCCGTTCGGAGGCGTGGGGCTTTCCGGAAACGGTCACCCGGGAGGAAGGGGATTCATCCGATTTGCAGGCGACGAACAAGCTGTGCAAACCGCGACGTGAAAGCCGGTTTCCTTGAAAAACTGATCGACCGGATCCCGCTCCTGCAGGCGTCGGATGTGCAGGGCTATCTGGAAGACCTCGCCAGGGAGAAGGGATTCCTCGAGACGATTTTCAACGCGCTCGAGGAAGGGATCGTCGTTACCGACCTCAAGAGCCGTATCCTCTACTTAAACCGTTCCGCGTGTGAAATGTTCGCGCTGGTACCAGAAATCGCGGTCGGCAAAAAGCTCTCGGATCAAGTGAAAGGACTCGATTGGTCCTGTCTCACGGACACCTCGAACGCGGTCGCGCGCGAGATGGAAATCTTTTATCCGAAGAATCTCTTCGTGAGCTTTTACGTGAGTCCGCTCATGAGCGACAACGGATTGGATCTCGTGGGGCGGGCGATCATCCTGCGGGACGTGACCGAATCCCGCCGGGCCACCGAGGAAACGATCGAGAGCGAACGGTTTTCTGCGCTCACGCTGCTCGCGGCCGGCGTGGCCCATGAAATTGGCAACCCGTTGAATTCTCTGAGCATCCATCTCAGCTTGCTGGAGCGGCGCCTCGGGAAGATCCCGGAGAAATCTCGCAAGGAACTCACGAACTCCGTCCGGATCGCAAAAGAGGAGGTCAACCGCCTCGATCACATCATCACGCAGTTCCTTCGCGCCATCCGGCCGACTCCTCTCCAAACGGCGCTCGAACCCCTGAACGAGGTTGTTGAGCAATCCGTGGAGTTTTTCCGACCCGAATTGCGCAATCGCGACGTGATCGTCGAAATGGAACTCGGCGGGCGGGTTCCTTCGGTTCCGATGGACCGGGATCAAATCAAACAGGCGCTCTACAACGTGATCCGCAACAGCCTCCAGGCGATGAAGACCGGGGGGATCCTCCACGTTCGCACCGGCGCGGATGAGGGTCATGTGTGGGTGGGTTTTTCGGATACCGGCGGCGGTATTGCTCCGGACGACATGAGCCGGGTGTTCGAACCCTATTTCACCACGAAGCCGGGCGGGAGCGGGCTGGGTTTGCTCATCGTCCGCCGAATCGTTCGAGAACATGGAGGCGAGGTCATGATGGAAAGCGCCCCGTCTCGCGGGCTCACCGTAACCATTCGGTTGCCGCGTCACGACCTGCGTGCGCGCTTCCTGCCGCCGCACTCAGACGCACCTGGGGCTTGAAGCGGGCCTGCCGGCGTGACACAGTCCCGTCTCTTGAAGCCCGGTATTAGTCTCTTTCTTGCGCTGCGGTACCTCAAACCGAAGCGAACCTTCCTTTCCCTGATCACCGTGATCTCCGTCCTTGGGGTCACGCTCGGCATCACCGTCCTCATCCTCGTCATTTCGGTAATGACCGGCTTTGAACGGGAATTGGAACAGAAAGTGATCGGCTTCGACGCGAACGTGGTGGTGACCAATAACGCGCTGATGCAGGATTGGCGGGGTCTGCAGCGGATCGTCGACGCGAAGCCGCACGTGGTGGCCTCTGCCCCATTCGTGATGGGACCCGTGATCGCGGAATTCGAGCATCGGCGTTTGACCCCGAAGGTGCGCGGAATTGATCCCGACTTGGAGTCGAAAGTGACTGATTTGGGAAAGTTTGTCATTGAGGGGGACTTGGATCTTTCCGGGGACACGTGCGTGGTCGGCAGCGAGTTGGCCACGGCGCTTGGTCTCAATGTGGGGGATACGCTGACGATTTATTCTCCGGGGAATCTCGACGCTCTCATGGATGAGCTGAACCGCATGGAAAAGGATGGGGCAAAGCCGGAGGAGTTGCGGCAGTTGCGGAACATGGTGTTACCCATGGAACTCACGGTGACCGGAATCTTCCGTTCCGGACGCTACATTTACGACGCGGAATTCATCCTCGTGCCGCTTCACATCGGTCAGGAATTGTATGCGCTAGGCGATGATGTCCACGGGCTCAGCGTCCGTTGCGATGATCCTTACCGCGCGGGAGATGTAAAGTTGGCGATCGCTGCAGAGGTGGGTGAGACATTGAATGTCCTTACGTGGATCGATCTCAATCGGCAGATTTTCGAAGCGATCCGAACCGAGCGCAACGTGATGTTTTTCCTCCTGATCTTCATCGTGATTGTCGCTGCATTCGGAATCATGAACACGTTGATCACGACGACCGTTCAAAAGACGAGAGAGATTGGAATTCTGAAGGCGCTCGGGGCGCGGACGGGCCAGATTATCGGGGTCTTTCTCGCTCAGGGAGTGGTGGTGGGGATTTTCGGAACCATTACCGGCCTGGCGCTCGGGATGACGCTGGTGCAGTACCGGAACGAATTCCGTCAGTGGCTGGCGGATACGTTCCGCATCGAGGTTTTCCCTGCTTCGATTTACCAGTTTTCCGCGATTCCCGCCGAGGTTGTGCCGTCCGATGTCGCCATTATTTGCGTGAGCGCCTTCCTCATCTGTGCGGTCGCAGCGCTCATTCCGGCATGGTTCGCCGCCCGACTCGATCCGGTCAAAGCCCTGCGCTACGAGTAGGTGAGGTCGTCCCCTAGGACGGGTGGGATAACCGCAGATTGACAGGATTTTCGCAGATTTTCTTTTGGCTCAAAAAACGAGGCGCTTGTATGCCAACGAGCAGGCGGCAAAGTTCGCGATGCACTTCCATCGCGGCACCGCACACGGTGTAGGTTTGTGGATTCTGCTTCATAAAATCGGCGAGAATCGGCGAAAATCTGCGGTTAAAAATCGCGGAGTGGATGGTGTTTATGCAGTTTCGCGGGCACTCGAACCCTCGAAATCACCGATTTCTAACGCCGTCTGCGCAAGACGGGCTAACGTCCTCTCGGGCGAACGCGGCGGAGAAGTCCGCCTCCCATGACCGTTCCGAGCTTGCGCTTTGGAAAGCCGCCGCCAGGTGGTCCACGGCTTCGGTGGAATCAATGACCCCGGACCAGAGATTCAGACTGTCGATCAGGATCAGCGCGTCCTGCGTGCGCGGAAGGCGGTACAGGGAGCCAGCCAAACGAAACGCCCGGAGGCGCATGGCGGATTCCCCCTCAGCATCGACATAAACGTAAAGCCAGTCGGAAGGCGGCAGTCCGCGGAAACGCGCCGCGAGGCGGCGACGCCCCAGAAGCACCCAGATTGTAAAGATCGCAACCGCTCCGACGGCCAAAACAAACCAAAGCACAGCGGACACCGTACGATTGACAACCTTTACATGTAAAGTTATATCCTCGCTGTGATCGCGATGCGCGGAGTCCTGCTTTCGGTTTTAATGGTTGCCTGGTCGGGTTGGTGCCGGGCGCAGCTTGTGACCATGGAGGTGCCCGAGGGTCCTTTGGACATGAAGACGCATGCGATCATGAACTCCGCAATGGCCATGGAGAGCGACGTGGATTCCATCCTGTCCCATGCGGCCCGGACCGACGCCAATATTGCGCAGATTCGCATGGTTCAGGAGTGCCGACAGAAGGTGGTTCTTGCCCTTGCGCAGATGCGATTACTGCAGGACCAAGGTTTGGTGTTGATGAAAGTCGGTCCTGCCGCGGGCGTGGTTGCGGAGGCCGAGCGCATGCTGACGGGGTCAACAGACGAACCAAAGGAACTCGCGATCGCCGCCATGCCGTCGCTCACGTCGCCGATGGCGATTATCGATGATTTCAAGGCGTTGCTCGACGATGCCAAATCCCTCTACCAACAGGGTGTCGGTTTTCTGACTTCGTTGCAGAACTTCCAATCCGTCGTCTCGGGTCTCCAGAGTCCCTGGGGAATTCTGGACGTGGTGGATAGCGGGATGCGTGTGCTCGATGGCTTCGACCAATTGACCGGGCAGACGGCAGGAATTGTCTACAAGGTCGATGAACTGGTTTGGACGGGAAGGCGCTTTATTGGAACGGACTGGACGGACGTGGATAGCATCATGGGTTTGCTCGGAACGACGTTGGATTTGGAACGGGAACTGCCCGCGCTGGTTCTTCCCGTCAGTGGCCGACTGGCGAGAACGCTTGAAGATGCGCGTGCGGGCTATCAGCAGACCATGGAAATGCTTCAGCGGGGCACTTCGGTGTACCAGGAGGCGGGTGAGGTGGCGGGTCAGATCGGCGGGTGGTTCGGTGCGTCATCGGAATCCGCGGTGCGGCAAAGACGGTATGCGGTTGCGGACGGAATCTGGCTGCGCCGCGAGTGTCGTCTGGATGGGGCGTATGCCATGCTGGTGCAAAAGGGCACCGGTGCGGGGGCGATGGAGTTTGCGAGTGCGCTGACGGACTCGCATGGCATCGTGTACGAGCCGTCCGTGGGGTACTTTCCCGATGGAGACCGGGTGAGCGCCGCGGATTTGAACAACAGCCTCAGCGGAGGAGCGCGGGGCGCGGTGGATCGCTTTCTGGCCGATCGGCAGCTGGCGATCGAGAATCCGTTCGCCTCATTTGCCCGGGCAGTGGCCCCGGTTGTTCGCGAGAAATCTCTCGCGGTGTCGGCAGGGCAACCGCTCCGCTTGGGAGCGGCGGATGTCGCGGCGGCATCCGGAAGGCACGTGGATTTTTCTCGCTTTCCCTCGCTCTCCGCAACCGCATCGTCGCTCGAGGACTGGGCGGTGGCGCTTTGGACTTCCTGTCAACTGGACTGGCGACGTGTGGGTACCGGAGGATCCGTGGTGGTCATCAAGCCAACGGCGAGCCAGAGCGAGGAATACGGACAGCGGTTGGCCGCCAGCGATCGCATGATGCGAAACAATCGGCGGCAAACCGCGGTGAGCCTCGCCATGCTCAACTACTCCCAAGCCGCGCTCGAAGCGGCCTCGTCTCTCCGCGCCGCGCTGGATGGAATCGCGGGAACCCTAACGGCCCTCAATGCCGTCGAGGCAGTCCCCATGATGGTCCAGAACTGCGACAGCCTCATCCTCTACATTCAGCAGTTGGTCGCATTCTATGGATCGGAATGCGGACGTCTGGCGCTGGAACAACACGCGATTTTATCGGCAAGGGCGGACTCCGTGCGATCCAGTCGGGAGAATCTCGAGCGCGATGCTTCGCTACGAGTGGCTGCGCTGGTGACGAATCGGTGGAAACGGGACGCATCCGCCGACCAGGGCTTCTGATGAGTCGGTAGCCCCGGCACGATCGCACTCAATCCTCAATCTTTGACATGAAGGTACTCCACACATCCATTGCCGTTGCCCTCGCGATCCATGCCGCCGCCATCGGGTCTCCCCACTCCGGAATCGAACCAATCCCCTCCCATCGCGACGCCACGCCGCCGACCTCGGCGCGACTTGCGGCTTTTCTTCAGGAGCGATTTGAAGGCAGGGGCGTGGAGGTTTATGCGGCCGGGGTCTTCGTCGCCGTGCGAATTCCCGCGGCGGGTTATGGGTCCGGAGAATCGCGCATGCCGCTGGCGGTGCGAAGAAATCTGGATGTGATCCGCGAAGCCGCCGCAGCGTTCGTCGCGGAGTTTGATCTGTTGCTGGAGGGCCACGCCGATGCCTCGGGGAAAACGAGCGCGCGCTCCAACGGGACGAACTGGAACATTGCCTATCGGCGGGCAGAATCGGTGCGCTCCGAACTCGTTCGATTGGGCGTTCCGGAGGGTTCGATCGGAGTGCTGTCCCGCGGGGCCGGCCTACCATCTGGATCCGAGGTTGCGAACCACCGAAGGGTCGAGTTTCTATTCTCTCCGAAACGCAGGGTGGTTCCGGATGAACTTCCCGCGCCGGCTACGGAGTCGATTCCGGATCGTCCGGCAGAAGCGGCACCCGCCGAGGTCCCCCCAACTCCCGCCAAACCTCGCAGTCGCGACCCCATCGCTGTGCGGATTTCCGTGCCGATGATTCCTCTGCCCTGAGCAACGCAGATCTCTACACACCCCCCCGCGAGGTGTTTTGCCCGGGAATGGAGCCGGGGTCGCTCGACCCCGTCGGATGGACATCAATGCCGTTGGTTTCGGCTGCGTTCTCCGACGATCACCGCCGGAACCATCATCCTAAAAACGGGAATGGAACCACAGATTTACAGGATTTACACAGATAAAGCATTGGACTGGAGGAACTTCGCTTTGTGAAGTCGACGAGGATGTGTTCACCAAATAGGTGGCAGGCGTTTTTTGTGTAATATCCTCATACTGAGTAACCTAACTCCGAAAAATAGTTCTTATTTTCCCATTTAGGATCATGCGTCCGGCGGAAGCGTGGTCCGAAACAATTCCTCGCCCGGCCGGTCGACTTCCTGCGCCTGCCCCTTGTATTCGACGCGCACCGTGTGTTGGAGGAACTCGACCACCACATCGCCGTCCGGAGTGGGAATCGAAAACGCGCCGCTCTCCGGTAGCTGACCCCGAATCTCAATTTCGCGAGTCCCAGGCAGGAAACTGGCGGACGGCGAAACGTCGGTTCCAACCGGGGAGGGATCGATCGCAGGTGCGGGTGGAAGCGCAGGTGCCCCGGTCCCCGCCGCTGCTGTCTCCGGCATCTGGTTGTGCAGACTCACGGCGGAGGGATGAGATGCCCCGGAAATTTTTCGACGCACCGCGTCGGGTGAGGGCAGGGGGTGGTTTTCCCCAGGCCTCAAAAACGATCGTCCGAGTGTATCCGCCTCTTCCTGGGTAGCCCAACGACCCGGTTCCACGATGGTGGCAACGTAGTGACCCCCGATAAAGTCGCCCGTGGCGGGGTCGGTGGACGCTTCTTTCCACGCGGTTCCGAATACGGGCTGGATCCATACCGGAGTTTCCAGAGGAGCCTTCGGGCGGGTGGTGCCGACGACGACGCGCGCTCCTTGCGGAGTTGGGGTCGGCGCCTTCTTGTTCCAAGCGCATCCCACCAGAAGCGCGGGCAAGAGCAGGGCAAGCGAGAATCTATTTTCCATAATCCGCTCCGGAAACGTCGAGATGACGGGTGAGCAGCGCGCGGCAACGGGTTCCTGCCGAGACGACGAGATAGGGGCGATTCTGATCCATTTCCTCCACCACCATGCGGTTGAGCTTTGCCATTCCTCCTTCGCCCGCCGAGATCGCTCCGTTTCGGAGGTCCGGGAGTTCCTGGAGCGATCCTCCCGATCCAACGGATGAACCGACCAGGACGCGATTTTTAAAACTTCCGGAGAAGGAGGCCGCCGCATCGAGGAGGATCGGGACAACGGCCTGGAGCGCGAGGTTGCCTACGGTGGTCCCGCGCACGCCGGTCGATCCGTCCACATCCTGGGCTACTGCCTGGATGGGAAGCGACCGACCGTCCGGGAAGACGATTTTGGAGAAGGTGACTTCCAACCGGTCGCGATACTTTCCCGGTGCGGCTGTCCCGAGGATCTTCGTGCCGACGTCCAACAGCACCCTGCCGCGGAACTGGAAGGGTTCCCAGACCGCGGCCACGACGTCGGTGCGGGTTCTGTTCGAGATCGCGTGATCCAGCAGCGCCAACTGAATGGCCTCCCCCTCGGGGGCGAAGTGCTCCGGGTGGATCGCCGTTCCGGTCTGGCTGAAAACTAGGGGTTGGGCGCGTGTGCTCTCCGGAGACAGATTGTTAAAGAGGTAACGCAGGGGGGCAATCTCGGTTCGAACCGGGCTGCGAGGCGAGGTGCTGCGGTCTGCGGGAATGGGCGGGCGAAGCAAAGTCTCGGGGACGGGCGGCGGAGGGGGAGTCTGCAGTTGGACGATCTCGGGTTCGACTTTCTTTGTTGCCTCCGCCCATGAAACGCCTGGCCGCTCAGGAATCGCCGTAGTCGCCGCGGAAGGCGTTGGGTCGCCGTTCGGCAGCACGGTGGGGCGATCCGGGAGGCCGTTGTCATCGATTCCGATCCGGGGGGATGGTTGTTCGACCGGTCTGTTTTGCTGTGCCTCGTACGCGCGGCGGGCATTCGACAGGGTCCGCGGAGCCAGCCAGAACGCTGCGGCCGCGAGTCCGATCGCCACGAGCAAAAAGGCCGTCAACCGGAGGTGGTTCCGGCTCATTCGCGTACGATTCGGAAGGGTTGGTCCCAGTCAAACGGGGGGTCGCGGAAGATGAGCATCCCTCGGCTTTCCCCCGACGGCCCAGCGGCTTCAAGTGAGGCGTAAGCGGGACGAAACTCCGTCTCCCCGATCCGAAGTCGCAGATGCGAGGGGAGGGGTCGGTCCGAGCCTCGCATTCCGAATGTGAGAGCGTTTGTTCCATCCTTGAACCGGAAGACGTCGTACAGCTCCACCCCATCTTCGGCGCGGCGGAAGATGGGAACGCGTTGGACGTTGCCGATCGCTCCCTCGGATTTCCGTGCGTCGAAGTTCCACACATTCGCCAGAACCTCGCGCAACGGCATGGGTTGGGCGGTCCGCCCGGACCCATCCGACCCCGATCCGGCCACGCGAATCCAAACCGTGGACACTGCGGTGCGATAGTCGGGGGCAATAAAGATGTGGTAGTTCAGCAACACCCCGCCACGGAACATCACGCGCAGCGACGTATCCCCGGAGCGCTGGGCGGCGGACAGGACCAGCATCCGGTCGTGCTGCTTGTATGCAACGAGGGAGGGATCTCCGACCACGATCGCTTCCAATGGCCGATCAAAAACGAGGGAGGCGGCGTAACCCGGCGCGACGCGGATGAGTTCCACTGTATCGGACGACTGGTCGAGGTGGAGGAGTTTCTGACCCAAAAACGCGCGGAGTTGGGGGTCCGATAGCTGATCCGCCGGGGTACCCTCCACGTCGATTGGCGCGGCGGGCTTCTGGAGGACCGGAACAGGGTCCGCAGCGCTCGCTGACGCGGCCAGGTTCATTGCGGCGAGGGCAAGCAAAAGGGCGTGGTGGCGCATTAACGAATTTCCTCCTCCCCGAGCGGCTTGGCCGCCTCCCATCGGGCAGCGCCGAGGCCCGGTTCGAGGCTCGCAATGCCAACAAGCGCAAGCCCCCATGGGTTCTCCGGTCGCGGCCGACGACGGTCAAGGTACGCAATATGGAACACGATCGCGCTGTGCGGAAGATACGCGGAAGTGTTCGACGCCCCTCGCACCTCGGCAAAGACGGTCTGCTCCGCCCGGAGAATACACGCGATCGTCGCCGGATACCGCGGATCCTCGGTGCGGCGGAGTTCCAGGATCCGGTAGGTTTGACGGACGTCACGATCGATTCGCACCGCGCCTGCATGCTCCGCAACCCCGCTGAATGCGTCGAGGATCTCCGGAGCAACATCGAAATCCGCAAGCGGCCGGATGTCGCTTGTTCCCGGGGAAACGCTCAGCAGCCTGCCAACCACCGCATCCAAATACGCACCCACCATGTGCGGACGCAGTCTTAGGACGTCGGTCGTTCGCCATTGGAGGTAACCTTCGTCCTGAGTAATGACCGGCGGGGAGCGGTGAACGGTGTGCCACAGCGCAAAGGACAGCGCCGCGCAGGCGGCCCCAAGCAGGGTGCAAATCCCCAGGAGATAGGAATTGATGCTCCGGATGTCCGCGAGGCTTTCCCACTCCAAACGCCGGAAGCGTGGAGTATCCAATCCAAACAGGGAGCGGGCAGAACCAGGGTTCGATCCGACGGACATGCATAGGATGTAAAGGATATTGGGAGAAATGTAAAGTAAGTGCGGTCTATTCCGGCGACACTGCGGCGAAGATGTTGTTCGCTCCATCGCGACACCATGGACCATCCGGAACTTCCGATGTCTCCACGAATCGCCAGTCCGTTCGGTCTCTTCCACTGAGCTTCAGAAAGTCGCGAACGGCGGGCGAGACATCGAGTCCCGGAGCATCGATTCCGCCAGCCGGTGGGGATCCGTGGAAAACGTACGCGAAGTCATCGGTGCGTGTGGGCCCCGAATCCTCCCACTGCGCATAACAGACGACCGAACCCTTGCGGATGGCCACCCATCGTCCCTTGATGACGGATGTGTGCGCGTTGCGATAGGTTCGTCGGAACCACGGAATGACGCGGACAGCCTCGGGCTTGAGGACGTTTCGGGCGCCTATGTCATTGTAAGGGAGTGCAATATAGAAAGGATTCTGTTTCGGATTGAATCCGCTGGGACGGTAGCCCTCCCGTTTCTCCGGATGATCTGTTCCTCCGAACGCCTCGCTCCATCGAATATCCCACGAACTCTGAATGTTTCGGGTGGCCGCTCCGCCGTTCTCTCCAATCCAGAACACGGTGGTCACAATGTTCCGCCTCCATGGGTGGAGCGGAACGGCGGGCCGCGGTCGATTGACAGGAACCTCCACAACGGGCTGCGCGCAATCGAGTCGGACGACCCAGTCGGAGCCGTTCCGCTCGAGCATCGGGCGAATC
>Ga0247834_1005630_pt1 | contig 14679 bp, 20 predicted proteins | sample LaCruzMarch2015__8_FD_187118 | JGI IMG/M metagenome (GOLD analysis project Ga0247834, IMG submission 187118) | Freshwater microbial communities from meromictic Lake La Cruz, Castile-La Mancha, Spain - LaCruzMarch2015_12m | ecosystem: Environmental > Aquatic > Freshwater > Lake | place: Spain... | reverse complement strand
GGTCTATCCTATGGCGCGGCGGAGTTTCTCAGTGTGCAGGACTATACCCATGTTCAGCGTTGGGCTGACACCATGCTCTCACGACCAGCCGTGAAGCGCGGACGCATGGTTAATAGAATATCTGGCGATCCGTCCGAGCAGCTTCATGAGCGCCATGACGCAAGTGATTTCGACACAAAAACTCAAGACAAAATCGCAAGCGCGTCACCGTAAATAATCACCCAGACGAGGCGATCGCTCTTAACAGATAAATTGTTGAGGCGATCGCTTAAAAATCGTGACTCATGGTAACAGCGATCGCATTGAGGAGATAGGTTGTTGGTGCGATCGCCTAGAAATCATGACTCGCAGTAATAGCGATCGCCATAATCTCACCACCGCCAACATCTCCTACTTTCTCAAAATTGAAGTAGTGTCTTTGATGTAGAATGTTTTTAGTGCTACAGCCTATAGCTATGACTATTAAAGAACAAATTATTCAAGAACTTGATCGCATCCCTGAGTCTTATCTGGAGAAGGTGCTTAGTTTTTTGTATTTTTTAGAAACTCCATTGACTCACGATGTTGGACAGTTAAGCAAGGCAGAAGCGATTATCCAAAAGGGATTAAATACTGCGCTATCCAAGCCAAAGCGATCGTCATCGGAAATCTGGGCAGAATTTGCATCTATTCGCAATAGAATTTCTGAAAGTGTTGCAACAATCGAGCAGAATTTGTAAACAAGATGTTAAAAGTTGTTATTGACACTTCAGTATTTGTTTCTGCTCTACTATCTAAATCTCAAGTAAACTCACCGTATCTAGTTTTACAAGCTTGGCAACAAGGCAAGTTTACTCTGGTTATGGCTCCTCAGCTACTTCAAGAACTCGTATTAAAACTATTACAGCTTGGAGTGCCTGAAGAAACTATTGAGGAATTAGTTAGCGTGATCGGTGAAATTGCTCTGCATATCTCTGGTGCTTATGAGGCTACTAGATTAGATGAAATTGATCCAGATGACAATAAATTTTTGGCGGCTGTTTTTGAAACAAAGGCTGATTACCTTATTTCTTTGGATAATCATTTACTTTCTATTAAGTACTATCATGGCACTCAAATATTGACTCCCCGTTTATTTTTGGACGCAATAGCGATCGCCTAAAACTCACGACTCACGGTAATAGTGATCGCCTTTAGAAGATAGATTTTTGGGGCGATCGCCTAAAAATCACGACTCACAATAATAGCGATTGCCTTTAGGAGATGGATTGTTGATGCGATCGCCTAGAAATTATGACTCACAGGAATAGCGATCGCCTTTAGAAGATAGATTATTGGGGCGAACTCTGAGAAAAATTCTCGATTCATCAGATTTTTGGTAACTTGCAGGTGTTAATTTCGACTAAAATAGATTAAAAACAAAAGAGGCTATATGCCAGAAGTCACAAGATTTTACGGGATAACTATCAAAGTCTTTTTTGGAGATCATCCACCTCCACATTTCCATGCGATTTATGGTGATTTTAATGCTTTGATTGGGATCGAATCACTAGAAGTCATCGAAGGAGATTTACCAAGTCGGGCTGAAAAGCTAGTAATGGAATGGGCTACGCTATACCAAGATGAACTTCTGAATATGTGGAACACTCAAGAATTTTGTAAGCTGCCACCTTTAAAATAACTGAGATATTTATTATGAAACCTCCTAAAATTATTTCTGCTCAAGTTATTGGCGATCGCACGCTGTTGATTGAGTTTAGCCAAAATGAATTTAAGAAGTATGATGTCTCTCAGTTGTTCAATAAAGAGATGTTTGCTCCATTACAAAATCCTAGCTTTTTTAAAAATTTTAAGATTGAGTCGGGTGGTTATGGGTTGGTTTGGAATGAGGATATTGATATTAGCGAATATGAACTTTGGATGAATGGAGTGAGTCTTAAAGATGGTGAAAGTCTGCAATCTTTAGCTATGACAATATTTTAAAGCGATCGCCTAAAGCAAACCTCTAGAAAATATATCGTTAAAGCGATCACCTAAAAATCACGACAGATCCTTTAGAGTTAATTAGGATATATTGCTAAAGTGGTCAACAACAATCTAGCAAATGCTATGTCATTTTCCAAAAGCTTTTATCAAAATCTAGGTTTATTAATTGGCATAGTTTTGATAGTCATACTGCTAGTTCAACCGCTTGCGATCGCACAATCGATAGATGATTGGGGTAATCCACAACAAAAGGAGGGGAAACAGCCGTGGATTTACGATCGCGCTGATTTGTTGGATTGGCAAACAGAATTGAAGTTGAACCTTCGCATTAACAAATTAGTTGGCAGAACCAGCGCTGAATTAGCGATCGCTACCATCCCAAAAATCGAAGCCGAGCAATCTCCTCGTGCATTTGCCTTAAAGCTATTTAATGCCTTGGGCATTGGTAAAAAAGAGACTAATAACGGGGTGCTGCTATTTGTCAGCAAAAGCGATCGGCGTATTGAAGTCATTACTGGTAAAGGATTGGGGGAAGTCTTGCCCGATCGCGAAGTTAGCGATTTGATTCAGCAAGAGATCGTGCCTTCATTTCAGCAGCAGCAATATGCTACAGGAATTATTCAGGGCGTAAATGCGATCGCTCAACGCTTAGAATCGCGACTCCCTAGGACGATTTTCCCAGACTGGATGCCGAAGATTTTCCTATGGATTCCTTGGCTGATTGCGATCGGTGGCGCAGTTTGGGCGCTTTTCAGCACGGTACAAGTGATGAAGCTAAACTTCACTCCAGTACAAATACCCATTCCCATGCAAGGATTTAATACCGATGCGTTTTCATCTTCTCAACTATTAGCTTCCTATTCATTTCCTGCTTTAATTGCCAAAGTTGCCCCAAGCAAAAGCGATCGCCCTGACGAGAAAATCCCTAGCTTAGCCATCAATATCTTGGCAGGTGGATGGATATTGGGAATTGGATTGATGTATGGATTTTGGCAATTTGTCTTGATGCATCCTGAAGCAGAATTTTGGCAAAGCGATCGCCTGATTTGGGCTGTCTTCGGAATGGCTGGCAGTGTGGGGTGGCTTTGGGGTCTGTTGGTTAGTCGGATTGTTTCTCGTGATTTACCTTGGCTCTCAGTTGGATTATCACTGTTGGTAGCAGGATTGCTGGCATTTTTGAGTGGCTCTTTTGGCTTTATCATGACAACAGCTTTGAGTGAAAACGGAATTATCGTCATGTTCTTAGTCGCGACTATAGCTGCATTTGCTTGGGCAATTTTGATCAATCCTTACTTAAGTTTTAAACGTCAGAGGGATTATCGTAGCGATCGCACAGGCAAGTCACCGCAAGAACTTACAGAACAAGAGATCGAAACTGTACTAACTCCAAAGGAAATTTCGGCGCGATCGCTGGGGAAATTAGAATTTCGGGGATGGCGAGAGGCGGAGCTTGCTTTGCCAATCACGCGAGAACAGGTTTATTTAGTTCAACGCATTGATAGTAGCGCCAGTGTTTGCGCCCATTGTAAATCCTATGCGGTTGATGTTTCTGAGCAAACTGTCGAGAGAGCGATCGAATCACCTAAGAATAACAAAAAGAATAAAAAGAGCGATCGCCAACAAAAAGAAAAAGTTACCTCTACGAGCCTAGTAAAGCAAACGGTCTATAGCTGTCATTTTTGTGGCTGTGTCTTTGCTTACGATCAACGCGAATCCGTAATTATGGCTACCAGTGATTCGAGCAATTATAGTTCTAGCGATTCTAGCTATAGCAGTTCCAGTAATGATTCTAGTAGCTATGACAGTTCCTATAGTAGCGATTATGGAAGTTCTTCTAATGATTTTGGTAGTGATTTTGGCGGCGGTAGTAGTGATGGTGGTGGCGCGGGTAGTGATTGGTAGAGGAACATTATCTACCAAACGACCATCGCCATAGAATACGAGAATTCGCGGAAATAATACGCCCATAGTCTGGGTCTTCCCTATAGGTGCTTCCCAGTCTTCTGGGCAGTTCGACGGTAATATAGCGCGGCAGTTGGGAAATCGCGGTTGTGCGAAGCCAAGCTTCTAAATTCGCGATCGCATCTAATTCAGTCAGGGGAACTTGAAAATGCTGGTTAATTAGTGCGGCAGCTTCCTGAACATTATTTGCTGATGATGCCTCGACATCATGACGAAATAGCAGTCGAGAGAATTCTTGCCGCAGGCGATCGGCATCGAAATTAGGGTCAAGATAGTTTCTCAGAGACTCCAACCCTTCTCCTGTGGCTTCAAAGTAAATATAATCACTATCAAATAGATCCCAAGAAATCTCTCCCAACTCTCCCGCCATAATTGCCGTCAAGAGCATTGCATCGATTGATTGCTGATCAAACTTGGGTGTGTGGAAGCTACGATCCAAGGAAAACAGACCATCGCACAAAAGTATCCACCCAGTGCGAATATCACTTGATTTAGCCACATAGCTACAATCTTTGTCAGGGCAGTATACCTGAGGTAATCTCCCTTGACGCTGAGTTTGCAAATCCTCAACACATTGATAAAATTCACTTGCGGATAGTTCTGTGATTTCTAAATCCTCAAAATGAATACTTAGTTCTTGGGTGATCGCAGATTGATTGCTGTACAAGCATGGATAGAAGTTATTTTGAGGTAAGCGTGTGGTGATGATATCGGCAAACCACTCTTTTAGTTCAGCAGATGTTCTGTCCACAAAGATCTTTAAACAGATGGGACCGAGACTTGCATGATCGCGCCACATCCAATCCCAATCACGTTGAGTTTGAGATGCTTGGGTAAGCTCGGCTAGTAGCTGAAGAATCGTATCTTGCCCTAACTGCCATACTTGCAATGAATCCGAAGTTATGCGATCGCTCATAATATAGAGTCTGTAATCTCCACTCTCCCGAACTTCACTATATCCCACGCCGCTATCAGGATGCGATCTATCGCCTAAGAATCATGACTCATGGTAATAGCGATCAATGTTTTTTAGAGCGATCGCAAGAATTTGACTAGCTCTCTAAATGAAGAACACCGTTTAGAACATAGATCTAAATTTAACATGGTCGCCAATTTGTCATTATCGTTAGTACTATAACGAGGCTTTCTATTTCCATCTCTCGATAATTCTATTAGTTTTTCTTTAGGAGATTTAATTTCGTGCGGGTTAGGATGTGCTTTCCCTTTTTCACCACCAAGATGTTTGACAACTTCTGGATCAGACCAAAACCAAGCTTCTAACTCTTCAATGGGAATACAGATATGTTTGAGACTTTTGATTTCAGAAGATAATGCTTCTAATTTTGAACGTAATGCTACCTCATTGTTAAGGGAGTCATTTTGAGGATTACGATCCAAATCATGAACGACAATAAAAATATTACAACCTTCACTGGAAAGAACTTTCAGCTTTGCTGTTAGCTTTTTCTTTAATGTACTACAACCGTTAGAAGCCCATTTTTTGGTTGCGACTTCTGCCCCAAGGACACGATGAACAATTTTGCGAATTGCTGCACAGTCTGTTTCATCCTCAGCAATTAAGGCGATTTTAATATTACTCATCATCGAGAATACCACTGTAAATCCATTCACCTAAGTCCCCTTCTTCAGAAAGATATTCGATGACATTATGAATCTGGGCTTCACCTAATTTACTAACAAATGTCTTTCCGTCCTTACGGTGAACTAGATTGATTTTTTCGGGACTAGCCCACGCCACTACTTGCGGTGAATGAGTTGAAATAATTAAATTTTGCCCGTAAGTATAAGTCTCGATCTCATTGAGTAACTTTGCTAACATCGCAGGATGAATTTGTACTTCAGGCTCCTCAATTATTATCACTTCGCCATGTTTTGAAGAAATTACTTCCATAAGAATTGATAGTACTCGAATTGTTCCGTCAGATAGCAATCCGATATTTACTCCATCAACTTCTACAGAAAAGACATATTCTTCAATCTCAGATCTTTCTCTGTTTGAGAAGAACTTCCGCACAGATATATTTTCTCCTAATCCTACTCGCTGACAGACACTGTTTAGTTCATCTAGTTCTCCTGCATCAAAAAGACGAAATATTTTTTCGCTTAGTCTATCTGCCGAATCAAAAGATCTTGAAATACGCTTGCGTGACCACGTTAGTAAAGACTCTCGACGTTTATATCTTTGAATAATAGTAGGCTTACAAAGAATCCGAACCCTCTTCAAAATTGTATAAATCCACTGCATTCCATCGACAGGAAATTTTTTCAGTGAGTTATCTGAGAAATATCTTCCAAATGAACTTATATTACCAAGGATAGTAGCAGGCTTATGCTCTTCCATATTAAAGCTTGTCATCCCATTTTCAGTATTCCACAGAATTTCTTTCTGTCCATCAAGATAACGACAACAATCATTCCAAGAAAATTGACTCTCTGCTGAGTTAATACTTGCAGGATCATCTATATCTACATCTTCATCAGATGTGAATATAGGTAGAAGTTCATACTTATATTCAATTCGGCGATTAGTCGGAGTTAAAACTTCAATTTCTAATATTTTTGGAATAATATCAATATCAGTTTGACGAAATCGACTTGTTCTGCCAATAGCACAAACTGTAATAGATTCAAAGCCCTCAAGAATAGCTGATTTACCTGCACCATTGCGACCAACTAATACTGAAACACCATCATGTAAAGACACAGTAACTCGACCACCCAAAACAGACCAACCGTCAAGGGTGAATGATAATAGGCGAGGCTGATTTGTGTTGGAATCTGTGTTTGACAAAATAAAGAGCTTTTCCAATACTAATCGTCTTAATAAATTCTAGTCGAATATGTCTAAGTTTGCCACCAACAAAACAACAGAATCAGCGATCGCCTCAATTTTTCGACTCACCCCATCAATGCGATCGCCTTGAAATCAAGACTCATGGTAATAGCGATCGCTTTGAAAAGATAAATTTTTGATGTGATCGCTTAGAAATTACGACTCATGGTAATAGCGATCTGCTTGAGGAGATAGATTGTTGAGGCGATCGGCTAGAAATCATGACTCATGGTAATAGCGATCACCTTTAGGAGATAGATTGTTGGTGCGATCGCCTAGAAATCATGACTCATGGTAATAGCGATCGCTTTTAGGAGATGGATGTTGATGCGATCGCCTAGAAATCATGACTCATATTAATAGCGATCACCTTTACGGAGATGGATTATTGGTGCGATCGCCTAGAAATCATGACTCATGGTAATTGCGATCGGCTTGAGGAGATAGGTTGTTGAGGCGATCGCTTGATTTGGAGAGTTTGTCAGAAGTAGTAATTCATTAATTGTCATTATACTTTACATTTCTTTTTTTGCTAAGATTTCAATATGATTGTATTTCCAAATTAAAAGTATGAATACGGTAACTTTAAATCTTGAGGTGATCGCCAAAATCGCTGATGATCGGTTTTACGATCTATGTCTAGCAAATCCTGATGTCAAGTTTGAGCGTAATTCTAGAGGTGAGGTAATTATTTTGGCTCCGACAGGTGGCGAAACGGGAATTTATAATGCGGGTTTGATTGCTCAGTTTTGGATTTGGAATAATCGCTTGAAGCTTGGCAAGGTATTTGATTCATCGACTTGCTTTAAGTTGCCGAATAATGCGAATCGTTCGCCTGATGTGTCGTGGATTAGTTTAGAGCATTGGGATGCATTAACCGATTCTCAAAAGGAAAAGTTTCCACCGATTACGCCTGATTTTGTGTTGGAGTTGATGTCACCAACGGATACGCGCAAGGAGACTCAAGCGAAGATGCTGGAATATATCGAAAATGGCGCGAGGTTAGGTTGGTTGCTAGATCGCAGGGCAAATATTGTCGAGATTTATCGTCAAAATCAGGTGGTGGAAGTTCTCAATAATCCCGATCTGTTATCTGGTGAGGATGTTTTGCCTGAGTTTAGTTTAGACTTGCGATCGCTTTGAGTATAAATGTAGTATAGATCTACAAAGGTAAGAACTGATAATGAGGCTACATGAAAGATAAATCCAGATCGAAAACTGAAAAAGATTGCGGCTTTAATAACTGGCGGCTATCTCAAGGAACGGGCTAAGAGGGGGGGCGAGCAAAGTGTGAGGCGATTTTGGCTAAAGTTCCAGATGTTGAGCCAGAAGTATATGATCGATAGGCGATCGCCTAGAAATCAAGACTCATGGTAATAGCGATCGCCTTTAAATCACGGCTTATAATAATTCTGTTTCGATAGATCGTTAATTGATTTTATCTCTTTCTTCTCTACGTTGGATGACAGATTAAATTCTTCTGGCACACTAGCGATCGCATCAGCAACAGCATCAAGATAATCATCAAGATCCATACCATGCGCCTTAGCAAACAACCTCAGCGTATCAACCTTTGTACTACCATCACCTTGCTCAATCCGCCGTACTTGCCGATCGCTTAAGCCAATAATATCTGACTGACGGAGATTATGCTGCTTGCGTAAAGTGGCGATCGCCTTACCAAAAACTTGATTATGCTTTGACTTAAGAGATTCAAATTTCTGTTTCCATTGAGGATCAGTGGCGTAACGAAAAGAGTCAAGATCGAGATGAATATCGGCATTCTCCCAATACAGACAGCTACCATCGTCATCAATAGTAAAGTTAGTACGCTCGTCAATAGAAATACGCTTTAGTGCTGGTAATGAATCAAAAGGAACCTCTAACTTTTCCATAGCACAACTAAGAACCAATAAGCGATCGCCGATCACTGTTGCATCCGCAATTAGTTGTTCTTGCGCTCCCATAGTCCAAGCATTTATCACCCTCTTAGGTACGACGGAATTAGTATGAACAAGTGTGTTTCGCATCACTCGAAGGTTGGCGCGATCAAACATTTGAGGCAACCAATTAGGATCGATGTCTTCTCTAATGAATAGCACCCGCAAGTGATGTTTCTGATTTGCCGATCGCACAATATCCGCGATTTCTGGTAAACCAGTTGCAGAAGCTAATACAAACAAATTTAGGGCTGATTCTAAATCCTGAGAGTCAGATGGCTGTAAAACTTGCACCGACTTAGAACGGGCTACAAGATGTTTGTTCACAGTATCTTGTACTAGAACAGTCATTGTCTGTTGGTTGGACATTACCGATCCTCCTTAATACATACTTTTTGTTCCCATTCGATGAGAAGCTTAGACCGATTTTCTAAAACGAGTTTTAAAATTTTATTTTTCTCTTTGCCTGTTAGTTGAGCGTTAGGTGGATATTTAATATCACAAACCAATTCTTTACCCTTACTGCATAGCAAGAAGTAAACTCGAATTTCCCATGCACCTGATTTACGCACATGAAAGTGTTCTGGTCTATGATCATTAGAATTAAAAAACAGATCTAGTCCATCTATTTTAAAGGATTGAAGCTTACCCAAGTCCTGACCTAACTTTGATTTTGCTAAACAACTGAATATGAGTATAAATCGCGTCAGACATTTTGTCAATAATTTTCGACAACAATAATGTCCGATAAAGTTGCTGATAGTCTGGCGATATCCGCTTCGTACATCACGATTAACAATAATAGCGATCGCTTTGAAAAGATAAATTTTTGATGCGATCGTCTAAAAATTATGACTCATGGTAATAGCGATCGCTTTTTGGAGATAGATTGTTGAGGCGATCGCCTAGAAATCAAGACTCATGGGAATAGCGATCGCTTTTAAAAGATAGATTTTTGATGCGATCGCCTAGAAATCAAGACTCATGGTAATAGCGATCGCCTTGAGGAGATAGATTGTTGGGGCGATCGCTTAGAAATTACGACTCATGGTAATAGCGATCGGCTTTAGTAGATGATTGTTTAGGCGATCGCGTTTTGCTGTTGAAATAGAGAATTAGGCGATCGCTTTATGGTGAAGATGATATTATTATTCTAAAGAGCAAGGGTAAATCATGACTAAAAGTAACAGCTTTACAGCCATTATCTACAAAGAAGATGATATGTACATTGCAGAATGCCCAGAGATTGGCACAGTCGATCAAGGTGAAACAATTGAGCAGGCGATCGCAGGATTAAAAGAAGCGACTCGGCTGTACTTAGAGGAATTTCCTCTTCCCAAAATTTCACCTAGATTTGTGACCAGTATTGAGGTTAGCTATGCCTAAAATGCCACGAATCTCAGCCAAAGAAGCAATTCGTGCGTTAGAGCGCTTAGGATTTGAGCAAGTTCGTCAAACTGGTAGTCATGTTGTCATGAAAAAAGAAACCCAAGAAGCCGAGATCGGTTGTGTCGTGCCTTTACATCGAGAATTGAAAATAGGCACATTGAGTGGGGTACTCAAACAAGCGCGAATTACAGTAGAAGATTTTATCGATAATTTGTAATGCGATCGCCTAGAAATCATGACTCATGGTAGTAGCGATCGGCTTTAAGAGATAAATTGTTGATGAGATCGCTTTGAATGCATTTTGGAACACACTTTTTTGTGCAATGCTAATTTAGATTTAATTTTTCTTTCTACATCTTCTAGAGTATAGGATTTATCATAATCGTCATGAAAGAGACAACAAAGGTTGAATATCTAAGAAGGGTACAACGGGTACAATCTTATATTGAGAAACATCTGAGCGATAGACTCATACCTCTTGAATTATCTAGGCTTGCAAATCTTTCTCCCCACCACTTCCATAGAATATTTAGGGGAATTACAGGTGAATCTATCCTTGAGTATGTTAGGCGATTAAAATTAGAACGTGCTGCCCGTCGATTACGTACCACTGAACAAAAAGTGATAGAAATTGCCCTTGATGCTGGATACGATTCTCATGAAGGTTTTACAAGAGCTTTTCGTCAATATTTTGGTGTTTCACCTTCAGAATTTCGCGGACAAATGCCCATCTTTACCACTGCGGCGATCGCTCCACCCGATCAAATCGAAATCCGCGCCATTGATTCTATTGCGATCACTAAAATTCGTCATACTGGCTCATACGATGAGAGTGGCAAAATATTTCCATTGCTGATTAGTTGGGCGGCATCTCAAGGCATTGACTTGACAAAGGCTAGAGTTTTTGGACTTTGCTTCGACGATCCTGAGATCACACCAGCAGAATATTTACGATTTGATGCTTGTATTGAATACGAAGGCAAAGATAATGAATCAATGGGAATTTCTACCGATTACATTCCTGCGGGTAGATATGCAGTTGCTACTCATATTGGTGCATACACAAACATCCTAGATACATACCTATCTTTAATTGGTGGTTGGGTTCCGAGAACTGATTATGAACTATGTGATGAACCTGTTGTTGAGTACTATTTGGACGACCCTAGAAAGACACCGCCTGACGAGATGCGAACCGAACTCTGGATTAGATTACAGTCTTCTTGATTGTGAGGGCTGAGTAAAAAAAGCACTATCGGTCAAGATCATAGAATACTGTTTACCTTAGAGTTTGAGGAGGATTTTCATGAAATAAAAACTAGAAAATATATGAAATATTTACTAATTGGTATAGGTAGCCTAGCGGGATTAGGAGCTTGTATTTTGGTGATTGGATTTTTACTGCCGATTGAAGTAACTGCTTCGAGAACTGCGGAACTAAAGGCATCACCAGCTATAGTTTTTCAAACTGTTACTGACGTGGAGAAACAAACCTCTTGGCGCAAGGATGTTAAGACGGTTAAGGCACAACCCAATAAGGACTCATGGACAGAAGAAACAATTGACGGAGTATTAATCGAGTTCAAAGCTCGGCGCAAAGAGCCACCACATCGATTTGAGATTGAGTTTATCTCTAATCAAGGATTTAGTGGGTCATGGGTTGGCATATTTACAGAGTCTCCCAAGGGAACTATAGTTCAAATCACTGAAACTGTTAAAATCCCTAACCCAATTTTTCGAGTAATATCAAGAGCCTTTAATCTGACAGACAAGCTTGTTGATACATATCTTAGTCAACTTAAGGCATCAGTTGAAAATTAAAGAGCAATCTCCATTAGCCAACCTTTAGGATATATTCTTCATATGCGATCGCCTAAAAATCACGACTCACAGTAATAGCGATCTCTTTTAGAAGATAGATTGTTGAGGCGATCGCCTTGCAATCGTGACTCATGGTAGTAGCGAGCGCCTTTAAGGATATGTATTATTGGTGTGATCGCCTTGAAATCATGACTCATGGTAATGTAATAGCGATCGCTTTGAGGAGATAGATTTTTGGGGTGATCGCTCAAAAATTATAACTCATGGTAATAGCGATCGCCATTCTCAAAGCTTTCCATTGTTAGTCTTCATATTCTTCGGAATCAAGTCCCAACCATACGAGTAAGACATCTTCTAAGTCTTCCATTTGCTCTGATGTTAACTCTCCCAGTTTGCGTCAAAGTTTTGCATGAGGGATTGTGATGAGATTTTGTACGTCAAACGCGCCTTCGCGTAAAAATTTAGCTTTCACTTTCACTTCAAATCTGGAATCGCGCAAACTTGTTGTATGTGGAACTAGGGTTGCTAATGCTCGATCCCTATCTCGCGCTGGGATGCTAACAACTAAACATGGTCTGACTTTGGCGACATAGCCAAGATCGACTAGCCAAACTTCTCCACGATAGGGGCTATTCATAAGCTAATTCTTCTTCATCTAGTGTTAGGAAAATATCCTCGGCATTTAGCGTTAATTCTTCGTCGGATAATGGCTCAAAGTCTAAATAAACTGTACGCCTCAGAATTTCTGACAATAAATCTAGTCTTTCTGAGTACGTTAGGTTGTCAAAGGTGTTTAGAAGCTCTTGTACTACAGCAGTCATAGCTTTATTCCTTAAGTTATATTTATAGATTAACACGATCGCCACTTTACAAAAATCAAACAGCGATCACCTAGAAATCACGACTCATGGTAATAGCGATCGCCTTGAGGACATAGATTACTGATGCGATCACTTAGAAATTGTGACTTATGGTAATAGCGATCGCAAAGTTAAGAAATTGATAGGTGAACGGGGTATAACAAATCTGCTTGGTTGTTGAATTTCGAGAAGTTATTGGCGATCGTAAGAGATACAAGAGTTGTGATATGTTGGGGTTGATTTAAAAGCGATAATTCTCCTCAATTCAGACGTAACAAATAACAATATAAACTATGGCTATTTATTTCGGTATCCTACAGTTCCTTTCGGTATTACTGCTTGGTCTTTTTGTGGGAGCCTTGCTTGCAGAAGGAAACCTTCTTGTTCCATATTGGCGTAAGCTTTTGCCAGATCAGTTTTTCTTGCTGCATGAAGAATTTGGTCCACGTTTATATCGCTTCTATGCACCGCTTACAATTGTCGCAACACTTCTGACAGTTTTTACCGCTATATCTAGCTGGTTGATTGGATATTCAGAACGATGGATAACACTTACTGCTGGTATTTTGTCTTTGTCCATGATCGCAATATATTTCCTCTACTTCAAGCAAGCTAATGAAAGCTTTGCCAAAATGAGTATTAGTTCTGATGATCTTGGATCGGAATTAGGTCGCTGGGCATCATGGCATAGTTTGCGTGTGACAATAGGTATAGTAGCTTTTGGTTTTTCAATACTAGGACTCAGAGGAACGTTATAGAAATAATAATTCTGTCATGATAATTATCCTCTAATTTAAATTGTTATTTTGTAGTTAGATTTGAATAAAAGAGTGGCGATCGCAAAGAGAAATAATTGATAAGCGATCGCCGTTAATCATCAACACTCATGACAATATTTCACAAGGCATCAGACAATCAGAGCCTAGAGACTCAGGTGCAATATGCAACAATTTGATGTATATTGCAACAAGCTTGATTGAGGTTTTACCATGTCTATCGCAATCAGAGTTTCTGAGCATTTAGCCCAAGAGGCAAAAAGTCGATCTAAAGCGATGCATCGCTCAGTTGCGGGTCAAATTGAATATTGGGCGGCAATGGGCAAAATCCTTGAAGACAATCCAGAGCTTTCGTTTAGCTTTGTTCAAGCAATATTGATTAGTCGTGAGCAAGCTAAGAATTCAGAATTAACGCCCTATGAGTTTAGTGAATAAATCCGATGGGTGAGATTCAAGTTTTTCAAACGCCCTTATTTTCAAAAATCAAGAAAAAGTTAAAGAAAAATCAAATCAAAGATCTTGATAATGCCGTAAGAGAAATTATCAAAAATCCCGAACTTGGGGAACAAAAAAAGGGCGATTTAGCCGATATCTGTGTCTATAAATTTAGAATGGTTGATCGAGAAAATCTCCTTGCGTATCAATGGGATGAAAAAACGAGAACTTTAATTGCCCTTAGAGTTCATGAAAACTTTTATCGTGATATCAAAAAATACAGAAATTTCTAAATTCATAAAAATTGCCATAACATTTCTGCTGTCGCTTTAACTGTTTTTTCTAACTGAATATACCTGCACTAGCTAAGACTAAATGTGAAAGTTGCGATCGCCCCATAAATCACGAAATATTCGCTCATATGGGTAAATAGGTGAAGTTAGCTAAGAAGGATATCTGAAATCCTTGTATTTGGCAAACGATTTTTTAAGTTAAATCACGTTTCACCTGATTCCCTACATGAGCGTCCCTAAAAGGGTTTCAGAGGCTTTGAAGCTTGAATTTGAAGCTACAGCGATCGCCAATATCTACGTTTCAATCCCTAAAAGGGGGTGGTGATCTGCAAGTAGTGGTGAGCCTGATTGCTTAACTAGCATAGGTTTGGTAGAATATTTACT
>Ga0247834_1005628_pt1 | contig 14682 bp, 13 predicted proteins | sample LaCruzMarch2015__8_FD_187118 | JGI IMG/M metagenome (GOLD analysis project Ga0247834, IMG submission 187118) | Freshwater microbial communities from meromictic Lake La Cruz, Castile-La Mancha, Spain - LaCruzMarch2015_12m | ecosystem: Environmental > Aquatic > Freshwater > Lake | place: Spain... | reverse complement strand
AACGCATTGGAAAATACGTTCTCCGTTAAAAGGAGCACGGGCATTCTGCCCGTGTGGGGGGAGATGAACGCATTGGAAAATACGTTCTCCGTTAAAAGGAGCACGGGCATTCTGCCCGTGTGGGGGGAGATGAACGCATTGGAAAATACGTTCTCCGTTAAAAGGAGCACGGGCATTCTGCCCGTGTGGGGGGGACGAACGCATTGGAAAATACGTTCTCCGTTAAAAGGAGCACGGGCATTCTGCCCGTGTGGGGGGAGACGAACGCATTGGAAAATACGTTCTCCGTTAAAAGGAGCACGGGCATTCTGCCCGTGTGGGGTAGAGGAACGCATTGGAAAATACGTTCTCCGTTAAAAGGAGCACGGGCATTCTGCCCGTGTGGGGTAGAGGAACGCATTGGAAAATACGTTCTCCGTTAAAAGGAGCACGGGCATTCTGCCCGTGTGGGGTAGAGGAACGCATTGGAAGATACGTTCTCCTTTAAAGGGAGCACGGGCTTTCCTGCCCGTGTTGTCGGAGAGGGAACGGACTGGAAAGTCCTCCTGAGATTCCAGAGTAAATGTGAACGAATTTTCACAATGCTTCGCTGGCGCGATGTGGCTAGCCAAGATTCCTTGGCGCCATGAAATGTCGGTTCGTCTCCTTGTTGATCTCAGCACTGTCGATCGCTGGAATGGTCCCAGCCCATTCTCAAATTGTCTTGGACTGGGTGACGGTAGGCGACCCGGGAAACACTGCGGAAACGGTCAGTGCAAACTCCCTTGGCGACGTCGCTACAGAGTACCAGATAATGAAGTATGAGTTCACCAACTCGAACTACGTCGCATTTTTGAACGCGGTGGATCCTACCGGGAGCAACACGCTCTCGCTCTACAACGCCAATATGCATTCGCAGCGGCAGGGAGGAATCTCGTTGGTTGCTGGGAATCCCGATGGAAGCAAGTATGTCACCAAGACAAACATGGGATCGAAGCCGGTGAACTACGTGAGTTGGTTCGACGCGGCACGGGTGGCGAACTATCTCATGACCGGAGGGACTGAGAACGGCGCGTACACTCTGAACAGCTCAACTCCTAGTAATGCGCCCGCGTTGAATGCCGGAGCATCCGTGTTCATTCCTTCTGTTGACCAGTGGGTGAAGGCGGGATTTTACAAAGGGGGCAGCACCGATGCGGGATACTGGCAATATGCAACCCAAGAGAACGGCGATCCCACTGGAACCGCGGCCACAACGACGGGCGATGGGACGGCAGGGACCTCCGGGAACTTTGGAAATTTTGACTCGAAGGCCAAGTGGCCTAGTTCCGATGCGAATGTGACGACGGTTGGAACAAATGGAGCCCCTTCCGCTTACGGTACGTTTGACATCAGCGGGAACGTTTACGAGTGGAACGACCTCGATGCCACGGCCGCAGTACAGAAGGGAATTCGTGGCGGGGATTACTCTGGTAACAAGAACGGCCTGAGAATGCAAGTCGGAGCGTTAAGGAATGCCACTGATGAGGACTACTGGATCGGCTTCCGTCTGGCATCGATTCCAGAGCCCTCTGTCGCGGACCTTCTGACACCCCTCGGAGTGCTGTCGGCACTGGCATGGTTCGTGGGGCAGCGTCTGCGGGCTGCCATAAACCACGTGGGGTAGCGAGAAAGGAGCACGGGTTTTCCAACCCGTGTGGGGGGGGAGGGCAACGCACCGGGAGGTACGTTCTCCGTTAAAGGAGCACGGGTTTTCCAACCCGTGTTGGGAAAGAAGGCAACGCCTCGGGAGCGTCGTTCTCCGTTGGGTGGCACGCGATCTGCTTTCATAAGCCTAGCCTCATGAAAAATCTCATTCGTTCCATCCTCTGCGGCGTCTTTGTCGGACTCGCCACCGCCCACGCCGAACCACTCAAAATCGGGTACAGCGACTGGCCGGGATTCACCATCCTCGAGGTCGCCAAGCAAAAGGACTGGTTCAAGCAGGCCGGTGTGGACGTCGAACTCGTCTGGTTCGATTACCTCCCATCGCTCGACGCATTCTCCGCCGGGAAAATCGATGGGGTCGTTGCCGTGGCCACGGACGTGCTCGTTGTTGGAGCCAATGGTGCGAAGAGCAAAATCGTGGGTTTGCTCGACTACAGCGATGGTAGCGATGCGATCATTGGGAAGCCGGGTATTACGTCAATCAAAGATCTCAAGGGTCAAAAAGTGGGCCTCGAAGCCACGCTCGTCGAACATCTGCTCCTACTCAAAGCGCTGGAAGTTAATGGCATGAAGCCGTCCGATGTCGAAATCGTCAACACCGCGACCAACGAAACGCCGCAGACCCTCGCGTCTGGCAAGGTGGCCGCCGTTGGAGCGTGGTACCCCGTGTCCGGCCAGGTCCTCAGCCAGGTCGCAGGCTCAAAGGCTCTTTTCACCAGCGCGGATGCCAAGGGTCTCATCTACGACGTCCTCGCTGTCAGCCCGACCAGCCTCGCGAAGAACAAGGAGGCATGGGCCAAGGTGGTCGGCATTTATTACAAGTGCGTGGATTACCTCAAGGACCCCGCCACCCGCGACGAAGCGATCAAGATCATGGCGGCGAAGGTCGGAGCCGACCCCGCCGAGTACGCCAAGAACGTTCCCGGTACACATTTCCTAACCCTCGCCGAGGCAAAGAAAGCTTTCGTTAAAGGCGAGGGGCTCGATTCGATCTTCGGGTCGATGGAAGTTGGAAACAAATTCAACCTTGAGAACGGCGTCTACAAGGAAGCCCAAAAGCCGTCTGCCTACCTCGCGCCGTCGATTGTCGAAGGGCTGTAGTCGCCCGTCAAACCCGGGCGCACAGCGATGGGGAACACCGACTGGTTGGGGCTGAAGGCCGAGCTTCCGCAGGGGCGCCGGGTGTGGCTCACGATCCTCTCGTTTCTGCTGCCGATCGGCCTCTGGTGCGCCTTAAGTTACGTTCCCTGGTTCTGGCATCCGCTGGTTCACGTGAGCGATCCGGGGTCGGTGGAGTATTTTTCCGAAGGAATGGACATTCCTTTGGCGGATTTTCAACGCGAGTTGGAAGTAGCCCGCTCGGCGGGTAAGGCGTTGCCCGTGGGGGTCCGGGTGAATCCGGTCTATCTCCCTCCGCCGCATGAGGTGGCAGTCGCATTTGTCACGGCATTCCGAACCCCGCCGCGGCTGGCCGGAGAGCCCTGGCTGCACCAGAGTCTCGCCCATAGTATACAGACTATCACGCTTGGATTTCTGATCTCGTCCGTTGTCGGAGTTCCGTTGGGAATCCTATGCGGAACGTACCGATTTTTCTCCCGTCTGACCGAACCCTTCGTGGAGTTTTTCCGCTACCTTCCCGCCCCGGCTTTCGGGGCGCTTTGCGTGGCGATTCTGGGAATCGACGATGGACCCAAGATCGCCATCATCGTGATCGGCACGTTCTTCCAGCAGGTGCTCGTCATTTCCAACACGGTCCGCAAGGTGGATCCCGCGCTCATTGAGGCGGCGCAGACCCTTGGCGCAAAAGGGTTCCGCCTCGTCCGACGCGTGGTGATTCCCGCGGCCATCACGGACATCTATACGGACATGCGCATTCTGCTCGGATGGGCGTGGACGTATCTCATCGTGGCGGAGGTCGTGGGCACGATGTCCGGCATCACGTATTTCATCAACCAGCAGGCGCGCTACCGAAACTTCGACAACGTCTATGCGGCGATCATGATGATCGGGATCATCGGCCTTGCGAGTGACTTGATTTTGTCGTGGATCGGCACGCGGATCTTCCCATGGAAACGTCGTCGCGCCGGTGGCTCGGCGGCGGGTGGATGGTGGAGTCTGCCCTGGACCAAATCGGTATCGGTGCCGATGCCCTCCTGATTCGCGTGATGGAAACCGCCACCGCATTCCCGCAATACCGCGTCCTTGCGCCCGCGGTTGCCGAGCGCTTCGAGCGCATTCGGTCGAGGCCTGTCATCCTTAGCGTTCGGGACCTTCAAAAAACATTCGTCCGCGATGGCCGTGCGCAGACCGTTTTCGACCATCTCTCGCTCGATATTCACCGCCGCGAGTTCATCTGCGTGATCGGTCCGTCCGGCTGTGGAAAATCGACGTTTATTCGAATCGTGGCGGGACTTGACGACAGCACGGGGGGCGAGATGTTGCTGGATGGGAAGCCGGTGAGCGGACCCGGGCCCGATCGAGGGATGGTGTTCCAGGGCTACACGCTGTTTCCGTGGCTGACCGTGAAGCGCAATGTGATGTTTGGGCTCGAGATGCAGGGAAAATCCGCATCGACCGCGGAGGCGTCCGCCCGTGAGTGGCTGGAAATGGTGGGGTTGACGAAGTTTGAAAACTCCTACCCGCACGAGCTCTCCGGCGGGATGAAGCAGCGGGTGGCAATCGCCCGCGCGCTGGCGAACGAACCGCGCATCCTCATCATGGACGAACCGTTCGGCGCCCTCGACGCGCAAACGCGCTGCAAAATGCAGAGTTACCTTTTGCAGATCTGGAAGAAAGTGGACGTCACGATCCTCTTCATCACGCACGATCTGGATGAAGCGGTGTTTCTTTCCGATCGCATTCTCGTCATGGGAAGCAATCCCGGGCGGGTCGTGGAGTTTATTGACAACCCGGTGCCCCGGCCGCGCTCGGCAGCGCAGTTTGTCGAACCGGAGTTTGTGGCGCTCAAGGCAAGGCTGGATGAGCTCATCCACGGGCATCCGATGGAGGAGGAGGAGCGGGTGCCGATGGCGAAGCTAACGCATGCGGGGGATGAGGTGGAATGAAGACGGGGCTCACCCGAAGTGGCGAACGCGCGCAAGACTTTGAATTGGCTGTGGCGAGGTTGACTTTCCGGCAAATTGCCGGAACGCTGTTGCTATGACAACGTCTGCGAAAACGGCACGTCTGGAGGCACGGGTTCCCGTGTTTCTGAAACGAATCATCCAACGGGCCGCCGACCTGCAGGGGCGATCGATTACCGATTTTGTGATCACATCCCTGGAGCAGTCTGCAAGTGAAGCGGTGCGCGATCACGAGTTGATGAGACTCGGCGCCGATGACAGCGTTCGAGTGGCCAAAGCATTGCTTAATCCGCCTGCTCCTAATGCCGCTTTGAAGAAGGCCATGACGCGTCATAAAAAGAACGTGACCATGAGATGAGCGGCTTCTACTCGGAGGCGCTGACGTCGAAGCACGATCGCAGGGCGTTCTCGTGCGGAGTGGATGTCTTGGATGACTATCTGCGAGTTCGCGCCACACAGGATGTGCGCAGGCTCTGTGCCGCCGCATTCGTACTGGTGCCAGATGGCGAACCGTATTTGATAGCGGGGTTTTACACGCTCTCGGCGTTTTCGGTTGCACTTGATACGGTTCCAGATTCCATCGCCCAGAAGCTCGCCAGGTATCCAGTGGTTCCATCCATCCTGATCGGAAGACTGGCAAGGAGTGTTTCATTCCCAGGCCTGGGCGCTGTTTTGTTAATGGACGCCATCACCCGCTGTGTTCGGCAGTCGGACGAAATTGGTGCTTCCTTGATCGTCGTGGACGCGAAGGACGAAAGAGCGCAGGGTTTTTACGAGAAGCATGGATTCATTGCCCTGCGTGGTGTGTCCAAGCGGTTGGTGATTTCGATGGCGACCGCCGCGGCGGCGGTTGGCTCACGCGAAGTCGCGAAGGCGCGAAAGAATTGATGAGGTTTTGTTGGGTGGATTGCTAAGTGGTGGAAGTCTCGATCTGAATGATGTCTCTGTCTCAAATTCTCTATAATGAAATTCTGCCGCCGGGCGCGATGTGGTCGATGGTGATTGCGCGGCACCGGCGGGTGAGGTTGACGGCGCTCGATGCGCGCGCCAACGTTTCGGCGCTTGCGTACCGGGCCGATCAGCCGCTCGATCGGTTGAATGTTCCCGACACGTTGAAGGCGTTGCATACCGCGAAGATCACGCGCGGGCATGTGCTGATGTCGGATATGGGGCATGCCCTGCTTTCTGTTGTGGAGGATTCTCTCGGGTGGCATGACCCCCTCGGCGGGCACTCTCATCCGGAGCATATCGTGAAGCGATACGGGACGCATTCGTATCAGGACTTTCGAAACGATGCATATCGCAATGCCCATGACAATTTCCTCGTGGAACTTGGCAAGCACGGGCTCGGATTGGCGGATATCGTCGCGAACGTGAATTTCTTTTCCAAGGTGGTCGTGGACGATTCCGGACGAATGCAATTTGAGGAGGGACATTGCATGTCCCTGGCAACGGTGATGCTTCGTGCAGACGTGCGTACGTTGTTGGTTTTGGCGAATTGTCCGCATCCGCTGGATCCTGATCCGGCTTATCCGCAGGCGCGGGTTCGGGTGGAGATTCTCGAGGGGGAGGCACCGGGAGCGGACGATTTTTGTCGGAATTTCCGACCCGAATGCGCCCGCGCGCTGGAGCTGACAGAGCGCCTCTTCATTTAACCCGAAACGGATTTTGAACCACGAAGGACACGAAGGACATGAAGGGAAAGCATTCCTTGGACCGGAACCTTTTCGTGCAGATTCATTCCATTTCATCTTCTCTGTCTTCGTGATCTTCGTGTCCTTCTTGGTGAATTCCAATCGCGGCGTTCGAGTTTAAACACATGAGTACCTTGGTTTTTCAGGAGAGCCCGCTGCTTGAGGCAAATGCTGTGGTCGATACCATTGTGCCGGCCGGGGACGGCTGGTTTCATCGGATGAAGGCGGGGCAAACGCTGCGGATCGTGGACCTGGAGGGCAATCAGGCGGCAGACACCTTGTTTTACTCGGCGGAGGACCTGACGGAACGCTACAGCGCGCAGGATACGATCCGCGAGCAGGAGGCGATTTATCTGACGACCGGCACGCGGCTGATGTCCAATCGCAATCGCGAGATGCTCACGATCACGGCGGATACGTGTGGGCGCCATGATACCCTCGGCGGGGCCTGCGCGGCGGAGAGTAACATGGTTCGCTATGCGTTGGAGAAGCGATTCATGCATGCGTGTCGCGACACGTTTCTTCTGCAAATCGCCCGATCCGGCTTGCCGCTCACGAAGCGGGATCTGGCGCACAATATTAACTTTTTCATGAATGTTCCGGTCACGCCGGACGGAGGGTTGCGGTTTGCGGATGGGGTTTCCGACCCCGGGAAGTACGTGGAAATGCGGGCAACGATGGACGTGTTTTGCCTGCTTTCAAACTGCCCTCAGCTTAATAATCCCTGCAACGCCTACAACCCGACTCCGGTACGCGTGCTGATTTGGAATTCCTAAGATGTTTTCCAAGGTTCTGATCGCCAATCGCGGGGAGATTGCGTGTCGGATCGCCCGCACGCTACGTCGGTTGGGCGTGCGCTCGGTGGCGGTTTACTCCGAGGCGGATGCGCATGCGCTGCATGTGGAGACCGCGGACGAGGCCGTGTTGCTGGGTCCGTCTGCACCTGCGGAGAGTTATCTGCGTGGAGAGCGAATTCTGGAAATCGCGGAGCGGGTGGGCGCGGAGGCGATTCATCCCGGGTATGGATTTCTCAGCGAGAATGCGGAGTTTGCCGAGGCGTGCGCAGCGAAGGGGATTTGCTTTGTCGGACCCCGCCCCGCGCACCTGCGATCGTTCGGCCTGAAGCACGAGGCGCGGCGCCTTGCGCGGGAGAGTCGGGTGCCGCTCCTGCCGGGCACGGGGTTGCTTGACGGGATCGAGGAAGCGGTGACGCGGGCAGGGGAGATCGGCTTCCCCGTCATGCTAAAAAGCACTGCGGGCGGCGGCGGAATCGGCCTCCAGACGTGCTGGGACGAACCCGATCTGCGCGCAAAATTTGTCACGGTTCAACGGCTCAGCGAGGCGAATTTCCGGGAGGGCGGCGTGTACCTCGAAAAGTTTGTGGAGGTGGGTCGCCATGTGGAGGTGCAGATCTTTGGCGACGGCCGGGGAGGGGTTCTTGCGCTGGGAGAACGGGACTGCTCGGTCCAGCGGCGCAACCAGAAGGTCATCGAAGAAACCCCGGCGCCGGGATTGCCCGAAAGCGTGCGCGCGGATTTGCTCGAAGCGTCAGAGCGATTGGGCGCCTCCGTCTCCTACGCCTCGGCGGGGACGGTGGAGTTCCTCTACGACGCCCATGCGGAAGCGGCGTATTTTTTGGAGGTCAACACGCGACTTCAGGTCGAGCACGGGGTGACGGAACTGGTCACCGGGATCGATCTCGTCGAGTGGATGCTGTGGGAGGCGGCGGGGGAATTGCCCGACCTCGCGTCGCTCCGACCCAAAGCGCACGGCCATGCGATCCAGGCTCGTCTATACGCGGAGGATCCGCAGAAGGGATTTCAGCCGAGCACGGGACTGCTGACGCAAACCAAGTTTCCCGCGGACGTCCGCGTGGATTCGGGTTTCATCGCGGGGTCCGAGGTGTCGCCCTACTACGATCCTCTGCTGGCGAAGATCCTCGTCCATGCGCCCACGCGGGCGGAGGCCGTGGAGGCACTCGCGGTCGCGCTCGCGGAGTCGCGGGTCGACGGCATCGAAACCAATCGCGCTTATCTGCACGCCATCGTCACGGCCCCCGCGTTCCGGCACGGGGGTGTTTCCACCAACTTCCTGAAGGATTTCGCGACATCACCCTCGACCATCGATGTTCTGAGCCCCGGAACGCAAACGACGGTTCAGGACGTGCCGGGTCGGCTCGGTTATTGGTCGGTCGGCGTGCCGCCCTCGGGTCCGATGGATCCCGTCTCCTTCCGGTTGGCCAATCGCGCGGTGGGCAATCCGTCGGATGCGGCCGGGCTGGAGATCACGCTTTCCGGACCAACCCTGCGGTTCAACGTTGCGACGACGATTTGCCTTTGTGGCGGGGAGGTGGAAGCGACCCTGAATGGCTCGCCGATGCGCTCTTGGACGGCGGTTGCGGTGACGGCGGGTTCCACGGTTTCGATAGGTGCCATGCGCACCCGCGGTGCCCGGGCTGCGCTGGCCATTCGCGGGGGGATTGACGTTCCGTTGGTGCTGGGGAGTCGATCAACGTTCACGCTCGGCCGCTTCGGAGGGCATGGCGGTCGGGCGTTGAGATCCGGAGACCTGCTCACGATTGGCGAAGCAACCTCCTGCGGGGAAACGTGGGTGATCCCGGAATCCTCGGGGCCCGTTTTCACGAACGATTGGGAGATCGGGGTGCTGTACGGTCCGCATGGGGCGCCCGATTTTTTTACCGACGACGGGATCGCCGAGTTCTTCGCGTCCACGTGGGAGGTGCATTACAATTCGAGCCGGACGGGGGTTCGCTTGATCGGACCCACTCCGCGTTGGGCGCGCGAGGATGGGGGCGAGGCGGGACTGCATCCCTCGAACCTCCACGATAATGCCTACGCGATCGGCTCGGTGGATTTCACTGGCGACATGCCCATTATCCTGGGCCCCGACGGTCCGAGTCTGGGCGGCTTTGTTTGTCCGGCGGTGGTGGTGGAAGCGGAGATTTGGAAACTTGGCCAACTTCGTGCCGGGGATCGCGTGCGGTTCCGGCGACTCGATCTCCCGACGGCGGCTGCGGCGCTCGCGGAGCAGGATATTTTGGTGGGAATTGAAACCCCACCGCTTTCTTCGGTCGTCGGCGATCCTCAGGCGGATGCACGGCTTGCCGAGGCGATTTTGGACACGATCGAGCCGCTGGGCGACCGGCCGCGTGTCGTCTACCGCGGGGCGGGAGACCGCTACGTGCTGGTGGAGTACGGCCCCCTCGAACTCGACTTGAACCTGCGGTTTCGCGTTCATGCATTGATGGAATGGCTGCGGGAGCAGCGCATCGCGGGGGTGGTGGACATCACGCCGGGTATTCGGTCCCTGCAGGTTCACTTCGAAACCCGCATCCTGTCGCTGTCGCGGCTGATGGCGATCCTGCGTGCTGCGGAGGAGTCTTTGCCTGCCGTTGCGGACATGGAGATCGCTGCCCGCGTGGTGCATTTACCTCTTTCCTGGGAGGATCCCAGCACGCTGGAAGCGATCGCGCGCTACACGCAATCGGTTCGGGCTGATGCGCCGTGGTGTCCGAGCAACATCGAATTCATCCGCCGCATCAACGGATTGGATTCGGTGGATGACGTGCGGCGGATTGTGTTCGACGCGGAGTACCTTGTCATGGGTCTCGGCGACGTTTACCTCGGAGCGCCGGTGGCGGTTCCGCTGGATCCGCGGCATCGATTGGTGACCACGAAGTACAACCCCGCGCGCACCTGGACGCCGGAGAACGCGGTGGGGATCGGCGGCGCGTACTTGTGCATCTATGGCATGGAAGGGCCGGGGGGGTATCAATTCGTCGGTCGCACGATCCAGATGTGGAACCGTTTCCGGCAGACGGAGGATTTTGTCAAAGATCGCCCGTGGCTTTTGCGATTCTTCGACATCCTCAAATTCTACCCGGTCTCGGAGTCCGAACTTCGTCAAATGCGGGAGGATTTTCCCCGGGGAAAGTTTCGCCTCTCGACCGAGGAGCGCACCTTCCGGCTGAGTGAGTACAATGCGTTTTTGTCGGACATCGCACCGGAGGCGGCGGATTTTAAAAGACGGCAGCAGGCGGCGTTCGATGCCGAGCGAGAGCGTTGGAAGCTGCTGCCGCCGATTTCAGAGGACGTCCGTGCTGCGGCGCCCGCGGATGTCATTGAGCTTCCGTCCGGTGGTTCGTTTGTGGATGCTCCGGCGGCCGGGAGCCTTTGGAAAACGGTCGTCCAGACTGGCGAGACGGTCTCGCCAGGGGATGTGATTGCCATTCTGGAATCGATGAAGATGGAGATCGGCATTTGTGCGCCAATGGGTGGTCGCCTGGAGCGATTTCTGGTTAGCCCGGGGGACGTTGTCCATGCCGGGGATCCCATTGCGGTGCTCGTTTCGTGAACGTGTAAACTGCAGTTGGAATCACCATGAAGAGCATGAAGAACATGAAGAACATGAAGTTCAGGACAGGGGTGCAGCCAGAGCAGATTTTTTCACATCAGATTCCTCAAGATCCTCCCTTTATGTCCTTCATGCCCTTTATGGTGATTCCGCTTTTTTCGGTCTTTGAACTGCGGGATTTGGGATGAAAACTCCCCTGCCATCCATCCAAGGCCTGCTCGCGGAATATCGAAGCGGTGCCCGACACCCTGTGGATACGGTGCGGGAGGTGTACGCCGCGATCACCGAGAATTCCCAGCCGCAGGCATGGATCCACCTCGCGCCGGAGGCCGAGTCTCTCGCCGTCGCGGAGTCATTGCAGGACCCGAGCCTTCCCCTTTTCGGCATTCCCTTCGCCGTAAAGGACAATATCGACGTCCAAGGAATGCCCACCACTGCGGCGTGCCCGGAGTTTCGTTTCCTCCCCGAGAAAAGCGCAACCGTGGTCCGGCGACTTCAGGACGCGGGTGCCATCGTGATCGGCAAGACAAACATGGATCAGTTCGCGACCGGTCTAGTCGGAACGCGGTCGCCCCACGGCGCCTGTCACAGCGTGTTTCATCCCGACTACATCAGCGGGGGGTCCAGCTCCGGTTCCGCGGTCGCCGTGGCGGCAGGGTTGGTATCGTTTTCTCTTGGAACCGACACGGCGGGGTCGGGTCGGGTTCCCGCTGCTTTTAATCACATCGTGGGATTAAAACCCACGCGTGGGGCGTTGAGTTGCCACGGGGTGGTGCCGGCGTGTCGATCGCTGGATTGTGTGAGCATTTTTGCGAGGGATGTGGTCGACGCGTGGACCGTGTTTGAGAACGCCGCGGCGGTGGATGCGAACGACGCCTTTTCGCGCGAGACGAGGTCGGTTCAATCGACTTCCCCGGTCCGCCGATTGGGTGTCCCGGACCCGCGGCACCTAGAGTTTTTTGGGGATCACGCCGCGGCGGAGATGTACGCACGCGCGGTCGAAAAGATGGAAGCGCTGGGGGCGGAGATCGTGGAGATCGACTTTGAGCCTTTTGCGCTGACTGCCAAGTTGTTGTACGAGGGGCCGTGGGTGGCGGAACGCTACGCGGCCGTTGGTGACTTTCTCCGTTCGCACCGTGAGGCGGCGGATCCGACTGTCCTTTCGATCATTCTTGCGGGGGCAGACATTTCCGCGGCGGATGCGTTTCGATCCATGGAACGTCTCCAGGAACTTCGCGTCTCGGCGCAGCGGCAGTGGGAAAAAATGGACGCACTCTTCCTGCCCACCGCGCCCACCATTCCCCGCCTGGACGCCGTGCGCGCGGAGCCGTTTGCGGTCAACTCCCGACTCGGGACCTATACGAACTTCGTCAATCTCCTCGACCTTTGTGGAATCGCCATTCCGATGGGGTTCCGTCCCGACGGACTACCTCTGGGCGTGACCCTTCTGGCTCCCGCACACTGCGATCATGCCATTGCTTCACTTGCCGCAAGGGTGCTTCCGGTCATCGCAGGGGAGACGGACGTTGTTGGGGTCCCATTTCCTGCGGAGGGCCTACATTCCATTTCGTGCCACGGATCCAGAGTTCGCCTTGCGGTGGTCGGGGCCCACCTTCGCGGACACCCGTTGAACCATCAGCTCACCGATCGCGGGGCGACGTTTGTGTCCGCCTGCAAGACGGCGCCGATCTATCGTTTGTATGCGCTACCCGCGGCATCGCCTCCGAAGCCCGGCATGATCAGGGTGGCAGCGGGAGACGGTTCCAAGATTCGGGTGGAAGTCTGGGAAATGAGCGAGGCTGCCTTTGGCAGTTTCGTCGCAGCGGTACCACCGCCACTGGCGATCGGCACCGTGAGTCTGGATGACGGATCCCTCGTGAAGGGCTTCCTGTGCGAGTCCGAAGCTGTTGTCGGAGCGGAAGAAATCACGTCGCACGGCGGATGGGACGCCTACTGTAAAAGTGAGAAATGAGAAGTGAAGAGTGACAGGGGCAGCCTGCCCCTGTCTGTAAAACGAAGAGGGGCTGGCAGCCCCTCTCACTTTTAAATCAGAGTGGCTGCCCCGCATGGATTCGAACCATGAATAACGCCTCCAAAGGGCGCTGTGTTACCGTTACACCACAGGGCAACAAACTGACATCGAAGGTATCGAGATTCAGCCACGGCGCCAGCATTTTCAAGGACAACACCTCCGGCGACACAATGAAGTCCTCTCCATCCTCTTCGCGCATTCGCGGCTTCGCGTGAGCGCCGGTGGAACAATGGCGTGTTGCCAAGCAGCGCCCGCCTGTGATGGATTGACGCCCGATGAGTAATAAACTGCGCAACCGCTTCCTCGCCCTGCTCCTCCTGCTGGCTTTCGTCGCGGTGGGTTTTCTCTATTTCTTCAACTGGGTGGTGCAGCGTCCCTTTGCAATCATCGTCTTTGTCGCAGATGGAATGAACGCCGGCGCCCTCACTGCCGCGAGGATCTATGCGGGTGGCGCCGAGCGACCTCTTCGCCTCGAGCAGTTCCCCAATCTTGCCCTCCTGCGCAATCACGCAAATGACTACGCCGTCCCGAGCGCAGCTTCCGCCGGCACGGCGATCGCAACAGGTCGCAAAGGGAACAATCGGAGCCTGGGAATCGACCCCTCCGGCAAGCCGCTCGAGAACCTTCTGGAGGCCGCTCGTGCAGCGGGACGGGCAACGGGTCTGGTGTCCAATGTCTCCATTGTCGGCGTCGGCGCCGCCGCGTTTTTTGCCGAAACACCGGACGCCGGGGATCGCTCCGGGATCGCCGCGAAGCTCGTGGAGGGTTTCGCGCCGGACGTCATCATCGGCGGCGGAGAGGCGGAGTTTCTTCCGGATATCCAGGGAGGCCTCCGCGTGGACGGACGGGATCTCACGCTGGAGATGCGACGCAAGGGATTCGACATCGCAAGGACCAAACTGGAACTCGATAATACTCCCCCGTGGCGGGGTCCGAGGGTTTTTGCACTCCTCAGCCGCGGGGACATGGAATTTTCCGCCGTCGTGAAAGACCGCGCCTCGCAACCCTCGCTCTCGGAAATGGTGCAGAGCGCCATCCAGTTTCTGCAATTCAACCGACGCGGCTATGTGCTCGTCGTGGACGTGGGACTCATCGAAAAGGCCGCCCGCGCCAATCAGGCGGAGCGAATGCTTCAGGAGATCGGTGAACTCGATGCCGCAGTGCAAACCGCAGTCGACTACGCCGGGAAGGACGCCATGGTGCTCGTGCTCGGAAAACAAAGCGTCGGTGGTCTGCGAATGAACGGCTACCCGTTCCGAAGTGATAAAGGGGTCGCCACAGTGGGTGTCACCGCACAGGGGATCCCTGCCGTGACGTGGTCAACCGGCCCGACCGGTCCCCAACCCCCTTCTGAGTCTGCGGCAACGCCGCCCGTTTCCGTGACGAGCTCGGACGTCGCCGCTGCCTTCGCTCCGAGTGCGGAGAATGTCGCCGAGGACACCATCGCACTCGCCACGGGCCAGAATACCGAACGCGTGCGGGGGTTTCTCGACAACACCGCCATCTTCCAGATTCTCCACGATAACCTGTAATGGACGCGACACTTGTGGTCATGGCTGCCGGCATGGGGAGCCGGTATGGCGGATTGAAGCAAATGGACCCGGTCGGACCTGCGGGCGAGACGCTGTTGGATTACTCGGTTTTCGACGCCGTCCGCTCCGGCTTCGATTCGCTGGTGTTTGTCATTCGGCGGGAATTTGAAACCGAATTTCGGCAACGGATCAGTTCCCGGTTTGAAGATGTCCTTCCCGTACGTTTCGCATTTCAGGATCTCCATGACCTCCCGGGGGGATTCCAGGCGCCGGCGGACCGC
>Ga0247834_1005624_pt1 | contig 14696 bp, 12 predicted proteins | sample LaCruzMarch2015__8_FD_187118 | JGI IMG/M metagenome (GOLD analysis project Ga0247834, IMG submission 187118) | Freshwater microbial communities from meromictic Lake La Cruz, Castile-La Mancha, Spain - LaCruzMarch2015_12m | ecosystem: Environmental > Aquatic > Freshwater > Lake | place: Spain... | reverse complement strand
ACGCCACTTTCATGAAGGCTCGCTGGTTCTCTACGACCTCACGAGCAGCTACTTCGAGGGCAACTCCTGTCCGCTCGCCCGCTTGGGCTACTCCCGCGACGGAAAAAAGGGGAAGCTGCAGATCGTTTACGGCCTGCTCTGCAACCGCGAGGGCACTCCCGTTGCCGTCGAAGTCTTCGAGGGCAATACGGCTGATCCGATGACTTTGGCCACCCAGATCAAAAAACTGCGCCAACGCTTCGGCCTCCGCCATCTGGTGCTCGTGGGCGACCGGGGGATGATCACCCAAGCGCGCATCGACGAGGAACTGCGCGGCGTCGAAGGCTTGGATTGGATCAGCGCCTTGCGCTCGGGCCAGATTGCCGATCTGGTCGCCGAGGGTCTCATCGATCCCTCCCTCTTTGACGAGAAGAACCTCGCGGAAATCCAGAGCCCCGACTTCCCCGAAGAACGCCTGGTCGTCTGCCGCAACCCTCTTCTCGCCCGCTCCCGTGCCCACAAGCGCGAGGAACTCCTCGCCGCCACCGAAGCGGATCTCGCCAAGATCGCCGCCGCCGTCCTGCGCCCCAAGCGCCCCCTGCGCGGCATGGACCGCATCGGGCTCAAAGTCGGCCGCGTCATCGACAGTCATAAAATGGCCAAACACTTCGATTTGAAAATCTCCGACTCCGGCTTCACCTACTCCCGGCGCGCCGAAAATATCGCCCGCGAAACCGCCATTGACGGGCTTTATGTGGTTCGCGCCAAAGTCACCGACGAGGGCTTCACCGCTTCCCTGCTTGTGGAGCGCTACAAAGACCTCAGCCTGGTGGAAAACGCGTTCCGTTGCCTCAAGACCGTAGATCTCAAAGTGCGCCCCATCCACCACCGCGGCGAGGATCGTGTCCGCTGCCACATCTTCCTTTGCATGCTCGCCTACTATGTGGAATGGCACATGCGCGCCGCCCTCAAAACCGTGCTCTTCGATGAGGATGACCACGAGGCAGCCCGTGCCAGCCGTTCCGATGCCGTTGCCCCCAAGCTCCCGTCCCCCTCCGCCAAACGCAAGGCCCGCACCAAGCTCACCCCAGACGGACTCCCCGTCCACAGCTTCCAGACTTTGCTCAAAGACCTCGCCACCATCACCCGCAACACCATCGTGCCAAAACTTCCAGGTGCCCCCGGATGGGAGCAGGAGACCGAGCCCACTGCCCTGCAGGAAAAAATCCTTCAGCTTTTACATGCCCACCCGATGAGTAGCCAGTAGCAGGAAGTTCAAAATCGCCGCAAAACCCAGTGTTTATGCGGCTTCCCGCTTGTTCTGGGTTTGGAACTTCAGCCTAATCCGGAATTGCTGGGAGGACCCCTTTGCCTGGCGACGTGAGTTGCAAAGTCCGGCCATTCAGGAGACGCCCCATGTATTTTGCCCTTAGGAGCGGTCCTCTCCCTCTTTTCCGGGATTTCCGGTGGTTCCGGCACTCAGCAGGGGCGCAAGGACCTTCGAAAAAAACAAGGCGGCGAGAGCTGCGCCCACGAATGGAGCTAGGATATAGACCCAGAAAAAGCCGCCGTTGCGGTCAGGAAAAGCCGCGTCTCCCCAACCCCCGACCCATGCCACAAGTCGCGGACCGAAATCCCGTGCCGGGTTCAATCCGGCCTGGGTCAGCGGGGCGAGGAGCGCAATGATCGATGCCACGGTCAGCCCGATGAAGGCCGGTGCCAGGGCGTCGTCGGGGCGTCCGACATTGCAGCCTTCGGTGAGCGAAAAAATCAACAGAACAAGCAGGAAGGTCCCAAAGGCTTCCACCAGCATGGCGAGTGGCAAGGAAACTACGGCGTCCATCCCGGGGTTGGGGTAAAACTCGCCGAAGAGCATGGCGGTTTTTACCGAGGCCTCCGAGCCACGCAGAATCCCGTTGGTCTGCTCGAAGGCAGAGATCGAGGGGCCGAAGAGGATGAGAAGAAATCCCCCTGCAGCAATTGCCCCGGCCAGTTGGGATGCCACATAGAGCGGCAGCCGGCCCGGAGCCATCCGTCCCGCCAGCACCATCGCGACGCTGACCGCTGGATTGAGGTGGGCACAGGAAAGGTGCCGGGTCAGGTAAATCGCAAGGGCAACCGCAACGCCCCAAACAAGGGCAACCTGCATCAGCCCCTGGTGTGCGCCGAAAAGCACGGTGACCGCAACGGATCCGCACCCGAGAAGAACGAGCAGAAAGGTTCCCAGAAACTCCCCGACCAATTCTCTTGATCTGGCTGCAGTCATCATTTGCCGGAAGGGGCCGCTTCGTTCATGGGTTGCTGGAAAGCCAGCCGCCGGCCGCTTGGATCGGCACGGGTGAGTTTGTTTTGGAGATCCAGGCGCCAATGGCCAAGCGGCGATCGGCGGGCAGCGCGGGCAAAGTAAAAGACGCCGACCACTGATTCGTTTTGCCATCTTTGGAGAGCTCCGAGTGGTTGAGCTGCATGGCAACAAACTGGTGCGTAAGCTGCCGTCCGGCGTTCTCCCCTGAACGAACGGCCGATTTTTGATCGAATCCGAGAATGGCCAGAGAAGCGGTTCCCCCGGAAAAATCCCCCGAGGGGTCAAACGTCACATCGAAGCGATTGGCAGTCCTTTGTTCAACCACGAGGCGGCCGGGAGCATCATGCGTCGCGCTTGCCGGCAGTTCGCGGCTTCTCCATTCGCGGCCATCCAGAACAATTGCCGGCGTATACACGGAGGGAGCTCTCCACTCTTTGGCATGGGAGCGCTGGCGCGAGGTGAATTCCGGTCTGGCCAGGGCATCCCTCCAGCCAAGATGGTCCCAATAATCGACATGGAAGGCGACCGGCACGAAGCTTTTCCAGAGCCGGCTGTCGTCGACCAGCGAAGCCATCCACTTTTCCGCAGGCGGGCAACTGCTGCATCCTTCGGAGGTGAAGAGTTCGAGGAGGGAAGTTCTCTCCGGTCCGCTGAGGGCTACGACTTCCGTCGAGGCGGAAGGAGCCGCCTCCAATGGCAGGAATGCCAGAAGGGGGGCCAAAAGAAGGCATCTTTGAGATATCATGATCTTCACACTACAGGAGCGACCTGCCGGGGGAGTTATTCCGAGAGATTTTGCGAATTTCTTTGCTTGGCCACCCAACTGGAATCATCACCGCAGCCGGAATTGGCTGGGCAGCTGCACGCACCTCCCCAACAGAAATTTCTGCTTCGCTCAGTGGGCGGGGCGCACGCCGGGATCATTTTTCGGAGTTCACCACCTCTCCAGAGTTATGAATCGGAACTTTCCTCGTTGACCGGGAATAAACCTCTGGTTTGCTGCTCTAACGTTGTGATGAATGCAATCAACTCCACCGCGTCTCCGGGTGACTCGAATCTCCTCTGGCCCGATCCTGAACCGCCCCGCTGCTCCGTGCTCAAATTACTGGCCGGCCAGAAAGCCATTGTGACCGGAGCAAGTTCGGGGATCGGGCGCGCCATCGCCATTGCCCTGGCTCATGCCGGGGCGGACGTGGTCGTCAACTATGTCGGGAATGCCGAATCTGCAGCGGAGACGGTCTCAGAAGCTGCGCGCTGTGGTGCACGTGTGCTGGCTGTCCGCGCCGATATTTCGATTGAGAGCGACGTGCATTCACTCTTTGCTCAGACGCTTTCCGAGTTCGGCCGTGTGGACATCCTGGTGAACAACGCCGGAATCCAAAAGGATGCCCCGTTCAGCGAGATGTCGCTCGAACAATGGCAAAGGGTCATTGATGTGAATTTGACCGGACAATTTCTCTGCACCCGCGAGGCGGTCCGTTGCTTCAAAAAGCAGGGAGTCCATCCGGAGGTTTCCTGCGCGGCGGGAAAAGTGCTTTGCATCAGTTCCGTCCACGAGGTCATTCCGTGGGCGGGGCATGTGAATTATGCGGCCTCGAAAGGTGGGGTGATGCTGATGATGAAAAGTATTGCCCAGGAGGTTGCGCCGTATCGCATCCGCGTCAACAGCATCGCGCCGGGCGCCATACGCACCCCGATCAACAGCCAAGCCTGGAAAACCCGTGAGGCTTACGACGGTTTGCTGAAGTTGATTCCCTACCGCCGCATCGGAGAAGCCGATGAAATCGGTCGGGCCGCCGTTTGGCTTGCTTCGGATGAATCCGATTATGTCCATGGAATCACACTTTTTGTGGATGGGGGCATGACCCTCTATCCGGGCTTTGAGACCGGCGGCTAGCCGCAAACCGACAGGCGATGACAACGACTGAACATCAACGACTCGACTCCGACGCGCAGCGCCAGACCAATTGGAAACGCTGGGGCCCGTATTTGTCCGAGCGACAATGGGGCACCGTGCGGGAGGACTATTCGCCCGCAGGTGATGCCTGGCGGTATTTCAGCCATGACCACGCACGCAGCCGTGCCTATCGGTGGGGGGAAGACGGGCTGCTGGGTTTCACCGACCGGCAATGCCGGCTGTGCTTTTCCCTGGCGCTCTGGAATCACCGCGATCCCTTTTTGAAGGAACGCCTCTTCGGATTGACCGGCCTGCCGGAGGGCAATCATGGGGAGGATGTGAAGGAGTGTTATTATTACCTCGACTCCACACCCACGCACTCCTGGTGCACTGCGCTTTACAAATATCCGCAGGCCCGCTTCCCCTACGAAGACCTCGTCGCGGAAAATCGCCGGCGCGGGTTGCAGTCCCCGGAGTATGAGCTGGCCGACACCGGCATTTTCGATGGCAACCGGTATTGGGATATCACCGTAGAATATGCCAAAGCGTCACCCGATGACATCCTCATCCTTGTCAAGGCAGTGAACCACGGCCCCGAGGAGGCCGCTCTGGATCTGCTTCCGACACTTTGGTTCCGAAATACATGGGTGTGGGGCTGCGCCCATGAGGGCTGTACTCTCAAGCCCGCGATCTGGCTTGATACCCCGCACCGAGTGGCGACCCGGCATGACTCGCTTGCGCCCTTTTATTTTGAAGCAGATCCCTGCGAAGGGGATTTCGAGTGGCTCTTCACCGAAAATGAGACAAACTCCCGGCTCCTTTTCGGGGCGGAAAACAGCGCCCCCTTCACGAAGGACGCTTTCCATCGTTGTGTGGTGGACGGTGAGAAGGGTGCCGTCAATCCCGGCCTGCGCGGAACGAAGGTTGCGGCATGGAGCCGCCATCGGGTCCCACCCGGCGGCACGCTGATGCGCAGTTATCGCCTCCGGGCTGCCATGCCCGATGCCCCACCTGCCTTCGGTGCGGAGTTTTTTGGGACCCGCGAACAGCGCCGATGCGAAGCGGTTGAGTTTCATCAATCTGTCGAGCCTGCGGCCTGTGATGACGATACGCGCAACATCATTCGACAAGCCCACGCAGGACTTCTCTGGAGCAAGCAATTTTACCATCTTATTGTCGAAGACTGGCTGAGGGGTGACCCCGCCCAGCCGTCTCCTGCGCCCGAGCGCCTGCAGGGGCGCAATCACGAGTGGGGGCACTTTTTCAGCCGCGATGTCATTTCGATGCCGGACAAATGGGAGTATCCGTGGTTTGCCGCATGGGATCTGGCGTTTCACATGATCCCGTTTGCCAAGCTGGATCCTCACTTTGCCAAGCAACAGCTCATCCTATTCCTGCGGGAATGGTATATGCACCCCAACGGACAGATCCCCGCCTACGAATGGGCACTGGGCGACGTCAACCCCCCCGTGCACGCATGGGCCGCCTGGCGGGTCTATCAAATCACCGGAGCCAATGACCGGGTCTTCCTTGAAAGCGTCTTTCAAAAACTCCTTCTCAACTTCACCTGGTGGGTCAATCGGAAGGATGCCGAGGGGAAAAATCTGTTTGGCGGCGGATTTCTGGGGCTTGACAACATCGGAATCTTTGACCGTTCCCAGGCCTTGCCGACGGGGGGCTCGCTGCAGCAGGCCGATGGCACCGCATGGATGGCTTTTTATGCCGGCACCATGCTGGCCATGGCTCTTGAACTCGCTCCGGAAAACCCGGCCTACGAGGACATGGCCTCAAAGTTTTTTGAGCACTTCGTGCAGATTGCCACCGCCATCAACACGCTGGGCGGCACTGGTCTGTGGGACGAGGAAGACGGCTTTTACTACGATCTCCTCAAGGCGAATGGCGGCCAGACCCGCCTGAAGACCCGTTCGATGGTGGGCCTGCTTCCGATGATTGCGGCGGAGGTTTTGGTCGATGACAAGCTGCGCAAGCTCAAAGGATTCTACAAACGCTTCGAGTGGTTTCTTCACCACCGCACCGATCTTCCCTGCATCCAAACGGCTTCGGGCACCGGCCGGTGCGCGATCACCGGACAAACCTACCGCCTGCTTGCGATCACCGACCGCGCGAAGCTGGAAAGGATGATCAAATACCTCCTTGACGAGACCGAATTTCTGTCGCCGCACGGAATCCGCTCGCTGTCTCGCCACCATCGGGACCACCCGTTCTTGCTCCACGCCTCGGGAAGGGAATATCGGGTTTCTTACGTGCCGGGAGAGGGGGACTCTCACCTCTTTGGCGGCAACTCAAACTGGCGCGGCCCGGTCTGGTTTCCCATCAATTTCCTGCTCGTCGAGGCGCTCGGGCGTTACTGCCAGTTTTACGGAGATTCCTTCCGCGTGGAGCTCCCCACCGGATCCGGCAAGTGGGTCAGCCTCCACGAAGCCGAACAGGAAATCACGCGCCGCCTCGGCGCCATCTTCCAGCGTCAGCCCGATGGGACCCGTGCATGTCACGGCGGCGACTCCCGCTATGCTTCCGACCCCGCTTGGAAAGACCTCCTTCTTTTTCACGAATATTTCCATGGCGATTCCGGGCGCGGCCTTGGTGCCACCCACCAAACGGGCTGGACCGCCCTGGCGGCCACATTGCTCGCGTCACTCCACCAGAAAACCGGAACCTCCCAGTGATGGAGGAATTCCCAAGATTCAGCTTTGTCCGCAGCGAGATTGCCCGCAGGCTGGGCTGGTTCCTGGCTTCACAATCGTTTCTCTTCTCCGGGCTTGGCATCGCGCATGCCGGCGGCGTGGCCGCGCCAGCCCATGCAAATAACGTTTTCTTTCTTTTTACCCGCTCATGGGGACGCGCATCTGGTGCCGGTTTGGCTGCCCGATGGCCGCTCCTTCCTTGACGGGATGAAGGGCTCCTAAGAAAATGTGCCTTGTGGGCAAGGCGACTTATTCATGAAACAAAAGGCAGCTCTGATCATCTGCGCGCTCGGAGGGATCGCGGCGGCGGGCCTCCTGCGCGGGGAGTCCCCGCCCGGGGACCTGGCTGCCTACGCGGCCACGCTGAGGGCGAAATTCCCGGGAGTGCCCACCATCCCGCCCTCCGAGCTCGCGGCGATGGAGCCCCCTCCCATCCTCCTCGACGTGCGTGAGGAAAACGAGTTTGCCGTCAGCCATTTGCCTGGGGCTGTCCGGGCTGCGAGCGATCCTATTGCGCAGCTTCAGAAGATGGGAGCGAAAAGCGACACGCCGGTTGTGGTCTACTGTTCGGTGGGCTACCGTTCCGCCGTGCTGGCCGAAAAATTACAAGCGGCGGGTTTCCGCAATGTCCGCAACCTCGAGGGCTCGATATTTGCCTGGGCCAACGAGGGGCGCCCGCTCGTCGCCGCCCGGGGCGAAGCCGCAGGGGTCCACCCGTTCAACATTCCATGGGGGCGCTACCTCGAGAAATCGCTGTGGCGGTGGAAACCGGAGCCCTGAAGAATCCGTTACTCGAGTATGCTCCACATCCTCTGGGATACCCGCGGCTACTTTTTCTGGCTCCTTGTCGTCTCGGCGCTTGTCCTTCTGGCCGAGCGCATCCGCCCGTGGCGCGCCGGCCAGAAGCTTTTGCGCAAAGAGTTTTTTCACGACCTGTTCTGGCTGTTTTTCAACGGGCACTATTTCGCGGTTCTCTTTGCGTATGTGACCGCGTTTCTGGCGCAGGGCCTTTTTCCTGCCATGGATGCGGCGAAATCGTGGAACCTGATTGCCGCATGGCCCGTGGCCGCCCAGGTGGCGGTCTATTTTCTCCTCAAGGACTTCCTCGACTGGTGCGTGCACAACCTTCTCCATCGCGTCCCCTTCCTTTGGGAATTCCATAAGCTCCACCACTCGATCGTCGAGATGGACTGGATCGGCAACTTCCGGTTTCACTGGATGGAGAGCGTTGTCTACCAGGGGCTGACTTTCTTCCCGCTTGTGGTTCTGGGGGTGGATCCGCTGGTCATCCTGCTCGTGGCCATTGCCTCGACGCTCATCGGCCACCTCAACCACAGCAACCTCGACATCACGTGGGGGCCGCTCCGGTTTCTTTTCAACTCATCGCGCATGCACATCTGGCACCACATGCACGACCTGCCGCACAGCCATGCCCGGGGCGTCAACTTCGGGATCTCGCTCAGCCTCTGGGACTGGATTTTCCGCACCGCCTACTGGCCTGCCTCCCGGGATTGCCCTGAGCAGCAACCCGAAAAGCTCGGATTTCCCGGCATGGAAAAGATGCCCCCCTCGCTCGCGGCCCGCTTCGTCGCCCCCCTCTGGGAATCGCCGCGCACGTTCCTGCGCTCCCTGCGCCGCAAAGATTAGTTTTTTGCGGGAGCAGGCTCGTTGAGGATCGCAGGAAGGTTGGTGCGCTGGAGCCTGGGCTGGCTGACGCTTCGAACATACGGGTCGTTCGGGTGATTTTTCACGTAGTCCTGGTGGTAGGCCTCCGCCGGATAAAAGGTTATCAAGTCCTTGATCTCGGTGGCGATCGGCTTGCCAAGCCCCTTCTGCGCCCCGGCTTTGGACTGCCTGGCCACTTCGGCCTGCTCAGGGCTGTTGGGAAGGATCAGCGAGCGGTACTGGGATCCGAAGTCGGGTGAGACGCCGCGCGCGTCGGTCGGATCATGGGTTTTCCAGAAAACGTCGAGCAGCTTTGCGTAGCTGACGGTGGAGGGGTCGAACTCGATTTCGACGACCTCCGCATGACCGGTCCGACCCCTGCCGACATCCTGGTAGGTCGGGTTAGGTTCGCTGCCTCCGGCGTATCCGGAGGTCACGCGCAGAACGCCGGGAACGGCCTCGTAGATCTCCTCCACGCACCAGAAGCAGCCCGCGCCCAGGACCGCGCGTTCGGTCGCCTTCGAGGACTTCTCTTTCCCGGCCGGAGTCTTTCCGAAGAGGGCGGCCTGCTTGCTGTAGCCTTCCTTTTCAAGGTCTCCGGCCGGGATAAACCGCAGGGCAGCCGAGTTCATGCAGTAGCGCAAGCCGGTCGGGGCCGGTCCATCTTTAAAAACATGGCCGAGGTGGGAGTCGCCCTTGACCGAGCGCACCTCGGTGCGGGGGAGTCCCAGCTTGAAATCGGTCTTCTCATCGATGGCGGCGGGATCGACCGGCTTCGTGAAACTCGGCCAACCGGTGCCCGAATCAAATTTGTCCTTCGAGCTGAACAGGGGCGCGCCCGAGATGATGCAGACGTAGAGCCCTTCGCGCTTGTTATCCCAGTATTCGTTTCGGAAGGGAGGCTCCGTGCCGTCCTCCTTTGTCACCCGGTACTGGAGCGGGGTGAGTTTTTTTTGCAGGTCCCGGTCTGTTGTTGAATCGGGCGTTGTGCCGCCGATGACGGCAGCAGCAGAGAGCGCGGCCAGAGCAGCGAACGATACGAGTAGGATATATTTCATAGAGTGTGAGCGAGCCAACCTTCGGCGGCTTGAATGGGAGATGAGGGTTTTAATGGTCTCCACCAGATGAGAGCGAGCGATGGGCGGATTTATTCCGCATGCTCATCTGCTGTGGTAAGGAGCCGTTGAGATGAAGAGAAATGCGGCGCCGACGAGGAGGAGAAATTGGGCGTCCAGTCCGCGGCCGTTGATCGCGGCGATCGTGAAGACGGCCAGGCAGACCGCCGCCGCAGCGACTTCGGTGAGAGCGGAGACCGACGACTGGGCTTGATAGCAGCGCCGCCGCTTGTCTCCCTGCTTGGGGGTGCGGTGGAACGGGGTGGCCTTTCCTGCGACGGCCTCAAAAACCGCAACCGAGTTTGAGATGGCCAACCCGATTCCGGCGAGGATCAGGGTCGGAAGACGCAGAAAGCGGCCCGGCCAATCCCGGTGGAGGATCCACTGTCCGCTCGCGTAGAAAACCGTTGGGGCAAGCGAGAGCAAGGCGACCGGCAGCACAAAAGCGCTCCATGCCCGGCCGGGCGTCGGGCTGACCCAGAGCATCATCACCGAGGCCACCGCAAAGAGGAGGATGATCGGGTGGATCGCGTAATGGGTGAGGTGAAACCATGCCTGCACTTTTGTCAGGACAGGAATATTTGCCCGCAGAAGGGCGGGGGTAAGTTTCAGGGCGGTTTGGATCGAGCCTTTTGCCCAGCGGAACTGCTGGCTTTTGAAGGCTGTCACATCGCCGGGCAGCTCGCCCGGAACGACGACGTCCGGGAGGTAGATGCCTCTCCATCCGCGAAGCTGTGCCCGGTAGGAGAGATCGAGATCTTCCGTCAGGGTGTCTGCCGTCCATCCCCCGGCATCCTCAATCGCCTTCCGGCGCCAGACCCCGCAGGTTCCGTTGAAGTTCATGAACAGCGGGCTGCTGCCGCCTCTGGCTCCCTGATCGATGGCGAAATGTCCGTCAATTCCCACAGCCTGGGCGCGCGTGAGCCTCGTCTGCTGCTCGTTGAGATGTCCCCACCGGGCCTGGACCCATCCGGCATCGGGGCAGGCGACGAGGTGCGGGACCGTGCGCAGAAGAAAGTCGGGGGGAGGAATGAAGTCCGCATCGAAAATGGCAAGAAACCCGCTGGTCGACTGGCGCAAGCCATCGGCCAGCGCCCCCGCTTTATAGCCGGTGCGGACCTCGCGGCGGATGATGTCGATGCGAACCCCTTTTGCGATGAGCTCACCCGCCACCCGCTCCACGACCTCGCGCGTCTCGTCGGTGGAATCATCAAGAACCTGAATAGCATGGTTTGGGTACTCGATCGCGCAGACTGCGCGAATCACCCGCTCGGCTACCGCCACCTCGTTGAACAAGGGGATTTGTGTCGTCACAGAAGGCCACTCTCCCGCCTCCTTCAAAAGGGCCTGTCCCCTGCGGAGGCTCAGAGAGTTTTTCCCATCGAGGGCGATCCGGTTTCGCAGGCAGGCCCATACCATAAAATAGGCATTTGCTGCGTAGACCAGAAGGATGGAGGAAGCCGCAATGTAGAGGGCGGTGGCGAAGGAAGAGAACCCCATCAAATCAGGCGGCGGAGGGTCTCCTCGCTGGTATGCATCCCCATGAGCACATAGGTCTTTCCGCCAGCGGACCAAGTGGCCGCGACTTTGTCCTGGTCCCGGATGATCGATGGCAACTTTCCGGGCGCGTTCTTCAGCGCATCCTCGTCCACGACGAAAAGGTGAATGACCTCGTCCTTGCCCAGTCGGAAGCAGATCAGCGAAACTTTGGCTCCACCCATCAGATACGTCTGGCAGCCGATGCCCGGATAGGCCCGCAGGCCGGCAGGTATCGCGAAGCCGTGCGGAGACCCGCGCGCCGCAAGCCAGGACTGCAGGTCGTCCGGGTTGTTGCTGAATTTACCGAGAGCGATCTTGCCGGATGCGGCCAGTTCGATCACCTCCCGCGCGATCTGCTCTCCCGTCATCGGCGGCTCGCCCTGCTGGAAAAGAAGGCTGAGGCCGAGAAAGAGTGCCAAGGCGGCAGCAAGCGCGAGCCAGGAAGCCGGCCAGGCCCGCTGCGCGGTTGTGCTCCGGCGGGAGAGGGCCTGTGTTCCAAGCGCCTGCCTGAGGTGCTTGGGCGGCTCCAGAGCCTGGAGCGCCTCTGTCATCGCCTCATCAAACCGTCGCTCTTCGGCCAGCCACCCAGCCAACTCCGGATCCACACGGGCCATTTCCAAAGCCTCCGCAAAAAGTGGATCCGAGGCGTCCTGACCGCCGGGCCGGCAGGCGCGTAAAATCAGCCTCGCTTGTTCGTTATCCATTTTGCACCTCCTTCGGATTGGAGCGGAAGGGGACGATGTGAGTCCCCATTTTCTCGATTTTTGAGCGGAGCAAGTCCTTGGCGCGGGACAGTCGGGACATGACGGTTCCGATTGGCAGGCCCAAAGTTTCGGCAATTTCTTTGTAGCTCTGCTGGTTGAGGTAAAAAAGTGTGAGGACCGAGCGGTGGTGCTCCTCCAGACTCCTGAGGGCATCGCACATCTCGTGCTGTTCGGTTTCCCGCGCGGCCGAGGAATCCGCGCCCTCGTCGGGCAGGTCGAGCGTGTCGAGGGACACGTTGCGCTTTTTCTTGTGGTAGTCGGATGTGAACTCCCGGTAGAGCGTCGTGAAAAGCCACTGCCGCGCTTTTGCGGGCTCCCGGATTTGCCGGCCCTTCTCCGCAAAAATGGCATAAGTCTGCTGCACGAGGTCGCACGCATCGTCGGGATTGCGGGCCAGGCTCATCGCGAATCGGTAGAGATCGGCATAGAACCGGTCCACCACATCTTGAAAAAACCCCTCTTCGGTGGCGGGGGTGCATTGAGGTGGCTCGTCCATGGTCTTGGCGGACTAAATCCGATTCCCCGCCGCTCATACAGAAGAAAAACTGTGGCCGGCGCGGAGTCATGGGATCAGGAGGAGCCTCGCTCACGGCGTCTCATTCAGGCCCCAGTTGTAGTCGAGGAACTCCATCTGAGCCTCGCTTGGAACCGCTGTCTCCCGATAGCGGTTCACAAAGGCGACCCCGCTTCCCTTGCCGCCGAAGTCATCCGCATACCAGTCGAAGATTTTCGAAAGTCGGACCCGGCGGCCGCCGGGTTCCAGGACGACCCCCATCGGGTTGGTGTTGATGAACGCACGGGTCAGCTGGTCGAGATCCTCGTCCAGCGTCGCAGGGTCAAACGGTTTGCCCAGCAGCGGGGGGCAGCTCCGGCTCGCGCAGTTCAGGGCAAAGTGGACGCGCGCATCCTGGAATGTCGGGCGGATGCCTTTCTGCTCAAGGCCGTTGAAGCTGGTTTTTTTTCCTGAGATCACAATGTCCGGGCGGTCAAAAAACCCCTCCCCTCCGTCCATCGGCCCCGCGATCGGATATCTGGCGAGGATATTGTTGAGAATCCACGCATTGTAGGCATTGAGGTGCCATGCAAGAGCCGCTTTCCGGTCGGCGGGCGGTGCCGATGAGGCGAAGAATTCGGTGACTTTTTTCAGGCGCCCAACATCCGCTTTGTTCGCGTGCCAAGCGGCATAGCGGACCCCCTCAGGCGCCACATAGGTTTTCAACAGGTCCGAGTATTCCGGTGGAAATGCGGACGTTGCAGCCGCCGTCGAGGTGGCCCGCATGCACGACGGGCAGGAGAACGCGCAGAGGGCGGCAAATAAGAGAGCGAGTGGTTTCATACAGTTGTTCATATTGGAGCGTGGACAACTCTGGTTTATTCCCTTGAGATGGTCCGGGGTGGAATAAACTCGCTTCCTCTCACCTCCCTCTCCAGTTGGAGCGATCCCATTTTGAAATCCCGACACAACGCGATCTATGCCGGCCTTCTCCTTCTGGGGGGAGTTTTCCTGATGCTGCCTTTCGGATCGCTGCATACCTACGGTTCCATTCCATGGTTCCTTGGTGGAGCGGCTGTCATGGCGGCCGGCTACTTCTGCGCGATCCGGGAGAAATCGATTCCGCCGTGGCTTTTCTGGACTGTGGCTGTGGGAGCCAGGTTTCTCCTCCTCTGGCAGGCTCCCGGCGACGACATTTTCCGATATGTCTGGGAGGGACGTGTGCTGGTGGCGGGATTCAACCCTTACTTAAACTCTCCCGACGCGCCCGTACTGGAGATGCTGCGTGGCGGCACCTGGGAGGCGGTTCAGCACAAATCGTTCACGGCGATCTACCCGCCGCTCGCAGAATGGATTTTTGCGCTGCTCTCGGGAATCCTGCCGGCTCCGGGCTTTTTCAAATTTGTGTTTGCGGCGGCCGATCTTGTGGTTGTTGCCATGCTGGCACGGGCCTTTGGAAAACCCTCGGCGATCCTCTACGCATGGAATCCCCTGGTGATTTATTCCTTTGCCGGAGGGGGGCACTACGACTGCCTTTTTATTCTGGCGATCGTCGCCGGCTGGCTGGCTTGGGGGAAGGGGCACATGCTGCGCGCCTCCGTTTGGATTGGAGCCGCGGTGGCGATCAAGTGGATTGCCCTGCCGCTCGTGGCATGGATGCTCTGGCAGGCTCTCCTCCGGCGGGGCTGCAAGGCAGCCCTTGTGTCGGGTTTTTTCTCCCTGCTTCCCTTCGCCTTGGCGTGGTCCGCCGTCGGGTTTTGGACCGGCGAGTGGACGGCCCAGCTCCTGCCCCCCATGTTTTCCAAGTATGCCAGAAGCGCGGAGTTCATCCCCGCAATCGTTGGCTGGTTTTGGGAGGACAGCAAATATGCGAATCATCTTTTTGTCCTGCCGCTCGCCATCGCGTGGGGCGTCGTCATCCTGCGCGCGCGAACCATGGAGGCTGCCGCTCAATGGGTGTTTTTCCTCGCCCTGATTTTCACTCCCATGCTCCATGCGTGGTATTTCACCTGGATCATCCCCTTTGGTGTACAGACGCGAAATCTCGGGGTCATGCTATTGGCGGCGTCGGGCTTTACCTACTTCCTCCTCTACCACCACGTCGAATTACCCGGAGGTATTTGGCGGTTGACCACGCTGGAGACCGCCCTCCTGTGGATCCCCTTTGCGGCAGGATTTCTTTGGTCGGAATGGCGCAGGATTCACACCCCCGCAACGCCTTTGGTGGCATGAAA
>Ga0247834_1005622_pt1 | contig 14699 bp, 16 predicted proteins | sample LaCruzMarch2015__8_FD_187118 | JGI IMG/M metagenome (GOLD analysis project Ga0247834, IMG submission 187118) | Freshwater microbial communities from meromictic Lake La Cruz, Castile-La Mancha, Spain - LaCruzMarch2015_12m | ecosystem: Environmental > Aquatic > Freshwater > Lake | place: Spain... | reverse complement strand
GCCAGCAACAAAATGTTCCATTAACTTATCTTGAGTTTTTTTACTTAATCGACTCTTTCTCATGCTTCCCTTTATAACACTTCTTTGTGTTATCTAGGACAGCCCCATTTGAATTTTAACCCCTTCGTCTGTTAATTCGATAATAAGATTATGTTTAAATTCACACACTTCTTTCAAAGAATTAAAAGCAACCCTTACTATATTTTCTACTTTCTGAAGCTCTTTTTTTTGTTTTAGTTTTTTTGCCGTAATTTTTTTTACTTCATAATTTTCCGTTGTCACTTCATCAACATTTTTGCTGTCTTTTACTGATGCTTTTTTTTCTGGAAGATGCTGATTATTATCAGTTAAAACTTCTTGATCGCTGTCTCCACTTTGTGTTGCCAAAACTTCTGCTTCAATTGCACGTGTACCAGCACTTGATGACTCCATACTAATTACACTTGTTGTAAAATATTCTGAAATTCCTCTTTTGGTTTCTTCTGTTGCCACGTTCACTAGCCACATAAGTAAAAATAACGCCATCATCGCGGTAACAAAGTCAGCGTAGGCAATTTTCCATGCTCCGCCATTTGATCGGTGATGAGATTTCTTATATTTTCTAATGATTATTAGCTTATCATGCATTGCTTAGACTAAATTTTGTGTGGTTTTTTCGAGTTCATCGAATGATGGTCTCAATAAAGAATCAATATTTTTTCTGGCAAATTCAACAGCAATGATAGGTGCCTGACCATTTAAATAGGCTAATAAACCTGTTCGAATTACAATTAAAAACCCTCGCTTTGCTGCGTATGCCTCTTTTAATGAATGTGCAATCGGTCCTAAGAATCCGTATGAAACTAACACACCTAAAAAGGTTCCAACTAGTGCACCACCAATTAATCTTCCAAGAGTAGCTGGTGGTTGATCTATAGAACCCATTGTATGAATAACACCTAAAACAGCAGCAACAATACCAAGTGCAGGAGTGGCATCTGCTAAATTTTGTATAGCTGAAGTCATGTGGTTATTTTCTTCTTCAAGCATATCAATCTCCTGATCTATAAGACTTTCAAATAGAAAAGAATTCTCGCATCCCATAGACATGATTCGTAAGTAATCACACAAAAAGGTAAGTGCCTGAACATTATTAAGGAACAAAGGAAATTTTTGAAATATAGCACTTTTTTGAGGGTTATCTATGTGAAGCTCCAAATTCATCACACCTTTACTGCGAGCAAATTTAAAGATTGTAAACATGAGTAATAAAGACTCAAGATAATCATCTTTTGTGTAGGAATCACCTTCTCGTGCTATTTTAAAAGCGGCTCTTACATGACGAAGAGTTTTGCTAGAGTTGGAAATAATAAATGAACCAATGGCAACACCTATTATGATAATGTATTCAGAAGGCTGAAATAGAACCTTAAGATTTCCACCCCCTACTAAGTATCCTAATACGATGCAGGATATTACTACACCAATACCAACCCAGAAACGCACGTATATACAACCACTGTTTTTTTTCAGTATGAAATAAGGACGTTAACAATTACCTAATAGAATTTTTGCTTTTAATTATCTTTACTCAGGTGTTTTTCCAGCCAATGAATATCGTATTCACCTTTACGCATGTCAGGATTATCAACAAGAATACGATGCAAAGGAATGGTTGTTTTTATGCCATCAATTACGTATTCATCTAAGCTACGCTTAACACGCTGCATAGCTTCTTCACGATTTTTCCCATGGACGATTAATTTTGCAATCATGCTGTCATAGTATGGTGGCACAACGTAACCATCATACATGTGGCTATCTACCCGAATACCAAACCCACCTGGCGTATGATAAGAAGTGATTTTTCCAGGAGATGGCACAAAGGTTTGTGGATCTTCCGCGTTAATACGGCACTCAATTGCATGACCCGTAATTTTGATATCGTTTTGCGTAAAGGATAAAGGGTGCCCTGCTGCAACCATAATTTGCTCTTTGACCAAATCAATGCCTGTTACCATTTCAGTTACTGGGTGCTCAACCTGAATACGTGTATTCATTTCCATAAAAAAGAATTCACCGTCTTCAAAAAGGAATTCAAGAGTGCCAACACCACGATAGCCCATTTTTTTAATAGCTTGGTTTACAATGTTTCCAAGCTCAGTCCGTTGTGCTGACGTTAAAGCAGGAGATGGAGCTTCTTCCCATATTTTTTGGTGACGACGTTGAATAGAACAGTCACGTTCACCAAGGTTTGCCACGTTACCGTGAGTATCACCCACAACTTGTATTTCAATGTGACGAGGATGACGTAAATAGCGTTCCATATAAACTTCGTCATTGCCAAAGTTAGCTTTAGCTTCAACACCGGCAAGACGAACTGCATTAACTACTTCATCATCTGAAGTAGCGACTTTCATGCCTTTTCCGCCACCACCGGACGTTGCTTTAATAATAACGGGGTAACCAATTTTATTAGCCCATTCAAGCGCATTGTCAACAGTAACAGCACCTTCAGTTCCTGGAACTACAGGCACCCCTAGTTCGATCATTGTTTTTTTAGCTGTAATCTTATCGCCCATCATGGTGATGTGCTTTGGAGTTGGACCAATAAAGGTTATGCCATGTTCTTCAATCATCTGAGCGAAGGTTGCATTTTCTGATAAAAACCCAAACCCTGGGTGTATTGCATCAGCGCCTGTAACTTCGGCAGCACTTATAATTGCAGACATTTTTAAATAACTATCTTTTGATGACGGTGGACCAATACACACGCTTTCATCAGCTAATCGTACATGCTTGGAGCTTTCATCGGCAGTAGAATGCACAGCGACAGTTTTAATGCCTAATTCTTTGCAGGCACGCAAGATGCGCAGAGCAATTTCTCCACGATTTGCAATAAGGACCTTTTCAAACAATTTCATTACTACTCAATAACCAACAAAGGAGTATCAAATTCAACAGGTTCAGAATCGCGCACAAGAATTTGCCTAACGACACCAGCTTTTGAAGCCTTAATAGGATTCATTACTTTCATGGCTTCAATAATTAGTAAATTTTGCCCAACATTCACGCTATCACCAACTTTAACGTATGGCATAGCACCAGGCTCTGGTGATAGATAAACAGTTCCAACCATTGGCGACTTAACCGCACCAGCATGACTAGCAGCGACACCTGAAGATGAAGAAACATCAGCACTAGCAGCTACAACCGGCATGCTTGCTGCGACAGATGTATGGACGATCTGCCTTGCTACACGAATTTTAACACCACTTGCTTCGTACTCAATTTCCGAAAGATCAGTTTCTTTTAAAATCTCTGCTAATTCTCTAATTGCTTCTTTATCAAGTTTTCCCGCAGGCATACCATAACTTTTTTAAAATAACATAGAATTAGGTATAAAGTGGTTTTAGCATTCGAGCAAGATTATTTTTAGGTAAAGCGCTCAAAAGCAGGTGCTACATGGTAAAATTTTTCTCCATCAAGAATTCTTTACGCCACCCAGAAATTGAGCTTTTTTTTCCAGAGACAATCAATTGCAACTGCTGCTTGTTTAAAACACAATGCGGCGGTATATCTAGCTGTTTTGCAATAATTTTGGATCTTGACTGCCATTTTTTCAAAAGCTTACGTTGCGTAAGTGTAAAGTCTTGATGATGCACTTTAACCATTTGGTTTAAAATAGGTCTGTCCTTTTTATATTGATTATGTTCACGACCAAGTTTTTCCCATACTATTTTTAAATCTTCAAAGGCCTCTGGCTTGCAGTTATTTTCATTAATATGGCTTAAACTTTTTGTACGCAATGCTTGTTCTAGCAAATTATCTGCAATGACATGACGTTTTGGAATATCAAGCTTTTTTGCCCATCCTTCACGCCATTTTGAAAGTTCTAACGCATAATATGGTGTAGGCCATTTGCACCCTGTAGCGCATAGCTTTAACCAGTCTTTTGCTGGTGTATCGCTTTGATATTTTTTTAAAAGTGTTTTCATTTCTTGAGTTACCCAAGCATCACGTCCTAATTCAATAAGCTTTTGATTCAAAAGAGGGTAAATTTTAGCAACGTACGCTGCGTCTTGCGCTGCATATTCTAGCTGATCTGGAGTTAATGGACGTTTTACCCAGTTTGTATTTTGCTGTGACTTATCAATTGATATTTCCAACAACTTTGAAACAAGGGATTCAAGACTATTACTATGCCCTAATGTTGCAAAAACTGCCATTAACTGAGTATCAGTGAAGGGACATGTAATAGCGCCGGTCGACTGTTTTAAAATTTCCCAATCTTGATCACCTGCATGAAAAATTTTTTTTATTTTTTTATTTTCTAAAAGTATTTTTAGAGGAGTTAAGTCTGCACAACTTAGTGCATCGATGAGCCAAATTTTTGATTCAGTTGCAATTTGAATAAGACTAAGAATGGGGAAAAACGTAGTCTCACGCTGGAATTCAGTGTCAATTGCAACCCAGGTTATTGGTGTTTTTTTTATCTCTTTAATAAAACAAAGTAATTCATCAGTTGTTTGTATTTTTAAATACATTTAAATATCATTTTTGTTTTTGTTAAGCGAATAGTAACACTTCATGAGATATGATGATAGTATTCCAGAAGCATGTAGCTTCTATAAAATGTTATGAGGACAAAAGTGCGTCGTGTATTAGATTCAGGTTCAAAAAAAGAATTCAAACGAAATAATTATCTTACCGGTAAACTATTGGTTGCAATGCCATTTATGGAAGATAGCAGATTTGACCATGCAGTAATTTATGTTTGTGGTCATGATGAATATGGAGCAATTGGGCTTATGATTAATAAGCCCTTAAATTCTCTTACATTCGCTGACTTGCTTATGCAGCTTGATATAGCTCCTTTGCCTGTTACACGTCCTGTACAAATGCAGGCAGGAGGGGCAGTTGAAGTAAGTCGTGGTTTTGTGCTGCATTCAACAGATTATCATAGTGATTCAACAGTGCGCGTAGGAGAACAATTTTGCATTACAGCAACGCTTGATATTTTGCGCACCTTAGCCCAAGGGCAAGGACCACGAAAGTTTCTTTTGGCTTTAGGCTATACGGGCTGGGGATCAAACCAACTAGAACAAGAAATTCAAGACAATTATTGGATTGTAGTTGAACCAAGCGAAGAAATTGTGTTTAATTCGGCTCTTGATTTTCGCTGGAGGGCTTCAATGGCTTCTCTGGGAGTTGATCCGCTGACACTGAGTCTAGAATCGGGTCGGGCTTAACTAAACGCTTATTTGGCTTTAGCGCTGGATTGTTGATAAGTCTGCGATATACTGCTTGTAGTTGCTCAGACGTCAATAACTTGCCTGCTTCATCACGATAAATTGCAGCGTCTTGAGCCATTTCATCAAGCCCCTCATTCATTGTCGCTAAACATAAATAATAATACGCCAAAGCATTATCTTGATTTTCAGCATAACCACGAAGCAAGATAACGCCCGCGTTGAATTGAGCAGCACCGTCGCCTAGATCAGCAGCGCGAATATAGAATAACAAAGCTTGATTTTTATCTTCATCAACGCCATCCCCCGAATAATAGCTATCAGCAAGTGCTTTTATTGCTGGCGCATAGTCCATATCAGCAGCCCGTTTAAAATGTTCATTAGCAAGATAAGGATTGGTACGTACCCCAATAAGCTCTTCAATACCCTTCATATAATGCCAAAGTGCTGTTCCTGGTAAGGGTTCATCACAAGGCGCACACACAAGGGGCTTTGATAGAGCTTGGGTTGCTTCAGCGCTGAGAATGCCAGAAAAACAAATCGCCACAAGTACTATAAAATTCTTTAACATTTCTTACCCCTATTGCGCATTAGCCTGGTCTAGTAATCTATCCATTTCAATGTCTTGCTTTTTTGTATTCATTTTCTTATTTACTTTATTTTCGCTCTGCTCTTTTGGCTTCAAGTTTGCTAAGTCTTCTGCTGATACTTGCTTCTCATTTGCCCTGTTAATTGCCGCTTGAACAACTGGTGCAACCTGTGAACCGACTTCAGCAACAATTTGCCCTGCTTGCTTAATATCATCAATTGAAGGGGGCTTACGTTCGCTTAAACGCTTTTCTTGCAATGACTTAATCCAATCCTGAGCTTCTTTTGGCAATATTATGTAAAATGTATCGCTACCTTTGTACATGAAGTTTACAAATCTGCTTTCTTTTATAATCTCTGGGTGATCAGGACGTAACCACAAACAACTAATAACGAGCTCAAAAATGAACAAGAGAGCACAACCACGTAATAATCCATAAGCAACACCTAAAGACCGATCAACGCCACTTAGTGCACTTGCACGCACACGCGATGTTAGGAAATGGCTCACTAAAGTTAGAACAACCAAAAAAATAATAAAAATAGCAAAAATAGTAACGCCGTCAGCCAACATAGGATTAGTAATTTGCGTGCGAGCAAAATGCTGAGTCACCGGGAATAATATGTACGCCATAGTGACTGCACCAACCCATGACAGCAAACTAAGTATTTCCTTTGTAATACCACGCACAACGCCCATGCACGCTGAAAGGATTAGCACACCTACAAAAATGAGATCAAACTTATTCATAATAATTTACATTTCTTATGCTTTGACTGGACTATAGCATAGCACACGTATGATACCAGATAGATCTGTGAATACACTTTCATTTGCCAGACCAGCAGCTATTGCGATTTTTTCAACACACAATTCTTGCCCTCGACCAATTTCAAGAAATATTTTGCCTTTGGGTTTCAATAGGCGTTTTAATTTTGGAAGTATTTGTTCATAGGCTTCAAGACCTGTTTGACCCGAAAATAAGGCCATTGACGGATCATGCAGGGTTGATGCATCAAGCTGTTCACTGATTGCAATATAAGGAGGGTTACTAACAATAATATCAAAATTACCTTGTAATGCTGAGATCCAGCTACTTTGAATAAGATTAGATCGGTTTGTAAGATTTAAATTTTCTTGATTGCGTTTTGCCACTTGCAACGCTTCCAAACTGTAATCTACACCTATGCCGTATGCATTGGGGAATTCACACAAAAGAGTAAACAATAAACACCCAGTACCTAAACCCAAATCAAGAATTTGATATGGCCCTGCAGATGAAAAATATTTACGCACAGCATCTATTAATGTTTCTGAATCTGCTCTGGGATCTAACGTATGAGCATTCGTGAAAAAATATCGACCGTAAAATTCTTTATAGCCCAATATTTTGGCAATTGGCTCTCCATTTACACGGCGTTGCACCAGCTCATTTAATTTTAGTTTTTGTTCGGCTGACAAAACCAGCTTAGGTAAATGCATAAACACCCACTCGGGTGATTTCCCTAAAACAGCCCCTAGTAGAAGACGATATTCAGAAACATCAATAATTTTTTGCAGAGGAACCAAAGCCATATTCTATTAAAATTTCCTTGCGGAATTTAACCACATTAGCAATACTACCACCATCACTTTTTAACATAAAATTAATATGACAGAATCGCACGCTCAATTAGAACCAACTTTTAGCATTGTTGCTCAAGGAATTCGTGATTTATCTTTTGAAAACCAAATTGGTTTTGGTACTAACATTAGTGAACAGCCTGAAATAAACATTAACATTAATGCTAATGGAAAAAAAATTGACGACGAAACCTATGAAGTCATGTTGATGATTAATGTAGAAGCAAAGCAAGAAGACAAACCATTGTTCTTGATTGAGCTTCAATATGTAGGACTATGCCAAATTGAAAATGTGCCTGATGAAGTTCTACCAGGATTGTTGATGATTCAAACACCAACATTGCTATTTCCTTATGCGCGCCAAATTCTTTCTGATGTTACAAGTAATGCGGGATTCCCTCCACTTTTCTTACAACCAGTAGATTTTGCAGCGCTTTACCACAGCCAACAAGCTAATGTTGGCGTTGTAGGAAATGCGTAAATAATGATTAAGCGCTCGGTAGTTGTGCAAGGGCACGCTACCAGCGTACGTTTAGAGCCCCAGTTCTGGGAAGTTATTGATGCCTTTTGCGCATCACAAAATATGTCTTTAAGTCAGCTCATTATATCTTTAGAAAAACAGCAGCAAACACAGCAGAATCTGGCGAGTCAGTTGCGGGTGTTTTGTTTGGAGAGTGTAATGGGAAAGCTGACTAGCAAAGCTTTCTAAAAAAATGCTTTGCCTGCCAGCTATACTTATTTTTGAATCTATCCTACTAGTTCAATGACAGAATCTTAAGAATTCTTCTTTGCAGCATTCTTTCGTACAGTACTCTGATTAGCTTTTTCTACTAGGCGCTCCGCTTTTTGGTGTCTCACCATTCCATGAAACCAATCATGAGCTTTGTCCATGCTGAAAAAAGCCTTTGTCTGTTCACCAACTGTCATTACAATTGGGCCATGATTTAAGCAGTTACCCATAGAACCAGAGTTATTCTCTTTATCATCTGAATCCATTGCTAAAAGACCACTAGTTTGTATACAAGCAGCCAGCAACGCAGCAGAGCACTTAACTAAAATATTATTTAAATTTATCATAAAATCCCTATTCGATTAGTAAAAGTAATTTGAAAGATCATATAACCAAGATTGATATAAAAAAACAAATATTTTTATTTTATTAAATTTTTATGATATTTTTTAGTATTTTTAGTGCTTTTTTTGCAGTAGACAATAATTTGATCATTCTCACGTTCTATAAATTTTAATCTTCTTGAAAACAGTGCTCTGCCAGACGGCTATACTTGTTTTCAAATCAACCACAAAGCTGCAGGATATATATTTATCTTTTACATTGAAGCAACTTCTTTGATAGAGTGCCGTCCTCACATTGTGAAAGAAATTGTAGATAAAATATGTCATCGTCATCAATACGTTCCAGATATCTTTGAGATTCCACCCATGACACAACTGTTTCCTCTCCCTTTAATTCAGCAAACCCCAATTCTAGATTTGCTACAACATTGGCAGGGCAAATTTCTTCAAGGCCAGTTATAGCACCTGTAAGTTGATATTCAGCGTCTGATTTAAAATGATCAGCAAGCAATAAAAATTGATAGAATTCGTATGGACGAATTCTCCTATTTAAAAGACTTACTACCAAATTAACACTCTGAATTTGTTGCTCTTGATTTTTATATATGAGAGCTTTTTTAATACGAGCTCGATCTTCTGAATTCATAGGGAAGTATAAATGTTTTTCAATTTCTTCAAAAACACTTTTGCCACTACCTGTAGTAGCGCAGGAGCCAGGCACAGTACTTGATGAAATTTCATCAGTAAATGCTGAATAGCCGACATTTACAGACATCCACATAACCAAACATACAATGAAATTCTTCATAAAATTCAAAAAATAAATCACACTCAATAGCAATGTAGACACCCCATTGCCTAAATCCAAGATCTTTCATTAAATTTTTCTAAAAACAATACTTTGCCATCCTGAAATACTTATTTTTGAATCAACCACAAAGCCGCAAGTCATATAAGCATCCATTACCATCTGCGCTTGTTTATCAAGCAAACCAGAGACGATAATATATCCATTTACCTTTATGTAGGGCATTGCATGCGCATAAACTTATCTACATAAAATTACAAAAAAGATCGTAAAAATATTGTATTGCTTTGTAAATAAAAATAGAGGATTTAAAGAAAAATAAAAAAATGCCTATGCTTAAAAAGTAGCCAATAACGATAAAAAGACCATCTTTTTCAATTACCCCCAAAGCAAGAAATACTAAGGCTATTCCTGGTAAAAAATTTCCTAGTGGAATTGGTAAAACAACCAAGATGCCATGCATTAAACAAATAATTCCTAAAATTATTTGTCCTATAGTGGATGTTAAAAAAACCCATCGCATTTTGAGATATTTTTCAATTTTTATTAAATGTGAAGTATATTTATTCAAAATATATTCAAGCTGTTTTTTACTAAATGTTTTATCTCCAATTACATTTGGAAGGCTTATTTTATGGTATTGGAATATAATTTGAACACTAACAAGAATAATGACAAACCCAAATACAAAAGAAACCATAGGTATAGACGCAATCAAACATGCATTAGGAATTGCCATTATTAATAATAAAATTCCAAAAGATCTTTCTTTTAGTGCTGTAATTAATTCATATAAAGTAAAAGTATCACTTTGCGTATTTTTCAAAAAAACCAAAAGAATTTGGAAAAATTTTTCTTTTTTGTAATCATTCTCAAAAACCATCTAATGTCTCATTAAACAGAGCGCGCATATTAACTATGTGGTTTATGTCTTAAATAGTGGTTAAAAGTGTGTATTTTTATAAAACCATTAGACAAAAAATAGTGCTCTGTGAATACAGAGCCTAACCTGACTAACAAAGTAACCTAAGCTTTTTATTTCATTGCCATTCTTATTTCAAGCATTTCTCTCATCATCGACAGGATAAAAATAGTATGGGAGAATTTATGAGTGCGCATTAAGCTAACGTAGGACGTAATGTCCTGATTTTTATCATAAAAAACTCTGGAAGAAACAGTGCAAGCTCATATAGTCGATGTTGTAATAATACTTTCCCTACTTATAGTAAACGGTGTTTTGGCAATGACAGAAGTTGCCCTTATTTCTTCAAATAAAAATAGAATGGGCAACTTAGCTAAAAAAAGTGAAGGAGCTAAAGTTGCATTACGGCTTATGGGCAATCCAGGCGAGTTCTTGTCCACTATTCAGATAGGCATCACCATCATTGGTATTATCTCAGGAGCTTTTAGCGGCCAGAAATTTGCTGAACCCTTAGGATTATGGCTTAACAATTTGTCTTGGGTCCATGGGCATGGAAATCTGATTGCTTTCAGTTTCGTGGTCTTAATTGTGACGTATATTTCTCTTATTATGGGTGAACTTATTCCAAAAAGAATTGCTCTTTCCAAGCCAGAAAAAATAGCCAGTATGTTTGCGAAAACCGTGTGTCTACTTTCCAAATTAACCTATCCTTTTGTTGTGGTCTTAGATGTTTCTGCCAAAAACATTCTTAGCTTACTTGGCCAAAAAGAGATCAAAGAATCTGTTGTTACTGAAGAAGAAATCCATAGCGTGATTAAGCAAGGTCTTGAAGAAGGTGCTATTGACGCATTTGAACATAAAGTTTTTCAAAAAGTTTTACAGTTTGGTGACAGAGAAGCCAGCATTATGATGACGCCGCGTATTAAGGTCATTTTTCTTGATTTAGAAGATAGCGTTGAAGATAACAAGATCAAAATCTCATCTAATCCACATCGGTATTATCCAGTTATTGAAGGAGATTTGGACAATTTTAAAGGCATTGTGGATACAAAAGACCTATTAACTCAGCAAATGCAAAATCACCCCTTTGATTTAAGGGCATCAATAAAGGAAGCTCCTTGTGTCATTGAGGATAGCCTCGGGCCTGACTTAATTGATCAATTTGTAAAATACAAAACGCATATTGCTATTGTCGTTGATGAATACGGTGCTATGCAGGGAATTGTTACTTTAGTTGATATTTTTGAAACACTTGTAGGTAGTGTTCCAGAATACCATCAAGAAAAGCATTCAGATAATATTATTCCCAGAGAAGATGGTTCATGGCTTTGTGAAGGGTTAACCCCTATTGATGACATAGAAGACTTGCTTCAAATCAAAATTATCAGCGAATTTGAAGAAAATGACTTTAATACGCTAGCTGGGTTCCTATTAATTCATTTCAAGCATATCCCAAAAGCCGGAGAGCTAGTGCATTGGGACAACTTTAAATTTGAAATCATGGATATGGATCGTACTAGAATTGATAAAGTGCTTATTCAAAAAAAATAACATTAAAGTAAATATTCGTGTAGCATCTCCTCCAAATGAGGATGCTAAGAAATTTTTCCTTAATATCTTTGGCTATTCATGAAACTTAACGGGGCATACCCGGTAGTTTTACGGATTAACCTATAAAATCACAAAAATCTAATTTTAGCCAAAAGGTCATCAACAATACAGCTTTCAACAAAGAAATTTTAAAATCCTTCTGAAGATTTAACACTTGGCTTAATTTTGAACCTTACATTGCTAGAAGATTGAAAAATACAAGCAATATCGTCACCTCTTTACCTAAACCCAATATCTTTCATTAAATCTTCCTAAAAACAATACTTTGCCAGCCGGATATGCTTATTTTTGAATCAACCACAAAGCCGCAAGTCATATAAGCACCCATTACCATCTGCGCTTGTTTATCAAGCAAACCAGAGACAATAATATACCCATTTACCTTTATGTAACGCTGCATATCTGACGCCAAGCGCATAAGCGGTTTTGCTAAAATATTTGCAAAACAAAGGTCATATTGTTGATGCGTTTCAGGGGATTGAAATCCAACAGAACAAACAACTTTATAATCTCGTTCACACTTGTTTAGCTTTGTATTTAGACGCGTTCGCCTGACTGCTTCTTCTTCAATATCAACAGCCATTACGCTGATGGTTTGCTGCAGCTTTTTAGCAGCAATACTTAGCACACCACTACCACAGCCCATGTCTAAAACATTGTGAAATGTATGTTTTTTAACCAGCTTTACAAATAGCTTTAAGCACCCTTGCGTTGTTGGATGTTCCCCACTTCCAAAGGCCGTTGCTGCATTAATTTTTAAAGGAATTTTTCCAGCATTTACAACAATTGAACTTTCAGAACTATGAATGACAAAGGGGTGAATGTGCACCTCTGGTTGCCCCTGATGACAGGCCAACAACCAATTTGTATTTTCCACTTCTTCCACAGAAGCTGTCATTTCAAGACCGAGAAAGGAAGCAATAGATTCTGCATGAGCTTTGCATTTTAAGGCATCAACATCTTCGCATAACATATCAACCTGAAACAAACTGGCAATGGGAAATCCATTTTCATCCATTTCATCAGATGGGGGAGCGTCAACATCTTCAAAAACCATGATGCTTTCAGCCACATCTTCCAAAGCTTTTTGAAAGTTTTCCACTATGCTGTACGGCACCACGCACCGCACTAAATATTTAGCCATGGGCTGTTCCTTCTAATAGTTTTTCGTGCAATTGCGTTGCCATTTTTGTGAAAATTTCTGTAACTGGATGAGATGGATATTTTATAAAAAATGGTTCTCCGCTATCTGCTGATTCCCGGAAGGCAATATCGATAGGAAGCTGCCCTAGCAATGGCAGATTTTGCTTGGAACTTTCAGCGCCAGCACCATTTTGTGGAAAAATATGCGAATCAAATCCGCAACCTGGACACTGAAAATGGCTCATATTTTCGACCATTCCTAAAATAGGAATATTCACTTTTTCAAACATTTTAATGGCTCGGCGTGCATCAATAAGCGCTAGCTCTTGTGATGTTGCAACAATTACTGCCCCAAAAAGATTAGACTTTTGAGCAATGGTTAGCTGTGCATCGCCTGTTCCTGGGGGAAGGTCGATAAGCAATACATCTAACTGAGTGCCATCATGGTCCCACAATACATCCATAAGCATTTGCCCAATAGCACTTTGCACCATTAGCCCGCGCCAAATAACTGCGGTATCCTTTGGCACCATGAATCCCATGGACATAAGCTTTAGGCCAAACTTGTGATGGGGAATAATTTTTTTCTGCTGCGTAGCTTCCGGCTTTTCAAATACGCCAGTCATGGTAGGCAGGGATGGTCCGTAAATATCGGCATCAAGTACGCCAACATTTAGACCAAGATTTTGCAAAGCTAAGGCTAAATTCAAACAGATAGAGGACTTACCTACCCCACCCTTACCTGAGGCAACCGCAATCACATGGCTAACTCCAGTAATACCCGATGCGCCCTTTTGCTGGTCTGCTTTATGGCGATTAAACGTTATCATAATTGGCAATAGACAAACCTGCTCACAAGCTTGTTGAATTGCATTTTCCCAAGCTTTATCAACCGTCGCGAAGCTATCAGGCAGCTTAAAAACTAAAAATGCTTTGGTTTCATCAACCTGAATATATTCAAGCAAATCAAGCGCTAGAAGCGTTGTGCCGGGCAGCACAAGATCACGTAATGACTGACGAATAGCTGCTTCCACAAAAAGTCCAGATTTTTAAAATATCGCCAGCTTAACACTTATGGTGAGATAACCTCAATAAACAGAGACAACAATATCTTTAACAGGTGCGACAGAACCTGATATATTTTCAATATGTTAGAAAAACAGCCAATTTCTGAGCAACGTATTGTTGATTGCCTAATCACTGATTATGGGATTGACGTTTCCACACTTACATTCCTTCCCCTGGGTGCAGATATGCATGCATCAGTATATAAAGCCCAGGCACGCGATCAATCAGCTTACTTCATTAAGATAAAACATAGCTATGGCCCTGATGTTAGTTCGCTCATCATTGATCATTTACAAGACGCTGGAATCAAACAAGTTATTCCCATTCTTAAGACAATTGATGATCATCCAACTAAGCAGATTGGCGAGTTTACGTTGACTGTATCGCCTTTCATAGAGGGACAAGACGGGTTTAGCCGAGCGTTAACAGATGATCAATGGGTTATGTTCGGTAAAACATTAAGGAAAGTTCATGAAATTGAGGTTCCACCTCCGCTTCAAGCCACACTCCGACGAGAATCTTATTCCCCTCAATGGAGAAACGTAGTGCGCTCGCTTTATGCGCATATTGAATCTGAGCCAAAAGGCGATGAGGTTGCGGCACAATTACAAACATTTATGAAACAACACA